>Ga0182737_1000521_pt1 | contig 53203 bp, 58 predicted proteins | sample eDN5th30CBELigOP_FD_128878 | JGI IMG/M metagenome (GOLD analysis project Ga0182737, IMG submission 128878) | Enriched Organic Plus compost microbial communities from Emeryville, California, USA - eDNA 5th pass 30_C BE-Lig OP (version 2) (version 2) ...
GATCGGCGAGGTCGGCAACGCCGAGCAGTCGAACATCAACTGGGGCAAGGCCGGCCGCAAGCGCTGGAAGGGCGTCCGCCCGACCGTCCGCGGTGTCGCCATGAACCCGGTCGACCACCCGCATGGTGGTGGTGAGGGCAAGACCTCCGGTGGTCGCCACCCGGTCTCGCCGTGGGGTCAGGCCGAGGGCCGCACCCGCCACGCCAACAAGGAAAGCGACAAGTACATCGTGCGTCGCCGTAACGCCGGCAAGAAGCGCAAGTAGGAGTAGAGGAAGATGCCACGCAGTCTTAAGAAGGGCCCCTTCGTCGACGAGCACCTGCTTCGCAAGGTGGTCGTGCAGAACGAGGCAGGCACGAAGAACGTCATCAAGACCTGGTCGCGCCGTTCGATGATCATCCCGGCCATGCTGGGTCACACCATCGCCGTGCACGACGGTCGCAAGCACATCCCTGTGTTCGTGACCGAGACCATGGTCGGCCACAAGCTGGGCGAGTTCGCGCCCACCCGCACCTTCCGCGGCCACGAGAAGGACGACAAGAAGGGTCGTCGCCGCTGACGCGGCGACGCTCTGGAGAGAAACAGAGGAGGAGAACAATGGTGGAATCCATCGCACGCGTCAAGCACATCCGCGTGACCCCTCAGAAGGCTCGTCGTGTCGTCGCCCTCATCAAGGGCAAGCAGGCGCAGGAGGCACTGGCCATTCTGAAGTTCGCCCCGCAGGGTGCAAGCGAGCCCATCTACAAGCTCGTGCACTCGGCCATGGCGAACGCGCAGGTCAAGGCGGATCGCGACGGCGAGTACCTGGACGAGCAGGACCTGTACGTGAAGAACGCGTACGTCGACGAGGGCACCACGCTGAAGCGTTTCCAGCCCCGCGCTCAGGGTCGCGCGTTCCAGATCAAGAAGCGCACGAGCCACATCACGGTCGTGCTGGCCACCCCCGAGGTCGCTGACGGCGCCTCGGAGGCCAAGACGAAGAAGGCGAGCAAGTAATGGGACAGAAGGTCAACCCGTACGGCTTCCGCCTCGGCATCACCACGGACCACGTGTCGCGTTGGTTCTCGGACTCGACGAAGCCGGGCCAGCGTTACGCCGACTACGTCGCCGAGGACATCAAGATCCGTCGTCTGCTGCAGACGCAGCTCGACCGCGCCGGTGTCTCGAACATCGAGATCGAGCGCACCCGCGACCGCGTGCGTGTGGACATCCACACCGCACGTCCGGGCATCGTCATCGGCCGCCGCGGCGCCGAGGCCGAGCGCATCCGCGGTGACCTCGAGAAGCTCACCGGCAAGCAGATCCAGCTGAACATCCTCGAGGTCAAGAACCCCGAGGCCGACGCTCAGCTCGTCGCACAGGGCATCGCCGAGCAGCTCTCTGCTCGCGTGGCGTTCCGTCGTGCGATGCGCAAGGGTCTGCAGGGCGCGCAGCGCGCCGGCGCCAAGGGCATCCGCATCCAGGTCTCCGGCCGTCTCGGCGGCGCGGAGATGAGCCGTTCGGAGTTCTACCGCGAGGGTCGTGTGCCGCTGCACACGCTGCGCGCGAACATCGACTACGGCTTCTACGAGGCCAAGACCACCTTCGGCCGCATCGGCGTGAAGGTCTGGATCTACAAGGGCGACCTCACCAACAAGGAACTCGCCCGCGAGCAGGCCAACATGAAGCCCCAGCGCGAGCGTGGCGACCGTCGTCGTGCCCCGCGCAACGAGGCACCTGTCGCAGAAGGAGCGTCGGCATAATGCTCATCCCTCGCAAGGTCAAGTACCGCAAGCAGCACCACCCGAAGCGTTCGGGCCAGGCGACCGGCGGCACGAAGGTCTCCTTCGGCGAGTTCGGCATCCAGGCCCTGACCCCCGCTTACGTGACCAACCGTCAGATCGAGTCCGCTCGTATCGCGATGACCCGTCACATCAAGCGTGGTGGAAAGGTGTGGATCAACATCTACCCCGACCGTCCGCTCACGAAGAAGCCTGCCGAGACCCGCATGGGTTCCGGTAAGGGTTCCCCCGAGTGGTGGGTCGCCAACGTCAAGCCGGGCCGTGTCCTCTTCGAGGTCGCGGGCGTGAACGAGCAGCTCGCACGCGAGGCGCTCACCCGGGCCATTCACAAGCTGCCGCTCAAGGCACGCATCATCAAGCGCGAGGAGGGCGACGCGTAATGGCGATCGGCACCAAGGAGCTCGCACCCGCCGAGCTCGACACGTTCGAAGACCAGCGCCTCGTCGAGGAGCTGCGCAAGGCCAAGGAGGAGCTGTTCAACCTCCGTTTCCAGTCGGCCACCGGCCAGCTGGAGAGCCACGGCCGCATCCGCGCCGTCAAGCGCGACATCGCGCGCCTCTACACCGTGATCCGTGAGCGCGAGCTCGGCATCCGTGCGACGCCGGCTCCCGCCGAGGCTCCGGCGAAGAAGGCGTCCAAGGCGAAGGCGAAGAAGGCCGATGAGGCCGTCGACGCTCCCAAGGAGGAGGCCGAGTAATGGCTGAGAAGAAGGCTGCTGCCGCCGTCGAGCACGGCGAGCACGACGTCCGCGACGAGAACGCTCGTGGATATCGCAAGACGCAGCGCGGCTACGTCGTCAGCGACAAGATGGACAAGACCATCGTCGTCGAGGTCGAGGACCGCGTGAAGCACCCGCTGTACGGCAAGGTCATCCGCCGTACCGAGAAGCGCAAGGTGCACGACGAGAACAACAGCGCCGGCATCGGCGACCTCGTCGTCATCAGCGAGACCCGTCCGCTCAGCGCCACCAAGCGCTGGCGTCTGGTCGAGATCGTGGAGAAGGCCAAGTGATCCAGCAGGAGTCCCGCCTCAAGGTCGCCGACAACACCGGCGCGAAGGAGCTGCTCACGATCCGCATCCTCGGTGGCTCGCGCCGCCGTTACGCGGGTCTGGGCGACACCATCGTCGCGACGGTCAAGGACGCGATCCCGGGTGGAAACGTCAAGAAGGGCGATGTGGTCAAGGCCGTCATCGTCCGCACCGTGAAGTCGACGCGCCGTCCCGACGGCTCGTACATCAAGTTCGACGAGAACGCCGCCGTCATCCTGAAGAACGACGGGGAGCCCCGCGGCACCCGCATCTTCGGACCGGTCGGTCGTGAGCTTCGTGACAAGAAGTTCATGAAGATCGTCTCGCTCGCCCCGGAGGTCATCTGATCATGGCGAACATCAAGAAGGGTGACCTGGTTCAGGTCATCACCGGTCGCAAGCAGGACAAGGGCGGCGACCGCGGCAAGCAGGGCAAGGTCCTCGAGGTCCTCGTCGAGCAGAACCGCGTCGTCGTGGAGGGCGTGAACTACGTCACCCGCCACACCCGCGTCGGCCAGACCCAGCGCGGCACCAAGACCGGTGGCATCGAGACCGTCGAGGCCCCGATCCACATCTCCAACGTCGCCGTCGTCGACCCCTCGACCAAGAAGCCGACCCGTGTCGGCCACCGTGTCGAGGAGCAGGTCAAGGACGGCGTGAAGCGCACGGTCCGCGTGCGCTACGCGAAGAAGTCAGGTAAGGACCTCTGATGGCAGCGACTGACGCTGCGGGTGCTGGCAAGACCCAGCCCCGCCTGAAGGCGAAGTACAACACCGAGATCAAGAAGGCTCTGCAGGAGGAGTTCGGCTACGCGAACGTCATGCAGATCCCCGGTCTCGTGAAGGTCGTCGTCAACACCGGTGTCGGTGAGGCGGCTCGTGACAGCAAGGTGATCGAGGGTGCGGTCGACGACCTCACCAAGATCACCGGTCAGAAGCCGATCGTCACCAAGGCTCGCAAGTCGATCGCGCAGTTCAAGCTGCGCGAGGGCCAGGCCATCGGCGCGCACGTCACCCTCCGCGGTGACCGCGCGTGGGAGTTCCTGGACCGCCTGGTGAACCTGGCACTGCCCCGAATCCGCGACTTCCGCGGCCTGTCGGCAGACCAGTTCGACGGCAACGGCAACTACACCTTCGGTCTCCAGGAGCAGAGCGTGTTCCACGAGATCGACCAGGACAAGGTCGACCGCGTCCGCGGTTTCGACATCACCGTGGTGACGACCGCCAAGACGGACGACGAGGGTCGCGCCCTGCTGCGCGCGCTCGGCTTCCCGTTCAAGTCGGCCGACGCCGCGGCCTGATCCGCGAGGATCGGGACCGGCCCACAGGAGGGATGCCGGATGCTTCGGCGTCCGGCATCCCTCCGGGCGTGCCGTACAATTGAAGATTGCGTGCTCATCGCAGGCCGTCTGTCGTGTAACGGCAGCCGGAACCTCATGATCGAAGGAAACAAACCATGACAATGACAGACCCGGTCGCAGACATGCTGACCCGTCTGCGCAACGCGAACTCGGCGCACCACGACTCCGTGTCCATGCCGTCGAGCAAGCTGAAGACGAACATCGCCGAGATCCTCCAGCAGGAGGGCTACATCGCCGGCTTCGAGGTCACCGACGCCCGCGTCGGCAAGAGCCTCACCCTGTCGCTCAAGTACGGTCCCAACCGTGAGCGCTCCATCGCCGGCATCAAGCGCGTGTCGAAGCCCGGTCTCCGCGTGTACGCGAAGTCGACCGAGCTGCCCAAGGTCCTCGGTGGCCTGGGTGTTGCCATCCTGTCCACCTCCTCCGGTCTTCTCACCGACCGTCAGGCTGAGCAGAAGGGCGTGGGCGGAGAAGTTCTCGCCTACGTGTGGTGATCTGACATGTCGCGTATCGGACGACTTCCCATCGAGATCCCCGCGGGCGTGACCGTTTCGGTCGACGGCCGTGAGGTCGCGGTGAAGGGCCCCAAGGGTGAGCTCACCCTCAACGTGGCCAGCCCCATCGAGGTCGCGGTCGAGGAGAACCAGGTTCTCGTCACCCGCCCCGACGACGAGCGCGAGTCGCGGTCGCTTCACGGCCTGACCCGCACGCTCATCAACAACAACATCATCGGCGTCACCCAGGGCTACTCCAAGGGCCTTGAGGTCGTCGGCACCGGTTACCGCGTGCAGCAGAAGGGCAGCTCGATCGAGTTCGCCCTCGGCTTCTCGCACCCCGTGCTCGTCGACCCGCCGGCCGGCATCACGTTCACGGTCGAGGGCACGAACAAGCTCACCGTGAGCGGCATCGACAAGCAGGCCGTCGGTGAGGTCGCCGCCAACATCCGCAAGATCCGCAAGCCCGAGCCGTACAAGGGCAAGGGTGTGCGCTACGCCGGCGAGGTCGTGCGTCGCAAGGCCGGAAAGGCTGGTAAGTAACCATGGCTGTGAAGTCGAAGTCCGCCGCCCGCGCGCGTCGTCACGCCCGTCTCCGCAAGAAGATTCAGGGCACCGAGGCGCGTCCGCGCCTGGTCGTCACCCGTTCTGCACGCCACGTGTTCGTGCAGCTCGTGGACGACAGCAAGGGCCACACCGTGGCATCCGCTTCCACGCTCGAGACCGACCTGCGCTCCTTCGACGGTGACAAGACCGCCAAGGCACGCAAGGTGGGCGAGCTCGTCGCCGAGCGCGCGAAGGCCGCCGGTTTTTCCGAGGCTGTGTTCGACCGCGGCGGCAACCGCTACGCCGGTCGCGTCGCGGCCATCGCCGAAGGCGCCCGTGAAGGGGGGCTGGCACTGTGAGTGACAACAAGGAGAACGAAGTGACCGAGCAGCAGCCCGCTGCCGAGGCTCAGGCAACCGAGCCGCAGCGCGAGCAGCGCGACGGCCGCCGCGGTGGCCGCGGCGACCGCAACCAGGGTCGCGACCGCAACTCGCGCGACCGCGGGGACAACCAGTTCCTCGAGCGCGTCGTCACCATCAACCGCGTCTCGAAGGTCGTGAAGGGTGGTCGTCGCTTCAGCTTCACCGCTCTCGTGGTCGTCGGTGACGGCAACGGCACCGTCGGTGTCGGCTACGGCAAGGCTCGCGAGGTTCCCCTCGCGATCTCGAAGGGCGTCGAGGAGGCCAAGCGCAACTTCTTCCGCGTTCCGCGCGTCGCCTCGACCATCCCGCACCCGGTGCAGGGTGAGGCCGCTGCCGGTGTCGTGCTGCTTCGTCCGGCTGCCGCCGGTACCGGTGTCATCGCCGGTGGTCCTGTGCGCGCCGTGCTCGAGTGCGCCGGCATCCACGACGTCCTGTCGAAGTCGCTCGGCTCGTCGAACACGATCAACATCGTGCACGCGACCGTCGAGGCGCTGAAGTCCCTCGAGGAGCCGCGCGCCGTCGCCGCTCGCCGTGGTCTCGACTACGACGCCGTCGTGCCGGAGATCATCATCCGCAACGAGGCGAAGGCCGCTGCTGCCGCCGCCGCGCAGAAGGTAGGTGCCTGATGGCTGAGCGCCTCAAGGTCACGCAGATCAAGTCCAAGGTGAGTGAGAAGCAGAACCAGCGCGACACGCTGCGTTCGCTCGGCCTCAAGCGGATCGGCGACTCGGTCGTCCGTCCCGACGACGCTCAGACGCGCGGCTACGTCCGCACCGTCGCTCACCTCGTGAAGGTTGAGGAGATCGACTAATGGCTGAGAAGAACGAAGCCGTCGAGGCTGAGAAGGCCGAGAAGAAGACCGCCGCCAAGAAGCCGGCAGCCGCCAAGGCCGCCCCGGCGAAGGCTGCGGCGAAGAAGGCCCCGGCGAAGAAGGACGCGGATGCTCCGGCATCCCGCCCCGCCGTCCTGAAGGTGCACCACCTGCGTCCGGTCCCCGGCGCCAACACCGCGAAGACCCGTGTGGGTCGCGGTGAGGGCTCGAAGGGCAAGACCGCCGGTCGCGGCACCAAGGGCACCAAGGCCCGCAACACCGTGCGGATCGGCTTCGAGGGTGGGCAGATGCCGCTGCACATGCGCACCCCGAAGCTGCGCGGGTTCAAGAACCCGTTCCGCGTCGAGTACCAGGTCGTGAACCTGGCCAAGCTCGCGGAGCTCTACCCCAAGGGTGGAGACGTCACCGTCAGCGACCTGGTCGCCAAGGGTGCCGTGCGCAAGAACGAGAAGGTCAAGGTCCTGGGCGACGGAGACATCTCCGTGAAGCTCACGGTCTCGGTCGACAAGGTCTCGGGCAGCGCCGAGCAGAAGATCGTGGCCGCCGGCGGATCGGTCAAGTGATCCGCAGGTGACTGGCGCAGGAGGGGTCGGATGATGTCCGGCCCCTCCTGTGCGTTACCCTGGACTTTCGGCCGTCCGTCGACGTCCGGCATCCCTTTCAGGAGGCACGCCCTTGTTTAGCGCCATCGCGCGAATCTTCCGCACGCCCGATCTGCGGCAGAAGATCCTCTTCACCATCGGAATCATCGCCCTCTACCGTCTGGGCTCGAATGTTCCGGCTCCGTTCGTGCACTTCCCGAACGTCGAGCAGTGTCTGGCGGCCAACGCCGGCACCGAAGGCCTCCTCGGCCTCGTCAACCTCTTCTCCGGCGGTGCACTGCTGCAGCTGTCGATCTTCGCCCTCGGCGTCATGCCGTACATCACGGCCACGATCATCACCCAGCTGCTGCGCGTGGTCATCCCGCACTTCGAGACCCTCCACAAGGAGGGCCAGGCGGGCCAGGCCAAGCTCACGCAGTACACCCGCTACCTGACCATCGCCCTCGCGCTGCTGCAGTCGACCACGCTGGTCACCGTCGCGCGCACCGGTCAGCTCTTCGGCTCCACCGACGTGGCCGCCTGCCAGAACCTGCTGACCAACGACGTGTGGTGGGCGCAGCTGCTCATCATCATCGCCATGACCGCCGGCACCGGTCTGATCATGTGGTTCGCCGAGATGGTCACCGAGCGCGGCATCGGCAACGGCATGTCGCTGCTGATCTTCACCTCGATCGCCGCCACCTTCCCCGGTGCCATGTGGGGCATCTGGGAGGCCCGCGGCTTCGAGACCTTCCTGCTCGTGCTGATCGTCGGCATCATCGTGATGGGTCTGGTCGTCTTCGTCGAGCAGTCGCAGCGCCGCGTGCCCGTGCAGTACGCCAAGCGCATGGTCGGTCGCCGCACCTACGGCGGCACGAACACGTACATCCCGATCAAGGTGAACATGGCGGGTGTGATCCCGATCATCTTCGCGTCGTCGCTGCTGTACATCCCGATGCTGATCGCCCAGTTCAACACCCCGACCGACGGCAGCGAGCCGGCCGCCTGGGTCACCTGGGTGTCGCAGTACTTCACCACGGGCGACCACCCGCTCTACATGGCGGCGTACTTCCTGCTGATCATCGGCTTCACCTACTTCTACGTCGCGATCACCTTCAACCCTGTCGAGGTCGCCGACAACATGAAGAAGTACGGCGGGTTCATCCCCGGCATCCGTGCCGGCCGCCCGACCGCCGAGTACCTCGACTACGTGATCACCCGCATCACCTTCCCGGGGTCGCTGTACCTGGGCATCGTGGCGCTGATCCCGCTCGTTGCGCTGGCGACCGTGCAGGCCAACCAGAACTTCCCGTTCGGCGGCGCGTCGATCCTCATCATCGTGGGTGTGGGTCTCGAGACCGTCAAGCAGATCGACGCGCAGCTGCAGCAGCGCCACTACGAAGGGCTCCTCCGATGACCGCATCCGCTCGTCTGCTGATCGTCGGCCCGCAGGGTTCCGGCAAGGGTACCCAGGGCGTCCGCGTGGCCGAGGCCTTCGGCATCCCCGTCGTCTCGACCGGCGACATCTTCCGCGCGAACATCAAGCAGGGCACCGAGCTGGGGCAGAAGGTCACCGCGATCCTCGATGCCGGCGACCTGGTGCCCGATGAGCTGACCAGCGAGATCGTGCGCGACCGTCTGTCGCAGGACGACGCGGCGAGCGGCTTCCTGCTCGACGGCTACCCGCGCAACACCGCGCAGGTCGGCCACCTCGACGCCTTCCTCGAGGGCCGCGGCGAGTCGCTGGATGCTGTCATCCTGCTCGACGTGCCGCGTGAGGAGAGCCTCGAGCGTCTGCGCCTGCGCGCGGTCGAGCAGGGCCGCTCCGACGACACCGACGAAGCCATCGCGCACCGTCTGGACATCTACGAGCACGAGACCGCGCCGATCATCGAGATCTACGAGCCCCGAGGCATCGTCGACCGCATCGACGGCGTCGGCTCGCTCGACGAGATCACCGAGCGCATCTCGGCGGCTCTCGGCGCGCGCGGCGTCGGCCAGCAGCTGGTCTGACCCGTCGTGTTCCGCAGGTCGATCTACAAGACCCCCGCGCAGCTGCGCGCGATGGTCGAGCCCGGGCTCGTCACCGCGGCGGCGCTCGACGCCGTCCGCGCGCTGGTGCGCCCTGGCGTCACGACGGCCGAGCTGGATGCCGCTGCGGAGCGGGTGATCCTCGATCGCGGCGCCGAGTCGAACTTCATGCTCGTGCGCGGCTATCACCACGCGACGTGCATCTCGGTGAACGAGCAGGTCGTGCACGGCATCCCGGGTGATCGGGTGCTGCAGGCCGGTGACATCGTCTCGATCGACTGCGGTGCGCAGTTCGAGGGGTGGAACGGCGACAGCGCGATCACGATCGTCGTGCCGGATGCTGCGCGCCCCGAGCTCGTCGCGCGTCGCGAGGAGCTCTCGCGTGTGACCGAGGGGTCGATGTGGGCCGGCATCGCGGCGATGGCGACCGTCTCGCACATCGGCGAGATCGGCGCGGCGATCCAGGAGTACATCGAGGCGCAGGGCGTCTCGGAGGTCTCGGGTGAGACCTACGGCATCCTGCGCGAGTACGTCGGGCACGGCATCGGACGCAAGATGCACGAGGCGCCGAGCGTCTTCAACTACCGCACGCCGGATCCCGGCGCCGAGGTCCGCCCCGGGCTCGTGCTGGCCATCGAGCCGATGGTCACCGCAGGGGGAGAGGCGACGTTCGTCGAGGACGACGACTGGACGGTCTCGACGACCGACGGCACGGACGGCAGCCACTGGGAGCACAGCGTCGCCCGTCACGCCGGCGGCATCTGGGTGCTCACCGCCCCCGACGGCGGCGCCGCCGGCCTCGCCCCGTTCGGCGTCACCCCCGTCCCGCCGGCGTAGCACCACGCGCTTCAGCCGCGAGAATTGCCTTGCCGCGCGAGACGGCTGCTGCCAGGGCAATTCTCAACGCGCAACCCAATTCTCGGGGTCGCGCACGCAGGCATCCATTCGTCCTCCACAATCGACGGAAGCGTCGGAAGGCTGTGGATAACCCGCACGACGGATGCTGGGGGCCGCATGCTGGGCACATGCCGCTTCTGCTCACCGATCGCGCGTGCCTGTCCTCGCCGCTACCGCTGTACCGCTTCGACGAGCTTCGGATGCTGGGCATCGACCCGCGTTCGACTGAGTGGACATGGGTGCGCAAGGGCGTCTACGTCGAGCAGGCCGCGTTCGCGGAGCTCAAGCCCTGGGAGCGATATGCCGTCCGGGTTCACGCGTTCCTGCTGACGAATCCCGACGCGATCCTCTGCCTGGAGTCCGCCGCTGTCATCCACGGCATCCCGCTGTTCGGCGAGACGAAAGACATCCATGTGTACCTGCCGGACGGTAGGAGTACGACCCGCAACGGCGATGTGTGCTTTCACACCAGCTCGGATGCGCGGATGATCGAGAGCATCGGCGGGGTCAGCGTGACCTCGGTTCCCGACACCGTGTCGGACCTCGCTCGGGTGCTGTCACCGGCCAAGGCCCTGGCAGCGGTGGATGCGGTGATCTCCACCGCGCAAGGCGGACGCTTCACCGTCGACGAGCTTCGTGCCCGGGGTTCGTTTCAACGGAATCGGCGCGGCGTGCGGCTGCGGGAATGGGTGTGGGAGCACACGGACGGGCGTGCTGAATCGCCAGCCGAGAGCGTGAGCCGAGCGGTGATCCTCTGGTCGGGCTTCGAGGCTCCGATCCTGCAACGCGAGTTCGTCTATGAAGGCGTCGTCGACAGGACGGACTTCTACTTCGAGTCGTGCGGCGTTGTGGGCGAGTCGGACGGGTGGGGAAAGTACGACCTGTCAGACCCGCAGGCCGCCGAGGAGCACCTCCGCCGGGAGAAGATCCGCGAGGATCGGCTGCGGCGCAACGGGCATCCGATGGCGCGCTGGACCATGAGCGACGCGTGGAGGGTCGATCCGCTGCGCCGGGCGCTGCATCAAGCCGGGGTTCGGCGCGTGGAGCACCCGCATGCCGCGTTCCTCGCGACGCTGCATCGCAGTCCTCGCGAGGTGCGACGCCCGCGGTGATCGAGAATTGCGTTGCGTGCCGAAACGGATGCTGCCAGCAGCAGTCTCACGCGGCAAGGCAATTCTCGGGGAGTGGGCGGGGCGGAGACGCGGGGGAAGCGCGGCGCGTGGCTCACATGACAGGCATAGCGTGAGCACGGCAGAATTGAGGGGATTGCCCATTCGACAAGAACGGATCCCCATGGCCGCGGCAGCGCGCAAGAACAACTGGTTCGCGATCGGCATCTCGATCGCCGTCGTCGTGGTGCTCGTCGCCCTCGGCGCAGTGGTCGTCTACCTGAACAACCAGGCCACCGACGCCGGACCCGCTCCGAAGGGCGAGATCATCAACGCTGAGACGGGCGCGCTGAGCTTTGGCGACGGCAAGGACACCGTCGCGGTGTTCGTCGACTTCATGTGCCCGATCTGCAACGACTTCGAGCAGCAGTACGGCGAGGCGCTGAAGACGGCCGCGGACGAGGGCAAGATCACCCTCGAGTACCACCCCATCGCGATCCTTGACCGCTACTCGCAGGGCACCGAGTACTCCTCGCGCTCCGCGGGCGCCGTGTTCTGCGTCGCTGAGAAGGCGCCGGACAAGACGCTCGAGTACATGGAGACGCTGTTCGCCAACCAGCCGTCCGAGAACACCAGCGGACTCACCGACGAGCAGCTCGCCGAGTACGCGAAGCAGGTCGGCGCCGAGGATGCCGCGTCGTGCATCACCGACGGCACCTACGCGAAGTGGGGCGTCGCCCAGGCGAAGCAGCACGAGATCGCCGGCACCCCCACGGTCGAGGTCAACGGCAAGCGCCTCGACCTGCAGAAGGGCGAGCTGCAGCAGATGCTCGACGTCATCAGCTGAGCGAGTTTGCCTGTTGCGCCCGAGAGGGTCTAACATAGATCTTTGGTGCCTTGCGCCTTGTATTTGGCGTGTCTGAAGAAGACAGCACCATCACCACCCATCCACCGCAGATCGACCGATCTGCAGAAGCGTCAGCGAGGCTATGGCTAAGAAAGACGGTGTCATCGAGATCGAGGGCGTCGTGTCCGAGGCGCTGCCCAACGCGATGTTCCGCGTTGAGCTCAGCAACGGACACAAGGTCCTGGCGACGATCTCCGGAAAGATGCGGCAGAACTACATCCGCATCATCCCCGAGGACCGCGTGGTCGTGGAGCTCAGCCCCTACGACCTGACCCGCGGCCGCATCGTCTACCGCTACCGCTGATCGGTCGAGAAGTAACGGCCTGCCCTCAGGGGCGGTACGAAGACAGCGATTAGGAAGAAACATGAAGGTCAACCCCAGCGTCAAGCCCATCTGCGACCACTGCCGCGTGATCCGTCGTCACGGACGCGTCATGGTGATCTGCAAGAGCAACCCGCGCCACAAGCAGCGCCAGGGCTGATCGGGGGAGCGGAGCAGGCGTCTCGCCTCGCTCCGCTCGCTCGAAGCCAGGGACAACAACTCAATATCTGACAAACGGCAGCATCGGAACCCGTGGAAGCGGGGGACACCTCGGGGCGGAGGCCCGAGACCGGATTCTGCTCCACACCTCCACAACACTCCAGGAGAACCGCATGGCACGTCTTGCCGGCGTTGACATCCCGCGCGACAAGCGCGTGGTGATCGCCCTCACGTACATCTTCGGCATCGGGCGCACCCGCTCGGTCGAAATCCTCAAGGCCACCGAGATCGACGAGTCGATCCGCGTCAAGGACCTCAGCGACGACCAGCTCGTCGCGCTCCGCGACTACATCGAGGGCAACTACAAGGTGGAGGGTGACCTCCGCCGCGAGGTTGCCGCCGACATCCGCCGCAAGGTCGAGATCGGCTCCTACGAGGGTCTTCGCCACCGCCGCGGCCTGCCGGTGCGCGGTCAGCGCACCAAGACCAACGCGCGCACCCGCAAGGGTCCGAAGCGCACCGTCGCCGGCAAGAAGAAGGCCCGCTAAGCGGCCAGGGAATAGGAGAACACTTTCATGGCTGCACCCAAGGCCGCCGCGCGCAAGCCGCGCCGCAAGGACAAGAAGAACATCGCGCTGGGCCAGGCCCACATCAAGTCGACGTTCAACAACACCATCGTCTCGATCACCGACCCGTCCGGCGCTGTCATCAGCTGGGCCTCGTCGGGTGGCGTGGGCTTCAAGGGCTCGCGCAAGTCGACGCCGTACGCCGCCGGCATGGCCGCGGAGTCGGCTGCCCGTCAGGCTGCCGAGCACGGCGTCAAGAAGGTCGACGTCTTCGTGAAGGGCCCGGGTTCGGGTCGCGAGACCGCGATCCGCTCGCTTCAGGCCGCCGGCCTCGAGGTCGGCTCGATCCAGGACGTGACGCCGCAGGCTCACAACGGCTGCCGTCCGCCGAAGCGCCGCCGCGTCTGATCGCGCTTGACGACGCTCCTCCAGCCCCGGCTCGGAGGAGCGTCGTCGCCCGTCGCACTTCCACAACTCAAGACCTCACCCAACACATGTCATATAGCGGGCATGTGATCGAAAGGAACACATAGTGCTCATCGCACAGCGTCCCACTCTCAACGAGGAAAAGCTCTCCGAGAACCGCAGCCGGTTCGTCATCGAGCCGCTCGAGCCCGGCTTCGGTTACACCATCGGCAACGCGCTGCGTCGCAGCCTGCTGTCGTCGATCCCCGGCGCCGCGGTCACCACCATTCGCATCGACGGCGTGCTGCACGAGTTCAGCACGATCCCCGGTGTGAAGGAGGACGTCACCGAGATCATCCTCAACATCAAGCAGCTGGTCGTCTCCAGCGAGCGCGACGAGCCCATCACCGCGTACCTGCGCAAGACGGGTGCAGGCGAGGTCACCGCCGCCGACATCTCCGCTCCGGCGGGTGTCGAGGTGCACAACCCCGACCTGGTCATCGCGACGCTCAACGACACCGCTCGCTTCGAGCTGGAGCTCACCATCGAGCGCGGCCGCGGCTACGTCTCGGCAGCTCAGAACCGCAACGAGTACGCCGAGGCCGGCCAGATCCCGGTCGACTCGATCTACTCGCCGGTGCTCAAGGTCAGCTACCGCGTCGACGCCACCCGCGCCGGCGAGCGCACCGACTTCGACAAGCTCGTCCTCGACGTCGAGACGAAGTCGGCGATCAGCCCCCGCGACGCCGTCGCTTCGGCCGCCAAGACCCTCACCGAGCTGTTCGGTCTCGCCCGCGAGCTGAACGTCGAGGCCGAGGGTATCGAGATCGGCCCCGCGCCGGTCGAGGCCGTGCTCTCCAGCGAGCTCTCCATGCCGATCGAGGATCTCGATCTGTCGGTGCGCTCGTACAACTGCCTCAAGCGTGAGGGCATCAACACCGTCGCTGAGCTGGTGGCCCTCTCGGAGACGCAGCTGATGAACATCCGCAATTTCGGACAGAAGTCGGTCGACGAGGTGCGCGACAAGCTCGTCTCGCTCGGTCTGTCGCTGAAGGATTCGGTGCCCGGTTTCGACGGCGCCCACTTCTACAGCGCAGGCGAAGACGAGTCCTTCTGAAAACCGACCTCTTTCTGACCAGGAGTTAGACGATTATGCCCAAGCCCACCAAGGGTCCCCGCCTCGGAGGCGGCCCCGCACACGAGCGCCTTCTTCTCGCGAACCTCGCGGCAGCGCTCTTCACCCACAAGTCGATCAAGACCACCGAGACCAAGGCCAAGCGCCTGCGTCCGCTGGCTGAGCGTCTCATCACGCTCGGCAAGCGCGGTGACCTGCACGCTCGTCGTCGCGCGCTGACCGTGCTGCGTTCCAACAAGGACGCCGCTCACGTGCTCTTCAACGAGATCGCACCGCTGGTCGCCGACCGTGAGGGCGGCTACACCCGCATCACCAAGGTCGGCAACCGTAAGGGCGACAACGCGCCCATGGCCGTGATCGAGCTCGTCCTCGAGCCCGTCACCCCGAAGAAGAAGGCCGCGGCGAAGCCGGCCAAGGCCGAGAAGGCCCCCAAGGCTGAGAAGGTCGAGGAGGCTCCCGCTGAGGAGACCGCCGCTCCGGCCGCTCTCGTCGACGGTGGCTTCGGCGAGGACTCGGCTGCTCCTCTCGAGGACGGCTCGGCTCCCGAGGGCTTCGACATCAAGGGCAACAAGGACTCGATGAAGTTCCACCGCCCGGATGGCCAGTGGTACGAGCAGACCATCGCCGAGGTGTGGTTCCGCACCGCTGAGGCCGCTGAGGCCGCAGGCTTCGTCGAGGCCGGCAAGTAAGCCACAGCACCGCATTCTGAAGAAGCCCGCCGCCCGAAAGGGACGGCGGGCTTCTTCGATTCCAGGCGTCGCTCAGGCTCGGGCGCGGAGGTCCTTGCGCAGGATCTTGCCCGACGACGACTTCGGCACGGTGTCGATGAACTCCACCTGCCGCACCTTCTCATGCGGGGCCACGCGACCGGCCACGAACTCCATCACCTCATCGGCGGTGAGCTCGACGCCCGCCTGGCGCACGACGAACGCCTTCGGCACCTCCTGCCCGTCCGCGTCAGTGGCGCCGACGACGGCGGCGTCGGCGATCGACGGATGCTCCAGCAGCACCGCCTCGAGCACCGCGGGCGCCACCTGATAGCCCTTGTACTTGATGAGCTCCTTGAGCCGGTCGACGATGCGGAAGATGCCATCCGAGGTGGCGGTGGCGATGTCGCCGGTGCGCAGCCATCCGTCGGCATCCAGCATCTCGGCGGTCGCCTCGGGGCGGTTCAGGTATCCGGTCATCACCTGCGGGCCGCGCACCCACAGCTCGCCGGGGGCGCTCGTCCCGGCATCCGGCACGGGCACGTCGGCGCCGCTGTCGGGGTCGACCAGCCGCGCCTCGGTGTTGGGCACGAGCGGTCCGATCGACGACTTGTCGATGTCGTCCCGCTCGGCGGGGATGAGGTTCACGGCCGGGCTCGTCTCGGTCATGCCGTAGCCCTGCACGACCGCGCATCCGAGCCGCGCGGCGACTGCCGCGGCGAGGGCCCCGTCGAGCGGGGCGGCACCCGAGAACACCACCCGCACCGCCGACAGGTCGTACTGGTCGACGATCGGATGCTTCGCCAGCGCGACCGCGATCGGCGGGGCCACGAAGACCCAGGAGGTGCGATGCTCCGCGATGATGCGCAGGAACTCGGTCAGGTCGAACTTCGGCATGGTCACGATCGCGGCGCGCTGGCGCACGGCGAAGTTCAGCAGCACCGTCATGCCGTAGATGTGGAAGAACGGCAGCACCGCGAGCACCCGGTCGTCCGCGCCGACGCTGAGCAGCGGACCGCACTGCGCGACGTTCGCGACGAGGTTGCGGTGGGTGAGCATGACACCCTTCGGCCGCCCGGTGGTGCCGGAGGAGTACGGCAGCACGGCGAGGTGCGTGGCCGGGTCGAACGACACCTCCGGCGCGGAGCGCCCCTCACTCAGCAGCGCGCGCAGGTCGGGGTGCCCTTCCGCGCCGTCGAGCACGATGAGATGGTCGTCGGGGATGCCGCGCCGCTGTGCCGCCTGCTTCGCGCCGGCCAGCAGCGGCGACACCGTGATCAGCCAGTCGGCCCCGGCATCGTCGAGCTGGTTCGCGATCTCGTCGGCGGTGTACAGCGAGTTGATCGTGGTCGCCGTCGCACCCGCGCGGAGGATGCCGTGGAACACGGTCGCGAAGGCGGGCACGTTCGGGCACAGCAGCCCGACTCGTGTGCCGACACCGACGCCCCGTGCGGCCAGGGCGCCGGCGAACAGTCCGATCTGTCCGATGAGCTGACGGTACGTCGTCTCGGCGCCGGAGGAGCCGTCGATGATCGCGACCCGGTCGAGTGCCTCATCGTCGATCTCGCCGAAGAGGTACTCGAAGATCGGGACGTCGGGCACCGCGACGTCGGGGAACTGGCTGCGGAACATGGATCTCCTTCGATCGGCACGTCAACCCAGAAATCGGGTGGATTCAGTGTCGCACAGAGTGGCACGCAGTCCCAGGGTGCTCGAGCCAGAAGAGAGACCGGCGCTCAGTTCGCTGCGACGACCGGATCATTCGCGCGATACCGGGTTCCCGGGCGCCCCTTGGTCGCGTAGTCGAGCGACCGCAGGGCGCGTCCGGTGCTCGCGAGATGCTCGAGGTAGCGGCGGGCGCTGACCCGTGAGATCGAGAGCACCTCGCCGAGCTCGGCCGCCGAGGCATCCGGATGCTCCGCCAGTGCCAGCGCGACCCGCTCCAGCGTCTCGGCGCTGAGCCCCTTGGGAAGGCCCGCGCGCTGTCGGAACGCGATGATCGCGTCAGCGGCATCCACCCGGCGCACCACGTCGTGCAGCTCGGTGTGATCGCGCAGCAGCAGGGTCGCCTCGACGGTCTCGCCGTCGACGCGCGCGCCGGTGCCGCGCGCCACCAGCACGTGACTGCCGACGATGACGGGGCGCCCGGCATCCTCACCGTCGCGCAGCACGGCGAGCAGGTCGTCGCAGAGTACCTCCGAGGCAACCGCGCCGCGCAGGGCGTCGGCGTCGGTGCCCAGCAGCCGCGCCGCCGCATCGTTCGCAAGGGTGATCTCGCCCTGCGCGTCGACCGTGATGACGCCCTCGCTGAGGCCGTGCAGCGTCGTCTCCTGGTTGCGCACGAGCGCGGTGATCTCGTGCGGCTCGAGAAGGTGGATGCGGCGGCGGATCACCGACGTCACCCACGCCGCGCCGAACACGCCGAGGATGCCGGCGGCGAGCATCGCCGCGATCATCCAGGTCAGGTAGCCGACGAACTCGCCGACGCCCTCGGATTCCAGGATGCCGACGGATGCGGTGCCGATCACCTCGCCGCCCTCGAAGATCGGCACCTTGACCCGCCAGCTCGTGCCCAGCGTGCCGGTCTGCGTGCCGGTGTAGATCGCGCCGGACAGCGGCACCGAAGGATCGGTGGAGACCCGTTCGCCGATGCGGTCGGGGTTCGGGTGCGAGAAGCGGATGCCGTCGGCATCCGCCACCACGACGTACGTGAGGTCGGACGCCTTGCGGATCGCCTCGGCGAGCGGCTGGATGGTAGAGGCGGGGTCGTCCTGATGGAAGGCGTCGAGGATGATCGGCATCGATGCCACGGACTGGGCGACCGCCAGCATCCGATCCTCGTACGAGTCGCGCACGGTGTGCTGCTGGATCACCGCCGCCGTCACTCCGGCGGTGAGGGTCACCAGGGCGACGATCACCGCCTGCAGCAGGATCAGCTGCACGCGCAGGGTCATCCGGCCGCCGGGCGTCATCGCCGGCACGCGCTTCGTCTTCGAGGGCACTCAGCCATTGTCCCCGCTCGCGCGAGGGCGCAGAAGCGCCCACCGAGGGTATCCGCGACCAATAGTTACGGAACGCCGACCAATGGTTTCGGAAGCAGATCCACGGATGCCGGGATGCATACGGTCGTCAGCATCCCCACACCGCTCAAGGAGGAGCGCAATGAACAGAACCCGCACAGCATTCGTGGCGATCGCCGCCGCGGCAGCACTGGCGATGACCGGATGCTCGACGCAGGCCGCCGGCGGCGGAGATGCCGCCCCCGCGGACGAGAAGGCGAGCTTCTCGGACGTCTCGATCATCGTCCCCGCCGACCCCGGCGGAGGCTGGGATCAGACCGGACGCGCGATGGCCAAGGTGCTCACCGACGACGGCATCGTGAAGACCGCTCCGGTGTCGAACGTCGGCGGAGCCGGCGGCACCGTCGGCCTCGCGCAGCTGCGCAACCAGAAGGACCCGGCCACCCTGATGGTGAACGGGCTCGTCATGGTCGGCGCGATCGAGACCAACGGCTCGCAGGTGCGCCTGGAGGACACCACCCCGATCGCCCGGCTGACCGACGAGCCGCTCGTCGTCGTCGTGCCGGCCGACTCGAAGTACGACACCCTCGAAGACCTCGTCGAGGACATCGTCGACAAGGGCCAGAAGGTCAGGCTCACCGGCGGCTCCGCGGGCGGCGCCGACCACATCCTCGCCGGGCTCCTGCTCGAGGCGGCTGGCGTCGACGGCGCCGAGATCCCGCAGAAGCTGAACTACACGCCCAACTCGGGCGGCGGCGAGGCGGTCTCGCTCATCATCGGTGACAAGGTCGAAGCGGGCATCTCGGGCGTCGGCGAGTTCGTGCAGCACATCGAGAAGGGCACCATGCGCGCCCTCGCCGTGTCGGGTGCGGAGCCGGCGGCCCAGCTGCCCGACGTGCCCACCATCACCGACGCCGGGTACGACGTGGTGCTCACCAACTGGCGCGGCGTGATCGCACCCGGCGGCATCTCCGACGCCGAACGGGCCGAGCTCGAGCGGATCGTCACCGAGATGCACGACTCCGACGCCTGGCAGAGCGAGCTCGAGACGAAGGGGTGGGCGGATGCCTTCCTCGCCGGCGACGAGCTGGATGCGTTCGTCGAGCAGAACATCTCCGACGTCACCGGCACGCTGAAGAACATCGGGCTGATCTGACATGAACGCCCCACTCACCGGGGCGAGCGAGCGGGCCGAGGTCACTCGGCCCGCTCCGCGGGTTCCCGTAAGCGAACTCGTCTTCGCCCTTCTCATGCTCGGCCTCGGCATCTTCGCGATCGTCGGCGTCTTCAACATCCACATCCCCGTCGGGGTGCAGGTCGGCCCGACCGTCTTCCCGATCTTCGTCTCGGTCGTGCTGCTCGCATCGGCGGCCGCCGTGCTCTACGGCGTGCTGCGCGGCCGTCGCGCCGAGGTCGAGGAGGGCGAGGACATCGACCCGGATGCCCGCACCGACTGGCTCACGCTCGCGAAGATCATCGCGGGCCTCGTCGCCCACCTGCTGCTGATCGACCTGATCGGCTGGGCGCCGGCCGCGGCCGTGCTGTTCGGGGTCGTAGCCTGGGCGCTCGGCGCGAAGCGCTGGTGGCTGGGCTTCGTGATCGGACTCGCGATCGGCGTGGTCGTGCAGATCGTCTTCGGCGGACTGCTCGGGCTCTCGCTGCCGTGGGGGCCGGCGCTCGGCTGGCTGGGAGGGATGTTCTGATGGACAGCTGGTCTCTGCTTCTCGAGGGCTTCGCGACCGCGCTGCAGCCGCAGTACCTCGTCTTCGCGCTCGTCGGTGTGCTGATCGGCACGGCCGTCGGCGTGCTGCCCGGCATCGGCCCGGCGATGACCGTCGCGCTGCTGCTGCCGCTCACCTACACGCTCGACCCGACCGCGGCGCTCATCACGTTCGCCGGCATCTACTACGGCGGCATGTACGGCGGCTCGACCACGAGCATCCTGCTGAACACCCCCGGCGAATCCGCCTCGATCGTCACCGCCATCGAGGGCAACAAGATGGCGAAGATCGGCAGGGGAGCGGCGGCGCTCGCGACCGCCGCGATCGGCTCGTTCGTGGCCGGCACCCTCGCCACCGTCGGGCTCACCCTGCTCGCCCCGGTGCTCGCGCAGTTCGCGGTCGGCCTCGGCCCGGCCGACTACTTCGCACTCATCGTGATCGCGTTCATCACCGTCGGCGCGCTGATCGGCAGCTCGGTGCCGCGAGGGATGCTGTCGCTCGGCGTCGGTCTGTTCCTCGGGCTCATCGGCACCGATCTGCTCTCGGGACAGCAGCGCTACACGCTGGGCCTGCTCGCGCTGTCGGACGGTGTCGACATCGTGCTCGTCGCGGTCGGCCTCTTCGCGGTCGGCGAGACCCTGTACATCGCGGCGCGGCTGCGCCACGGTGCGGTCGACGTCATCCCGGTGGCGCGGGGCTGGCGCACCTGGATGACCCGTGAGGACTGGAAGCGCTCGTGGAAGCCGTGGCTGCGCGGGACCGTGATCGGGTTTCCGATCGGCACGATCCCGGCCGGCGGCGCGGATGTCGCGACGTTCCTCTCCTACGCGACCGAGCGAAAGCTCTCGAAGCACAAGGACGAGTTCGGCAGAGGCGCGATCGAGGGCGTCGCCGGACCCGAGTCAGCCAACAACGCCGCCGCGGCCGGGGTGCTCGTGCCGCTGCTCACCCTGGGGCTTCCCACCACGGCGACGGCGGCGATCATCCTGGTCGCGTTCCAGGCGTACGGCCTGCAGCCGGGACCGCTGCTGTTCGAGAGCCAGCCCGCGCTCGTCTGGGCGCTGGTGGCGAGCCTGTACCTCGGCAACGTGATCCTCATCGTGCTGAACCTGCCGCTGGTGGGCATGTGGGTGAAGCTGCTGCAGATCCCGCGTCCGTACCTGTACGCCGGCATCCTCACCTTCGCCGCGTTCGGCGCCTACGCGCTGAACTTCGCCGTGGTCGACATCCTCATCCTGGTGATCGTGGGTGTATTGGGCTACTTCATGCGCCGCTTCGGGTATCCCGTCGCGCCGCTCGTCGTCGGCATGATCCTCGGCCCGATGGCCGAGGAGTACCTGCGCAAGGCGCTGCAGCTCAGCCAGGGCGACCTCACCACCCTGGTGACCCAGCCGTTCGCCGCGGCCGCATACGGCGTGCTGGCGCTGCTCGTGTTCGGCGGACTGTGGCTGCGACGCCGGCAGCGCCGCTACGAGCAGCAGCTCACCGAGACGATCGCGGTGCCGATCACGGCCGATCAGGAGGTCTGACACCGCGACCGGGCAGGCTGGGGCTCCCGGGTAGGGTTGATCCGTGCACGCGGATCAGGCCATCACCCGGGAGCCCCGCGCGTACCTCGGCTACGTGTTCATCGGTCTCGTCGCGGGCCTGCTGTCGGGGCTGTTCGGCGTCGGCGGCGGCACCGTCATCGTGCCGCTGCTCGTGCTGCTGCTGCGCTTCGACCAGCGCCGCGCCGCCGGTACCTCGCTCGCCGCGATCGTGCCGACCGCGAGCGTCGGCGTGATCTCCTACGCGCTGTCGGGCTCGGTCGCGTGGATCGCCGCGCTCATCCTCGCCGTCGGTTCGGTCGTCGGTGCGCAGATCGGATCGCGGATGCTGCCGCGCATCTCGCAGACCGCGCTGCGCTGGGGCTTCGTGGTGTTCCTCGTCGTGGTGATCGTGAGCCTGTTCCTCGTGATCCCCTCGCGCGAGGCCGCCTTCGAGCTCACCTGGCTGAGCGGATCCGGGCTGGTGCTCACCGGGCTCATCACCGGCGTGATCGCCGGGCTCATCGGCGTCGGCGGCGGCGTGGTCGTCGTGCCGGTGCTCATGCTCGTCTTCGGCACGAGCGACCTGGTGGCCAAGGGAACCTCGCTGCTCATGATGATCCCCACCGCGGTCTCCGGCACGATCGGCAACCTGCGCCACCGCAACGTCGATCTGCTCGCCGCCGCGATCATCGGCGTCTCCGCCTGCACCATGACCGCGCTCGGCGCTTGGCTGGCGACGCTCATCGATCCGCTCACCGGCAACATCCTCTTCGCGGCATATCTCGTGGTGATCGCGGTGCAGATGGCGATCAAGGCCATCCGCGGCCGTCGGCGCTGAGCATCCGGCATCCTCGCGCTGAGCACCCGGCATCCGATGCCGTCATCCGCCCCGGATAGGATCGAGGGGTGAGCGTGAACAACGATCTGGTCGGCCGGGAGTTCCCGCCGACGGCCCCGTATCTCGTCGGACGCGAGAAGGTGCGCGAGTTCGCCCGCGCCGTCTTCGCCGACGCGCCCCTGCACACTGATCTCGACGCCGCCCGCGCGCTCGGCTACGCGGATGTCGTCGCTCCGCCGACCTTCGCGATGGTGATCCAGGACCACACGCTGCAGCAGCTGCTGGCCGAGCCCGACTCGGGCATCGTGCTCGCGCGCACGATCCACGCCGAGCAGCGCTTCCAGTACAGCCGCCCGATCGTCGCGGGCGACGAGCTCACCGGTCAGCTGAAGGTCACCGGCATCCGCGCCCTCGGCGGCAACGCGATGATCACCAGCGAGGCCGAGATCACGGATGCCGACGGTGCGCACGTCGTCACGGCGATCAGCGTGCTGCTGGTCGGCTCCGAGCCGGAAGGGGAGGCCGCCTGATGGCCGCGTTCACCGTCGGAGACGTCGTCGCCGAGCGCACCGTGCACCTCACGCGCGAATCGCTCGTGCGCTACGCCGGAGCATCCGGCGACTTCAACCCGATCCACTACCGCGACGACGTCGCAGCCGAAGTGGGCCTGCCCGGCGTGCTCGCGCACGGGATGCTCACCATGGGCGTCGCCTCGTCGGTGGTCGTCGCCGCACTGGGCGACGTGAAGGGCGTGCTCGACTACGGCGTGCGCTTCACCAAGCCCGTCGTGGTGCACCCCACCGATGGTGCCGACGTGCACGTGCTCGCGAAGGTGGGTGCGGTCGACGAGGCGTCGGCACGCATCGACCTCACCGTGAAGCACGCCGACACGACGGTGCTCGTCAAGGCGCAGCTGCGGGTCGCCCTCTGACCATGACCGACGCCGCATCCGTTCCGCTCCGCGAGCTCACCACCCTGCGCACCGGGGCCGCCCCCGAGCGCATGCGCGAGGCGCGCACCACGGCCGAGCTGATCTCCGCGCTGCAGGACGTCTGGGCTGGCGGCGACGACTGGTTCGTGCTCGGCGGGGGATCGAACCTGTTCGCCGGCGACGAGCCGTTCGACGGCACCGTGATCCGCATCCTCACCTCCGGCATCGAAGAGCTGCCGTCGCCGCATGATGGCCGCATCCGGCTGCGCGTGCAGGCCGGGCACAACTGGGACGCACTGGTCGCATACGCGGTCGAGCGCGGCTACGCGGGCATCGAGGCGATGAGCGGCATCCCCGGCACGGTCGGTGCCGCGCCGGTGCAGAACGTCGGCGCGTACGGGCAGGAGATCCAGGAGACTCTCGTCGAGGTCGAGATGCTCGACGAGCACGCCGACGCGCCCGTCGTGGTGCCGGCGGCCGAGCTCGGTCTGGGCTTCCGCACCTCGGTGCTCAAGCACCACTACGGCGAGGCGCAGGGTCGCCGCGCCGTGATCCTGTCGGTCACCCTCGACCTCGCCGTCACCGGCGAAGCGGGTCGCGTTGTTCGCGGCGAGCAGCTGCGCCGCGCGCTCGGACTCGACGGCTACGACCCTGTGCCGCTCGGCTGGGTGCGCGAGCGCATCCTGCAGACCCGTGCGGCGAAGGGGATGCTGCTCGATGCGGGCGACCCCGACACCGCCAGCGCCGGATCGTTCTTCCAGAACGCGATCGTGCCGGAGAGCGTCGCCCGCACACTCCCATCCGAGTGCCCGCGCTGGCCCGTCGAGCCGGATCTGGATGCCGTGACCGTCATCCCGCTGGACAGCTACTACGGCCTCTCGCCGCGCGCCGAGCGCCCCGAGGGCATGGTGAAGGTGAGTGCGGCCTGGCTCATCGAGCACTCCGGCATCCGCAAGGGCTTCCACCTGCCGCGCTCGCGCGCGGGGGTGTCGACCAAGCACGCGCTCGCGCTCACCAACCGCGGGGAAGCGACCGCGGCCGAGCTCAGCGAGCTGGCCCGCTTCATCCGGAGCCGCGTGCACGCCGAGTTCGGCCTGCTGCTGCAGCCCGAACCGGTGCTGGTCGGCGTGGAGCTGTGAGCATGAACGAGCGGGTGTCGCGCACGCAGGCGGTGGTCGACGGCCTGCTCGACGCGATCATCGCAGGGCGCCTCGTCGCCGGCGAGCAGCTGCCGCCTGAAGGCGACCTCGCCGCGCAGTTCGGCGTCTCGCGACTCACCATGCGCGAGGGCGTCAAGCTGCTGCAGGCGCAGGGCGTGATCGTGCAGGTGCCCGGCAGCAGGCACCGCATCGCCCCGACCGAGGAGTGGACCGGGCTCGAGGCGGTCGTGCGGCAGGCGCGCAGCGCCGGCGCCCGCGAGCGCTCCTCGCTCGAGCTGCTCGAGATGCGCATCATGTTCGAGACGGGGGCGGCCGAACTCGCCGCGACCCGGCGGACGGATGCCGACCTCACCGAGCTCGCCGCGCTCGTGGAGCGGATGCGGGCGGCGCACGCGGCATCCGATCTCGACGCGTTCGTCACGGCCGACCTGGCCTTCCACGACGTGATCTTCCGCGCCGCGGGCAATCGCTTCCTCGTCGCGTCGATGCGTCCGCTGACGACGATGCTGCAGGAGACGCGCAGCGAGACGAGCGCGGTGCCGGCCGTTCGGGACCACGCGATCGTCGAGCACGAGGCGGTGCTCGCGGCCCTGCGCAGCGGTTCGGCGGAGGCATCGCGCGAAGCGATGGTGAGTCACATGCGCCAGACGCGCGACGACCTGCTGCACTTCGTGCACGGGCACTGACGATCCCCTCTTGGCGGATCGGCGCACATGAGGTACTCTCGATCGGTATCTGATATCAGATAGCCCTCCCCGCGATCCGTTGAACGAAGGAGTTCGTGTGCACATCGACGCGCTGCTCTCGCCGATCCCCGCGGCCGTCGACCTGTCCGCCGCCGACGTGCGTGCGCAGATCGACGCCGCCGACGTGCTCGTCGTGCTCGACGACGACCCCACCGGCACGCAGTCCGTCGCGGGACTCCCCGTGCTCACCCGCTGGGAGCGCGAAGACCTCGACGCCGCCTTCGCCACCGGGGCCCCGGCCGTCTACGTGCTCACCAATACCCGCTCCCTCGACGAGGACGCCGCTGCAGCCCGCAACCGCGAGATCGTCGACGTCGCCCTCGCCGCCGCGGCGGATGCCGGCAAGCGGGTCACCTTCGTCTCGCGCGGCGACTCCACCCTGCGCGGCCACTTCCCGCTCGAGACCGACGTGCTCTCGGCCGAGATCGCCGCGCGCGGCGGCAGCATCCCCGCACTCACCCTGCTCGTGCCCGCCTTCCCCGAAGCCGGCCGCATCACGGTCGACGCCGTGCACTACTGGGTCACCGGCGACGAGGCGACCCCGGTGGGCGAGACCCCGTTCGCCCAGGACGCCACGTTCGGCTACGCGGCATCCGACCTGCGCGACTGGGTCGAGGAGAAGACCGCCGGCCGCATCCCGGCATCCGAGGTCGCGAGCCTGAACATCCGCACCATCCGCGCCGGCGTCGAGGCGGTCGAGGACTTCCTGCGCGCGCTGCCCGCCGGGACCGTGGTCGCCGTCGACGTCGTCGACGAGAGCGACATGCGCGTCGTCGCGCTCGCCCTGCACCGGATGCGGGATGTCGACGTGCTGCTGCGCGTCGGCCCGCCCTACGTGCGCGCCCACATCGGCCAGGAGATCGCCGAGCCCGTCCGTGCGGAGGACATCGCCTTCGCCAACGACCGCGGCGGCCTCGTCGTCGTAGGCAGCCACGTGCCGCTGACCACAGCCCAGCTCGAGGCGCTCAAGAAGGCCCGCCCGCAGACCGTCACGATCGAGCTCGACGTGCGCGCCCTCATCGGCGCCGAGCGCGAAGCGCACCTCGACGCGCGGGCGCAGGCCGCCGCCGCGGCGCTCGCCGACGGCACCGTCATCGTGCACACCACCCGTGAACTGATCACCGGCGCCGACGGCGACGAGAGCCTCGACATCGCGCGCCGCGTCTCCAGCGGCGTCGTCGAACTCGTGCGTCGCGTGCTCGCCATCGCCCCGCCGCGCTTCGTGATCGCGAAGGGCGGCATCACCTCGAGCGACGTCGCCAGCGAGGCGCTCGAGATCCGCCGGGCCACCGTGCTCGGCCCGATGCTGCCGGGTCTCGTCTCGCTGTGGCAGCCCGAGACCGGCCCCGCCGTCGGCATCCCCTACATCGTCTTCGCCGGCAACGTCGGCGACGCGGACTCCCTGGCCACCGTCGTCGCGACGCTGGCCGACTGAACCGATTCCCGGAAGGAACACCATGACATCCACCGTCGCTGTCATCGGCCTCGGCGCCATGGGGCTGCCGATGGCCGCCCGTCTCGCCGAGCGCTTCGAGGTGCGCGGCTTCGACATCGCCGCCGAGCGCATCGCGCTCGCCGCCGAGTCGGGCGTCACCCCCGCGTCCTCGGCCGCAGAGGCCGTGGCGGATGCCGAGGCCGTGCTCGTCGCCGTCCGCACCGGCGGCCAGCTGAACGACCTGCTGTTCGGTGAGGGCGGCCTCGCGCAGCACCTCGCGGACGGCGCCGTCGTCATCCTCACCAGCACGGTGGGCACCGGCGGCATCAGCGAGATCGCCGAGCGCCTCGCCGCGCACGGCGCGCAGCTCGTCGACGCCCCGCTGTCGGGCGGCCCGGTGCGCGCGGGCGAGGGCGACCTGCTCATCGTCGTCGGTGCCACGCCGGATGCTCTCGCCATCGCGCGCCCCGTACTCGAACAGCTCGCCTCGACGCTGACCATCGTGGGTGACAAGCCCGGCGACGGCCAGGCGCTGAAGACCGTCAACCAGCTGCTGTGCGGCGTGCACATCGCCGCCGCCGGCGAGGCGCTCGCGCTGGCCGACGCCCTCGGTCTCGACCGCGAGAAGACGCTCGAGGCCCTCACCGCGGGAGCTGCGAACTCGTTCATGCTCGGCAACCGCGGCCCCCGCGCGCTGCAGGCCTACGACGAGGACGGCGCCGAGGTGCTCAGTCGCCTCGACATCTTCGTGAAGGACATGGGCATCGTCGGCGACGCCGCGCGTCGCGCCCATCTCTCCACCCCGGTCGCCGCTGCCGCCGAGCAGCTGTTCCTCCTCGGCGAAGCGCAGGGCCTCGGTGCCCTCGACGACTCCGCCGTCATCCGCGTCGTCGCACCCGAACGACTGTCCTGAGCGCGACGTCGCGCCCCGAATGAAAGAAGAGATCCAGAGATGCTTCCTCTTCCGATCCTCATCCTGATCGGCCTGGCAGGCCTCGGCCTGCTGCTCCTGCTCATCATCCGATTCAAGATGCAGGCGTTCTACGCCCTCATCCTGGTGTCGATCCTGGTCGGCCTCGCGGCCGGCCTTCCCCTCACGACGATCCCTGCCGACGGTGACATCCCCGAGAGGCTCGGCGTCATCCAGGCGATCATCGCCGGTGTCGGCGGCACGCTCGGCTCGGTGGCCGTGCTCGTCGCGCTCGGCTCGATGCTCGGCAAGATCATCGAGCTCTCGGGTGGTGCCGAGTCGCTCGCCGGCCGGTTCACCAGCTGGCTCGGCCCGAAGCGGGTCGGCATCGCGCTCGTCGTGGCCGCCGGCGTCCTGGCGATCCCGGTGTTCTTCGACGCCGGATTCATCATCCTCATCCCGATCATCTTCGCGTTCTCGAAGGTCGCGGGTCTCAGCCCGGTCAAGTTCGGTCTGCCCGTCGCGGGCATCATGCTCGCCGTGCACGTCGCCGTGCCTCCGCACCCCGGCATCGTCGGCGGATCGGCCATCCTCGGCGCCGACATCGGCTGGGTCACCATCCTCGCCCTCGGCGTCTCGGTGCCCCTCGCCGTGCTCGCCTACCTGGTCGGCAAGTGGCTCAACCGTCGCGAGTACGCGATGATCGCCGCGACCAAGGAGATGTTCGACAACTTCGGCACCGAGAAGTCGACGGTCAAGGCCGGACTCGGCGAGGGCGAGAAGGCGCCGGGCGCCGGCACCGTGCTCGGACTCATCCTGCTGCCGCTCGTGCTCATCATGCTCGGCACCGCCGTCGCGCCCGCGTTCGAGAAGGGCTCGTTCTGGAACGGCCTGCTCACGATGATCGGTCAGCCGATCTTCGCGCTCATGGTCGCCATCGCCGCGGCGATGTACTTCCTCGGCATCCGTCGTGGCTGGTCGGCCGCGCACCTCGGCGAGGTCATGGAGTCGGCGCTGCCCTCGGCGGCCGTCATCATCCTGGTCACCGGTGCCGGTGGCGCCTTCGGCCGCATCCTCACCGAGACGGGCATCGGCGGCGCGGTCGCCAACACGCTCGCCTCGACCGGGATGCCGCTCATCCTCGCCGGGTTCCTCATCTCGCAGATCATGCGCGCCGCACAGGGCTCGGCCACGGTCGCGATCGTGACCACGGCCGGTCTGCTGCTGCCCGCGGTCGCCGCTATGGGGCTCGACCCGGTCCACACCGCGCTGCTCGCCGTCGCGATCGGCTACGGTGCGCTCGGGCTCAGTCACGTGAACGATTCGGGGTTCTGGGTGGTCACGCGCTACCTCGGCCTGTCGGTCAAGGACGGTCTGCGCACCTGGACGCCGCTGACCACGGTGCTCGGTGTCAGCGGATTCCTGATCACGTGGTTGCTGTACGTGCTGATCCCGGTCGCCTGACCGGCATCCGCCGTGGCCGCGAGAATTGCCCTACCCCCTGACAATTGCCCTGGCAGCAGCCGTCTCGCGCGGCAGGGCAATTCTCGCGGATGAGGCGTGTCGGGGGCGAGGCGTAATATCGCGGGCATGAGTGGACTCGTCCCGTACCTGTATTTCCCCGGCAACGCCGCAGAGGCGCTGACCTTCTACCGCGACGTCTTCGGGGGTGAGCTGCAGCTGTTCACCTACGAGCAGTTCAGCCGCACCGACGGCCCCGGCGATGCGATCGCGCACGGCGGCGTGAACGGTCTCGTGCAGCTGTTCGCCGCCGATGCCGCCGGAGAGGAGGAGGCCACCAAGATGGTCGGCATGAGCTTCTCTCTGCTGGGAACCGCGGATGCCGAGACTCTCAAGAAGTGGTTCGCCGGCCTATCCGAGGGCGGCGAGGTCACCGACCCTCTGCAGAAGCGCCCGTGGGGTGACTACGACGGGCAGGTGACCGATCGCTACGGCATCCGCTGGCTGATCGGATATCAGGAGTCCTGACGCGCGCCCTCCCCGAGAATTGCCTTGCCGCGTGACACGGCTGCTGGCAGCAGTATTCTCACGCGGCAAAGCAATTCTCGGGGTGCGGGGTGCGGGGTGCGGCGTCAGGAGGCGAACAGGCGCTGCAGGCGCTGCACGCCCTCGAGCAGCTGGTCGTCGCCCAGGGCGTACGACATGCGGATGTAGCCCGAGGGTCCGAAGGCCTCGCCGGGCACGACCGCGACCTCGGCCTGCTCGAGGATGAGGTCGGCGAGCTCGAGCGAGGTGGTCGGCGTGACACCTCCCCACGTGCGGCCGAGAAGGCCCTGCACGTCGGGGTAGACGTAGAACGCGCCCAGCGGGTTCGGCACGACGAGTCCGTCGATCTTCGACAGCTCCGACACGATCAGGCGCCGCCGGCGGTCGAAGGCCTCGCGCATCCGCTCCGCCTCGTCCTGCGGGCCGGTGAGGGCCGCGATCGCACCGCGCTGCGCGACGTTGTTCACGTTGCTCGACAGGTGCGACTGCAGGTTGCCCGCGACCTTGATCGCATCGGCGGGGCCGACCATCCAGCCCACCCGCCAGCCGGTCATCGCGTAGGTCTTCGCGACGCCGTTGACGAGGATGGTCTGCCCGGCGATCTCGGGCAGCGCCTCGACGATCGAGGTGGCCTTGACGCCTTCGTACGTCAGGTTCTGGTAGATCTCGTCGCTGATCACCCAGATGCCGTGCTCGAGGGCCCAGGCCGCGATCGCCGCGGTCTCCTCGGTGGTGTACACCGAGCCGGTCGGGTTCGAGGGCGAGACGAACACCAGCACGGTGGTGCGCTCGGTGCGCGCCGCCTCGAGCTGCTCGACCGTGACCTTGTACTCCTGGTCGGCGCCCGCGAACACCTCGACGGGGATGCCGTCGGCAAGACGGATCGCCTCGGGGTATGTCGTCCAGTACGGCGCCGGCAGCAGCACCTCGTCACCCGGGTTCACCACGGCCTGGAACGCCTGGTACACCGACTGCTTGCCGCCGTTCGTGACGATCACCTGCGACGGCGAGACGTCCAGCCCGGAGTCGCGCAGCGTCTTCGCCGCGATCGCCTCGCGCAGCGCCGGAAGGCCGGCGGCCGGCGTGTAGCGGTAGTTCGCCGGGTCGGCCAGCGCCTCGGCCGCGGCATCCACGATGAACTGCGGCGTCGCGAAGTCAGGCTCGCCCGCGGCATACGAGATCACGGCCTTGCCCTCGGCCTTCAGGGCCTTCGCCTTCGCGTCGACCTTGAGGGTCGCCGACTCGGCGATGGCGGACAGTTTGCGGGAGAGAGGAGCGCGTTCGGTCACATCAGAAGCGTACCTGCGGGCGCGGCGCGCCCGCAGGAGAGTTGCACATCAAGAACCGGGGTTCTTGCGGTCAGCCGGCGGTCATGCCGTGCGCCTCGGCGACGGCGGGCAGCGTGATGCGTCCTGCGCGCACGTTGAGTCCCTTCGCGAGGGCGGCGTCGTCGGATGCCGCGGCATCCCAGCCCTTGCCGGCGATCGCCGAGACGTAGGGGAGGGTGGCGTTGGTGAGCGCTCGGGTCGCCGTCTCGGGAACGGCGCCCGGCATGTTCGCCACGCAGTAGTACATGGAGTCGTGCACCGCGAAGGTCGGGTCGTCGTGCGTGGTGGGGCGCGAGCCCTCGAAGCATCCGCCCTGATCGATCGCGATGTCGACGAGCACCGAGCCCGGCTTCATGGCGGCGACCATCTCATCGGTGACGAGCTTGGGTGCGGCAGCTCCCGGGATCAGCACCGAGCCGATCACGAGGTCGGCGTCGAGAAGCTCCTCGGCGATGTCGTAGCGGCTCGAGGCGCGCGTCTCGAGGGCGCCGCCGTAGCGGTGCTCGAGCTCGCGCAGCCGGTGCAGCGAGATGTCGATCACGGTGACGCTCGAGCCGAGGCCGAGCGCGTTGGCCGCCGCGTGCTCGCCGGCGACGCCGCCGCCGATCACGACGGTCTTCGCGCGGCGGGTGCCGGCGATGCCGCCCATGAGGATGCCGCGGCCGCCGTTCGAGCGCAGCAGCGAGTACGAGCCCATGGTCACCGACAGGCGTCCGGCGATCTCGCTCATCGGCACGAGCAGCGGCAGGCTGCGGTCGGGCAGCTGCACGGTCTCGTAGGCGACGGCGGTCGTGCCGGCATCCACCAGTGCGGTGGTGAGCGGCTTGTCGGCGGCGAGGTGCAGGTAGGTGAAGAGTGTGAGGTCGTCGCGCAGGAAGCCGTACTCCGACGCGATCGGCTCCTTGACCTTCAGCAGCAGGTCGGCCTGCCCCCACGCCTCTTCGGCGGTGTCGACGATCTCGGCGCCGGCGGCGCGGTACGCGTCGTCGTCGATGCGCGAGCCGAGCCCAGCGCCTGACTGCACAAGCACGCGGTGACCCTCGTGCACGAGGCGGTCGGCGCCGGCGGGGGTGAGCGCGACGCGGTTCTCGTTGTTCTTGACCTCGGTCGGGACGGCGATCTTCATCGATCCTCCAGGGATGCTGCGGGTGGCTTCAGGGCGAGGAACAGAATCGCAGAAACATCGGGCGTGGCGCGACCTGCACGAAGAACATTCGGTCTGTGCGCGAAACCTGCATAATGATTCGGATGGACATGACTTCCGGAGCGCTTTCGCCGAACACTGTGCAACCCGCGGCGCTCGACGACATCGACGCCAGGATCGTCACGCTGCTCACCGCCGACGGGCGCATGACCAACGCCGAGCTCGCCGCCCGTCTCGGCGTCGCGCCGTCCACGGCGCACGCGCGGCTGCGCGCGCTCATCGACCGCGGCGTGATCACCGGCTTCCATGCCAGCGTCGACGAGCGGATGCTGGGTGCCGGCCTGCAGGCCGTGATCGGCGTGAGCCTGCGCCCGAGCGCCCGCCGCGAGAGCATCGTCGCGTTCGCTGAGCGGGTGCGGGCACTGCCGCAGGTGATCCAGGTGTTCTTCCTCGGCGGCGACGACGACTTCCTGCTGCACATCGCGGTGGCCGACTCGTCGCAGTTGCGCGAGTTCGTGCTCGAGCATCTCTCGGCGCAGAGCAGCGTCGCCTCGACGCGCACCAGCATCGTCTTCGACTACCACCGCAACGCGGTCGCGGCGTCGTTCCTCTAGGCCGCCCGAGTCGCGGCATCCTCGCCGCCTCCCGATCATGGCCCCAGGCTACGCCGGCCAGGGTGCCTCGGGGCCGGTCTCAGCGCTCGACGAGGATGCCGTCCTCATCGGCGAACAGCCGCGCGCCGGGGCGGAAGCGCACCTCGCCGAACGAGAGCACCACGTCCACCTCGCCGACGCCGTCCTTGCGGCTCTTGCGCGGGTTCGTGCCGAGCGCCTTCACCCCGAGCGGCATCGTCGCGAGCGCTGCGCTGTCGCGCACGCATCCGTGGATCACGACGCCCGCCCAGCCGCTCTCGACCGCGCTCTGCGCGATCATGTCGCCCATGAGCGCCGAGCCGAGGGATCCGGCGCCGTCGACGACGAGCACCGCACCCTCGCCGGGGGTCGCGAGCAGCTGCTTCACGAGCTGGTTGTCCTGAAAGCACCGCACGGTGCGGATCGGCCCCTCGAACGCGGTCGCGCCACCGAAGGAGCGCAGCTGCAGCGGCAGCGACTGCAGCTCCTCGCCGCGGGCGTCGTACAGATCGGCAGTGGAGGTCATGGATGTCTCCTCTCGGATATGAGGGGAGGGGTCGGATGCCGCGGCAGCCGACCCCTCCCCGCCGAAGGTCGGTCAGCTGAACTGGTTCATCGTGTTGTGCTGGCCGCCGGCCTTCAGCGCGGCATCCCCGGCGAAGTACTCCTTGTGGTTGTCGCCGATGTCGCTGCCGGCCATGTTCTGGTGACGGACGGTGGCGATGCCGCCGCGGATCTCGCGGCGCTGCACGCCCTTGACGTAGGCCAGCATCCCCTCGTCGCCGAAGTAGCCCTTCGCGAGGTCATCGGTCGACAGGGCCGCCGTGTGGTACGTCGGCAGGGTGATGAGGTGGTGGAAGATGCCGGCACGAGCCGAGCCGTCGCGCTGGAAGCTGCGGATCTTCTCGTCGGCCAGGCGAGCCAGCTCGGTGTCGTCGTACTCGACGCTCATGAGCTTGTCGCGGTCGTAGGCCGAGACGTCCTCGCCCTGCTCGGCGAGCGCGTCGTAGGCCTGCTGACGGAAGTTCAGCGTCCAGTTGAATGACGGGCTGTTGTTGTAGACCAGCTTCGCGTCGGGGATCTCCGCGCGGATGCGGTCGACCATGCCGGCGATCTGCTCGACGTGCGGCTTCTCGGTCTCGATCCACAGCAGGTCGGCGCCGTTGCGGAGCGACGTGATGCAGTCCAGCACCACGCGGTCCTCACCCGTGCCGGGGCGGAACTGGTACAGGTTGCTGGCCAGACGCTTCGGGCGCAGCAGGCGGCCGTCGCGCTTGATGACCACATCGCCGTTGCCGAGATCGGCATCCGAGATCTCCTCCACATCGAGGAAGGAGTTGTACTGGTCGCCCAGGTCGCCGGGCTGCTGCGTGACCGCCAGCTTCTGGGTGAGGCCGGCGCCCAGCGAGTCGGTGCGGGCGACGATGATGCCGTTGTCGATGCCGAGCTCGAGGAAGGCGTAGCGCACCGCGTTGATCTTCGCGAGGAAGTCCTCGTGCGGCACGGTGACCTTGCCGTCCTGGTGGCCGCACTGCTTCTCGTCCGAGACCTGGTTCTCGATCTGGATGGCGCAGGCGCCCGCCTCGATCATCTTCTTGGCGAGCAGGTAGGTGGCCTCGGGGTTGCCGAAGCCGGCGTCGATGTCGGCGATGATCGGCACGACGTGCGTCTCGTGGTTGTCGATCTGCGACTGGATGAACTCCACCGCGGTCTCGTCGCCCTCGGCGCGGGCCGCGTCGAGCTGCGTGAACAGGAGGTCGAGCTCACGAGCATCCGCCTGGCGGAGGAACGTGTAGAGCTCCTCGATCAGCGCGGGCACCGCGGTCTTCTCGTGCATCGACTGGTCGGGCAGCGGGCCGAACTCCGAGCGCAACGCGGCGACCATCCACCCCGAGAGGTACAGGTAGCGCTTGTTCGTCGTCTTCAGGTGCTTCTTGATCGAGATGAGCTTCTGCTGTCCGATGAAGCCGTGCCAGACGCCGAGCGACTGGGTGTAGACCGACGAGTCGGCGTCGTACTCGGCCATGTCGCGGCGCATGATGTCGGCGGTGTACTGCGCGATCTCGAGCCCGGTGCGGAACCGGTTCTGCGCCCGCATGCGAGCCGCCGATTCGGGATCGATGGCGTCCCAGCCGGAGCCGTTGGCCTGCTTCAGAGCCCGGATGGCGTCGATGTCGTCCTGGTAGTGAGTCATGTCAGGTCCTTTGAATGAGGGATGCGGATGCGGTCAGTCGTTGTCGGTCAGGAACCGGGCGTAGGCGCCGAGGGTGAGGAAGCTCGGGAACTCGGGCTGCAGCGCCACCTCGCGGAACACCTCGGCGGCGTCGTCGAAGCGGTCGCCCTCGGTGCGGGTGGCCTCGTCGAGCACCTCGCGGATCAGACCTTCGACGTACTCGGCGGTGATCAGCGTGCCGTCGTCTGTGCTGCGGTCCTGGTGGATCCACTGCCACACCTGCGAGCGGCTGATCTCGGCGGTTGCGGCATCCTCCATGAGGTTGTCGATCGCGACGGCGCCCAGGCCGCGCAGCCATGCCTCGAGGTAGCGGATGGCGACCGACACGTTGTCGCGCACGCCCTGCGCGGTGATCGGGCGGCCGATGTGCAGGTCGAGCAGCTGGTCGGCCGTGACGTGCACGTCCTCGCGGAGCCGGTCGAGCTGGTTCGGGTGCTCGCCGAGCACGGCGTCGAACTCGGCCTGCGCAGTCGGGATCAGGTCGGGGTGGGCGACCCAGGTGCCGTCGAAGCCGTCGCCGGCCTCGCGCTTCTTGTCGGCAGACACCTTCTCGATCGCGCGCTGGGTGACCTCGGGGTCGCGGCGGTTCGGGATGAACGCGCTCATGCCGCCGATCGCGTAGGCGCCGCGCTTGTGGCAGGTCTGCACCAGCAGCTCGGTGTACGCCCGCATGAACGGCACCGTCATGGTGACCTCGCTGCGGTCCGGCAGCACGAAGCGGGCGCCACGTCCGCGGTAGTTCTTGATGATCGAGAAGATGTAGTCCCAGCGGCCGGCGTTCAGGCCGGCGCAGTGGTCGCGCAGCTCGTAGAGGATCTCGTCCATCTCGAAGGCGGCCGGCAGCGTCTCGATCAGCACGGTCGCGCGGATCGTGCCGTGCTCGATGCCGATGTACTCCTCGGCGAACGAGAACACGTCGTCCCACAGCTTGGCCTCTTCGCTCGACTCGAGCTTGGCGATGTAGAAATACGGGCCGCGGCCGTTCGCGATGAGCTGCTCGGCGTTGTGCAGGAAGTACAGTCCGAAGTCGACCAGCGAGCCGGATGCCGCGGTGCGGCGCCCTGCCCGATCTGTGAACTCGATGTGCTTCTCGGGCAGGTGCCAGCCGCGGGGGCGCATCACGATCGTGGGGGTGCGCTCGGCGGTGACGTGGTACTCCTTGCCCTCCGGCGAGGTGAAGGAGAGTTCGCCGCGGATCGCGTCGCGCAGCGACAGCTGGCCGCCGATCACGTTTCGCCAGGTGGGGCTGGTCGCGTCCTCCTGGTCGGCGAGCCACACGCGGGCGCCGGAGTTCAGGGCGTTGATGGTCATCTTCGGGTCGGTGGGCCCGGTGATCTCGACGCGGCGGTCCTCCAGGCCGGGGCCTGCGCCGGCCACGCGCCAGGTCTCGTCGGCGCGGATGTGCGCGGTGTCGTCGCGGAAGCGCGGGTCGTGGCCGTTGCCGATCTCGAAGCGGCGGCGCATCCGGTCGGCGAGGCGGTCATGACGACGGTTCGCGAAGCGGTGGTGCAGCTCGGTCAGGAACGCGAGGGCCTCGGGGGTGAGGATCTCGTCGAAGCGGTCGTGGAGGGGCCCTGTGACGTGAAGGGCGGGGCCGGCCGCGACGGCGCCGTCGACGATCCGGGTCGGGGCTGTCTGTGACGCGGTGTGGATGGTCATGATCTGTCTCCTCCGTGAGATGTCGGTCAGCGGTGCGGGCCGGGTGGCTTGACAACAACTCTGAGAGAAGATCGAGCACTCGCCCGACCAAATCGGGTGTGAAGTTTGCTGGATTTTCTGCTTCTGTGACAGACTCGATCTCACGCTCAGAGAGGAGCCCCGTGATGACAGAGGAATCCGACGCGCTGACCATCGGCCGCCGCATCCGTCAGCTGCGCACCGCGCGCGGCATGACGCTCGAGGACCTGGCCGCCGCGGTCGACCGCGCGCCGAGCCAGCTGTCGATGTTCGAGAACGGCAAGCGCGAACCCAAGCTCACCCTGCTGCAGACCATCGCGCGCGCCCTCGACACCACGATCGACGCGCTGCTCGAGGGCGAGCCGCTCGACGAGCGCAGCACCATGGAGATCGCCCTCGAGCGAGCGATGAAGGGGCAGACCTTCCAGGCCCTCGGCATCCCCTCCTTCCGCATCGCGAAGACCGTGCCGACGGATGCTCTCAAGGCGATGCTCGCGCTGCACGGCGAGATCGAGCGGCTGCGCGACGAGCGCGCGGCCACCCCGGAGGAGGCGCGGCGCGCCAACGTCGAACTGCGCCACCTCATGCGCACGCAGGACAATCACTTCGCCGATCTCGAGCGTCAGGCATCCGAGATCCTGGCGGCCGTGAAGCATCCGGGCGGACCGATCACCCAGCGCACCACCTCGGAGATCGCGGCCCACCTCGGGTTCACGCTGCACTACGCCCCCGACCTGCCGCAGACGACGCGCAGCGTCGCCGATCTCGCCAACGGGCGGCTGTACCTCTCGAGCAGCGTCCCCTCGAAGAGCGACGCCCGCACGGCCGTGCTGCAGGCGCTGTCGAGCCGCATCCTCGGACACGGCGAGCCGCGCAGCTACGCCGAGTTCCTGCGCCAGCGGGTGGAGACCAACTACCTCACCGGCGCACTGCTCGTGCCGGAGGCGCACGTCGTGCCGGTGCTGCAGGAGGCGAAATCGCGCCGCGCGATCTCGATCGAAGACATCCGCGACACCTACTCCGTGTCGTACGAGACCGCGGCGCACCGGTTCACGAACCTCGCGACCCAGCACCTCGACATTCCGGTGCACTTCCTCAAGGTGCACGAGTCGGGCACGATCACCAAGGCGTACGAGAACGACGACGTGAACTTCCCGACCGACCGGCTCGGAGCGATCGAGGGGCAGATGTGCTGCCGGCGGTGGACCAGTCGCGTCGTCTTCGACGTGGAGGACCGCTTCAACCCGTACTACCAGTACACCGACACCGGCAACGGCACCTACTGGTGCACCGCGCGCGTGGAGGCCTCGAGCGAGGGACTGCACTCGGTGAGCGTGGGGGTGCGCTTCGACGACACGAAGTGGTTCGTGGGGCGCGACACCCCGAACCGGGGCGTGTCGAAGCATTCGGTGGAGGCGTGCTGCCGGCGTGCCCCGGTCGAGCTCGAGGAGCGCTGGCGGCAGAACTCCTGGCCGAACGTGCGCACCCCGCGCACGCTGCTCGCGACACTGCCGACCGGTGCGTTCCCGGGAGTCGACACGACGGACGTGTACGAGTTCCTGGAGGCGCACGCGCCGGTGTGAGGGGGGTGAGGCGCGCGCCGCGGCCCGCGCGAAGCGCCCGGCTTACGCGAGCCGCGGAGTGCGCGGCGGGGGAGTGCGGCGCTCGCCGGCGGCGCCGCACGCCTCGAACGCGCAGGCGAGACGCAGCAACGCGGTGTCGTCGTAGGCGCGGCCGATGAACGTGAGCCCGATCGGCATCCCGATGTCGGCCATCAGCCCCATCGGCACCGTGACGCTGGGGATGCCGAGGTGGCGCATCGCGAGGTTGCCGTTCGCGATCCAGGTGCCGTTGCGCCAGCCGAGGTCGGCGGATGCCGCATTCACGTCCATGTCGGCGGGACCGACGTCGGCCACGGCGGGGAACACCACGGCGTCCAGTGCGTGCTCGTCCATCCACGCCTCGAGGTCGACGCGGCGGGTCTCCTCGAGGCCGCGCAGGCCGTCGGCCAGCTCGGGCATGTCGTCGAGGTCGGCATCCGGATGCTCCCTCACCCACTCCGGGTACTCTGCGATGTCGTCGTCGAAGCCCGTGTAACGGTCGGGCAGCGCGCCCTCCGGATGCGGGAAGATCGTCGCGCCGTCGACGTCGGCGAGCGTGTGGAGCACCGGGTCGCCGTTGGCCTGCAGGAAGTCCTCCCAGCCCCACGCGCACAGGTCGACGATCTCGCGTCGCAGGTACTCGGGGCTCACCAGGCCACGGGTCGCGATGGTCGGGGCACCGGGGCGATCGCCCTCGTAGTTCGACACCACGGGGAAGTCCACCTCGACGACCTCGACACCTGCCGCCTCGAGGTCGCGCCGCGCGGCCTGCCAGCGCTCGATCACGCTCGCGCGGGTCTCGATGCGCTGACCGGTCGGGCCGCCGATGCCGGGATGCTCGGCGGTGCCGGCATCCGGATCGGCGTTGATGTACATCCGCGGTATGCCGATGCGCGCGCCCTTCAGGCTCGCGGTGTCGGCCAAGGCGGGGTACGACGCGGGGCGCACCTCGGATGCCGCGGGCAGGGCTATCCAGGGCTGCGCCCGCCAGAAGTCGCCGCGGGCCTCGGTGTCGTCGGCGACCACGATGTCGAGCACCTCGAGCAGGTCGGCCATGCTGCGGGTGTGCGGCACGACGACATCCATGGTGGGGACGAGCGGCCAGTTGCCGCGCACCGAGATGACGCCGCGCGAGGGGGTGTACGCGCACAGCGCGTTGTTGGTGGCGGGTCCGCGGCCGCTCGACCAGGTCTCCTCGCCGAGTCCGAATGCGGCGAAGCTCGCCGCCGTCGCCGTGCCGGAGCCGTTCGACGACCCTGAGGCGAACGGCGCCGTGAGGAAATCGGCGTTGTAGGGGCTCTCGGCGCGGCCGTACACGCCGCGCTGCATGCCGCCGTTGGCCATCGGCGGCATGTTCGTCAGCCCGAGGCAGATCGCGCCGCCGGCGCGCAGGCGTTCGATCGTGAAGGCGTCGCGCTGAGCGACGAGATCGGCGAACGCGGGGCTGCCGGATGCGGCGGTGAGCCCGCGCACGAGATAGCTGTCCTTGGCGGTGTACGGGATGCCGTCCAGCGGGCCCAGGGTCGCGCCGTGCGCCCGTCGCTCGTCGGATGCCGCGGCCTCGGCGCGCGCCTGCGGATTGCGCACGACGACCGCGTTCAGCTGCGTCTCGGTTCCGGCCGGGTCGTACGCGTCGATGCGGGCGAGGTAGGCGTCTACCAGCTCGACGGCGGTCGTCGCACCGCTCTCGAGCGCGCTGCGCAGCTCGGCGATGGAGGCCTCGTAGACGTCGAACATGTCACGCCTCCTTCGGCAGTGCGGGCTGCTGCTGAGTGATGCAGTGGATGCCGCCGCCCCGGTCGAACAGCGGGCGCGCGTCGACGGTGACGACGCTGCGGCCCGGGTAGGCGTCGGCGAGGATGCTGCGCGCCGCGGCATCCGCCTGCTCGTCGCCGAACCCGCACGCGATCACGCCGTCGTTCGTGACGAGATGGTTGACGTAGCTCCAGTCGACGAAGCCCTCGTCGTCGCGCAGGGTGGCGGGCGCGGGAAGGTCGATGATCTCGAAGGCGCGACCCGCGGCATCCGTCTGGGTCTGCAGGTGCGCGCGCAACTCCGCCGTCACGGCGTGATCGGGGTGCGCGGGATCGGTCTGCGCGTGCAGCAGCAGTCGCCCGGGGGACGGGATCGTCGCCACGATGTCGACGTGGCCGTTCGTGCCGAAGTCGTCGTAGTCGCGGGTGAGACCCCGCGGCAGCCACACCGCCGTGGTGGCGCCGATGGTGCGGCGCAGCTCGGCCTCGACGCGGGCGCGATCGAGGTACGGGTTGCGCCGAGGGTCGAGCTGCACGGTCTCGGTGACCAGCACGGTGCCCTCGCCGTCGACGTGGATGCCGCCGCCCTCGTTCACGAGGGTCGAGCTGATCGGCTCGGCACCGACGAGCGCGGTGATGATCCGCGCGTGCTCGGCTGCCGCCTGCCACTCGGCCCAGTCCGGTGCGCCCCAGCCGTTGAAGACCCAGTCGACCGCGCCGAGTGCGCCGGGGTGCTCATCGTCGACGACGAAGGTAGGGCCGGAATCGCGCATCCAGAACTCGTCGACCGGCGCCTCGACGATGTCGATCTCGCTCGAGAGCATCCGGCGGGCGCGGTCGATCTCGCTCGGGTCGACGAGCATCGTCACCGGGGTGAAGGCGCTCGCCGCGTGCGCGACGGCGGTCCACACAGCGTAGCCCTCGGCGCGGAGTTCGGCGGTGTCGCCGAGGGTGACGCCCTCGCGCGGGAACGCCATCCAGATCCGCTCGTGCTGTCCGGTCTCCGCCGGCATCCGCCACGCCATCGTGTCTCCTCGTTCGCACCATCGACCTTATTGGCCGCTTGTATAACAAGGGTGAGGCTACGGGATCATCCGCGGGGCGTCAAGAGTGCAGGCGGCCCTCCGGCAGCCCGAGCACGCGCTCCGCCGTCTCGGCCACGAACCCGGCCTCGGTGGCGGCGGCGTACGCGACGGGATCGTTCGCGTACGCGCACACGCCGTCGATCGCGAGCAGGATGCGGCGCGCCGCGGCATCCGCATCCGACGCACGGAACTCGCCCGCCCGCACCCCCTCGTCGATGAGCGCGCGCAGCCGATCGTGATCGGTGGCGTCCTGCTGGCTCAGCGCCTCGGCGAGCGGGGCGCTGAAGCGCGAGAGGTGTCGGGCGTTCAGCCAGAGCCGCGCGAGCGGCCCGGCCTCGATGCTGTCGTTCACCCGCGCCAGGTGCGCCACCCGCGCGATCGGGGTGCCGTCGGCCGGGAACATCAGCTCGCGGTCGGCGGATGCCGCGGCGACGAACGCCGCCACGACGAGATCCTCCGCGGTGTCGAAGTAGTGCGTGATCAGCCCGTGCCGCACCTCGAGCCGATCGGCGACGGCGCGCAGCGTGACGCGTTCGAGGCCCTCGGCGAGGGCGAGCTCGGCTGCCGTGGCGAGGATCTGCGCGCGTCGTGCTTCCGGCGACATGCGCGCCGCGCGCGGAGTCGGAGTCGAGGTCATGCCTGCCATGCTAGGTCGCCGCCGCGCTTCACCCGTCGGCCGTGGCTGCCGTGCGCAGCGCCGCCCAGACCTCGGCGCGCACCGGGAACGACGACAGGTCGACCTCGAGCAATCCGGCCGCCTGAGCGATCCGGCTCCGCAGAGTGTGGCGATGGATGCCGAGCGCGACGGCGGTGGGCTCGGCTCGGGTGTCGTGTTCGAGCCACACCGTGAGGGTGCGCTCGAGTTCTGCACCGTGCGTGGTGTCGTGGTGTCGGAGCGGCGCCAGCCGGCTCGCGGCGAGCAGGCGCGCCTCCTCGGTGGTCAGCGCGTCGAGCACCCCGCCGACCGCAGTCGCCGCATACCGGGTGGCGGTGCCGGTTGCGCCGCGGCGCAGCGCGGTCAGCGCCTGCCGGTGCGCGTGCCCGAATGCGCCGTAGTCGCCCGGCTCCGAGACGCCGACCCGGATGTCGAGCTGCTGCGCCAGCTCGCCGAGCGCCTCGGCATCCGCGGCTGAGAGGCACATCGTGAGGCCCTCGGGGCCCTCCGCGACGAAGGATGCCGTGCCGGCATCCGCGCGTCGACGATCCCACCACTCCAGCACCGCGGCGACGCGGGCGGCATCCGTCACCGCGACGACGACCGGCGCGGGCGGCAGGGAGCCGAGCACGCGCCGGGCGAGGGTCGGGCCGTCGTCGCGCAGGCTCGCGAGCAGTTGCGTGTGCAGCCGGCGGCGGGCGCGCGAGATCTGCTCGCTCTGCTCGAGGGCGAGCCCCGCCATCGCGATGACCGAGGTGACCACCGCGCGGGTCTCGGCGTCGAGCGCCGCCGCCGCGATCGCGATCACACCACGCAGGTGGCCGGTGCGTCCGAGGGTGAACAGCGTGAACGCCTCGTCGTCGTGCTCGATGGTGCGGCTGGCCGAGCCGCCGCGCGCGAGCAGGTCGGCGACCGCAGACCCCACCTCGCCGCGTCGGGGGAGGGGGGAGGGATGCTGATGCGCGAGCGCCCCGGAGGCGTCGAACATGCCCACCCAGCATCCGAGTCGCCGCGACAGCTCCGACAGCGTCGCCTCGAGTCCTCGCGGGCGCAGCGCGGCGATCGCGAGGGCGCGCTGCGCCTCCAGCGCCCACGTGCGCCGGGCGTACGCCTGGGCGGCGATCGCCTCGGCGTGGGCGCGCGCGATCGCGAGGAAGGGGATGTCGTACGGCACCTCGAACAGCACCAGACCGGCCTCGGTGCAGGCCGCGACGAGTTCGTCCGGCACGCCGACGCGGTGCACGCCCGAGCCGAAGCCGAGGCCGAGCACGCCCCGCCGCACGAGCCGGGCGACGTACGCCTCGGCGCCGGTGGCATCCTGCTCGGCGAACTGGGTGCCGGTGGTGAGCAGCACCAGATCCTCGACGAGGAAGGGTGTGGGGTCGACGAGATCCGAGTTGTGCACCCAGCGCACCGCGCGATCCAGTGCGCCGGACGGCAGCGACTCCTCGTCGGTCACGAGGCGCAGTCGCAGGTCGGCGCGCGCGATCAGGGTGCGCAGGGTGGCGGCTGCCTCCACGGCTGCTCCTCGGGGTGTTGTACAGCTGGGCGAACTCCTGTCCCTGATTGTACGACTCGGCTAGTGCATCCGCTGCAGAGGAGCCGTAGCCTCGCCGCATGACACTCATCGACGAGACCACTTCCGCGCCGACCGGCGGACCCGCTCTTGCGCAGGTCCGTCGCGTGACCACCGCCCTTCCCGGCCCCCGCTCGGCCGAGATCCTCGCCCGCAAGGCCGACGCCGTCGCCGCGGGCGTCGCGCACTCCATGCCCGTCTCGGTCGTGGCCGCAGGTGGCGGCGTCGTCGTCGACGCCGACGGCAACTCGCTCATCGACCTCGGCAGCGGCATCGCCGTCACCACCGTCGGCAATGCGCACCCCAAGGTCGCCGCCGCCGTCGCCGCGCAGGCCGCGCAGTTCACCCACACCTGCTTCATGATCTCGCCGTACGAGTCGTACATCGAGGTCGCCGAAGCCCTCAACCGCCTCACCCCCGGCGACTTCGCCAAGAAGACCGCGCTGTTCAACTCGGGTGCCGAGGCCGTCGAGAACGCGATCAAGATCGCCCGCAAGCACACCGGCCGTCAGGCCGTCGTCGCCTTCGACCACGGCTACCACGGCCGCACCAACCTGACCATGGCGCTCACCGCCAAGTCGATGCCGTACAAGAGCGGCTTCGGACCGTTCGCCCCCGAGGTCTACCGCGTGCCCGGCTCGTACCCGCTGCGCGACGGACTGAACGGGGCCGAGGCCGCGAAGCGCGCGATCACCCTGATCGAGAAGCAGATCGGCGCCGGCAACCTCGCCGCGGTCATCATCGAGCCCATCCAGGGCGAGGGCGGGTTCATCGTGCCCGCCGACGGCTTCCTCGAGGCCGTGGTCGCCTGGTGCCGCGGTAACGACGTGGTGTTCATCGCCGACGAGGTGCAGACCGGCTTCGCGCGCACCGGCGCCATGTTCGCCAGCGAGATCTTCGGCATCGAGCCCGACCTCATCACCACCGCCAAGGGCATCGCCGGCGGTCTGCCGCTGGCCGGCGTCACCGGCCGTGCCGAGATCATGGACGCCGCGCACGCCGGCGGCCTCGGCGGCACCTACGGCGGCAACCCGATCGCCTGCGCCGCCGCGCTCGCCGCGATCGACGCCTTCGAGAACGACGGGCTCATCGAGCGGGCCCAGCAGATCGGCGAGATCCTGACCGCCCGACTCAGCGGCATCCGCGAGACCGACCCCCGCATCGGCGAGGTGCGCGGGCACGGCGCGATGATCGCCGCCGAATTCGTCGACCCCGCCACGGGCGAGCCGGATGCCGCGCTCACCGCGGCGGTCGCCAAGGCGTGCGTCGCCGAGGGCGTCATCGTGCTGACCTGCGGCACCTTCGGGAACGTCATCCGCTTCCTGCCGCCGCTGTCGATCGGCGACGACCTGCTGAACGAGGGCCTCGACGTCGTCGCGGCCGCCCTCGCCGGCGCCTGAGACCGTCGGCCGCGATCCCGGTCGGGGGATCCGGATCGCGGCCGGCACACCCCTGCAGTCCCACCAGTCGTATCGAAGGAGATCACCATGACAGAGCACGACATCAGCCGCGACGTCGTGGTCGTCGGCGCCGGCGCCGCCGGACTCACCGCCGCCAACGAGCTGCGCAAGGCCGGCCTCTCGGTCGCCGTGCTGGAGGCGCGCGACCGTGTCGGCGGGCGCCTGTGGACCGATGTCATCGACGGAGCCATGCTCGAGATCGGCGGCCAGTGGGTCTCGCCCGATCAGGATGCTCTGAAGGAGACCATCGCCGAGCTGGGGCTCGAGACCTTCAGCCGCTACCGCGAGGGCGACAGCGTGTACGTCGGCCCCGACGGGCAGGTGCACCGCTTCACCGGTGAGATGTTCCCGGTGTCGGCCGAGACCGAGGCCGTGATCGCCGAGGTGACCGAGAAGCTCGACGCCATGGTCGCCGAGATCGACCCCGACCGCCCGTGGGAGCACCCGAACGCCGCCGAGTGGGACCGCATCTCGTGGGATGCCTGGCTGCACCAGCAGACCGATGACGACGAGGCGATCCGCAACCTGGCGTTCGCCACCGGCTCGGCGATGCTCACCAAGCCGACGCACGCGTTCTCGCTGCTGCAGTCTCTGCTCATGGCGGCATCCGCCGGGTCGTACTCGAACCTCGTCGACGCCGACTTCATCCTCGACAAGCGCGTCGTCGGCGGACTGCAGCAGGTTCCGCTGCTGCTCGCCGAGCGCCTCGGAGACGATGTGCACCTCGGGCAGCCGGTGCGCAGCCTGGAGTGGTCCGAGGCGGGCGTCGTCGCCACCACGGATGCGCTGACCGTGAAGGCGCGCTTCGCGATCCTCGCGCACGCGCCCGTGCTGTACAGCCGCATCGCGTTCACACCGCCGCTGCCGCGCCGCCAGCACCAGCTGCACCAGCACCTGTCGATGGGCTTCGTCATCAAGGTGCACGCCGTGTACGAACGGCCGTTCTGGCGCGAGCAGGGCCTCAGCGGCACCGCCTTCAGCCCGTACGAGCTCTCGCACGAGGCCTACGACAACACCAACCACGGCGACGAGCGCGGCACTCTGGTCGGCTTCGTGTCCGACCGCAACGCCGACGACCTGTTCGCGCTGAGCGCCGAGGAGCGCAAGGAGCGCATCCTCGAGTCGCTCTCGCACTACTACGGGCCCGAGGCGAAGAAGCCGGTCGTCTACTACGAGAGCGACTGGGGCAGCGAGGAGTGGACACGCGGCGCGTACGCCGCGAGCTTCGACCTCGGCGGCCTGCACCGCTACGGCGCCGACTTGCGCAGCGCCGTCGGCCCGATCCACTTCGCCTGCAGCGACATGGCCGGCGCCGGCTACCAGCACGTCGACGGCGCGATCCGCATGGGTCGCCTGGTCGCCGCGAACATCGTCGACGCGAGCCGCTCGTGAGCGCCCCGATCGTCGTCGGGTACACCGCGACGGATGCCGGTGCGGACGCGCTGGCCCTCGGCATCCGCCTCGCCCGCAGCCTCGACGCCGCCGTCCACCTCGTTATGGTGCTGCCCTCGGAGGGCAGCCGCAACGCGGCTGTCGTGCCCGAGCGCGCCTATGAGGATCTGCTGCGCGGTCAGGCGCGCGACTGGCTCGCCGAAGCCGTGCAGCGCGTGCCCGAGGGAGTCACCCGCAGCGCGCACGTGCGCTTCGCCGAGTCGTTCGCCGAGGGGCTCATCGCCGCCGGCGAGGAGTTCGGCGCCCGTCTCATCGTGGTCGGCGCCGCCGGCGGCGGCCGCTTCGGCCGGCACCGCCTGGGCAGCGTCGCCTCCGAGCTGCTGCACTCCTCGACCGTTCCCGTCGCGCTCGCGCCCGCCGGCACCGCCGCGCAGGACGAGCAGGTCGTGTCGCGGGTGACCGCGGCTCTCGGCACCCGCGCCGGGGCCGACATCCTGCTCGACGAGGCCGCCGCGCTCGCCGGCGACTCCGGCACCGCGCTGCGCCTGGTCTCGCTCGTCTCGCTCGACGTGCCCGCCGGTCTCGACACCGGCATGATCCGCCTCGTCGGCGGCGCCCACGCGCAGGACGTGCTCTCGGGTGCCCGCGACCGGCTGCCTGAGGGCGTCGACGCGAGCGTCGAAGAGGCCCCCGGCGACAGCATCGAGGATGCCGTCACCCACCTGGACTGGCTGCCCGGCGAGGTGATGCTGGTCGGCTCGAGCCGGCTCGCCCAGCCGCGCCGTCTCTTCCTCGGCTCCACCGCGGCGAAGATGCTCCACGTGCTGCCGGTTCCCATGATCGTCGTCCCGCGTACCCGCGCTGAAGCAGGAGCCCTCTGATGACCGACACCTCCCGGGCGATGGAGCCCGAATCCGGCGTGACCACCGGCATCTCCCAGAAGGGGCTCAGCGCCGGAGCGGTCGGCGTGCTCGGCGCCGTCGTGATCGGCGTCTCGACGATCGCCCCGGCCTACACGCTCACCGCATCCCTCGGCCCGACCGTCTCGGTGGTCGGCACGCAGGTGCCTGCGATCATCCTGGTGGGCTTCATCCCGATGCTGCTCACCGCGTTCGGCTACCGCGAGCTCAACCGGGTGATGCCCGACTCGGGCACCTCGTTCACCTGGGGTGTGCGGGCCTTCGGCCCGTGGATCGGCTGGATGACAGGCTGGGGGCTCATCGCGGCGACCGTGATCGTGCTGTCGAACCTCGCCGGCATCGCCGTGGAGTTCCTCTTCCTGCTGATCGCGCAGCTGACCGGCAACGCCGGCATCGCCGATCTCGCCTTCAACCCGATCATCAACGTCGTCGTCTGCCTGCTGTTCATGCTCGGCGCGACCTTCGTGTCGTACCGCGACATGAAGACCACCCAGAAGTTCCAGTACATCCTGGTCAGCTTCCAGGTGATCGTGCTGCTGCTGTTCGCGGGCGTCGCGATCGTCAAGGCGGTCTCGGGCGACGCCCCCGACGCCACCGCGTTCTCGTGGTCGTGGTTCAACCCGTTCGAGGTGCCCACGTTCAGCGCCTTCGCGGCCGGTCTCTCGCTGTCGATCTTCATCTTCTGGGGCTGGGACGTCGTGCTCACCATGAACGAGGAGACCAAGAACCCCGAGAAGACCCCGGGGCGCGCCGCGATGGTCACCGTCGTCGTGGTCGTGAGCCTGTACCTGCTGCTGTCGATCGGCCTGATCATGTTCGCCGGCGTCGGCAGCGGCGCCCTCGGGCTCGCCAACGAGGACATCTCGGCCAACGTGTTCTTCGCGCTCTCCGACCCGGTGCTCGGCCCCCTCGCGTTCCTCGTGTCGCTGGCGGTGCTCTCGAGCTCAGCGGCCTCGCTGCAGTCGACCGCCGTCGGCCCCGCCCGCACGCTGCTCGCGATGGGCCACTACGACGCGCTGCCGAAGAAGTTCGCCCGCGTCAGCCCGCGCTTCTTCACCCCGGGCTACGCCACGATCGTCTCGGCCGTGGTCGCCTCGGTGTTCTACGCCGTCATGCGCCTGCTGAGCGAGAACGTGCTCACCGACACCATCCTGTCGCTGGGCATGATGATCTGCTTCTACTACGGCCTCACCGCGTTCGCGTGCGTCTGGTACTTCCGACGCCAGTGGTTCGACTCGGTGCGCTCGTTCTTCTTCACCTTCCTGTTCCCGCTGGTCGGCGGCGGCATCCTCGCGGTGCTGTTCGTGACGACGCTGATCGACTCGATGGACCCCGCCTACGGCAGCGGGTCGAGCGTCGGCGGCCTCGGGCTGGTGTTCGTGCTCGGTGTTGCGATCATCGTCGTCGGCATCGTGATCATGATCTGGCAGGCCATCCGACGCCCGGCCTTCTTCCGCGGTGAGACCCTGGGCAAGGACGCTCCGCCCAGCATCCGTCGCCGCTGACCATCCCCTCCAAGACTCCATCCCCACAGAGAATCGAGACGAAACATGAGCACACTCGCAGCGAACGAGCAGGAGCTCCTCGCCCGCGTCCCCTCCGGCCTGTTCATTGGCGGGGAGTGGACCGACGCCGAGGAGGGTCGCACCTTCGACGTGCACGACCCGGCGACGAACGAGGTCATCGCGTCGATCGCCGACGCCACCCCGGCCGACGGCATTCGCGCGCTCGACGCGGCCGTCGCCGCGCAGGATGCGTGGGCGGCCACCGCCCCTCGCACCCGCAGCGACATCCTGCGCCGCGCGTTCGACCTCGTGCAGGAGCACAAGGAGGACCTCGCGCTGCTGATGACCCTCGAGATGGGCAAGCCGCTCGCCGAGGCGCGCGGCGAGGTCGTGTACGGCGGCGAGTTCCTGCGCTGGTTCAGTGAGGAGGCAGTGCGCATCCAGGGCCGCTACGGCACGAACCCCGAGGGCACCGGCCGCATGGTCGTGTCGCAGCGTCCGGTCGGGCCGTCGTTCTTCGTCACTCCGTGGAACTTCCCGTTCGCGATGGCGACCCGCAAGATCGCCCCCGCGCTCGCCGCGGGCTGCACGGTCGTCATCAAGCCCCCGGCACTGACTCCGCTCACCACGCTCTTCTTCACGAAGCTGCTCGAGGAGGCCGGCCTTCCCGCCGGCGTCGTCAACGTCGTGCAGACCTCGTCGTCGTCGAAGCTGTCGGCGCCGATCATCGCCGACCCGCGGCTGCGCAAGCTGTCGTTCACCGGATCGACCGAGGTGGGCCGCAAGCTCATCCAGCAGGCGGCCGAGGGCATCCTCCGGGTGTCGATGGAGCTCGGCGGCAACGCCCCCTTCGTCGTCTTCGAGGACGCTGATCTCGACAAGGCGGTCGACGGGGCGATGGCGGCGAAGTTCCGCAACATCGGCCAGGCGTGCACCGCCGCGAACCGCTTCATCGTGCACCAGGATGTCGCCGATGAGTTCGCGCGCCGGGTCACCGAGCGCGTGCAGGCGATGAAGATCGGCCGCGGAACCGAGGACGGCGTCGCGATCGGCCCGCTCATCGACACGGATGCCGTCGCCAAGGCCCAGGAGCTCGTCGGCGACGCCGTCGAGCGCGGCGCGCGCGTGCTCGCCGGCGGCAAGGCGCTCGAGGGCGTCGGCACGTTCTATGAGCCGACCGTGCTCACCGACGTCGTCGCGGGCAGCGCGATCCTGCGTGAGGAGATCTTCGGGCCGGTGCTCGCCATCGCGACCTTCGCCGATGAGGCCGAGGCCGTCCGCCTGGCCAACGACACCGAGTACGGGCTCGTCTCGTACGTGTTCACCGAGGACCTCGGTCGCGGGCACCGCATGATCGATGCGCTCGAGACCGGCATGATGGGCCTCAACGTGGGTGTCGTCTCGAACGCCGCCGCCCCCTTCGGAGGCGTCAAGCAGTCGGGTGTCGGCCGCGAGGGCGGCTTCGAGGGCATCCACGAATACCTGTCGACCAAGTACACGCTCATCCCGAACAGCTGACCCCCGAGCCAGAGAAGAGGACAAGACATGACCGACTACGCCGTCGTCAACCCCGCCACCGGCGAGACCGTCGCCAGCTACGACACGTTCACCGACGCCCAGATCGAGGATGCCGTCGCACGCGCGGCATCCGCCGCCGTCACCTGGGCGGCCACCGCCACCGCCGACCGCGCCGCAGTCATCCGCCGCATCGCCGAGTTGCACCGCGAGCGCAAGGACGAGCTCGGCGCGATCATCGTGCGCGAGATGGGCAAGCCGATCGCCGCGGCGATCGGCGAGGTCGAGTTCGCCGCCGACATCGTCGAGTTCTACGCCGACAACATCGACAAGATCACCGCCGACCAGCCGCTCGACATCCTCGGCGACGGCACCGCGGTCGTGCGCCGCGCGCCGCTGGGGGCGCTGCTCGGCATCATGCCGTGGAACTTCCCCGCCTACCAGGTGGCGCGCTTCGCGGCGCCGAACCTCGCGATCGGCAACACGATCATCCTCAAGCACGCCCCGCAGTGCCCCGAGTCCTCGGCGGCGCTCGAGGCGATCTACCGGGATGCGGGTCTTCCCGACGGTGCGTACGTCAACGTGTACGCCACGAACGAGCAGGCGGCGTCGATCATTGCCGACCCGCGCGTGCACGGCGTCTCGGTGACCGGCTCCGAGCGGGCCGGCGCCGCGGTCGCCGAGGTCGCAGGGCGCAACCTCAAGAAGGTGGCGCTCGAGCTCGGCGGCTCCGACCCCTTCATCGTGCTCTCCACCGATGACCTCGACACCGTCGTGCAGAACGCGGTCGACGCGCGCATCGACAACAACGGCCAGTCCTGCAACGCGGCGAAGCGCTTCATCATCGCCGACGGGCTATACGAGGAGTTCACCGAGAAGTTCGTCGCGGCGCTCGCCGCGATCGACGCCGAGGACCCCACCCAGGAGGACACCGTGCTCGGCCCGCTGTCGTCGCTGGCCGCGGCCGAGCGCCTGCAGGAGCAGGTCGACACCGCGGTCGCGCAGGGCGCGACGCTGCTCACCGGCGGCAGCCGCGACGGCGCGTTCTTCGCGCCGACCGTGCTCGCCGACGTCACGCCCGAGATGGACGTGTACCGCGAGGAACTCTTCGGCCCGGCCGCGGTCGTGTACCGGGTCGCCGATGAGGATGCCGCGGTGCAGCTCGCCAACGACACCTCGTTCGGTCTGGGCTCGTACGTGTTCACGACCGACGCCGAGCAGGCCGAGCGCGTCGCGAACGCGATCGAGGCTGGCATGGTCTACGTGAACCTCGTGCTGGCCGACAGCCCCGAGCTGCCCTTCGGCGGCGTCAAGCGCAGCGGCACCTCGCGCGAGATGGGTCTGCTGGCGGCCGACGAGTTCGTCAACAAGAAGCTCATCCGCAAGGCCTGAGCGGCAGCATCCGATGCCCCGCCCCCGACTTGCCGGGGGCGGGGCATCGGCGTCGTCCGGCGCGGCATCGGCTGCCGCCTGCCTCTGGATCGCCGCGTCGCGGCGGAGCACAATGGGAGCATGACCGAGAACACCGATCCCGTCGTCGTCCTGACTGAGCAGGAGAGTCGCGAGAAGCTCGCATCGCAGGAGCTCGGGCGCATCGTCACGCACGTCGGAGACGTCGTCGACCTGTTTCCGGTGAACTATGCGCTCGACAGCGACGGCATCCTGTTCCGCACCGCCCCGGGGAGCAAGCTGCTCGAGCTGACGGTGAACGCGGACGTGCTCTTCGAGGTCGACGACCACTCGGACACCGAGGCGTGGAGCGTGATCGTGCGTGGCCGGGCTGAGGCTCTGGAATCCGACGCTGACATCCAGCGGGCGGATGCTGCCGGCCTCCGGCCGTGGATCCCCACACTCAAGCGCGTTTATGTGCGCATCACCCCGTCGTCGATCTCAGGGCGTGCCTTCCACCGCACCCCGGAACCCGAGCGCGACGGTCCGCAGGAGTACTGATCGACACGCGCGCCGACTGCGCGACTCTCCCGGGCGACGCGGCCCGGTTCGGCCGGGCGCCGCCGATGACGTACACTGGAAGGGCAGTTGTCTGCATCCTTCGCCGTGCCTGAGATGGCGCGAGAGGGCGCAGACCCAGGGGCCACCCGGTCTCTAGGGCGGTAGCTCAATTGGCAGAGCAGCGGTCTCCAAAACCGCAGGTTGCAGGTTCGATTCCTGTCCGCCCTGCGCGTCAGCGCACACGCTGACTCACGAAAGGTACGTCAGGATGGATCAGGACGAAGTTCGCGGCGACGTCGTCGCAGCAGGCTCGTACTCCCTGGGCGACAAGAAGCTCGGCTTCTTCGGCCGGATCGCCCTGTTCTTCCGCCAGGTGATCAGTGAGCTGCGCAAGGTCGTCACCCCGACCCGCAAGGAGCTGTTCAAGTTCACGCTCGTCGTGCTGGTCTTCGTACTCATCGTGATGGGCCTGGTCTACGGGCTCGACTGGATCTTCGGCACGGCCACGCACTTCGTCTTCGGAGTGCCGAGCTGACGCACCCTTCGACGGGCCGGGGCTCCACCCGCCGCCCGTCGCAGTGATTGGAAAGAAGCAAAGTGTCTGAAAGATATTCCGACGACGCCGACTGGGCCACCGCCGCAGAGCAGTCCAGCGAGGAGGACGAAGCCCAGGAGGGCAACATCCTCGCTGAGCAGCAGGAATCGGCGACATCGGCTGAGCATGTCGCCGTGCACGTCGAGGCCGACGGCGACGAGGAATACGACGACACTGACGACATCGACATCGACGACCCGGAGGCGGACGCGATCGTGAACGACGCTCTCAACCTGAACGAAGCTGCTGAGTCCGAGGCCGCAGCCGACGTGCTCAACGACGCCGTGGCAGAGGAGACCGCCGAGGCTGAGGCCGAGGCCGCAGACGAGGTCACCCCCTACGACGGTCCCGACGTGAACGGCGACGACGAGGCGGATGCCGACGCTGCCGACGAGGATGCGGAGGAGGACCCGTACGAGGCCTTCCGCATGGACCTGCGGATGCTGCCGGGCAAGTGGTACGTCATCCACTCCTACGCCGGCTTCGAGCGCAAGGTGAAGGCCAACATCGAGCAGCGCAAGTCGACGCTCGAGGTCGAGGACGACATCTACCAGGTCGAGGTCCCCATGGAGGACGTCGTCGAGATCAAGAACGGCCAGCGC
>Ga0182737_1000522_pt1 | contig 53183 bp, 47 predicted proteins | sample eDN5th30CBELigOP_FD_128878 | JGI IMG/M metagenome (GOLD analysis project Ga0182737, IMG submission 128878) | Enriched Organic Plus compost microbial communities from Emeryville, California, USA - eDNA 5th pass 30_C BE-Lig OP (version 2) (version 2) ...
CCTCCGTGGTGGTGACGACCGGCTCTATGTCGTGCAACCGGGTGTGTTCGTGCGTGCCCGGGTCGTCGTCGGACACTGTGATGTACAGATAGCGCGTGGCGGGCGGCACGTCCGGATGCACGGAGGCGTCAGGCACCACCACGCGGGTCGAGATCGTGATGTGGCCGGGACGGCGCATCGCGTCGCGCGCATTGGCCACCAGGTTCATCAGCGCCGCCTCGAACTGGGTCGCGTCGATCTCCACCGTAGGCGATTCCTCCCCCAGGTCGAACCCGCAGGTCGTGCTGGGGCCCGCGGCACGGCGGTACACGTCGGCCGAATGCAGGACCAGTTCGTGGATGTCGTGTGGCTCCGGCTCCAGCCGCTGGCCGCGGGCGAAGGCCAGCAGCTGCTGCGACAGCATGCTCCCGCGGGTGGCCGCCTTCTGCGCCGCCTCGATCAGGCGTTGCCGCTGGGATTCGTCGCGCCGCTCGCCCAGCAGGTCGAGGCTGGTCATCACCACCGCCAGCACGTTGTTGAAGTCGTGGGCCACGCCCAGGGTCAGCTGGCCGATCGCATTGATCTTCTGCGCCTGGGCGAGGTTGCGCTCGGCCTGCTTGAGCCTTTGCTGGGCCTCGTAGCGTTCGGTGATGTCCTTGGTGACCTTGGCGAAGCCGACGAGGCGGCCGTCCTGCACGATCGGATCGATCACGATGTTGGCGCGGAACCGCGAACCGTCCTTGCGCACGCGCCAGCCCTCGGTCTCGAAGCGTCCTTCCCGGCGCGCCGTCTCCAGTCCGCGCTGCGGTTCGCCGCGCGCGGCATCCTCGGGCAGGTAGAACCGGGAGAAGTGCTGGCCGATCACTTCGTCGTCGCTGTAACCCTTGATCCGCTCTCCGCCGGCGTTCCAGCTGAGGATGTAGCCGTCGGGATCCATCATGTAGATGGCGTAGTCCGTCAGGCTGCGCAACAGCAACGCCTCGGCATTCAGGGGGAACGGGACTTCGCGCTCGGGCATTGATCTGTTCTCGCGGCGACCTTAGCGGACGGGCTGTCTGCAGCACATGAAGCAAGGCGCCAGTGCCTTGCGGTTTCATCCGTCCCCTGGTCCCACGTCGGTGCCGCCAGGCAGGCTTCCTGCGTGCCATCTCGCGGTCTACCGGATCCGCCTTCCGCATTGTGCACGACGGGGGCGCTCCGGGGGCCGCAATTGCCGTGGTGTGACGGAGCGCACGCCCAGCCTGGCCCTCAGAACCATCGCCGCCAGCGTCCAAGCGCCAGCGCCACGGCGCTCAGCACCCCCAGTCCCACCACGACCCACCAGAAGCCCGCATCGCCCGACGCGAAGAATTCCGCCTCGAAGTTCATGCCCAGCGCACCGACCAGCGTCGCCAGCAGGCCGGTGATGAAGGTGACGAAGGTCAGCACCCGCATGGTCTCGTTGGTGCGCAGCGCGGTCTGGCTGGAAAACAGCTCGAAGCTCCCCAGCACCAGTTCCCGGGCGTTCTCGACCATGTCCATGGCCCGCTCGAAGCGCGTGTCCAGGGCGACGAAATGGCGCTCGGCCGAGCGCGATCCGGTGGGCCGGAAGTCCGGGCGCGACATCACCCCGAACACGCCGCGGTGCGGCGCCAGCATGCGCCGCATCCGCGAAGCCCAGCGGCGCAGCTGCTGCATTTCCGGCAGGCTCTCCCGCGGCCGCGGGCCGAGGATGGCGACCTCCAGCCGTTCGATCGCGCCCTCGTAGTCGCTGACCGCGTCGAAATAGGTGCCGAGCTGGCGGTCGAGCAGGGTGGCGACGAAGCTTTCCGAGCACAGCCCGCCTACCGCCGCCTCGCCGTTCTCGGCGCGGCGCAGCTCGGTGATGAAGCGGATCGGCGCCGGGTGCAGCGACACCACCCGGTTGGGCCCGGCCACGCAGGTCAGCACGCACCCGGCCATCTCCGCGCGACGGCTGTCCTCGTCCACCACCACGCAGCGCACCCAGAAGAACTCGCCGTTCTGGACCACTTCCGGCATGGTGCCGCCGCCCAGTGCGAACTCGCGCGCCGCCTCGGGGAGGCCGCAGGCCTTCCAGACGGCATCCAAAAGTTCGGCGTCGGGACGCTCCAGGTCGACCCACAGCAGCCGGTCCTCGTCCAGTTCCAGCCCGCCCAGCTCGGCGACGTCGACCGGGCGCGGCGGGCCTTCGCAGTCGAACAGGGAGCCGAAGTAGGGGCGCTGGACTTCGCCGCGGGTGGCGCCACTTCGCGCCCCGGCAGGAGTGTTGCCCGTCGCATGCGTGCCGGCGGACGGCGGTCCGCTTCGGCCTGGTCGGTTCTTCCTGGTCACGGCCCTGTCCGGTTGGCGTGGCGCCTGTGTATGCCCGTGCCCTGCAAGACCGGGTGAAGGTTCACCCGGCGCTGACGGGCGATGCCCAAACCTGCGCCTTTTCCGCAGGGGGTTCGATGGCCAGGCCGGACGGCACCGCGCTGCTGATCGTCGACATGATCAACCGCTTCGATTTCCCGGGCGGGGCGCCGCTGGCGCGCAACGCCTGGCGGATCGCCCCGGCGCTGGCGGCGCTGCGCGCGCGCTTCGACGAAGCCGGGGCGCCGGTGGTCTACGTCAACGACAACTTCACCCACTGGCTGGGCGAGTTCCGCGACCTGGTCGCGCAGTGCGTGGACGCCGGCGGCACGCCGGCGCGGATCGCCGGGCTGCTGCAGCCCGGACCGGAGCACTACTACATCCTCAAGCCCAAGCATTCGGCGTTCCTGGCCACGGCCCTGCCGGTGCTGCTGGCGAAGCTCGGCGTGCGCCGGGTCGTGGTGACCGGGATCGCCGCCGACTCCTGCGTGCTGTCGACGGCCCAGGACGCGAACATGCGCGAGTACGAGGTCTGGGTGCCCGCGGACTGCGTGGCCGCGCAGACGGATCCACGACGGCAGCGTGCGCTGGCCCTGCTGCGGGCCTCGCAGGGGGCCAGCACGGCGCCCTCGACGCAGGTGGCGGGGTTGTTCCCCGGTTGACGGTAACGCGGGCTACGCGGGTGGCCAGGCCTGCGTCGGCTCGACCGGCGCCGGATCCTGCAGTGCCTCCAGCCAGTGCAGCACCGAGCGCTGCAGGTCCAGCGCCGCGCCGCAGTCCGCACCCAGCCCGTCCATCGCAGCGAAGCGGACGTAGGGCATCAGCGCCAGGTAGGCGTGGATCTCGCGGCGCTCCAGCTGCACCCAGTCCGGCAGCAGCTGCAGGCGCACCGCTTCGCCCGACTGCGTGGCGTAGCGCTCGCTCCAGCCGGGCCGCAATGCCTCCAGCGCCCGGCCGATCCAGGCCAGCTGCACGGCGGTTTCCACGCGATGCATGTCGGCACGGTCGCGCACGTCCGGTGGCAGCTGCGGGTTGTCGACCAGCGATTCCAGGACGCGAAGTCCGTGCTGTTCCAGCCTGTAAGCGTCGGCGAGCCTGATCCCCAGTATCGCGCGTGGCCCTGCGTCCATTCGGGTCGTGAGGTGGTTTCGGGAGCCAAGGATTGCATTCGCTTCGTGAAAGGTGCATCCAGAATCGGCCCTGCGTTGCGCTGCGTCCTGACCGCTTCAGCTGCGATGGCTTCACCCGCGCTGGATCGACGTTGGCCTAGCGTCGGTGCCAGTCCGCATGGCGAGAACCGATGGCCCGCAGCAGGAAACTCCGCCTGGCGACGTTCAACGTCAACGGCATCGGCGCGCGCCTGCCGCACCTGCTCGGCTGGCTGGCGCGCGAGCAGCCCGACGTGGTGGCGCTGCAGGAACTGAAGGCCACCGACGAGGCTTTTCCTGCAGCGGCGCTGGCCGAAGCCGGCTACGGCTCGGCATGGCTGGGGCAGCGCTCCTGGAACGGCGTCGCGCTGCTGGGCCGCGGCGTCGTGCCGGAGGTGCAGCGACAGGTGCTGCCCGGCGATCCGAAGGACACGCACAGCCGCTACCTGGAAGCCATCGTCCATGGCATCCGCGTGGCCGGCATCTACCTGCCCAACGGCAATCCGCAGCCGGGGCCGCGGTTCGACTACAAGCTCGCCTGGATGCGGCGCCTCAACCGGCACGCGAAGCACCTGCTCAAGGGCGAAGAGCCGGTCGCGATCATGGGCGACTTCAACGTCATCCCCACCGACGAGGACGTCTACGATCCGGCGGCGTGGCGCAGGGACGCGCTGATCCAGCCGGAACCGCGCGAGCTGTACGCGAAACTGCTCGCCCAGGGCTGGACCGATGCGCTGCGCAAGGTCGCCGGCGATGCGAGGGTCTACACCTTCTGGGACTACTTCCGCCAGCACGCCGAACGCGACCGCGGCCTGCGCATCGACCACATCCTGCTCGATCCGCGGCTGGCGAAGGGCCTGAAAGGCGCGGGCGTGGACCGCTGGGTGCGCCTGCAGCCGCGCGCCAGCGACCACGCGCCGACCTGGGTGGAAGTGGCGCTGCCAGGCAGGCGCTGAGCCCGCCCGGTTCACGGCGGCACGACGGCAACGCGGGCAGCTTCGGCCGCGTACCCGCGCCGCGCGCCGTTGCGGCGGCGCACGTGACCCGCTTCCGGAGGAACGATGAGCACTGCACGCACCATTCCCGTCTGGGGCCCGGTGGAGGACGCCACCGCTGGCTGGTTCGCCAATGATGCCGGCGAAGGGCCGCTGGACGTGGTCGTGGTGGGCGCCGGCATCGCCGGCCTGACCACCGCCGCCGCACTGCTGCGCGAAGGGCGCCGCGTGCTGGTGGTGGACAAGGCCGGCATCGGCGCCGGCGAGACCATGCGCACCTCGGCCCACCTGGCCTCGGCGCTGGACGACCGTTTCCACCTCCTGGCCCGCCACCACGGCAAGGACGGCGCGCGCCTGGCCGCTGCCAGCCATGCCGCGGCGATCGACTGGATCGAGGAAGTTTCCGCCAGCGCGGAGGACTGCGGCTTCCGACGCATCCCCGGCTACCTGTTCCCGCACGATGCGGCCGATACCCGCGAACTGGAGCGCGAAGTGGACGCGGCGCGGGAGGCCGGCCTGTCGGTCCATTGGCTCGAGGCCGGCGTGGAAACCCCGGCCGCGCTCGGTCCGGTGCTGCGCTTCGACAATCAGGCGCGGGTGGACATCGGCGCCTACCTGCTGGCGCTGGCCCGCGAGGTGCGCGATGGCGGCGGGCGCTTCCTGCGCGCCGAGGTCACCGCGGTGACCGGCGGTGCGGAGGTCGAACTGGCACTGCGCGACGGCAGGCGCCTGCACGCCGCTGCGGTGGTGAGCGCCAGCAACGTGCCGTTCCACCAGACCGACGCCACCTGGCTCAAGCAGGCGCCGTACCGCACCTACGTGGTGGCCGGCACGGTGCCGGCCGGTGCGATCCCCGACGCGCTGTACTGGGACGACGCCGATCCCTACCACTACGTGCGCCTGCGCGACACCTCCGATCCGGGGGTGCAGGAGCTGCTGGTCGGCGGCGAGGACCACAAGACCGGCCAGGACGACGATCCCGAGGCCTACGTGCGCCTGCAGGCCTGGACGCGCGAGCGTTTCCCGGAAGTGGAAGGCTTCCACGCCGCCTGGTCCGGGCAGGTGCTCGAACCGGTGGACGGCCTGGCTTTCATAGGCGCCGATCCGGACAACGACAACGTCTGGCTGATCACCGGCGACTCCGGCAACGGCCTGACCCACGGCACGCTCGGTGGCCTGCTGGTCGCCGACCTCGTGCAGGGCCGCGACAATCCCTGGCGCGAGCTCTACGACCCGGGCCGCAAGCCGGTCCGCGCCGGTGGCGAATGGCTGCGCGAGAACGCCAACGTCGCCCTGCAGTTCCGCGACTGGGTCAAGCCTTCGCAGGTCTCCGACGTGGACGACATCGCCGCCGGTACCGGCGCGGTGCTGCGCCGTGGCGTGCACCGGGTGGCGGTGTACCGCGCCGGCGACGGCTCGCTGCACGCGCACAACGCGCGCTGCCCGCACATGGGCTGCGTGGTGCGCTGGAGCAGCGAGGAGAAGTCCTGGGACTGCCCTTGCCACGGCTCGCGCTTCGGGGCATGCAGCGGCGCCATCCTCAACGGGCCGACCAGCGAACCGCTGGCGCCGTTCGACCTGGAACGCGAGGGATGAGCACCGCGGTGGCCGGCGGCTGGGCATGGGCCTACGCCGGCTACCTGCTGTGGCTGGGCGCCGGCTGCCTGGACTTCGCCAGCCACCGCCGCACCGACCTGCCGCATACCTCGGGCGTGGCCGAATCATCCATGCACGGCGTCCAGCTGCTGGTCCTGGGTGCGGCGGTGCTGGCCTGGCTGGCGCTGGCGCCGGCCCTGGGGCGCAGCGTGCTCCTGCTGGCGCTGGTGGTGGCGCACGCCGTGGCCGGTTACGTGGACACGCGCGTGGCCTACGGGCGCCGGCCCATCAAGCCGTTCGAACAGCACCTGCACAGCGTGCTCGACATGGCGCCATGGGTCGCGCTGGGCATGGTCCTGGGGCACGACGGCGCCGCCGCGTGGCGCGGAGGGCTGGACTGGCAGCCGGCGCCGGCCGCGCGCTGGCTGGCGGCGCTAGCCCCGGCGCTGCTGCTGTGCGTGCTGCCGTGGCTGGCCGAGTACCGCGCGGCCCGGCGGGCGCGCAGCGCCTGAGCGGTGGCGGGCGCCACCCACCAGGCGCACCAGCGCCAGCCCAAGGGCGAAGGTGCCGTACACGCACACCATCCCGGGTGCGGACACGCGGTTCTCGAAGCCGGGGCTGAGCCGGCGCGGCACCACGTGGTAGTCGACCACGTAGGCCAGCGCCGCGACCGTGGCGGCCTTGGCCAGTGGCCGTCGCGGCGAGCGCGCGCACCAGGCCTCGTAACCGGTCGCCCAGAACACCGAACTGGCATGGTGGATCGCGTAGCCTAGGAGCGTATGTCGCAGAGACCATCCATCGACATGCCGGGCCGGCCGGCCCCAGGCCCACTGGCTGGTGGCATTGCTGCCGGCCGGGACGGAGCCGGCGACGCCACGGCTCCAGGCCGAGACCGCGATGCTGGAGAGCGCGCTGGCCAGGGAACCGGAGCCGAGGGCGCGCAGCAGCACGTTGCGCAGGCGCCGGCGCGCTGGCGGGTCCTGGTGGTGGGCGGGCGCGGCATGATCGGGGGCGCTTTCGCGCGCCGACTGGTCCAGGCGGGGCATGAGGTGGTCCTCGCGGGACGGCGGGAAGGGGCGGACGGCCTGCGGCTGGATTTCGCCGCGATGCCGCCGCACCAGGAACTGGCTGGACAGCTGCGCGGCTTCGACCTGGTGGTCAATGCCGCGGGCATCTTCCAGCCGCAAGGGAAGCAGAGTTTCGATGCGGTGCACGTGAACGGCGTGCGCGCGCTGGCCGAGGCCGCGATCGGGGCGGGCGTGCCGCGCATCGTCCACGTGTCCGCGCTCGGCGCCGACGCCGCCTCGGACCTCGGCTATTTCGCCTCCAAGGGCGCCGCCGAGGACTACCTGCTGGCGCTGCCGGCCATGACGGTCGTCGTCGTGCGGCCGTCGCTGGTGTTCTCGCCGGACGGTGGCAGCACGCGCTTCTTCGCCCGCCTGGCGACCTCGCCGCTGGCGCCGCTGCCCGGCGGCGGCCGGCAGCGCGTGCAGCCGATCCATCTCGACGACCTGGTCGAGGCGATGCTGCGCGCGGCCACTTCCGCGCCGGCTTCGATGCGCCTGGACGCGGTGGGCCCGCGCGCGCTGCCGTTGCGCGAATACCTGGCCGGGTTTGCCCGCGCGCTCGGCCGCCGGCCGCGCTTCGTCGGCGTGCCGATGCGCCTGCTCATGCCGCTGATGCCGCTGGCCGCGCGCCTCGGGGGTGGGCTGGCCAGCCGGGATTCGTTGCGGATGCTGGCCGCGGGCAACACCGGCGACGCGACAGCCATCACGCGCCTGCTCGGCCGCATGCCGCGCGACCCCCGGCAGTTCATCGACCTGGGTGCCGCCGGGGCCTTGCGCGGCCCCCTGCGCGTGCAGCGGGCGGTGGCGTGGATGCGCGCCGGCCTGGCCGCGCTGTGGCTGGGCACGGCCTGGGTGTCGCTGTGGGGTTATCCGCGCGAGGGGAGCCTGGCGCTGCTGGCGCGACTGGACCTGCATGGCACCTGGGCCACGCTGGCGCTGTGGAGCGGCGCGCTGCTCGATGCCGCCTTCGGCGTGGCGACCCTGCTGCTGCCGCGGCGGCGACGGCTCTACCAGGCGCAGCTGCTGCTGATCACCGCCTACAGCGTGCTGATCAGCGTCGGCCTGCCTGAGTTCTGGCTGCACCCGTTCGCGCCGCTGCTCAAGAACGTCCCGATCATGGCGATGATCGTCGCCCTCCTGCTGCTGGACCGGACAGATGGACCTGGTGACCGTTAAGTTCCTGCACGTGCTGTCCTCGACCTTCCTGTTCGGCACCGGGGTCGGTACGGCGTTCTACCTGTTCTTCATCAGCCTCACCCGCGACGCGCGCACGGTCGCGGTGGTGGCGCGCTACGTGGTCGTCGCCGACTGGATCTTCACCGCCACCACCGTGGTGATCCAGCCGGTCACCGGCTTCTACCTGGCGCACCGGCTGTATCTGCCGCTGTCCACGCCGTGGCTGTACTGGTCGATCGTGCTGTTCGTGTTCGCCGCGGCCTGCTGGCTGCCGGTGGTGTGGCTGCAGATGCGCCTGCGCGACGTGGCCGTGGCCGCGGTGGCGCAGGGCAGGACGGAGCTGCCGGCGCAGTACGCGCGGCTGCTCGGCGCCTGGACCGCGCTGGGCGTGCCGGCGCTGTTCTCGTTCCTGGCGATCTTCTACATGATGGTCGCCAAGCGCCTGCCGTTCGGCTGGGGCGCCTAGCCGCGCGGGCTCAGGTGCCGGTCTGGCGGTGCGGCGCGGCCAGCGGCTTGGATTCGGGCGATTTGTCCTGGCGCAGCCAGATCGACAGCACCACGATCGACAGCACGGCGAGGAACTCGCTCTGCCAGTTCTGCAGCGACTCGTACCAGAACTGCGCCCCGGCCACATGCTCCACCAGGGCCACCGGCGGCTGCCCGTCAGTGGCGCGTTCCTCGTTCTCGTGCATCCAGCTGCCCCACGCGTGCAGCACGAACGACCCCAGGAACAGCAGCAGGAAGGCCAGCGCCAGCGAGTTGGCGTACAGCCAGCGCGCCGCGCCGCCGGCGCGCACCGGCCAGGGCGTCGGGCCCGGATCGATGCGTTCTTCCTCTTCGGCCGGGTCCAGCGGCCGCGACTCGGCCGAGCCGCGCTGGCGCAGGCCGACGGTCAGCAGCACGTACATGCCCATCTGCAGGAACTCGCTCTCCCAGTTCTCGAAGGTGGCCGAGATGAAATGGCCGGAGAGCAGGTACTCGCGCAGTGGCAGTGGATCCTGGTCGGACAGCATCCGGGCCTCGTTGTCCGCGTTCCAGCCGGTGAGCATCTGCCCGGCGAGGAAGCCGAGGAACAGCACGGCCAGCACCAGCGAAAGGCCGTTGCGCCTGAAGAACGACGGAGTGGGGGCGGACATGGCGGCAGGGTGTCAGGCGGGATGCGCCGAGGGGGCCGCGGGCTGCGCGGTGCGCGGAGGTGCCGCCGGGCCGGCACCGCGGAGGGGAGTAGGGCTGTCGCTTTCCATACGGCACCGATAGCACCGCTGGCGCGTAGGCCGCGTCAATGTCGCGAACGCCGTGCTGAACCGCTCAGGGAGTGTCCGCGCGCAGCAGGCGCAGGCCGAACAGACGCGGCGTCGGCCGCCCATCCGTGGCAACGAAGTGGACGCGGAGGCCGTCGCCGCGCGCGTCCACCGCGACGTCGTCCGGCAAGCGCAGTTGCTGGCTGGAGAAGTCGTCCACGCCGTCGCCGTCCAGCGTAACCTTGCCCAGCAGCCGGGCGCCGGCGCGCACCTCCATGGCCACGCCGCGGTCGCCGCCGAACAGCTCCAGCTGCACCCACAGCGGGGTGCCGGCCCCGGCATCCGGCGCGCGCAGCACATACGAGAACGCCTCTTCGGCGCTGCGCCAGCGCCTGCCGAGGAAACTGCCCGTCGTGCTGCGCGTGCCCTGGTAGGCGTGGTCGACTTCCGGCTGCTGCTCGCCCGGCTGCACCTGGTCGAGGGTGCGCGCCTCCAGTGCCTCGCGTTCGCGCTCGACCTGGCGCGCCGCGGCCAGCACGGCCGGATATGCGGCCGGCGTTGCAGTGCGCCAGTAGGCCATGTAGCGGGCGTCGTGGATGCGGTGCAGCGGTTCCAGCCGCAGGCCGCGGAACGAGGCCGGTTGCACCAGCGCGTCGGCGCTGAACACCAGCGGCTCGCCAGGCACCGGGACGATCGCGGAGGCCAGTCGCTCGCGCTCGCCCACCAGCATCGGCGCAGCGTCCAGCGGCAGGTAGGGACCGGGCGCGATATGGCTGCCGCGGCCGTCGTCGGCGACCAGTCCTTCCAGGTCCTCGGTGCCGGTACGCGCGGCCAGCATCAGCGGGCCATGCATCACCGCGACCCAGTCCGATCCGTCCGGCAGGTTCTCGATGCGCGTCTGCATCGGCAGCGCGATCTCGATGCGGTCGCCGTCCCGCCACTCGCGCTCGATGCGCGCGTATGAGGAGGGCGTGGATTCCAGCGGCCAGCGGCGGCCGTTGACCTTCACCTGCAGCGGCCCGGCCAGCCAGTGCGGGTGGCGCAGCTCCAGGGCGAAGGCCTGCGGGCGCTCCAGGGCCAGTTCCAGCGTGCTGCCCGGTTCCCCGGGGAAGCGGGTGCGCTGGCGCAGGACCACGCCGCGCTCGCGCCACTGCAGTTCCGAGTCCAGGTACAGGTTGACCCGCAGCGCGCCGCCGTCGTGCGCGTAGGCGAAGGCGCCATGGCGGCCATGGTTCTCCATGCCGGTGCCGACGCAGCACCAGAAGCATTCCTGCGGCTGCGAGTAGACCCGGTAATGCCGTGGGCGCACCGGGGTGAAGTACACGAGCCCGCCGTGCTCCGGGTGCTGGGTGGACAGGATGTGGTTGTAGAGCACCCGCTCGTAGAAGTCGGCGTGGCGTGGATCCGGGCGCAGCCGCTCCAGCATCAGGGTCAGGCGCAGCATGTTGTAGCTGTTGCAGGTCTCCGGTCCCTCGCGCGAGTGCAGCATCGGCGAGAAATCGCCGGCCGGGTTGAAGTGCTCGCGCACGCTGTTGCCGCCGAAGGCCACGCTGCGCTTGAGCGCGACCTGTTCCCAGAAGAACTGCGCCGCCTCGATCCAGGCCGGGTCGCCGTCCAGTTCGCCGATCCGCGCGAAGCCGATCACCTTGGGGATCTGCGTGTTCGCGTGCAGGCCGTCGAGCCGGTCCTCGCGCCGCAGCAGCGGGTCGAGGATGGCGCGGTGGCAGAAGCGGCGGGCGAGGGCGAGGTAGCGGCGGTCGCCAGTGATGGCGTACACGTCCGCGAGCACCTCGTTCATGCCGCCGTGCTCGGTATCCAGTACGCGCTGCAGCTGCACGTCGTCGAGCCCGGCGACCAGACGGTCGGCCCAGCCGGCGAAGCCGACCAGCACCCCGCGCGCCTGCGCATTCCCCGTCAGCAGCCACGCATCGCGCAGGCCGGCGAAAGTCTTGTGCAGGTTGTAGAACGGCACCCAGGCGCCTTCCAGCGAGAACGACTCGGCCTGGAAGTCGCCGGAGGCGATGCGCTCCCATAGCACGCGTCCGCCGGGCACGCCGCCGACGTAGCCGTCGCCGTTGGCGCGCTGGCACTGGGCCATCGCCGCGACCATGTAGTCCAGGCGCTGGCGCATCTCCGCGTGCCCCTGCGCGGCCTGCTGCGCCAGCGCCGACAGGTAGTGGCCGGCGGTGTGCCCGTCCAGGCCCATCGATTCCCAGTTCGGGTACTTCGGCGCGGGCGAGGGCAGGCCGGCCTCGATGCGGCACGGGACCAGCAGGCGGTCCACGTCCAGCGCCGCCAGGTAACGCAGGTTGAGCTCACTGGAGCGCGCGAACACGCCTTCGCCCAGGTGCACATCGGCCAGCGGGAAGAACTGGAGCGGGCGCCGCGCGGGCGCCGTCGCGGCCAGCCCGGCCAGCGGCAGCGCCGGCAGGAGCGCGGTGGCGCCCAGCGCCGCGACGAAGCGGCGCCGGGTCAGCCCGGCGCCGGTTCCGCAGGCGTCCATCGGGACCGCCGTCTGAAGAAAAAAACCCCGCTGCACGGGAGGTCTGCCGAAGCAGGGATGTCTGCGGGGCAAGAAACCGTGGGAGTGGCGGGGCGATAAAGCATGGCCGTCAGTGCGAATCGCGCGCGACCGTGTCGCCGCTGCCGCCCACCAGGAAATCGAGGTCGGCGCCCAGGTGCGCCTGTTGCACATGGTCCACGTAGAGCCTGGCCCAGCCGCGGGTCGGCGCCGGCGGCGGCGACCATTCGGCGCGGCGGCGCGCCAGTTCGGCCTCGTCCACGTCCAGGTGCAGGCGGCGCGCGGCCACGTCCAGTTCGATGAAGTCGCCCTCGCGCACCAGCGCCAGCGGGCCGCCGGCCGCCGCTTCCGGCGAGACATGCAGCACCACCGTGCCGTAGGCGGTGCCGCTCATGCGCGCGTCGGAGATGCGCACGATGTCGGTGATGCCCCGGCGCAGCAGCTTCGGCGGCAACGGCATGTTGCCGACCTCGGCCATGCCCGGATAGCCGCGCGGGCCGCAGTTCTTCAGCACCATCACGCAGGTCTCGTCGATGTCCAGGGCCTCGTCGTCGATGCGCGCCTTGAAGTCCTCGATGTCCTCGAACACCACGGCGCGGCCGCGATGCTTCAGCAGGTGCGGCGACGCGGCCGAGGGCTTGACCACCGCGCCGTCGGGGGCGAGGTTGCCGCGCAGCACGGCGATGCCGGCCTCGGCGCGCAGCGGCTGGTCCAGCGGACGGATCACCTCGCGGTTCCAGCACGGCGCGTCGGCGATGTTCTCGCCCAGGGTGCGGCCGGTGACCGTCAGCGCATCCAGGTCCAGGTGCTGCGAGATCTCGCGCAGCACCGCCGGCAGGCCGCCGGCGTAGTAGAAGTCCTCCATCAGGTACTCGCCCGATGGCTTGAGGTTGACCAGGCAGGGCAGGCGCGAGCCGAGCGCGTCCCAGTCGTCCAGGCTGAGCGGCACGCCCAGGCGCCCGGCGATGGCCAGCAGGTGGATCACCGCGTTGGTCGAACCGCCGATCGCGGCGTTGGCGCGGATCGCATTGGCGAAGGCCTGGCGGGTGAGCACCTTCGACATGCGCAGGTCCTCGCGCACCATCTCCACGATGCGTCGGCCGCTCAGGTGCGCCAGGCGGAAGCGGCGCGCGTCCACCGCCGGGATCGCCGCGTTCTCCGGCAGCGACATGCCCAGCGCCTCGACCATGCTGGCCATCGTCGAGGCGGTGCCCATGGTCATGCAGCTGCCCTTGGAGCGCTGCATGCAGGATTCGGCCTCGGTGAACTCGGCCTGGGTGAGGGTGCCGGCGCGGACCATCTCCGACATCTCGATCACGCCGGTGCCCGAGCCCACCGGCTTGCCGCGCCAGTTGCCCGACAGCGACGGCCCGGCGGACACGCCGATCGTCGGCAGGTCGACGCTGCCCGCGCCCATCAGCAGCGAGGGCGTGGTCTTGTCGCAGCCCATCAGCAGGACCACGCCGTCGATGGGGTTGGCGCGGATCGATTCCTCCACGTCCATCGAGGCCAGGTTGCGGAACAGCATGGCGGTGGGCCGCACCTGGGTCTCGCCCAGCGACATCACCGGGAACTCCAGCGGGAAGCCGCCGGCCTCGTAGACGCCGCGCTTCACGTGCTCGGCCACTTCGCGCAGCGAGCTGTTGCAGGGGGTCAGTTCCGACCAGGTGTTGCAGATGCCGATCACCGGCCGGCCGTCGAACAGGTCGTGGGGCAGGCCCAGGCCCTTCAGCCAGCTGCGGTAGTAGAACCCCTGCTTGCCCTCGCGGCCGAACCACTGGCGGCTGCGGAAGGGCGGCTTGCTGGATTCGCTCATGCGGTCGGGATTCCTGCCCGGTGGACTTGGCCGGGCCATCACCGTGCCGATGGCATGGCTGCGTCCCGTTGCCGGGGATGCTACCGGGGCGGGCAATGCACGAAAAATAACAAATGCACGCAGATCGATATGCGTATTGCAATCCACCCACCAAAGCCCCTCTCCCCCCGGGAGAGGGGTTGGGGGAGAGGGCAGGCAGCCCCGCGCCCTTCATCGGCACCCACCCTCTCCCTCGGAGCCTCTCCCAGCAGGAGAGGGCAGGAAAGCGCCATAACCAATCGGATATGCATGACACTGATATCCGCATTTGTTGTGCATCCGGCGCGGCTACCAGAATGCAGCGGAGTCTCCGCTGCGGCGGTGGCGCATTCGGCGGTGCACCGCGGCGCTCTGGGAGGGGCAATGCAGGACCGGAAACAGGCGCTGGACCAGAAGCTGGGCGTCCTCGAGAAGATCGGCTTCGGTGCCGGGGACATGGCGGTCAACGTCGTGATCTCCTCGATGATGCTGATCATCACGTTCTTCTATACCGACGTGTTCGGGCTGCGCCCGGCCGACGTTGCGCTGCTGCTGATCGCGGTGCGGATGGTCGATGCGGTGACCGATCCGCTGATGGGCATGGTCACCGACCGCATCGAGACGCGGATGGGTCGCTACCGTCCCTGGTTCCTGTGGATGGCGGTGCCGTTCGGGATCTCGGTGACGCTGACCTTCACCACGCCGGACACCACTTACGGCCTGAAGCTGGCCTGGGCCTACGCCACCTACACCCTGGTCACTCTGGTGTTCACCGCGGTGACCATTCCCTACATCTCGCTGATCGGGGTGCTCACCGCCAACCCGAAGGAGCGGCTGTCCGCCAACGGCTACCGGCTGTTCTTCGCCAAGATCGCCGCCTTCCTGGTCACCATCCTGGTACCGGTGCTGGCCGAGGCCTGGGGCGACGGCGAGCTGGCGCGCGGCTACCAGCGGGCGATGGGGCTGATGGGGCTGATGGCCACGGTGCTGTTCCTGTTCTGCTTCTTCACCACCACCGAGCGGATCCGCCACGAGGTGGACCGCAAGCCGCTGCGAGATCAGTTCGCCCTGCTGCTGCGCAACGACCAGTGGCTGCTGCTGTGCGCGGTGTGCGTGATCGGCACCATCGGCTACGTGGTGCGCGGCTCGGTGGCCGCGTACTACGCCAAGTACTACCTGGGCGGCGACGCGAAGCTGCTGTCCGCCTTCCTGGCCACCGGCGTGGTCGCGGCGATCCTGGCGATGGTCGCGTCCACGTGGATCACCAAGCGCTTCTGCAAGATCGCACTGTTCCGCTGGAGCCAGCTGCTGGTCGGCGTGCTGAGCCTGGCGATGTATTTCGTGGTGGGGCCGGGCGACGTGGTCGCCGCCTTCGTCTTCTACTTCCTCATCTGCTTCATCGTCGACCTGCACGCACCGGTGTTCTGGTCGGCGATCGTCGAGGCGGTGGACTACGGCCATGCGCGCAGCGGCAAGCGCGTGGCCGGGCTGGCGATGGGCGGGATCTCGTTCTTCCAGAAGGCGGGCATGGGGATTGCCGGGGCGATCGTCGGCTGGCTGCTGGCCTGGTTCCAGTACGTTCCGGACCAGCCGCAGACGCCCTCGGCGCTCAACGGCATCGCCCTGATGCTGACGCTGATCCCCGGCGCCTTCCACGCGCTGATGGGCCTGGTGATGTTCGCCTACCGGATCACCGACGGTTACTACCAGCAGATCCGCCAGCAGATCATCCACGAAGCCCCGGCCGCCTGAGGCCGGCGGAGAGGACGGCCCATGAAGCTGAGCAATCCCTTCATCCTGCAGCGCGCCGACCCGCACGTGTCGCGCCACGCCGGGCGCTACTACTTCACCGCCTCGGTTCCCGAGTACGACCGGGTGGTGCTGCGCAGTTCGCCCACGCTGGCCGGGCTGGCCGCGGCGGAGGAGAAGGTGCTGTGGCGCGCCCCGCCGGAAGGCCCTGCCAGCTCGCTCATCTGGGCGCCAGAACTGCACCGCGCCGACGATGGCTGGTACGTGTACTTCGCCGCCGCGCCGTCCCGCGAGATCAAGGACGGGCTGTTCCAGCACCGCATGTACGCGCTGCGCAATCCCTCGGCCGATCCGATGCAGGGCGCGTGGGAATTCGCCGGCCAGGTCGACAGCGGTATCGACGCGTTCTGCCTGGACGCGACCAGCTTCAGCCACCGCGGCGTGCGCTACTACCTGTGGGCGCAGAAGCACCCCGATATCCCCGGCAACTCCAACCTGTACATCGCGGCGATGGAGACGCCCACCCGGATCAAGGGGCCGCCGGTGCTGCTGACCCGGCCCGAGTTCGACTGGGAGGTGCAGGGTTTCCTGGTCAACGAGGGGCCCTCGGTCCTCATCCGCCACGGCAAGGTGTTCTGCACCTATTCCGCCAGCGCCACCGACGAACGCTATGCGATGGGTCTGATCTGGGCGGATGCGGACAGCGACCTGCTGGATGCGGCCAGCTGGCGCAAGTCGCCGCGGCCGGTGTTCGCCACCGATGTCGAGCGCCGGGTCTACGGGCCGGGCCACAACAGCTTTACCGTGGCCGAGGACGGCATCACCGACCTGCTGGTCTACCACGCACGCAACTACCGCGAAATCGAGGGCGACCCGCTGTGGAACCCGGACCGCCACGCCTGCGTGCAGCCGCTGCAGTGGGATGCCGACGGCATGCCGGTGTTCGGCCGGCCGCTGCGCGAGGTGGAACTGCCGGAGGCGGGCGCATGAATGGCGCGGCGGGCATGGCGGGGCTGTGCCGCGCGGTGCTGCTGCTGGCCTGCGCGCTGGGGGCACCCGCGTCCGCGCAGGAAGCGAGGCCGAACAACGACGACATGATGGAGGCGCCGCCGGTGGCCGCGCCGCGCGAGGGCTACTGGGCCGACATCCTCGCCCACGACCCGGTGCTGGCCCGGCAGGGCGACACCTGGTACGCCTTCGTCACCGGCCCGGGCATCACCGTCTACAGCTCGAAGGACATGCAGACCTGGAAGGCCGAGCCGCCGGTGTTCGCCAACATCCCGGCCTGGGCCTACGAGGTGGTGCCGAAGTTCAACGGCCACATCTGGGCGCCGGACATATCCGAACACGACGGCACCTACTACCTGTACTACTCCATCTCCAGCGGCGGCAAGAACACCTCGGCGACAGGCGTCGCCACCAACACCACGCTCGACCCGGCCGATCCGGCGTTCCGTTGGGTGGACCACGGCATCGTCCTGCGCTCGGTGCCGCACCGCGACCTGTGGAACGCGATCGACGCCAACCTGGTCGAGGACGAAGGCGGCACGCCGTGGCTGGCCTTCGGCTCGTTCTGGGGCGGCTTGAAACTGGTGAAGCTGCGCGCGGACCGGCTGGCCATCGCCGAGCCGCAGGAATGGCACACCCTGGCCCGGCGCGAGCGCCCGCTGCTGGCGGTCGATGATGCCAACCCGGAGCCGGGCGCGATCGAGGCGCCCTTCATCTTCCGTCGCGACGGCTGGTACTACCTGTTCGTCTCGTACGACCACTGCTGCCGCGGGGCGAAGAGCGACTACCGGATCATGGTCGGGCGTTCGCGCGACCTGCGCGGCCCCTACCTGGACCGCGACGGCCGGCGCATGGACCAGGGCGGCGCCACCGAGGTACTGCGCGGCACCGCGCGCTGGCCCGGCCCCGGCCACAACAGCGCCTACACGTTCAACGGCCGCGACTGGCTGGTGTTCCACGCCTACGACGTGGAGGACGGCGGCCTGCCCAAGCTGAAGATCCTGCCGCTGGCCTGGGACGCGGATGGCTGGCCAGCGGTGGAGGCGGGGGCGCTGGAGCGGTAGGACCCCTGGCTGCCGGAACGTTCCGGGCACCCACGCACCGGCTTCCCCTTCAAGTTCGCGCGGATGCCTAAGCCCCAGGTCCTGGATATACCGCCGGGTCCGGTTCAGGTTGGCCTGTTGGTGCGCAGGCCGTAGCCTGCGGTGCAGGCGGCAGGCGCCCGCGCAGCCGCTCCGGCAGGCGGCCCGCCCGGGCCTGCCGCGCCCGAATACCGGGGCCTGCTCGCCGTCATAAGACATACCGAGCCACCTTGCTGCCTTTTCCCGGATGCCGCCCAAGGGCAGGCCCGGACTGGAGCGGCATAACTCCATGATCCGCCGGGGATTCCTCGATTGACGGCAGGCAAGCGGCGGCCACAAACTCGGCGCTATGGCCCCGGTTGGGGCTCTACTGGCAGTTAGGTCTGAGGTGTTCGGTCGTAGGGGTGCGGCGTCGGACTTCGGCAGGGGGATCGCAATGGGCAGTGGGTGTGCGGTGCCGCTTCGGGCAGGTCGCAGGGCAGGCGCCAGGTCAGCGCCGCTCTCGGACCATCAGTGGGCTGGCTTGCCAGCCATCTCGGCCATGGGTCTGATTGGTCCTCGGCCTAACCACTCAAGCGGAAGCCGCTTCGCGGCTCCGCTCAACTCCGGCGTTAGAAGCCAATGAGCCAGCCCGCACACGATCCCAAAGACGTTGAATACTACGCGGCGCAAGTCAGTGCTTGGTTTCAGTCATCGCTTGAGCGGGATAAGAGTCTGCTTTCTCTATCTACAGCAGGCATCGGTGTCCTTATTGCGCTACTCACCAGAGATGGAGCACGTACGCCGATTGAGGCTGTTCTTTTCATTCTCGCCCTACTTTCGTTCACCATCTGCGCGCTTGTTATTCTGGCCATTTTCAGTAAGAACCAGGCTCACCTTGAGGCGGAGATTCACAAGGGCGCGAGTAATGTTGAGAGTCTTCTACAAATACTGGACAAGACCGCACTTTGCAGTTTTGGTGCGGGGCTCTCACTCTCGCTAGTTATTGGTATTCTTGCGGCGATCAGTTCAACACACGGAGAATCTAAGATGCCGGACAAAGACATCAACATTGCAGACATCCTTAAGGCAGCGGAAGACGGCCGCCTGATAGAGAGTTTTGCCAACTCGCGCCGGATCGCGCCTTCCGTAGATGAAACCAAGAGTTTTGCGGGTTCCGCGCGTGTCGCGCCACCAGAACCTGCACAACAGCAGCCTGCACTACCTGATGCGCAACAGCCCGTTTCTTCGCCCACATCGGCTGCAACAAGCGGTGGCGAGACTTCCTCTGATTGATCTCTAACAATTTTATTCGAGCCGACGCCGCTTCGCGACCTCGCTAACTCAGCAACTCTTCCGATCAGCGGTCAGGCTGGCATTGCTGCTTCCAGAAGAAGCTCATCGCGACGACGCGCATTGACGATCGTCAGCAGCTTGCGCATGCAGGCGACCAGCGCGACCTTGGCCAGTTTGCCGCGCGCTCGAAGCTGCCTATAGTGCGCCTTCATCGTCTCGTCCCAGCGCACCGCCGAGAGCGTGGCCATGTACAAGGCCACACGCACGGGAGCGCGCCCGCCGCGGATGCGGCGGATGCCGCTGCTCTGGCCGCTGTCGCGGTTCATGGGTGCCACGCCGACCAGGCGTGCGATCTGGCGCCGGCTCAACGCACCCAACTCCGGCAGCAACGCCAAGCTGGTTGCTTGGAAGATCGGTCCCAGTCCCTTGCACGATCCCAGAGCCGGTGTGGCATGGGCATCCAGCAGGGCCTGCATCTGCTGGTCGATCGCGGCCAGCTCGCGGCGCAGGGCGGCGATGGTCCTGGCGGCGAGCGACCGGATCGACGACGGGCACATCGCCATCTGCTGGCGATGTGCCTGCAGAGCGGTGACCACCTGGCCACGACGACGCAGCCAGTCCCGCAGCTCGCGTTGCCAAGGCAGCGGGGCCTGGTAGCGCTGCAGCCGGCCGGCAAACATCCCGGCCATCAGGCATAGCAGCCGGGCGTCGATGGCGTCGGTCTTGGCGGCATCACCGGCGGCGCGGGCGAAGTTGCGGGCCTGGCGGGGATTGACCCGGGCCACCCACAGGCCGGCGTCGCAGCATGCTTCCAGCAGCGGTTCCTCATACCCGCCGGTGGCCTCAACCACGACCCGGACCTGGTCCAGGCCCGACAGCTGCCGGACCAGCTTGCATATGCCCGCGGCGCTGTTGGCCACCCGCATCACTGCCGCCCGTCCCTCGATGGCCACGTCCAGGGAGGCCTTGCCCACGTCGATGCCCACTGCCGTCATGCCCAATCCTCCGATAGAGTTGGCGGGTCGAGAGCATCGCGCCCAAGCCCACGCTTATCAGTTCGAGGGAGACCTCGGCCAACTGTCCGGGCGCAGGGCGCGAGCACCGGCATGCGGCCCCTGCTGAGTTACGGTGCTGCTACACCGAGGCGTTAGCGGGCGCGCATGCCGGGCTCTCGACACCTAGGCTAGGGGAAAGACAAGACATAAAGCGTTAGAACGTGATTGGGGCACGTCATGACGATTGATGCGTTGGAGAGCGAGTTCAGTCTGTACATTGACTATGAGAAGGCGGATGGGGAGCCGTCTCGTGTCTTCCATGCTATGGGGGGACTCATAGACGCCTTCGAGGACCTCGACGAGTTGCTCGCTGGCATCGTTTCTGAAGGGAGCGGAACTGAACTAGTACTTGAAGACATCGAGGCCTCCTCACTGCGGGCAAAACTACGCAGCATTATTCTTGGCATACCGGACGAGGCCCTCAAAGACGGGGACTGGAAGAAGGTTCTAGGTCACTTCCTAGTTGAAGCGAAGTATCTGGTCGCACGTTGGCTCTCGGAAAACCCGCAGATCACATCCGTCGAACAGGTCGATGCGCTGCAGCAAGGACTGGAACTTCTTGCGGGGCAGACCGGCGCGCGACATCTACCCTTTTTTAGGCCGGTAGACAAGCGTGCCCTCCTTGGAAAGATCGCTGAGATCGACCGGGCGATTAGCTACCTGGACTCTCGAGATACGCTCAAATACGAGAGTCCGCACGGAAAAGTCACGTTACCCCACACCCAGCATGTCCATGAGACGCTTATCCGCGACATTCTGACGCGCGAAGTAATCGCTTCTGAGGACGAGCGGATAGTTAAGGTGAAGAAGCCGGACTATTTGGGAAGGTCACAATGGATGCTCAAGTACTCAGGCCAGTCGTTCTTGGCGAGCATAGAGGATCTTGAGTGGCTGCATAGGTTCCAATCAGGCCAGGTCGCGCTGCAGCCGGGTGACTCCCTCCGCGTTCGAATGCACGTAGAGGTCTACTACGGAGAGAACATGGAGGTTGTTCACGTGACGCACTCCGTCAGACGAGTCATAGAGGTGGTCCATCCACCACTCGTGACGCAGTCACAAATCACGTTCTAACAAATTCACTGGCGTCGCTCCTTGCCGACGCCACCTGAATCCCACGACCCCCGACCCTTCGATCATCGACCTCGGACCGACGTCAAGCCGATGCCCCTTCGCGCCATCGGCCTAACTCTGGTGTTGGTCCTCATAGATTCAGTTAGGCGCGCATGGAAACTCCGAACAAGCACAAGCACCTTGAGTTCGTCCAGGCTGCCGTGAACCGAATGGCCGGCAATTTGTTCCTGCTCAAAGGCTGGAGCATTACGCTCATTGCTGCCCTCTTCGCGCTGGCAGCGAAGGATTCGAACCAGTTCTACATTCTGATTGCTTATTTCCCACTGTTCATTTTCTGGTCACTGGACGGCTACTTCCTGAGCCAGGAGCGGAAGTTCCGCGCGCTGTACGACCACGTCCGGAAACTTGACGAGGCGCAGATTGACTTCTCAATGGACACTCGGCCATTCGCTTCGGAGCTTCGGAATACGTGGCTAGGAGCGATCGGCTCGCAGACGCTCGTCATCTACTATGCGGGACTGGCAATCGTGATGCTTGGTCTAATGTTCTTAGTTCGCTAGCGGCGGAGGAGCCAGATGGTGCGCAAGTGCTTCTACAGCTTTCACTATGAGCCAGACAACTGGCGAGCCTCAATGGTGCGCCAGATAGGAGCCATTGAAGGGAACCAACCGGCCACCGACAACGACTGGGAGACCATCGCTCACGGCCCGAATCATGAGGCCCGGATCGAGAAGTGGATCGCAGACCAGATGAAGGGGCGTACTTGCACAATTGTGCTTGTCGGAGCAGGAACGGCCAAGCGGAAGTGGATCAATCACGAGATCGTCAAGTCCTGGAATGACGGGCTTGGAGTCGTCGGGATTCGGATCCACGGGCTGAAGAATCGGCTCGGAGAGACGTCCTCCATGGGTGAGAACCCATTCGAGTACATCACCCACGGACCGAGCAAGAAGCCGCTTTCCTCGCTTGTGAAGTGCTACAACCCGGCTGGGAGCACTAGCCAGGAGCGCTACGCTTGGATTGCACAGCATCTTTGTAATGCGGTGGAAGAGGCGATAAAGATCCGGAACTCAAATACTTGAGGACGGTGCTTGTCTTTGGGGCGGCGACATGAGGCCTAACAGGTCGTTCGACATGGACAAGCAGCGGCATCGCGCCGCAAGGCGTGCTGGTGAGCCCACATCTCGCGACGCAACGCCGCCGCGTTCCGGTCAATTCCGACGTTCCCCTCCATGGAGCTGGCCAGGAGCTGGTACGAGTCGGAGGCGTACCAGGCAATTCGCTCCCTGCGCATGAGGCACACGGAGGGGGATGTCATTCTGGTCCGGGGCGGAGGGGCATCGAGGTGTGGATCTCCTTGGATGACATCCCAGGTGCGCTCTGACAATCCACTCGGGCCGACGCGGATTGAAGGTCGGCTCAAACGGGGTATCGGCCGCCATGAATCGACTCTTCGCCAATCGTCTTTTCAAGATTGGCTTCTGGCTCTTTGTCCTCGGCTGTGGTCCCTTGCTCGCGGTCATCCTGCTTTCGGGCGTCGGCTTGTGGCCAGACCCCAACCCGAAGCCCATCGGACTCGGCCTGCTGGCCATCTTCGCCTTCTGGCCGTCCGTCATTTGCATGATCATCGGGGCTATCCAGGTGGCAAGGTCTTCAGGCCGTCGCCGCGGCTAGCCATGCAGAAGCCTATGCGCTCCGCAGCAATACTCGACCTGTAAGCCAGGTGCACCGCTCCGGTATCGTTGCCGGATGACTTCGATCCACGATCAGGGAAAGAGTGCGCTCGACGCCTTCGAGGCGCTGCCATGGCCGGCAGGTACGGCATGCAGGCGGGGGCCGGCGGCCGGGCGGCATGCGCGGTTCACGCCGGACTGCGTGGTCGTCTATCCCTGCGGCACCGAGGTGGCGGTCGAGCTGAAGAAGTCCACGACGTCCACGGCCCAGCTGCGCCCGCTGGATTACCACACCACCGTCGTGTGGCGGCAGGGCGAGGGCTGGTGGGTGCTTCCGCCGCAGGACGTGATGCTGCTCGCGCTGAGGTACGTGGGGCAGCACTGCACCAGCTCGTTCGGGTGCTTCAACCCGGGCAAGCCGAACGGTTCCTGGACCCGGTGGCATTGCCTGCCGGATGAGGTCCCGCAGCGGGTACTGGCCGCGCACCGGTCCGGGCTGGTGTCGCCGCTGCGCGACGTCGCCGTGCGGATGGCCGCGGAGATCCGCAGCCAGTGGGAAGCCCACAAGACCATGGTCCGGGCCGCCGCTGGCGTGGCGCACGGCTGAGAGGAGCAACGGCCCCCAGGGGTGCAGGTGCCCGGGACAGGCCGTTCAGCGGCATGATCCGGCCAGATCCAGGTCGCGAGGGAGGTCGCATGGCAACGAACAAGACTGCGGCCACCGATGCCGACGTCGACGCCTATATCGCCTCGCGGGCCAGCGGCCAGCAGGTGGCGGACTGCCGCGAGCTGATGGCGCTGCTCGCGGCGGTGACCGGGCAGACGCCGAAGATGTGGGGGCCGAGCATCGTCGGCTACGGTTCCTACCGCTACACCTACGAAAGCGGCCGTACGGGCGAGGCGCCGCTCGCGGGCTTCGCGATCCGCGGCCGGGAAATCTGCGTCTACCTGGACTGCGAGGGCGGGTCCAGCGACCTGCTGCCGCGCCTCGGCAGGCACCGGGCGGGCAAGTCCTGCCTGTACCTCAGGCAGCTCGCGGACGTCGATGCCGGCGTGCTGGAGCAGCTGCTCAGGGATTCGGTTTCGGCGCTCAGGCAACGGTACGGCTAGCGGTGCGGCGGCAACCGGCGGGCCGGGGCCCACGGGGTTGCCCATCCCCAGGGAAGGTGCGATAGCTATGAGCGTCGCCGTGGCGATGCCGGCCGGGTGCACGCCGTAAGGGGCATGGCTCGGATCGCCGGGCGCTACGTCGCAGCAGGAGGTAGCCATGGACTCCGATCTGGATGGCAAGAGCCGCGAAGAGCTGCTCGCCGAGGTGATCCGGTTGCGCCAGGCGATCCGGGCGCACCGCGACTGCTCGGGCCACGACCTGTGCTGGCATCATCCGGACCTGTGGGATCTGCTGCCGGAGAAGTCCACGGTCAATCCTGTCGTCCCGGAGTGGCCGGTGTTCCTTCGCGGCTGCATCCGCTACCGGCAGTCGCTGGATGAGCAGTTGCCGGATGCGCCGCGCTCGAGCGAGGAGTTCAAGGGGCGCGAAGGGGAAGACTAGCGCGCCCCGCGGCGCGCTTCGGCAGTTGGGGAGCCAGGCTTGTCCATTGCAAAGGGGAAGGTCATGAGTGATCCGTACAACAGCGCACCTGCGCGGCCACCGGTTCCCGTGCTGAACGACACCATGGTCACCACGGCGCCGGAGCTGGCCGGGTACCGGGTGGTCCGCAGCCTGGGCCTGGTGCGCGGCATCACCGTCCGCTCGCGTTCGGTGGTCGGCAACTTCCTGGGCGGCCTGCAGACCCTGTTCGGCGGCAACATCACCATCTACACCGAGCTCTGCGAGCAGGCCCGGATGGAGACGTACCGGGACATGCTCACCCACGCCCGCCAGCTCGGCGCCAACGCCGTCATCGCCGTGCGCTACGACGCCACCGAGCTGATGACCGGCCTGACCGAGGTGCTGTGCTACGGCACGGCGGTCGTGGTCGAGCCGGTGGGCGGCTGAAGGGGATTCGACCGTCATCGTTCGGGGAGTGCCGGGAGGGAGCATGCCGGAGCATGTCGTAGCGGAGGCGCTGGGAGGGATCGTCCGTTTCGTCGGGCGGATCCTGGTCGAGTTCTTCCTGGAGTTCATCATCCGCGGCACCGGGTATGCGCTGCTGCGTGCCGTCCGGTCGGAGGTGAAGCCGGACGACACAAGCTGCCTGGTGGTGGGGCTGGTCTTCTGGGCCGTGGTGGCCGTCGGCGGTTTCTTCGCCTGGCGGGCGGTGGCAGCGTGAGCGGTTATCCAGCATCGCCGCCGGTTGCCGGCATTGCGCGTCACGCGCCGGGGCGTCATCCGCGGTTGCTCGCGGCGCGAATCAGGTGGGTGCACTGAACATGGCTATCGAATCCGCGAGCACATCCGGGGAACGGCCGCGACGCGACCCGGACAGGGAGGGGCAGCAGCCCGCACTCGGAGCGACGGAGGCGCTGGTCGCCGCTGCCGAAGCGGAACTGGGCATCCGCTTTCCCGACGAGCTCCGTGAGGCCTGGAAGACATGCAACTGCAACGAGGTCGGCGGCTGGCGCATCTTCCCGGTTTTCGATCCGCAATCCGAGGAAGACCTGCGGCAGTGTCGCCTACGAGAACCTGAAAGGTGCATGGGGGCAGGAGGTCATGGCGAAGGGGCTTGTCTCGATCGGCGCCAACGGCACCGGGAACCAGCTGGTGCTCAAGGTCGACGGCGGCCGCGCGGGAGCGCAGGTGTTCCGCTGGCACCATGCGACCGGGCGGCTGGCGCCGTGGAAGCCAGGCATCGCCGCCATCGCGGCCAGTGCCACCCGATCCCGTGACTTCGTCCTCGGGCGTCTCCGAGCCTCCGGCCGCACCGGCTCGCGGCCCGGCAACCCGGGGGTCTGAGATGCCATTCGAAGTCTCCGCCCGGGAGGCGGAAGAGATCGCCGCCACCCTGCGCCTGGCACGCCGTAGTCTGTAGGGGGGGCGTATGGCGCGGCCCGTTGGAGCCGGCCGGTTAAGCATTGCCTGTAAGCCCACCATCCGAGGAGGCCGCATGGACAAGCCGGGGAAGCCGACTACCGTCGACGGTTATATCGCCGCCGCAACCACGGAGGCGCAGGCGCGGTTGCGCGAGATGAGCCAGTGCCTGCGCGAAGCAGCGCCGGGTGCGGAGGAGGGACTGAAGTGGGGCAAGCCCGCGTTCACCCTCGGCACCGTGCTGTTCGTCTACTCGGCCCACAGGCAGCACATCAGCCTGCATCCGGCCCCGGAGGCGGTTGAGCATTTCGCCGCCGAGCTGGAGGGCTACCGGACATCCGGCAACACCATCCAGTTCCCGCTGGACCAGCCATTGCCGTTGGCGTTGATCCGCCGCATCGCGGACTTCCGCGTGCGCGCCGTGGTGGAAGATGGCGCTGGCTGGAAGTGACTGGCGCGGGCGGCAGATGCGAGGCGGTGTGCGTGGTGCGCTCAGCCGGGAATGCGCGCGACGACCTTGATCTCGAAGTCGAAGCCCGCCAGCCAGTTAACCCCGATCGCGGTCCAGCTGGGGTAGGGCGGCTGGGGGAACATTTCGTTCTTCACTTTGAGCACGGTCTCGAACTGCTGTTCGGGATCGGTGTGGAAGCTGGTGACGTCGATGATGTCGTCGAGGGTGCAGCCGGCCGCGCGCAGGGTTGCCTGGAGGTTGTCGAAGGCCAGGCGCACCTGCGCTTCGAAGTCGGGTTCGGGCGAACCGTCCTCACGGCTGCCGACCTGCCCGGAGACGAACAGCAAGCCATCGCTGCGCACGGCGGGGGAATAGCGGTGGAGCTCGTACAGGGCGCGCCGGCCCTCGGGGAAAACCACGTCGTGGACACTCATGCAGGACTCCTGGGGGAAGGAAGTTGCGAGCCATTCTAGGCGCGGGTGGACGCGCGCATTGGCGCCGGTGCCGGACCACTGTGTGTGGAATCGGCGGTGCCTGAGCGCATCGATCCAGCAGAATCACGCCGCCACGTGACGCGGCCGTAACAGCGAAGGGGCGCCGAAGCGCCCCGTCGCCGTCCCTTGATGGCTGCGCGCCTCACTCCAGCCGCAGCACCACCAGCGACTTCGCCGGCAGCTCCACCTGCAGCGTGCCACCGGAGACCGTGGCGCCATCGAAGGTCGCCGGCTTCACCAGCTCCGGCTGCTCGAAGGTGTTGTGCGCGGTGATCGCGCCGGCGGTCAGCACGCGGCCGGACACGCGGGTGGCCTGCACGCCGCTGAGCCGGGTCGACACGGTCGTCGTGCGGTTCGGGTCGAAGTTGCTCAGCGCCACGTAGACGTGGCCGTCCTTCGCCCGCACCGCCGAGCCATGCACGCCCGGGATGCTGGTGTCGCCGTGGCGGTACTGCGGCGCCTTCAGCTCCAGCGGGAGGTAAGTCGCGTCCTGCCACGGCTTGTACATCTCGAAGGCGTGGTAGGTGGGCGTGAGCACCATCTTCGCGTCCTCGGTGAGGATCATGGCCTGCAGCACGTTCACCATCTGCGCGATGTTGGCCATCTTCACCCTGTGGGCATAGCGGCTCATCACGTCGAAGTGGATCGAGGCGACCAGCGCGTCGCGCAGCGTGTTCTGCTGCTGCAGGAAGCCGGGGTTGGTGCCGGGGTAGGCGGCGTACCAGGTGCCCCATTCGTCCAGGTACAGGGCGACCTTGTTCTCCGGGTCGTACCGGTCCATCACCTCGATGTGCCGGCGCAGCAGCTCGTCGACCTTCAGTGCGCTTTCCAGGGTCTGGATCCAGCCCGCCTCGTCGAACTCGAAGCTGGAGGCGCGCGGCGGCCAGCCGCCGGGCACGGTGTAGTAATGCACCGACAAGGCATCCATGTGCTTGCCGGCGATCTTCATCATCACCTCGGTCCAGTTGTAGTCGTCGCTGTTGGCACCGGCGGCGACCTTGGTGAGCTGCTGCCCGGCCGGGACCTTGACGAAGGTCTGGTACTGGCGGTGCAGGTTGGCGGCGTGCTCCGGGGTCATGTTGCCGCCGCAGCCCCACAGCTCGTTGCCGATGCCGAAGAACGGCACCTTCCACGGCTTGTCGCGGCCGTTGGCACGGCGCTCCTCGGCCAGCGAGGAGCCCTTCTCGTAGGTCATGTACTCGACCCATTCGGCCATCTCGCGCGGCGAGCCGCTGCCGGTGTTGCCGGAGACGTAGGCGTCGGTGCCCAGCAGCTCGGCGAAGTCCATGAACTCGTGTGTGCCGAAGCTGTTGGGCTCCTCCACGCCGCCCCAGTGGGTATTGATCTTTACCCGGCGCTTCTCGCGCGGACCGATGCCGTCGCGCCAGTAGTACTCGTCGGCGAAGCAGCCGCCCGGCCAGCGCACCACCGGCACCTGCAGCTGCTTCAGCGCGGCGAGTACGTCGTTACGGTAGCCGCGGGTGTTGGGGATCTTCGAGTCCTCGCCCACCCAGATGCCGCCGTAGATGCCGTAGCCCAGGTGCTCGGCGAACTGGCCGAAGAGGTAGCGGCTGACGGTGTCGCCGGGCTGGCCGGCATGCAGGGTCGCGCTGGCCTGGACCTTGTCCTGGGCGCTGGCGCCGGCGGCTGGGAGTGCGATGGCCAGGGTCAGCGTGATCAGGGTCTTCTTCAGCATCGTGTCGCCTCGGTATCAGCGGAGCGGGGTAGGAGGGCAGCGAAGGCCCGGGCCCGGAGCGGGCCCGGTGCCCCGGTCAGAAACGGTAGCGGAATCCCAGTGCGAAGGTGCGGCTGTACAGGGCGCTGCCGAAGTTGTGGGTCGAAGGGTACTGGTAGTAGCTCTGGTACAGCTCGTTGGTGAGGTTGGTCGCGTCGAAGGTCACCGTCCACGAGTCGCTGGCATCGTAGCTGAGCTGGAAGTCCAGGCTGCTCTCGCCATTGAAGTACACGCCCAGCGGGTTGGCGAACAGGGCCGCCTCGTAGTGGTGCAGGAAATCGTCCCGCCACACATATGAAGCACGGGCCGAGAAGCGGTTGCGCTCGTAGGCCAGGACCACGCTGTAGGAGGTGTCGGAGATGCCGAACATCGGCGTCTCCTGGCTGCCGACCACCTCGCCGGCGCTGTTGGTCACCGGGATGACCTGGCTCGAATCCAGCCAGGTGAAGCTGGCCTGCAGGCCGAAGCCGTCCAGCAGGCCGGGCAGGTTGTCCGGGAAGTACACCAGGCCTAGTTCCACGCCCTCGAGCTTGCCGTCGGAAGCGTTGTCCGGCTGGGTCAGGATGTAGTCGTAGTCGTCGAAGGTCACGCGGCGGCGGAAGTCGCTGACCATGCCCTCGATGTCGCGGCGGAACACCGTGCCGTAGACCGCGCTGCCCGGGGCGAAATACCACTCCAGGGACAGGTCGTAGTTCTTCGATTCGGTGGGGCGCAGGTTCGGGTTGCCGCCGGTGGCGGTGCCGTAGCCGATGTTGGTGACGTCCTCGACGTAGGTGATGTTCGGGTTGAGCTGGGCGAAGCCGGGTCGGCGCAGGGTCTGGCCGTAGGCCAGGCGCATCAGCAGCTCGTCGGTGAAGTGGTAGCGCAGCATCAGGCTGGGCAGCAGCTTGGAAGCGCTGGCCGAGGCGCGGCCCGGGCCAAACACCATGTCGGTTTCGACGTTGACGTAGCGCAGGCCGATCTGGCCGTCGAAGGTGCGCCCCCCCAGCTCGGTGGCGAAATCCGCCTGCAGGTAGGCCGCGCTGGTCTTCTCCTGCACGTTGAAGTTCTCCACCAGCTGCAGCTGGTCGCTGGTCTCCAGGCCGTACAGCTGGCGGAAGGCGTCGGCGTTGGCGCGGATGTAGTGGCCGTTGGGGACGATCCACGCATCCGGCACGTCGGCGCGGCCGTCGAAGAAGCCGCTGTTGGTCCAGGCCAGGCCCGGATTGCCCGGGAACGAGCAGGCCGGCAGCGCGCGGTCGCAGCCATCGGCGTCGGCGGTGCGCTGGCCTTCGCTGGCGCTGCGGTCGTCGTAGCGCACGCCGAAGGACAGCCTGTCGATGAAGCCCCAGCCCGCCTGGTAGTCGCCATCGAAGGTGAACGTCGTGGCGTCGCCCTTGGCGTAGTTGGCGTTGTCGTAGAGCTGGGCGATGAACCACTGGTTCGGGTCGGCGGAGTTGCTCTCGTCGATGTCCGGGGTGGCCGGGTCGTCATTGAAGCCGAACGCCGGTACGCCGCCGCCACGGTTGAAATCCACCCAGACCTCGCGGGTGACGCGGTCGGCCCGCATGGCGAAGAAGTCGGTCTTGTACTCGCTGTCCTGGTAGGTGATCTCGGACTTCAGCTTGAGCCGGTCGCCCACCTCCCAGCTGCCACCGAGGGCGTAGAGGTAGCTGTCGGTCTTGCCGGTGGCCAGGTCGCCGCTGGTGAAGTTGTACGGGAAGCCGATCACCCGCGACTTCATGATGTTGGTGCCGGGGATCATCCCGATCGTCTGCGCCGGGTTGTCCCCCAGCGCGCCCCACCAGTCGACGAAGGAGAGCAGCAGCGAGTTGAACGACTCGTTGCGGTAGCCGTTGTAGAAGGCCTCGAAGATGTACTCGGAGCGGTCGTCCGGCGCCCACTGCAGGGAGATGTTGGCGGCCGGACGCTCGCGCTTGCCGGTCAGGTCGCTGGCGAAGATCGCGTCGCGCGACAGCAGGTATTCGTACTGCTGGCCGTCCACCGTAACGGTGGAACCGGGCGCGAACGGCAGGCCGGCCACCAGGCCCGGCTGCCAGACCTCGGCGCCGCCGATCGTGGTCGGGATGCGCTCGTAGGGGACGAATCCCGGCGGCGCCTGGTCGGCGAAGAACGGCACTATCGCGCCGGCGGTGACGCTCTGGTCGCGGTAGTTGGTCTCGGCGTAGGAAATGTTGGCCAGCGCACCGAAGCGGCCGTTGCCGGTGTCCCAGGTGTTGGAGAACAGCGCGCTGAGGTTCGGGTCGACCTTGCCGGCCTGTTCCTGGTAGATGGTGCGCGCGGCCAGCACCACGCGGCTGCCATCGAAATCGAACGGCCGGTGGGTGTGGATGTCGATCACGCCGGCGATGCCGGTCTCGATCAGGTTGGCCGAGCGGGTCTTGTAGATCTCGGTGCTGGCCAGCAGGCTGGCCGGGATGTCGGCCAGCGCCACCGAGCGGCCGGAGGCGGTGAAGATGTTGCGGCCGTTGACCGTGGTGGTGACGTCGTTGAGGCCGCGGATGGAGACGGTGGATACTTCGCCGCCGCCGCGGTCGGTGGTCTGCACGCCGCTGACGCGCTGCAGCGCCTCGACCAGGTTGTTGTCCGGGAACTTGCCGATGTCCTCGGCGACGATGGCGTCGACGATCTGCATCGAGCCCTGCTTGCGGTCCAGCGCGCCGAGCATCGAGGCGCGCAGGCCGCGCACTTCCACGCGGTCCAGCTCGGTGGCGTCGGTGCTGCCGCCGGACGCACCGTCGGCCGGCGCGGGCGCCGGACATGGCGCATTGGGGTCGTCGGCGGTGGGGCAGGGGCGGGCGGTGTTTTGCGCTGCGGCGGACAGCGCAACCAGCAGTGCTGCCGGCAGCAACGCGAGGCGGCTGCGGCGGACTTGCATCCAGCGGTTCGAACGCTTCATTGCACGGGCTCCCAGGGCATGTTCAATGCGGATGCGGCAGCAGGTGCGCAGGCCGGCGCCCGCGCGGCGCGGCCGGTCAGAGGTGTAGCGGGTCGTGGCCGGAAAGTGTTCCGTACCCGGCGTGCGGCGGATCGATGCGTCTGGCGGGCAGCTGGCGGAGCATCGACGCGGGCAACAGTCCGGCGCCGCGGCATGCAGGCATGCCGTCGAACATGAGCGTCGTCATCTCAACCCTCCCAGGCCTACGTCTGACGCGTACGGTCGTGTTGTGCGGCGCACTGCTCCTGCGCCGATGCTGTCCTTCCCGATGCGACAGCGCGCATGGCAGGAAGCAGGCCGAGCATAGTGACGCGTTCCATAACCTGCCAATGAATTTACCGAGGCCAGCGATACCGGAATACGTATCGTTGCGAGCTTGTCGCGGGGACAGGCGAGCCATTCCATTCCGGACATCGCCCATGCCCGAGGCGGCATTGGTCGACGTGGTGGCGCGTGGCTATCCTGCTTCGCGGCCGGATCGCGGCCATGCCCGGAACGGAACTGCATGACCCGGACGAGGAGCTTCGGCCAGCTGGACGACGGCACTGTGGTGCAGGCATTGCGGCTGGGAGAAGGCGGTGGCCTCTCGGCGGAGATCCTCGACCTCGGCGGCATCCTCGCGCGGCTGGAGTTCGATGGCGCGCAGGGGCGTACCGGCGTGGTGCTGGGCCTGGACGACGCGCAGGCCTACTTCGACGATCCCGCCTACCTGGGCATCCTGGTCGGCCGCTTCGGCAACCGCATCAGCGGCGCGGCGTTCGAGCTGGACGGGCAGCGCCACGAGGTGACCGCCAACGAAGGCCGCCATCACCTGCATGGCGGCGCCCTCGGCTTCGGCCGGCGGATGTGGACGGTGGAGGAACACGCGGCCGACCGGCTGGTGCTGCGCTACCGCTCGCCGGACGGCGAGGAAGGCTATCCGGGCAATCTCGAGGTGCGCGCCAGCTACCGGCTGCGCGGTGCGCGGCTGCGGCTGGATTTCGAGGCCACCTGCGATGCGCCCACGCTGTTCAACCCGACCCACCACCCCTACTTCAACCTCGCCGGCGACGGTTCCGTGCCCGCCGCGGCGCAGTGGCTGCAGGTGCCGGCTTCGCGCTACCTGCCGGTGGACGGGCGGTTGATCCCGTTCGGCACGCTGGCCGACGTTGCCGGAACTCCGTTCGATTTCCGCGAGGCGCGCACGCTGGACGTGGCTGCCGATCCCAGCGACCCGCAGCTGCGCATGGCCGGGGGCTACGACCACTGCCTGGTGCTGGATGGCGGTGCGGGTCCGGTGGCGCGCCTGTACTCGCCGCACAGCGGCATCGCGCTGCGCATCGACAGCGACGCGCCGGCGCTGCAGCTGTATGGCGGCCATGCGCTCGACCACCAGCACCCGGGGCTGGGGCGTGGCATCTGCCTGGAGCCGCAGGGCTTCCCGGATGCGCCGAACAAGCCGGCGTTCCCGGATGCGATCCTGCGTCCGGGCACGGTGTTCCGGCGACGCATCGAGTATGGGTTCGCTACGCCGGGCCCGCGGCGCAAGTGGGAAGAGGTCGCGGCAGCACTGGATGCCTGCGGCCCCGATCCTTCCATCTTCGACTGAACGAACCGAACGCGCGGACCGCGTGTCCGTGCCGCCACTGGAGACCGTACCCGTGCCCATCAACCTCGCCATCGTCGGTGTCGGCAAGATCGTGCGCGACCAGCACCTGCCCGCGGTCGCGGCCAACGCCGACTACCGCCTGGTGGCGGCGGCCAGCCGCCACGGCCGCGTGGAGGGCATCGACAACTTCGGCACGATCGAGGAGATGCTGGCGGCGGTGCCGTCGATCGAGGCGGTGTCGCTGTGCATGCCGCCGCAGTACCGCTACGTCGCAGCGACGAAGGCGCTGGCCGCCGGCAAGCACGTGTTCCTGGAGAAGCCGCCGGGGGCGACGCTGTCGGAAGTGGAGGACCTGGCGGCGCAGGCCGCGGCGGCGGGGGTGAGCCTGTTCGCCAGCTGGCATTCGCGTCATGCGCCGGCGGTGGAAGCGGCGCGCGCGTTCCTGGCCGGCACCACGATCCGCGCGGTGCGGGTGACCTGGAAGGAAGACGTGCGCCACTGGCATCCGAACCAGGAGTGGATCTGGCAGGCCGGTGGGCTGGGCGTGTTCGACCCGGGTATCAATGCCCTGTCGATCGTTACCCGGATCCTGCCGCGGCCGGTGTTCGCCACCGCGGCGATGCTGGAGTTTCCGGAGAACCGCGATGCGCCGATCGCGGCGTCGATCCGCTTCACCGATGCGGAAGGGCTGGACCTGGAGGCGGAATTCGACTGGCGCCAGACCGGGCCGCAGAGCTGGGACATCGTGGCGCAGACCGATGCGGGCGAGATGCGCTTGTCGGAGGGCGGGGCGCGCCTGTCGGTGGATGGACAGCTGCTGCACGCCGAGCCGGAGCAGGAATATCCGCAGCTGTACCGCCGGTTCGCCGAGCTGGTGCGCAGCGGCCAGTCGGACGTGGACCTGGCGCCGCTGCGGCATGTGGCGGACGCCTTCATGCTGGGGCGGCGCAAGGTGGTGGAAGCCTTCCACGACTGAGCGGCGGCCACCGCTCTTGCCTTTGGCTACCGTCGCTTCGCCGGGCGTAGGAGTCGGGCGAGCCCGACTCTACGAAGGCAGCGAGACCGGGCGGCACCCCCCCGTAGAGTGGGGCTTGCCCCACTGCTCTTGCTTTGCATTTCGTCGTTTCGCCAGGCGTGGGAGTCGGGCGAGCCCGACTCTACGAAGGCAGCGAGACCGGGCGGCACCCCCGTAGAGTGGGGCTTGCCCCACTGCTCTTGCTTTGCCTTTCGTCGCTTCGTCGGGCGTAGGAGTCGGGCGGGCCCGACTCTACAGAGGCAGCGTTGCAAGACCGGGCGGCACCCCCTGTGGGGTGGGGCTTGCCCCACTGCTCTTGCTTTCGTCGCTTCGCCGTACGTGGGAGTCGGGCGAGCCCGACTCTACGAAGGCAGCGGGGCCGGGCGGCACCCCCCGTAGAGTGGGGCTTGCCCCACTGCTCTTGCTTTGCCTTTCGCCGCTTCGCCGGGCGTGGGAGTCGGGCGGGCCCGACTCTACGAGGGCGTCAGGCGGCGGGTGGGATGCCGTAGACCTCCGTGGCGGCCTCCTGCAACGCCTTCAGCACCACGCGGGCGCCGGGCGAGAGCAGCCAGTCTGTGCGGGTGATGAGGCCGAAGGAGTCCATCCTGCAGGACAGCTCCACCGGCACCATGCGGACCATGTCGTGCCTGGCGTAGTGGCGGGCCACGTCGACCGGGACCACGGCCATGTAGTCGCTCTCCTGCAGCATCTTGGAGATGAACACCAGCGCGGTGGTCGACAGCACCTGCTTCGGCGGCTGCAGGCCGGCGCCGCGGAACATCAGCTCGAAGCGGTGGCGCAGCACGCTGCCTTCCGGCGGCACGATCCAGCTGCCGCGGGCCAGTTCGGCCAGGTCGACGGTTTCCAGGGCGAGGATCGGGTGGCCGGGGCGGGCGATCGCGCAGATCTCCTCTTCGGCCAGCGCCTGGTAGTGCAGGTGGCGCTTGTCGTGGCCCTCGAACAGGCGCCCGACCAGGAAGTCGATGCGGTTCTGTTCCAGACGTTCCAGCAGCACGTCGCTGCTCTCCACCAGCAGCGACACGCGCAGGTCGGGGTGCTCTTTCGCCACCCGCGCCAGGGCGGTGGGCAGCAGGCTCATCGCCGGCCCGGCGATGGCGCCGATGGAGACGCTGCCGGCGTAGCCGCCCTTGAGCGCCTCGATCTCCGCGCCGGCCTCGCCGAGGCTGGCCAGGGCGATGCGGGCGTGGCGGATCATGGTCTCGCCGTACCAGGTCGGGCTCATGCCCCGCGGCAGCCGCTCGAACAGCGGCACGCCGATCATTTCCTCGAGGTCCTTGAGCAGCTTGGACGCGGCCGGCTGCGACATCGCCAGCGATTCGGCGGCGCGGTGGATGTTGCCTTCCTCGTCGATCGCGATCAGCAGCATCAGCTGCCGCGTCTTGAGCCGTGCACGGACGAACCAGGGCATGTTCGGTGGCAAGCGCGCTCCCCCTCGATAGCAATGTTTATATATGTTATGCACGAAAATGGATTGGATGCATATGCCTGCGATGGGCAGAATGGCCGTAGGCGCGTTTCCGTCCCTTTCTCTCTCCGAAGGACGGCGTGCCTACCAATCCACGGGCGGGCGGAGGGGCGATGCGACTGATCCAGCTGCTGGACGACGGCGGCAACACGCGGGTCGGAGTGGTGGACGCGGTGGGTGCACGCGCGCGCCTGCTCGATGGCGTCGACTCCACCTATGCGCTGGCCGGCGCTGCGCTGGCTGCCGGTCGCAGCCTCGATGAACAGGTCGCCGCCACGCCCGGCCAGGAAACCCTGGATTACCCTGCCCTGCTGCAGGCGGGGCGCGTGCTGCCGCCGCTGCACCATCCCGATCCGGCGCACTGCCTGGTCACCGGCACTGGCCTGACCCACCTGGGCAGCGCCGCGGCGCGCGATGCCATGCACCAGAAGCTGCAGCAGCAGGCCGAGGACGGCACCCTGACCGACTCGATGCGCATGTTCCAGTGGGGCGTGGAAGGCGGCATCCCCGCGCCCGGCCAGGCCGGCGTGCAGCCGGAATGGTTCTACAAGGGCGATGGCGGCATCGTCGCCGCGCCGGGCGCGCCGCTGTCCTCGCCGGATTTCGCCCTCGACGGCGGCGAGGAGCCGGAGCTGGTCGGCCTGTACCTGGTCGGGCCGGACGGCACCCCGCACCGGCTCGGCTTCGCCATCGGCAACGAGTTCTCCGACCACGTCACCGAGCGCCGGAACTATCTGTACCTGGCCCACTCCAAGCTGCGTGCCTGCGCGGTGGGCCCGGAGCTACGGACCGGGCCGCTGCCGCGGGACCTGCGCGGCACCAGCCGCCTGCGCCGCAACGGCGCGGTGGTCTGGGAAAAACCCTTCCTCACCGGCGAGGCCAACATGTGCCATTCGCTGGAGAACCTGGAGTACCACCACTTCAAGTACGCCGCGCACCGCCGTCCGGGCGACGTCCACCTGCATTTCTTCGGCACCGCCACGCTTAGCTTCGCCGACGGCATCCGCGCCGAGCCGGGCGACGTGTTCGAGATCGAGCTGCCGGAGCTGGGGGCGCCGCTGGCCAACCCGCTGCGTACGGTGCCGGCCGGCTTCGCCCCCGGCGGGGTGCGCGCGCTGTAAGGTGCGTGGACGCGCGCCGGCCGCGGGCCGGATGCGCCACTGGAATTGCGACAGGAGAAGCATCGTGAGCGAACAGCGCTTCAGCAGCTACATCGCCGGCCAGTGGGTCGAGGGCGATGGCGCGCACCCCGACGAGAACCCGTCCGACCTGGGCACCCCCGTCGGCCAGTACGGCACGGTCGACGGTGCGCGCACCGGGCAGGCCGTCGAGGCGGCCGCCGCGGCGCTGCCGGCGTGGTCGCTGTCCAACCCGCAGCAGCGCGCCGACATCCTCGACTTCGTCGGCAGCGAGATCCTGCGCCGCAAGGAGGAACTGGGCCGGCTGCTGGCGCGCGAGGAGGGCAAGACCCTGGCCGAGAGCATCGGCGAGGCCGCCCGCGCCGGGCAGATCTTCAAGTTCTTCGCCGGCGAGGCCCTGCGCATCCCCGGCGAGAAGCTGGCCTCGACCCGTCCCGGCGTGGACGTGGAGATCACCCGCGAGCCGGTCGGTACCGTCGGCATCATCGCGCCGTGGAACTTCCCGCTGGCGATCCCGGCATGGAAGATCGCCCCGGCCCTGGCCTACGGCAACACCGTGGTGTTCAAGCCGGCGGAGATCGTGCCCGGCTGCGCCTGGGCGATCGCCGAGATCCTCTCGCGCGCCGGCCTGCCGGAAGGCGTGTTCAACATGGTGCTGGGCAGCGGCCGCGTGGTCGGGCAGGCGCTGGTCGAACACCCGAAGCTCGATGCGCTGACCTTCACCGGTTCGGTGCCCACCGGGCACGCACTGCTCAAGCAGGCCGCCGCGCGCGCGCTGAAGGTGCAGATGGAGATGGGCGGCAAGAACCCGCTCATCGTGCTGGCCGATGCCGACCTGGACAAGGCGGTGGAGTGCGCGGTCAATGGCGCCTTCTTCTCCACCGGGCAGCGCTGCACCGCCTCCAGCCGCCTGATCGTGGAGAACAGTATCTACGACGCCTTCGTCGAGAAGGTGCGGGCGCGCCTGGCCAAGGTGAAGGTCGGCGATCCGCTGGAGCAGGGCGTGGACATCGGTCCGGTCGCCAGCCAGGCGCAGCTGGACACCGACCTGTCCTACATCCGCGCCGGCCACGAGGATGGCGGCGAGCTGCTCGCCGGCGGCGATCGCGTGGAGTGGAAGACGCCAGGCCACTTCCTCGCGCCGACCCTGTTCGCGGCCAAGCCGTCCGACCGGGTCGCCCGCGAGGAGATCTTCGGCCCGGTCGCCGCGCTGCTGCGCGCCGACGACTACGAGCACGCGCTGGCCCTCGCCAATGACACCGAGTACGGCCTGTGCGCGGGCATCTGCACCACCTCGCTGAAGCATGCCACGCACTTCAAGCGCAACGCGCAGGCGGGCATGGTGATGGTCAACCTGCCGACCGCGGGCGTGGATCCGCACGTGCCGTTCGGCGGGCGCAAGGCTTCCAGTTACGGACCGCGCGAGCAGGGTCGCTACGCGGTGGAGTTCTACACCACGGTCAAGACCGCCTACACCGCGGCCTGAGCCGCATCCCCGCGGCCGCGCGCTGGAGGGCGCGCGGCACGCCGCCAGGCGGCGGGGCCACAGGAACATCGAGGGAGGAGCGATGAAGAAGGGTTTCATGCGGTTCGCCATGCTGCTGTGCGCGCTGGCGCTGGCCGCCTGCGGCAAGGGTGGCGGCGAAGCGGCCGATGGCGCGATCACCGTGGGCTTCAGCCAGGTCGGCGCCGAGAGCGAGTGGCGCACCGTCAACACGCGCTCGGTGAAGGAAGCGCTGGCGGCGCCGGAGTTCAACCTCAAGTTCTCCGACGCGCAGCAGAAGCAGGAGAACCAGATCAAGGCGCTGCGCTCGTTCATCGCCCAGGGCGTGGACGTGATCGCCTTCTCGCCGGTGGTGGAAACCGGCTGGGAGACGGTGCTGCGCGAGGCCAAGGCCGCCGGCATCCCGGTGGTGCTGACCGACCGCGCGGTGGATGTCGCCGACGATTCGCTGTACGTGACCCTGATCGGCTCGGACTTCGTCGAGGAAGGCCGCCGCGCCGCGCGCTGGCTGCTCGAGGACAGCGAAGGCCAGCCCGGCCCGATCCGCATCGTCGAGCTGCAGGGCACGGTCGGTTCGGCCCCGGCCAACGACCGCATGAAGGGCTTCAAGGAAGTCATCGACGCCGACCCGCGCTTCCAGATCGTGCGCTCGCAGAGCGGCGACTTCACCCGCGCCAAGGGCAAGGAAGTGATGGAGGCCTTCCTCAAGGCCGAGGGCCGCGACGGCATCGACGTACTGTTCGCGCACAACGACGACATGGCCATTGGTGCGATCCAGGCGATCGAGGAAGCCGGGCTGAAGCCGGGCGAGGACATCCGCATCGTCTCCATCGACGGCGTGCGTGGCGCGTTCGAGGCGATGAAGGCCGGCAAGCTCAACGCGACCGTCGAGTGCAACCCGCTGCTTGGTCCGCAGCTGGCGCAGCTGATCCGCGACGTGCACGCGGGCCGCGAAGTGCCGAAGCGGGTCCAGGTGGAGGAGGGCGTGTTCACCCGGGACCAGGCCGAGGCCGAGCTACCCAACCGCAAGTACTGAGCGCGCCGCAATGCAGGCCCTCCGCCGCCCGCGCATGCATGCACCACCCGTAGCCCGGCCAAGCGAAGCGCATCCGGGAAAAGGGATGCGGGACACGCAACTGCTCCGGCCGGCGCGCAATGCTGGCCGTTGCCGCGCCTTTGCACCGGGCGCGATGGCGTTGGCCGGGAGTCGCGCTTGAGCGCGGTGGTCCTGCACGCGCAGGGACTGTCCAAGCGCTTCGGCGCGACCCGGGCGCTCGACGGCGCCAGCCTGTGCCTGCGCGCCGGCGAGATCCATGCGCTGATGGGCCAGAACGGGGCAGGCAAGTCGACCCTGATCAAGCTGCTGACCGGCGTGGAACGGCCCGACGCCGGCAGCGTCACCCTCGACGGTCGTGTCATCGCCCCGGCCACGCCGCTGGAGGCGCAGCACGAAGGCATCAGCACGGTCTACCAGGAGGTCAACCTCTGCCCGAACCTGTCGATCGCCGAGAACCTGTTCGCCGGCCGCTATCCGCGCCGTTTCGGCCTGATCGACTGGAAGCGCGTGCGCCGCGAGGCCCGCGCGCTGCTGGCGGAGCTGCACCTGGACCTGGACGTGGACATGCCGCTGTCCTCGTGCCCGGTGGCGATCCAGCAGATGGTGGCGATCGCCCGCGCGCTGGGCGTGTCGGCGAAGGTGCTGGTGCTGGACGAGCCGACCTCGAGCCTCGACGAAGGCGAGGTGCGCGAGCTGTTCGCGGTGATGCGCCGGCTGCGCGAGCGCGGCATGGCGATCCTGTTCGTCACCCACTTCCTCGACCAGGTCTACGAGGTCTCCGACCGCATCACCGTGCTGCGCAACGGCGCACTGGTGGGCGAGTACCTGCCGTCGGAGCTGCCGCAGGCCGCGCTGGTGCGGGCGATGGTGGGGCGCGAGGTGGAGCTGGCCGGCGGCCGCGACGCTGCCGCGCCGGCGCCCGTGGACGCGCCGGTAGTGGTCGAGGCGCGTGGCCTCGGCCGCCGTGGCAGCCTGCATCCGGTGGACCTGCAGCTGCGCGCCGGCGAGGTGCTGGCGCTGGGTGGCCTGCTCGGCGCCGGGCGCACGGAACTGGCGCGGCTGCTGTTCGGCCTGGACCGCGCCGGCAGCGGCGAGCTGCGCGTGGACGGCGTGCCGGTCGAACTGCACCATCCGGCCGACGCGGTGGCGCGCGGGCTGGCGCTGTGCCCCGAAGAGCGCAAGACCGAGGGCATCGTTGCCGGTCTGTCGGTGCGCGAAAACATCATCCTCGCGCTGCAGGCGCGGCGCGGCTGGCTGCGCGCGCTGTCGCGCGCGACCCAGGTGAAGCTGGCCGACCAGTACGTCGCCCTGCTGGGCATCCGCACCGCCGACATCGAGACGCCGGTGGGCGCGCTGTCCGGCGGCAACCAGCAGAAGGTGGTGCTGGCGCGCTGGCTGGCCACGCAGCCGAAGCTGCTGATCCTCGACGAACCGACCCGCGGCATCGACGTCGCCGCCAAGCAGGAAATCATGGCCGAGGTACTGCGCCTGGCCCGCGAGGGCATGGCGGTGCTGTTCATTTCCGCCGAGATCGAGGAACTGCCCCGGCTCGGCGACCGCATCGCGGTGCTGCGCGAGCGCCGGCTGGCCGGCGAACTGCCCGGCGGCAGCGACGGCGACCAGGTGCTCGAACTGATCGCGGGGCAGGGCTGATGCAGGACATGGCCGCCGACACGTCCCGACCTTCGATCCTGCGCCGCGCCTTCGGCCATCCGCTGGCCTGGCCGCTGCTGGCGCTGGCGCTGCTGCTGGTCGCCAACTGCGTGTTCAATCCCGGCTTCCTGGCGCTGGAGTGGCGCGACGGGCGGCTGTACGGGAACCTGGTCGACATCGCCAACCGCGCCGCGCCGCTGATCCTGGTTTCGCTGGGCATGACCCTGGTGATCGCGGTGCGCGGCCTGGACATCTCGGTGGGCGCGGTGCTGGCCATCGCCGCCACCGTCGCCGCGTGGACGATCACGCGCATGACCGCCGGAGGTGCGACCGGGCTCGGACCGCTGTTCGCCGCGATCGCCGCGGCGCTGGCCGCGGCCACGCTGTGCGGCCTGTGGAACGGCCTGCTGGTGGTGAAGGTGGGCATGCAGCCGATCATCGCCACCCTGATCCTGATGGTCGCCGGACGCGGCGTGGCGCAGCTGGTCAGCGACGGCCAGATCCTGACCATCTACTACGCGCCGTATGCCTTCCTCGGCGGCGGCTTCCTGCTGGGGCTGCCGTTCGCGCTGTTCGTGGTCGCGGCGGTGTTCGTGGTGCTGAAGCTGCTGCTGGACCGCACCGCGCTGGGCCTGTTCGTGCGTGCGATCGGCCACAACCCGCTGGCGGCGCACGTGGCCGGCGTGCGGGCACGGGCGATCACGTTGTCGCTGTATGTGTTCAGCGGCTTCTGCGCCGGCCTGGCCGGGCTGCTGGTCAGCTCCAACGTGGCCAGCGCCGACGCCAACAACGCCGGCCAGCTGCTGGAACTGGACGCGATCCTGGCCGTGGCCCTGGGCGGCTCGGCGCTGACCGGCGGGCGCTTCAGCCTCGCCGGCAGCCTGGTCGGCGCGCTGATCATCCAGGCGCTGACCACCACGATCTACGCCATCGGCGTGCCGCCGCAGGTCAACCTGGTGGTCAAGGCGCTGCTGGTGCTGGCGGTGCTGCTGCTGCAGACGCCGGAGTTCCGCGCGCGCCTGCGGGCGCTGGTCACCCGGCCGCTGCGGGGTGGGGCATGAGCGCGATCCCGCTCCGCGTGATGCTGCGCAGCGCCGGCCTGTCGCGGCTGTGGCGCGACCCGCGCCTGGTCTCGCTGGCGGTGACCATCCTGCTGTTCATCGGCATGTCGGTGGCCGGCGGCGTGCTGTACGACGGCTTCCTGCGCCCGCAGGTGTTCCTCAACCTGTTCATCGACAACGGCTTCCTGCTGGTGGTCGCGGTCGGCATGACCTTCGTGATCCTCACCGGCGGCATCGACCTGTCGGTCGGCGCGGTGGTCGCCTTCAGCACGGTGCTGCTGGCCAGCCTGGTGCAGCGGCATGGCTGGCATCCGCTGCCGGCGATCGCGGTGGTGCTGGCGGTGGGGACGGTCTTCGGGGCGCTGATGGGCACGCTGATCCAGCGCTACCGGATGCAGCCGTTCGTGGTGACGCTGGCGGGCATGTTCCTCGCCCGCGGCGCGGCCACCCTGGTGAGCGTCGAATCGATCGGCATTACCCACCCCTTCCACGTCGGCATCGCCGGGATGCGGATCCCGTTGGGTGGCGGCGCTTCGCTGTCGGCCAGCGCCGTGGTCGCGCTGCTGGTGGTGCTGGCCGGCGTGCTGCTTGCCGGGCGGACCAGCTTCGGCCGCGCCGTCTATGCCATCGGCGGCAACGAGACCTCGGCGCGGCTGATGGGCCTGCCGGTCGACCGGGTGCTGGTGAAGGTCTATGCGCTCAGCGGCTTCTGCTCGGCGCTGGCCGGGGTGCTCTACACGTTCTACATGCTCAGCGGCTACAGCCTGCACGCGAGCGGTCTTGAGCTGGATGCGATCGCCGCGGTGGTGATCGGCGGCACCCTGCTGGCCGGTGGCGCCGGCAGCGTGTGGGGCACGATGTTCGGCGTGCTGGTGCTGGGCCTGATCCAGACCCTGATCGTGTTCGACGGCACGCTCAGCTCGTGGTGGACGAAGATCGCCATCGGCGTGCTGCTGCTGGCGTTCTGCCTGCTGCAGCGGCTGCTGGTGCGGACCAGTGCGGCGGGTGGAGGCGGACATGGCTGAGGTGTTGCGTCGGGTTCGCGGACTGCCGGCGCGCACTGCGCGCGCGATGGTGGCGATGGCCCTGCTGGCTGCCGGGCTGCCGCTGCAGGCCGCCGCGGCGTCGCTGGGCGATGTCGCCAGCCCGGATGGCCGGCTGCGGGCGGAGATGGCGCTGGACGATGCCGGGCGGCCCATGTGGCGCCTGCTGCGTGAGGGACGCGAAGTCGTGGCGCCATCGCCGCTGGGCATGGTGGGCGAGGGCGTGGACCTGTCGCAGGGACTGGCCTTCGCCGGCATGGATCCGGTGCAGCCGGTGGCCGACGACTACGAGCTGCTGTCGGGCAAGCGCCGCCACAACGAATACCGGGCCAACCGCCGCGTGTTCCGCTGGAAGGACGCGCAGGGCCACGGACTGGCCGTGGCCTGGCAGGTGTCGAACGACGGCGCCGCGTTCCGCTACGAGCTGGAACACCCGGTGCCCGGGCTGCAGACCTGGAAGCGCGACGCGGCGACCTTCCGCCTGCCGGCCAGCGCGCACGCCTGGCTGCAGCCGATGGCCGAACCCAGGACCGGCTTCGCGCGCACCAATCCCTCGTACGAGGAGTACTACCTGCAGGACGTGCCGGTCGGTACGCCGACGCCGATGGGCCATGGCTGGGTGTTCCCCGCGCTGTTCCGCAGCGGGGACGACTGGATCCTGCTCAGCGAAGGCAGCCTGCGCCGCGGCGATGCCGGCAGCCGCCTGCTCGATGGCGCGACGCCGGGCGAGTACCTGATCGGCTTCCCGGATGCGCGCGAGGCGTTGCCGGGCGGAGCGGCGCTGCCGTGGATCGAGACGTTCCCGTGGCGGTCGCCGTGGCGCATCGTCGCGGTGGGCGACCTGGCCACGGTGGTCGATTCCACCCTCGGCACGGACCTGGCCGATCCGCCGGCAGTGGCTGCGCCTTCGGTGCCGGGCAAGGCCTCGTGGAGCTGGCCGCTGCTGGGCGACGACCACACCGTGTTCGAGGTGCAGAAGCAGTTCGTCGACTACGCCGCGCGCATGGGCTGGCGCTACACCCTGGTCGATGCGCTGTGGGACACCCAGATCGGCGAGGACAGGATGCGCGAACTCGTCGAGTACGCGCGCGGCAAGGGCGTGTCGGTGCTGGTCTGGTACAACTCGGCCGGCGACTGGAACGACGCCCCGCAGACCCCGCGCGGCCGGCTGCTGGACCATGCCAGCCGCGTGCGCGAGTTCGACAGGCTCAAGGCCATGGGCGTGGCCGGGCTGAAGGTCGACTTCTTCGGCGGCGACGGCTCGTCGATGATCGCCTACTACCTGGACCTGCTGGCGGATGCCGCGCCCTACGGCTTCCAGATGAACTTCCACGGCGCCACGCTGCCGCGCGGCTGGCAGCGCACCTGGCCGCACCTGCAGACGATGGAGGCGGTGCGCGGCCTGGAATTCGCCACCTTCGAGCAGGCCAATGCCGACCGCGTGCCCGTGCATGCGGCGACCCTGCCGTTCGTGCGCAACGTGTTCGACCCGATGGACTTCACCCCGCTGGCGATGGTGAAGCTCAACGACCGCGTGCAGCGCCGCACCAGCCCGGCGTTCGAGCTGGCGCAGTCGGTGCTGTTCGTCTCCGGCATCCAGCACTACGCCGAGACCGCCGAGGGCATGACGCAGGTGCCGGAGTACGTGCGCGCCTTTCTTTCCGGACTGCCGGAAGTGTGGGACGACAGCCGCTTCCTCGACGGTTACCCGGGGCGGTACGCGGTGTTCGCGCGCCAGGGCGGCGGCCGCTGGTTGGTGGCCGGGATCAACGCCGGCCCGGGACCGCGCAAGCTCATGCTGGACGCCAGCAGGCTGGGCGGCGGCGTGCAGCGCGGCCTGCTGATCGTCGATGGCGACGATGCGCCAGGTTTCGCCCGGCGGCGCGTCGAGTTCGGGCCCGGGAAGCCGCTGGAACTGGAGCTGCCCGCGGCCGGCGGGTTCGTGCTGCAGCTGGACTGAGCGGCGCCTCACGCGTCGCGCCGGGAGGTAAGGGATGGTGTTCGCGCGACTGCTCCTGCTGCTGTCCCTGCTGGCAGGTGGCGCATCCGCCGTCGCGGCGCCGCCCACCTGGACCGCCGACAACGGCAACGGCACCTACACCAACCCGGTCTTCTACGACGAGTTCTCCGACCCTGACCTGATCCGGGTCGGCGACTGGTTCTACATGACCGGCACCACCATGCACGCCGTGCCCGGCCTGCCGCTGCTGCGCTCGCGCGACCTGGTGAACTGGGAATTCGTGTCCTATGCGCTGACAGAATTTCCGCCGGGGCCCGAATACCGGCTCGAGGAAGGAACGGACCTCTACGGCCAAGGGATCTGGGCACCGGTGCTGCGCCATCACGACGGCCGCTTCCATATCTTCGCCAACATCAACGAAGGCGGGCTGCATGTGTTCACCGCGGAAGATCCCGCGGGACCGTGGACGCATACGGTGATCGACCGCAACCTGCACGACCTGTCGGTGCTGTTCGACGACGACGGCCGGGTCTGGGCGGTGTTCAACTACAACGAGGTGCGCCTGGTCGAACTGGAGCCGGACCTGTCCGGCGTGGTCGAGGGCAGCGAGCGGGTGATCATCCCGGCCGGCCAGGGCATGGGCGAGGGCCACCACTTCTACAAGGTGGACGGGCGCTACTACATCATCAGCGCCAACTACGCCCCGGTCGGGCGCATGCAGGCCGCGCGCGCCGACAGCCTCGACGGGCCGTGGGAGACGGTGGCGATCAGCGCCAGCGAGAGCATGGGTTTCCAGCGTGGCTGGTGGGAGAACAGCGTCGGCCAGCGTTCGCCGATCCCGGCCGACGGCGCGTCGTTCTCTTCGCACAAGCCCGGCGACAACGAGCTGGGCGCGGTACCGCTGCACCAGGGCGGCATCGTCCAGGCGCCTGACGGCAGCTGGTGGGGCTTTTCGATGATGGACCTGAAGTCCATCGGCCGGACCACCTTCCTGTCGCCGGTCACGTGGCACGAGGGTTGGCCGTACTTCGGCCTGCCGGGCAACCTGGGACGCTCGCCGCGGAGCTGGAGCAAGCCGCGAGTGGATGTCGACGTGAAGTCGCATGCGCCTTACCGGCGCAGCGATGACTTTTCCGCGGCGCAGCTGCAGCCGGTATGGCAGTGGAACCACCAGCCGCAGGACGGCAAGTGGTCGCTGCAGGAACGCCGTGGGCACCTGCGCCTGCATGCGATGCCGGCCGAGGGTTTCCTGCATGCACGCAATACGCTGACCCAGCGGGTCGTCGGCCCAGAAGCGACGGCCACCGTGGTGCTGGATGCCGGCGGTTTGCAGCCGGGCGATATGGCTGGGCTGGGCGTGCTGAACATGCCGGCAGCGTGGATGGCGGTGGTGCAGGAAGACGGGCGGCGCGTGCTGCGCTGGTACTCGCAGGCGGAGGATCGCCGTATCGATGTGCCGCTGCCGCAGGCGCGGGTCCACCTGCGCGTGCGCGGCGACCACGACGAGGACCTGGCCTGGTTCTCCTGGAGCGTGGACGGGCGCGAGTTCCACGACATCGGCACGCCGGTGCGGCTGCCGTACCAGCTCAAGACCTTCCAGGGTTCGCGCTACGCGCTGTTCGCGTTCAACAGCGGCGGCCGCGAGGGCGGGCATGCCGACTTCGACCGCTTCGACCTGGTTGAGCCGCTCGCCGACCGCTCGCGCAATATCCCGCTGGGGCAGGTGGTGACGCTGGAGAACGTGGGCGATGGCAGCGTGGCCACGGTGCACCCGCTGGGCGTGCTGCAGCCGCTGCCGGCGGATGCGGAGAAGGCGAAGTCGCCTGCAGCGCGGTTCCGGGTGCACGACCGCGGCGGCGGCCAGGTGGCGCTGGAGGCGATGGATGGCAGCGGCTTCCTGACCGTCGTCGGCATCGGCCTGACCGCCGACGTGCGCCTGCTGCCCGAGCACCCGGTCGCCAGCCGCTTCATGTGGCAGGACCTGCTGCGCGGGCAGTTCATGCTGCTGTCGATGAAGACCCACCGTTACCTGGGCATCCTGCCGGGGAGTGGCGAGCCTTATGCGGCGGATCGTCCGGGCACGCGGCCGGACCGGCGCGATGGGACGGTGCTGGTGTGGAGGGCGGTGGAGGCGCCGTAACCCGGACGAGGCCGGAGGCTGCATCGGGGGAGGGAAGCGCTGCGCTGTGTGCGTGGGCGGAGCGGGCGTCTACGCGACCGGGGACGGGTCCGGTGACCGGCCCTCTCCCCCGGCCCCTCTCCCGAGGGGAGAGGGGGGTGTCCTTGGTGCGCTTCGCTTACCCGGGCTACGTTCTGCGTCCTTACACTTCGAGGGAGGCGAGGTCGCCCTTCTGCTCGAGCCAGGCCTTGCGGTCGGAGGCGCGCTTCTTCGCCAGCAGCATGTCCATCAGTGAGCGGGTCTGCTCGCCGTCGTCGACGGTCAGCTGGACCAGGCGGCGGGTGTCGGGATGGATGGTCGATTCGCGCAGCTGCTGCGGGTTCATTTCGCCGAGACCCTTGAAGCGGGTCACGTTGACCTGGCCCTTGATCTTCTCGCGGGCGATCTTTTCCAGCAGCAGGCGCTTCTCTTCCTCGTCCAGCGCGTAGAACACCTGCTTGCCCACGTCGACGCGGAACAGCGGCGGCATCGCCACGAACACGTGGCCGGCGGCCACCAGCGCCGGGAAGTGGCGCAGGAACAGCGCCGACAGCAGGGTGGCGATATGCAGGCCGTCGGAGTCGGCGTCGGCGAGGATCACGACCTTGCCGTAGCGCAGGCCGGTGAGGTCGTCCTTGCCCGGGTCGCAGCCGATCGCCACGGCCAGGTCGTGCACTTCCTGCGAGGCCAGCACGCTGCCGGAGGCCACTTCCCAGGTGTTGAGGATCTTGCCGCGCAGCGGGAGGATCGCCTGGAAGTCCTTGTCGCGGGCCTGCTTGGCGCTGCCGCCGGCCGAGTCGCCTTCCACCAGGAACAGCTCGGTGCGCGACAGGTCCTGGCTGATGCAGTCGGCCAGCTTGCCGGGCAGGGCCGGGCCCTGGGTGACCTTCTTGCGGGTCACCTGCTTCTCGGTCTTCAGGCGCGCGCTGGCGCGCTCGATCGCGAGCTGGGCGATCTTCTCGCCCAGGTCCACGTGCTGGTTCAGCCACAGGCTGAAGGCGTCGTGCGCGGCGCTTTCGATGAAGCCGGCGGCCTGGCGCGAGCTCAGGCGTTCCTTGGTCTGGCCGCTGAACTGCGGGTCGGTCATCTTCAGCGACAGCACGAAGGACACGCGGTCCCACACGTCCTCCGGCGCCAGCTTCACGCCGCGCGGCAGCAGGTTGCGGAAGTCGCAGAACTCGCGCAGCGCGTCGGTCAGGCCCGAACGCAGGCCGTTGACGTGGGTGCCGTGCTGCGCGGTCGGGATGAGGTTGACGTAGCTCTCCTGCACCAGATCGCCTTCCGGGATCCAGGCCACGGCCCAGTCCACCACCTCGGTGTCCTTCTTCAGGCTGCCGGTGAACAGCTCCGGCGGCAGCAGCTCGCGTCCGGCCAGCTCGCCCTTGAGGTAGTCGCGCAGGCCGTCCTCGAAGTACCAGCGGTCGCGTTCGCCGCTGGCCTCGTCGTGGAGGGTGACGGCCAGGCCCGGGCACAGGACCGCCTTGGCGCGCAGCAGGTGGCGCAGGGCGCGCAGGTTGAAGCGCGGGCTGTCGAAGTACTTCGGATCCGGCCAGAAGCGCACGCGCGTGCCGGTGTTGCGCTTGCCGACGCTGCCGACCACTTCCAGCGGGGTGGCGCGGTCGCCGTCGCGGAAGGTGATGCGGTGTTCCTGGCCTTCGCGCTTGATGTGCACCTCGACCAGGGTCGACAGCGCGTTGACCACGCTCACGCCCACGCCGTGCAGGCCGCCGGAGAAGGTGTAGTTCTTGTTGCTGAACTTGCCGCCCGCGTGCAGGCGGGTGAGGATCAGCTCGACGCCGGGGATCTTCTCCTCCGGGTGGATGTCCACCGGCATACCGCGGCCGTCGTCGGAGACCTCGCAGCTTCCGTCGCGGTACAGGGTGACCTCGATCTCCCGCGCGTGCCCGGCCAGGGCCTCGTCCACCGCGTTGTCGATCACTTCCTGGGCCAGGTGGTTGGGCCGGGAGGTGTCGGTATACATGCCCGGTCGGCGCTTGACCGGGTCCAGGCCGGAGAGGACTTCGATGTCGGCGGCGTTGTAACGGCTGCTCATGGAACCTTGCGATGGCGCGATGCGACGCGGAAGTGTGCGGCCTGGCCCCGCTTTTTGCACCCCCTCGGTGCCTGTTCAGGAGGGCGCAGGCCGCTCCGGCGTATAAGGGCGCCAGGTTCGCGGGAAGCGGCCGGTGGGGGCTCAAGCCCTGCGGCCGGGTCGTCCGCGGCCTGCAACCCGAAGGCGGGCGCATGGGGAAGTCCGCCGCGACAGGAGGTAAAGCATGAATCGACGTCTGTTCTGGAGTGCCATTGCGGCCGTGGTGGCCGTGGCCGCGAGCGCGCCGCTGTGGGCGCAGGATCGGGGCAAGGCCGGGCAGTCCGGCGAGAAGGCCGCGCTGGCCGAGCACCAGGCCCAGGAGCAGCGCGAACAGGCCGCCGCGGCCGAGCGCGCCAGGCGCCGCGAGGCGGCCCGCAGCGGCAACGATCCGCGCGGCAAGACCGACGCGCCGCGCAAGGAAGAGGAAGAAGAGGCCAAGCGCCCCCCGCGCTGAGGCCGGTTTGAACCCGCCCGCCGCCTTGCGCGGCGGGCTCCGGCCGGGCGCGGAACGCTGCATCCGCCCGTTCCCGGCTTGGGCCGCGGAAGCCGAGCCGGTAGACTATGGCTTTCCGGAGCCCCGCCAATGACTCCCCTAATTTTCGTTACCGGCGGCGTCGTGTCCTCGCTTGGCAAGGGCATCGCGGCCGCCTCGCTCGCGTCCATCCTCGAGACCCGTGGCCTGAAGGTCACGATGATGAAGCTGGACCCCTACATCAACGTGGACCCGGGCACGATGAGCCCGTTCCAGCACGGCGAGGTCTACGTCACCGACGACGGCGCCGAGACCGACCTGGACCTGGGCCACTACGAACGCTTCGTCCGCACCCGCCTCAGCCGCAAGAACTCCATCACGACCGGCCGCATCTACGAGGCCGTGATCCGCAAGGAGCGCCGCGGCGACTACCTCGGCGCGACCGTGCAGGTGATCCCGCACATCACCGACGAGATCAAGCGCTGCATCGACGAGGCCACCGAGGGCTACGACGTGGCCCTGGTCGAGATCGGCGGCACGGTCGGCGACATCGAGTCGCTGCCGTTCCTCGAGGCGATCCGCCAGATCCGCGCCGAACGCGGCCCGGACAAGGCGCTGTTCATGCACCTGACCCTGGTGCCGTACATCGCCGCGGCCGGCGAGCTGAAGACCAAGCCGACCCAGCACTCGGTCAAGGAACTGCGCTCGATCGGCATCCAGCCGGACGTGCTGCTGTGCCGTTCCGAGCAGCCGCTGCCGGACGGCGAGCGCCGCAAGATCGCCCTGTTCACCAACGTCCCCGAACGCGCGGTCATCTCCGTGCAGGACGTCGATGTGCTGTACAAGCTGCCGCTGGAGCTGCACGCCCAGGGCCTGGACGCGCTGGTCGCCGACCGGCTGCGCCTGCAGGCGCCGCGCCCGGCGGACCTGTCGGAGTGGGAGGCGGCGGTCGACGCGACCGTACACCCGGTCGACGAGGTCACCATCGCCGTGGTCGGCAAGTACGTGGACCACAAGGACGCGTACAAGTCGGTCGGCGAGGCGCTCAAGCACGGCGGCCTGCGCCAGCGCACCCGCGTCAACCTGAAGTGGCTGGAGTCGCAGGACATCGAGTCCGGCACCGCCGAGCTGGAAGGCGTCGACGGCATCCTCGTGCCCGGCGGCTTCGGCGACCGCGGCTTCGAGGGCAAGGTCCTGACCTCCAGGTACGCCCGCGAGCAGGGCATCCCGTACTTCGGGATCTGCTACGGCATGCAGGCGGCAGTGGTCGACTACGCGCGCAACGTCGCCGGCCTGGAAGGCGCCAACAGCACCGAGAACGACAAGCAGTGCCCGCATCCGGTGATCGGCCTGATCACCGAGTGGCGCACCAGCACCGGCGAGGTGGAGAAGCGCGACGAGAAGTCCGACCTGGGCGGCACCATGCGCCTGGGCCTGCAGGAGCAGCGGCTCAAGCCGGGCACCCTGGCCCGCGAGCTCTACGGCAAGGACGTCGTGGCCGAGCGCCACCGCCACCGCTACGAGTTCAACAACCGCTACCGCACCCAGCTGGAGGACGCCGGCCTGGTCATCTCGGCCAAGTCGATGGACGACCTGCTGGTGGAGATGGTCGAGCTGCCGCGCACCGTGCACCCGTGGTTCCTGGCCTGCCAGGCGCACCCGGAGTTCCTGTCCACGCCGCGCGAGGGCCATCCGCTGTTCGTCGGTTTCATCCGCGCCGCGCGCGAGAAGAAGGCAGGCGGCAAGCTGCTGAAGGAAGCCCGGGCCTGAGGCCCGGGAGTTCCGGGTTGGCGCGGTCTTCGCGCCGCCTGGGGTGCACTGTCACGTCCGGCCGCCGTCGGGCCGCGTCCCGCGTCGACGCCCGCCGCGGCCACCTGGAGGAATGAAGCGATGAAACTGTGTGGATTCGAGGTCGGCCTGGACCAGCCGCTGTTCCTGATCGCCGGTCCCTGCGTGATCGAGTCGATGCAGCTGCAGCTGGACGTGGCCGGGCAGCTCAAGGAAATCACCGGCAAGCTGGGCATCAACTTCATCTTCAAGTCGAGCTTCGACAAGGCCAACCGCACCTCCGGCACCAGCTTCCGCGGCCCGGGCATGGAGGAGGGCCTGAAGGTCCTGGCCGAGGTGAAGAAGCAGATCGGCGTGCCGGTGCTCACCGACGTGCACGAATACACGCCGATGAACGAGGTGGCGGCCGTGGTCGACGTGCTGCAGACGCCGGCGTTCCTGGTCCGCCAGACCGACTTCATCAGGAACGTGTGTTCGGCTGGCAAGCCGGTGAACATCAAGAAGGGCCAGTTCCTCTCGCCGTGGGACATGAAGCCGGTGGTGGACAAGGCCAAGTCGACCGGCAACGAGCAGATCCTGGTCTGCGAGCGCGGCGCCAGCTTCGGCTACAACAACCTGGTCAGCGACATGCGTTCGCTGGCGGTGATGCGCGAGACCGGCTGCCCGGTGGTGTTCGACGCGACGCATTCGGTGCAGCTGCCGGGCGGGCAGGGCGGCAGTTCCGGCGGCCAGCGCGAGTTCGTACCGGTGCTGGCGCGGGCGGCGGTGGCGGTCGGCGTGTCCGGCCTGTTCGCCGAGACCCATCCGGACCCGTCCAAGGCCCTGTCCGACGGCCCCAACGCCTGGCCGCTGGGCCGCATGGCCGAGCTGCTGGAAACGCTGCTGGAGCTGGACGCGGTCACCAAGAAGCACGGCTTCGCGGAAGCGAGCCTGTAAGGCGAATCGCGCAGTCGCGCTTCGCCCTCCGGGGGCTGGGTGAAGGTTGGCAGGCCGCCTCTTCTCCCTCGCCGAGAGGAGCGGGGCGCTGATGCTTCCGTAGAGCGGGGTTTGCCCCGCTGCTTTAATGCGACTCGGACGCCGGGCGTGGGAGTCGGGCAAGCCCGACTCTACCGGGTTGCGGTGGCCCGACCTGGCGTGGGAGTCGGGCAAGCCCGACTCTACCGGGTTGCGGTGGCCCGACCTGGCGTGGGAGTCGGGCAAGCCCGACTCTACCGGGTGGCCGATCGGTGCTGCGGCGTCGGGATGGCGCGCTCTTTCGTGACGCCGTAGGGGCCCTGACCCCAACGCGCGGGAAGGATGCCTTCCCTTTGCCCGGGTCTCGGCAGACCCCGCTCCTGTGGCAGGAGGGGCCGCCTGCTTCGCCCAGGCGCCCGCACGTCCCGCGGGCAATGCTTTCGGCGGCAACCGGCAAGTGCCCGGAAACAGTGGGAAACGGCGCCAGAAGTGGCCGCGCTCGGCTAAACTTCGCCACGACTCCACCCACTGGACGCATGCCCGACCCATGACCAGCATCGCCAAGATCCACGCCCGCGAGATCCTCGACAGCCGCGGCAATCCCACCCTCGAGGCCGAGGTCACCCTGGCCGACGGTTCCTTCGGCCGCGCCGCGGTGCCGTCCGGTGCCTCCACCGGCACCAAGGAGGCCGTGGAGCTGCGCGATGGCGACAAGACCCGCTACCTGGGCAAGGGCGTGAAGAACGCGGTGGCCAACGTCAACGGCGCCATCGCCGAAGCCCTGGCCGGCTTCGACGCCGCCGAC
>Ga0182737_1000524_pt1 | contig 53015 bp, 55 predicted proteins | sample eDN5th30CBELigOP_FD_128878 | JGI IMG/M metagenome (GOLD analysis project Ga0182737, IMG submission 128878) | Enriched Organic Plus compost microbial communities from Emeryville, California, USA - eDNA 5th pass 30_C BE-Lig OP (version 2) (version 2) ...
CGCGCACTACCGTGGGACACGAGAACCTCCGGGTTGGAGTGGGCCTTCAACAAGCCACATCCCATCCGGAGGTTCTCGTTCGTTCAACCAGGCACGCCGCTACCAACCTCCTGGCCGGGTACACCTAGGTGGGTTCATGTAGGTGCCGCTGCATAGCGAAGCATCAGTCCGGTCCCCGGGACGATGCTCCCCATGCGCTGGTCAGGGGCGGACTTCACGCTTTGAGGCGACGTAGGCTCAGTTCTCGGAACTTCGGTCATTGGCGCGAGACGCGAAGGCCGACTTCGCATCAGCCCGGCGGGCAACATCGTCGGAGACGCACTGGATGAAGTCTGCGTCGCGGTCGACGATGGCGATGTCCTCGACGGCCGGAGCCGCGAGGTCACCGGGCCACGTCGTCTGTCGCGTTGGGCGGTCGCGGTCTAGGCGCGTGCCGGATGTCGCGACCCAGTCGTGGAGGCGCTGGCGGGCGTCGGCGAAGTCGCGGTGCCAGCCGAAGGGCGCCGAGCCGTGCTGGTCGGGGTCGTAAGCACTGAGCCAATGCAGGTGCAACGCGGAGAGTTCCCAGACGAGCTCGGGGTGGCGATGCCAGAACGGAGGCACGACGGACGCCGGAAGGCCGTAGGTCCGCCGTAGCCAGTTGACCCACCGGTTGAGTTCCATCCACTCGATCTCGGCTTCCTCGGCTGTGAGGAGGTTCCAGTTGATCGGGTGGGGCGGCTCCGGTGCCAGCGGCCCGTCGAGGTCGTCGAACGCGTCCGTGCCGAGCGGGTCGTCGTCCATCTGCCAGCGACTCGAGGCATCCGTCATCGTCGACTCACAGTCCGAGGGCGGATGACTCTTCGTGCACCAGCGCTGGTCTGCGTGATGCCAACGCGTCGGGCACGGCCTGTTCGACGGTCGGTCCGGGTGCCCGTGAACGGTCGACCTCGTAGTTCGTGCGGGCGAGGTCGTGGCCGATCTTCTTGGCGACGAACTCCTCGCGCTCGTTGATCGCGCCGTCGCGCTCGACCGGGAAGGCGCGGACGTAACCCTCAGCGACGAAGCTGTCGCCCTTCGCGAAGCGGGCGAACGCACGGTCGGCGGTGGCGCGGTAGGTGACGAGGTCGTGGAAGCTCGGCTCGAGCTCGCTGAAGCTGCCGTCGTCTTCGCGGCGGAAGTGCGGCTGGCCGATGCGGACGTAGAAGCGGGTGTCGCCGTTCTCGGTGATGGACTGCTGCGGCTCCGAGGCGATGAAGCCGGAGAGCGACTGCTGCGTGTGAAGAGCCATGGGACTCGACCTCCTGTTCGTTCGGCGGTCCGATCGGTCCGCTCGAGGAACAAGTGCGCCGGCCGATTCACGGGCGGGGCGTCGCGTATGGGTCAGGCGGCACCCGGGGGATGCTGCGTGGCGCGGACATGGGCGAGGTGCACGGTCTCGACCGCGGTTGGGAGCCGGTCGAATCGTCCGATCGGATTCCCTCGGTATTGGGCGAGGTAGTAGACGTCGGTGCCTTGCCGCGTGATGCGGATGCTGCCGTAGGTGTGGCCTTCCGAGTCGCGCATGGTCCAGGTGCCTGGACTGTTCTCATCGGCGTTGAGGAGCGGGTGCCACTGGTCACCTGCGGGCTGTTTCGGGTTCATGGTGGCGTCCTTCGCCTTGGCGGATGTCGCTTCTTGGTAGAGAGTCCAGACCACCTCCGCGCAGAGCCGGAGCTCGTCGGCGGGGAAGTAGCCGACGAACGCGCGCGCGTCTTCGTCGGCCGCCCAAGTTTCTGCACGAAACAGGGGTCGGGGTGGATAGCCGGCGGTGACCGTGCGGATTACGGCGATGCGCCGGCTTCCGTCGAACTGCACCCAGGTGCCGGGGCCGACCACCCGAACCTTCGGCTGCCAATAGCGCACTCTTAGAACATACATTCGAGTATCAGGGTCGCGGCCATTACCCTTCGGGATTCGGCGGCAAGTTCGCCGCATTCGCCCGCGCCGGCTCCTGTAGCCGCCGTTCGATCTCCAGGCGGTGCGCGCGCAGTTCCGAGGCGTCCGCTCGGTTCGTCCACATGCGCAGCTGGGCGATGACCGGGGGAGCGGCACGCAGGAGGATGAGCCCCGTGCCAAACGGGAGCGTTCGGATGGTGTCAGGCGGCATGGTCGCGACGCGGCGGATGGAGCGCTGGGACGAGCGGGATCCGCGGTCGCCGACGGTGGTCGAGTCGGTTGCTTCGTCGCGCTCGCCGATGAGCGTCGATAGGTCTTGGAGGTCCCGCGAATTGGATGCTCCGCCGAGGACGACCTTGACGATGGAGGAGTCCCAGATCGCGTTGGCCGCGTTGTCGCTCCATTTGGTGCGAGCTTGGGCGAGGGACTGCAGGACCGGCATCGTCGTGATCCCGGTGCCTCCACCCTCGGCCATCAATCTGGGCAGTGATGGCAGGGGTGCGAGGTTGCCGATCTCGTCGAGGGCGAGCAGGAGCGGCGGGTCGAGGCGTGAGCCTGGGTTGCGGGCTGCCATTCGTCGGGCGGTCTCGATGAGGTCTTCGACGAACGCCGCGACGAGCGCTGCGGAGTTGTTCGCGCCGGCGCCGGTGGCGAGGAGGTAGAGGGTGCCGTTGTTGCGCAGGAATCGTTCGGGGTCGAATGCCTCGCCGTCTGTCGGTGAGACGGCATCGAGCACCCGCGGGTCGGCGAAGGCGCCGAGCGAGAGGGAGACGCGTTGCCAGATGGAGTCGCGGGTGCGGGGGTCGGCTTCGAGCATGGCCTGGAGTGAGTCGCCCCATCCGGTCGCGGCGTTCGGGTTGCTGAGCAGGATGGAGACGGCGTCGTGGGAAGCGGCTGGGTCGAGCGTCCAGCGGAAGAGCTCGGCGGGTGGGCGACGGTCGAGGGCTGCGGCGTGAAGGAGGGACTGGAGGGCGGTGCGGGTCTTGGCTTCCCAGAACCCGCCGCCGTCGACGCCGCCGGCGGACAGCCCGGTTCCGGCGGCGAGGCCGGTGGCACGGATCATCGCGGTGAGTGGGTCTTCACAGCCGCGGATGGGCGACCAGCGCAAGCCGGCAGGGACGCCGGCGGCGAGGCGCTGCGGGTCGAATACCGCGACCGGTCCCGTTCGTTGCCGGGCTCGCAGTGTGACGGTGAGGTTGTCCGGTCGGGTGGACGTGGTTACGACTGGGCCGGGTGCGTCGAGGATGGCGTTGATCACGATGTGTGCGCCCTTGCCGGAGCGGGGTGGGCCGATGACGAGCATCGAGTCCTCGACGCTTGCCCAGACTGTGGTGCCGCGAGCGCGACCGATGACGTAGCCGACGTCGGCTGGGCGGGCGTTCGTGAGCGAGGGGGGCAAGTGGTTGGCCCGCTTCATGAGTGCGGCGCGGGATGCGGCGCGCGTCACCTCGGTTCGCGTTGCGATGCCGGCGATGCGGTGAGGGTCGAGTTTTCGGGTGCGAGTTGTACTGCGCAGCATCCGCCACAACCAGATCGCTGCAATCACGGCGATCGTGATCAGCACGGCAGCGCTGAGCCAGAACGCGACAGGGTGCAGCCCGGGTGCGCCGAGCGCGGCGGATGGGTCCGCTGGATTTAGGAGTACGGCGAGCCCGGCCTCGGGCCCACCGGCCGGTTGCGGGAGTCCCGTAGCCCAGGTTGCGATCGTGCCAGCGACGCGGAGTAGGAGTGCGAAGCCGGTCGCGCCGATCAGGAGTGCGATGCCGAGGTTGGCGTACTCGTCGCCGAGCGTGCCTGTTCGTGTCGTGATCATCGGTGCGCCCTTCGCGTGGGCACCTACAGCACCAGACCGGGGCCGGCGCGGTCGAAGCGTCGGGCGGGGGAGTAGGCGAACGTCCGGTCGCCCGAGAACCCGCTCGTGGAGTCGAGTAGGTCGGTGACATCCTGAGCGTCGGTGACGAGACTGGCGACGCCTTCTTGGATCAGCCGGTGGCATCCGGCGCTCGCGGCGCTCGTGACAGGTCCGGGCACGGCGCCGACCGGTCGGCCGAGTGAGTGCGCTTGGCCGGCGATGTTCAGCGCCGAGGATCGGTGCCCGGCTTCGACGACGACGGTCGCTCCTGAGAGCACGGCGAGGAGCCGGTTGCGTTGCTGGAAGCGCCACCGAGTCGGTGCGGCGCCGGGTGGGAGTTCGCTGAGGATGAGGCCGCCGGCGTCGGCGATGCGTTCGAAGAGCTGCTCGTGGCCGGCGGGGTACGCGCGGTCGAGCCCGCTGGCGATTACGGCGATGGTCGATCCGGGCGATGTAGCGGTTGCTGCGCGGTGCGCTTCGCCGTCGATCCCGTACGTCCCGCCGGAGACCACAACTCGGCCTTGGGCAGCGAGGCCAGAGGCCAGTTCGGTGGCGACGTGGTCGCCGTAGCTGGTGGATGCGCGTGCGCCGACGACGGTGACCCTGCTGGTGAGGGGCGTTGAGAGCAGGCTGGCGTCACCTTTGAGCCAGAGCGCGAGGGGTGCGCTCGCGCCGAGCTGCTGGAGTTCGCCGGGCCAGTCGAGGTCCTCTGGGGTCAGCAGGTGCAAGTCGTGGCGTTCCATGTCGGCGCGGATTCGTTCGACTTGGTCGGGGTTCATGCGCGGGGCGAGTCGACGCCGCCACAGTTCGCCTTCGGCCGGGTCGACGCCGTTCGGCAGCCGCTCGCCGGTCGTGACGAGGTCGACCGTTGCGGCGGCGCCGAGCCGGCCAACGGGGGTCCCGGTGATGATGTCGTTCGGCTCGGACAGCGCGGCGAGCGTCATCCTCGCTTCGCGCTCGAGGTCCAGGGTCTCGGTCATCTGCGGTGCCTCCTCGATCTGATCGACTATCGGCCCGCAGTCATGCGGGCAGTCGTGTCGAATGCTTCGAGCTCGTCGGGGTGGAGTTGGTGCTGGACGACGAAGCTGCGGTCCTTGACCCGCCAGAGCCCCTGGCCGGTTCCGAGCGCAGGGAGGAGCTTCTGCTCCGTGCCGCTGAGTCCGAGGGCGGTCGCTGTGTGACCGAGTTGGTCGGGCTCCTGGCGGTAGACGATCCGGGTTTCGGCGTTCGCGAGCAGCGATGACGCGAGCGCTCGCATCGCGGATCCGGAGTCGCCGACGTTGTCCAGGTCACTGAGCTTGTGGAAGACGAGCATGTTCGCGATGCCGAAGTGGCGTGCGAGCCGCCACTGCGCGTCCATTCGGCGCAGCAGCGCGGGGTACGCCATCAGCCGCCAAGCCTCGTCGTAGATGACCCACCGTTGCCCGCCGGCGGGGTCGGCGAGCGCGGACTCCATCCACGCCGACGAGCAGGTCATCAGTACGGAGACGAGAGTCGAGTTCTCGGCGACACGGGAGAGATCGAGCGAGACCATCGGCAACGACGGGTCGAACCGGACGGTAGACGGCCCGTCGAAGAGGCCGGCGAGGTCGCCGGCGACCAGGCGGCGCAGCCCGTGACCGACGAGGCGCCCGTCTTCTGCGAGCCGACCATCATGGTCGTCCTCGCTGGTCGGTTCCAAGATGCGGTCCACGACCGTCGGCAAGATCGGCACCTCTGCGCTCCTGACCGTGTCGGCGAGCGCGAGGTCGATGGCGGTGTGCTCGAGCGGGCTCAGCGCGCGGTCGAGCACAGTCTCGGCCAGCGCGCCGATGAGCTCACGGCGACGGGACGCCAGCTGGGCGGCCCACTCGGCGTCCGACGCCGACGCCGCTCGGTGTCCTTCGTCGAGCGGGTTGAGCCGATTGCGCAGCCCATAGCCGAGGATGATCGCCCTACCGCCAACAGCCTCGGCGACGGCCGTATGCTCGCCCTTGGGGTCGCCGGGAACGTAGACCCGCCGCCCGAACGGCAGCGACCGGGTGTAGAGCGACTTCGCGAGCGACGACTTCCCCGAGCCGACGATGCCGGCCAGCACGATGTTCGGTGCCGTGATCATGCCGCGCTGGTACAGAACCCACGGGTCGTAGACGAACGATCCGCCCGAGTAAAGGTCCTGACCGACGAAGACGCCAGCCGAACCAAGCCCGGCCTCGGCGAGGAACGGGTAATGCCCGGCCAGCGTCGCGGACGTGTCTTGGTGCTTGGGCAGCTTCAGACGGCCGGGCATCCTGAGCTGCGCCGGACCCGTGTCGCCGGCCGCCGGGAGGTAGGCGGCCGACCGGGCCTCCGCCCGCTCGCCGTGCCAGCGGGACTGCGCCTCCAAGGTCTTTGCTCGTCGAGCATCCGCTTCGATCTGCGACGCCGAGCGTTTCCGCGCACGACGGTCGCGGCGGTGCTCGTCGTGGGGCACCGCGAGCGCCGCGGTGTGCAGCCGTTCGTCGACGGTGTTCACAGCGCGAACGCGTGCCGGGTCCGGTGTGCCGACAGCGCGGGGTCGACGTCCCAGTGCTGCGGAATCGCATCCCGGAAGGGTGCGGATGTCTCGACGGATGCCTCAAGCACCACCGGTTCCGCATCGAGCGAGGCCTCGTAGCGGCGCAGGAGCGAGACATATCCATACTGCTCGCTGTAGGTGAGCGCGTACGGCGAATCGGGATCCTCGATCGTGCGATCGGTCGATCCGACAGGAATGCGGTCGTAGACGTAGCCGTTCAGGAGCGCGGCATCTGTCGTCTCGTCGCCGAAGTCCCACTGCTGCAGGTACTCGATTGCTGCCGCTTCGCCGTCGCGGTCGATCATCGCCAGCAGCTCGCTGGCATCCTCATCCTGGAGGAAGACGACGCTGATCCATCGGGATGTCGATGCGTCCATTCGTTCGTCGATCATGATGCTCCAATCGGATGCTTCGCACGCGGGGTGCTTCGCAGAGGAGGTGTGCCCGGCTTCACACGCTGCGGCAGAGCGGTAGCGCGGCGGCGGTGAACGCCTGCGCCTGCTGGCCGACGAGGCGGCGGATCTCGCACGAGGCCTGGATCGCGGCCTGCTCGATCGTGGACACCGCTGCGTCGAGGTCGTCCACGGTTGGCGCGGTGATGCAGACGAGACCGGTCGATCGACGCTCGGGTCGATGGAGGTGATTGACGTTCGGTCAGCCTTGGCCTATGCACGCGCACACGGCGCTCGACGATTCATCGTGTTCGGTTGGTCGATGGGTGGCGCAATCGCGATGCAACTCGCCACCGATCCAGATCTGCGCGACGATGTCGCGGGACTCGTGCTCGAGTCGCCAGTGCTCGACTGGGTCTCGACGATCAAGGCGAACTGCGTGCGAGCAGGGCTCCCTGCGTGGACGGCGCTGCTGGCTGTGCCGTGGCTCGACTGGCGGCCGCTCGCTGAGCTGGCCGGTCTGCCGAGCGTGATCGGCGTCGACCGCTTCGATTGGACCGCACGTGCAAATGAGATCTCGGTGCCGACGCTCGTTCTTCATGGCACCGAAGACACGTCCTCACCGTTCGGGGTGGCTGCTCGCCTTCAGCGTCTCCGCCCAGAACTGGTCACACTCGAGTCCTTCGATGCCGATCACACGATGACGTGGAACTCCGACCCGGAACGCTGGCAACAGACAGTGCGCACTTGGCTCGCTCCTCGCCTGTGCTCGAGCTAGACCCCGTCTTCGCGTGTTCGCCCCAGACGTACGACCGTCGCGTAGGGCCACCTCGCCGCCATCACCACTGCCTCCACGCCTCTTGCAGATCGAGGCGCACCTCCTCCATGGCGGGGGTGGTGATGGCGGTGACGGTGTCGATGCGGGTGATGAGCGCCGGCGACGGGTTCCGGTACTTGCTCCGTACTGTCGCTGCCGGCGATGGTGATCGTTCGCTGTCGACGCCGTTGACCCGCTACTACAGCGCGAAGGGCACGCCGCCGGGGCGCTGGATGGGAAGCGGCCTCGATGCCTTGGGCTCGACCATCGTGGAGGATAGCGAGGTCTCCGAAGAGCAGCTCCAGCTCCTGATCGGCCTGGGGCGCAATCCGGTTACCGGTGAACCACTCGGGCGGGCGTACCCCGTCTACGAGAATGGGTCGGATGTCGCGACTGCCCGCCGCCGCGCTGTCGCCGGCTACGACTTCACGTTCTCGATTCCGAAGTCCGCGAGCGTCCTCTGGGGCATTGCGGATGCAACGACGCAGGCGCTGATCGTGCAAGCCCACCGTGCGGCGATTGCGGAGTCGCTTGCGTTCGTCGAGCGCGAGGTTGCAGCGACCCGCACGGGGGTTGCCGTCGGTGACGGGGCCGTTGCGCAGGTCGACGTCTCGGGGCTGATCGCAACCGCGTTCGACCACTTCGACAGCCGCGCCGGCGATCCGCACCTGCACACGCACGTCGTGATCAGCAACAAGGCAATGACCGTGCTCGACGGGAAATGGCGTTCGCTCGACGGACGACCGCTGCACGCAGCGGTCGTTGCGATCTCGGAGCTGCACGAGACGCTCTTCGCGGACGCCCTGACGCGGTCGATCGGCGCGCGATGGGAGCAGCGCTCACGAGGACGAGACCGCAATCCGGCATGGGCGATCACAACCGTTCCGGAGGCGCTGGTCACCGAGTTCTCGACACGATCGCAGCACATCAATGCCGAGACAGACCGCCTGATCGAGTCGCACACACAGGCGCACGACCGTCGGCCCGGGCGCGTGACCATCACGAAGCTCCGCGCCCAGGCCACGCTGTCCACCCGGCCCAAGAAGGAACTACATTCACTCGCCGAGCTCACGGCAGGCTGGCGCGAGCGCGCTACGCGAGTGTTCGGAACGGATGCCACGAACTGGGCCCACACCGCGATCACGAAGCTTGCGCCGGCCGGGCTTCGTGCTGACGATATCCCGCTTGCGCACGTCGGCGCCCTGGGGAGTGCCGTGATGATTGCCGTGAGCGAAAAGCGCTCCACTTGGCGGCATTGGAACCTCGTCGCGGAGGCGGCGCGCCAGACGATGGGCTTCCGGTTCGTGTCGGCGTCAGATCGCGAGGCGGTGATCGGCCTTGTCGTCGATGCTGCGGAGGGGGCGTCACTTCGCCTGACGCCGCCGGAGCTCGCGCCGAGTCCGACACCGTTCCAGCGATCGGATGGCTCGTCGGTCTTCCGTCCGAAGCACTCGGTCGTGTTCAGCTCGGCTGAGGTGATTGCGGCCGAGTCGAGCCTGCTGAAGCGCTCGGTCGACGACTCCGCGCCGCGCGTCCCCCTGACGACGCTGCATGCAACCCTCAAAGCCGGCAGCGGCAGGGGAGCGGTCGACGACGCGCAGCTCGAAGCGCTCGCGAAGATCGTCGCATCGGGGCGCGTCGTCGACGTGCTCGTTGGTCCAGCCGGCGCGGGCAAGACGAGCGCGATGAGTGCGCTTCGCCGCGTGTGGGAAGGAGAGCACGGCGCCGGCTCGGTCGTCGGGCTCGCGCCATCCGCTGCGGCCGCTCATGTCCTCGCGGAAGATCTGGGAATCCCCACCGAGAACCTCGCGAAGTGGTGGCACGACCACCTCCGCAAGGGAACGACATTCCGGCCCGGCCAGCTCGTCATCGTCGACGAGGCATCCCTCGCCGGCACGTTGCACTTGGCACGAGTGACAGCGCTCGCGGACGAGGTGGGAGCGAAGGTCCTGCTCGTCGGCGATCCTGCGCAGCTCCAATCCGTCGAGGCCGGCGGCGCATTCTCGCTCCTCGTCCACGACCGGACGAATGCTCCGGAGCTCGTTGAGGTGCATCGGTTCGTAAACGAGTGGGAGAAGGCTGCGTCGCTGGCTCTGCGCGACGGCGATCACGCGGCGATCGACGAGTACATTGCGCACGCCCGAGTACTCGAGGGCAGTACCGAGGCGATGGCGGATGCCGCGTACCTCGCGTGGCGCGCCGATGCCCGCGCCGGCAAGGCGAGCGTGCTGATCAGCGAATCGAACGAAGCGGTGTCTGCCCTCAATGTCCGGGCACGGACGGAACTCATCCTTGAGGGTCGAATCGATGCGCTCCGAGAGGCGGCGCTCCACGATGGCACCGCGGCATCCGTCGGCGACACCGTCATTACACGGCGGAACGATCGCCGGCTTCGCGCCGGACGACGCTGGGTGCGCAACGGCGACCGCTGGACCGTTGCGACCGTGCGCAGGGATGGCGCGCTCGAGGTTCGCCGGCCCGAACGTCCCTGGCGGGGTACGGTCCTGCTGCCGGCGGCATACGTCCGTCGTCACGTCGAACTCGGATACGCGGTGACTGCCCACCGCGCACAGGGCATCACCACCGACACGTCCCACGTCGTCGTGGCGTCGGGCACAACTCGAGAGAACCTCTACGTGGCGATGACACGTGGTCGCGAGTCGAATGTCGCGTACGTCGCTGTCGATCGGCCGGATGTCTCGCACGCCGGACCGCGGCCCGGCGACGCGGAGAAGCCGACGGCACGGAGCGTTCTCTACGGCGTGCTGCAGCATGTCGGAGCGGAGTTGTCCGCGCACGAGACGCTCGCCGGGGAGCAGGATGCCTGGGGTTCGATCGCTCAGCTCGCGGCGGAGTACGAGACCATTGCTGCGGCGGCCCAGCGGGGGCGATGGGCGGAGCTCGTACGCGGGTGCGGTCTCCCTCCAGGCCACGCCGACGCGGCGATCGAATCGGATGCCTTCGGGCCGCTGACTGCAGAGCTCCGGAGAGCGGAAGCCGAGCACTTCAACATTGAGCAACTGCTCTCAAGCATCGTCCGCGCTCGCGGGTTCGACGATGCGCAGGATGTCGCGGCGGGGCTGCGTGCCCGAGTCGCGGCCGCAACGGTTCATGGCGTCGGCGGTCGCGGGACACCGTCTCGCAAGGCTCCGCGGCTCATCGCGGGACTCATTCCGCCGGTGCTCGGGGAGATCGATCCCGACTCTCGCCGTGCACTCGAGGAGCGACGCACTCTGATCGAGGCACGCGCCGACGCGATCCTCGACCAGGCGCTGCACGCAAAGGAGTCGTGGACCCGCGCACTCGGGGCGCCTCCGCACGACGCGGCGGAGGTCTGGCACCGACACGCCCTGACCGTCGCCGCCTACCGCGACCGCTACGGTGGCACGGGTATGCACGCGCTGGGGCCCGAACCGCAAAGCGACGTGCAGCGCACGGATGCGGCCAGGGCACGGCGCGCGCTGGGCATCGCGCGGCGACTCTCGGAGCAAGCGCGCGGCCTTGACCGTCCGAAGCCGAGTGTCCCGGCGGTTCTTCCGTCTGTCGGACCTCAGTTCTAGACTGCGGCCGAAGGCAACCTCATTTCGTTGCGTCGCTTGTCGCGATGGCACGACCTCCGATCCACGGCGGTCCCTCCAGGTTCTTGTTGCCGAACATATGGAGGGCTGCAGCATGTTCGGACTCATCTGGGCGAGCGTCGCCCGCACCCACTTCGTGCTGCGTCGGTTCATGCCGACCAACATCCTGCTCGACGCCATCCACACGCGCCGTGGACTGAAGTGGGGCGTGCCTGCGATGCTTCTCGCAGTTCCGTACGGCCTCGGAGCTCTCCTGTGCCTCGGTCTCGCTGAGGGGGAAGCGCCCGGCTGGCTGTACCTCGTCGGCCTGCGCCTCGCTTGGAATGCGTTGAAGTTCGTCGTCGCCGGCCCCGTGACGCTGATCCGGCTCGCCCGAGTCCGGGTACACGAGGCTCGGGTGGGTCGTGCGGCGACGGGTGCTCGCGAGGATGACGAGAGCCGCGGCCGAGGCCTTGCCGCACCCGACGCTGAGTCGGAGCGCGAGCCGGCCCATCTCGCCAGGTAGAGCCGCATCCCGGCGTCGTCGGCACGGCACTGTCGGTGCACCTCTTGTTCGCGCAAGTCTTGTGGCACGAGGCATGCCGCGAGCAGGAGGAACAGCCGTGACGATCCCGCAGGAGCAGTTCGACGACCTCCTCAGCCGAACCGCGCTCGCCGCGCTGTTCTACTACCCCGAGATCGCGGTCGACGATGTCGAGCACGACCTCCAGCGAGACGTCGAGTACTGCCTCGAGCCGATCGACGGTCTCGCGGTCGAGGACGTCGAGCGCATCCGCACCGCGATCGGCCGCGTGATCACGAATCCGTCGGCGCATCGCTCCGAGCTGCTCGCCCTCGTCATCGAGCTCGTAGGGCCCACGACGATCAGGGTCCACAAGTTCACATGATAGGTACGCAAGGCTCCGGCTGGAAGTGCTTGACAGGTCGCACGACATCTGGACTCTTGCCCTCGTGCGCGGCGCGGCCGGTGGCGCTGAAGGAGCGAAGCTCTGGGCATTCACCATGGGGACGCCTAGACTCTGAACATGAGGTTCCATCATGAGCAACCGCTCAGCGCGGTCAGCGCCCCGCTTCGAGCCGAGGCAGTCGCACGTCCCCCCGATGACGCGTTCTGGGCACAATTCGAGCGCCACCCCATGAGCGCGACGCGGCGGGTCGACAGCGTGCGCGCGTCGTGGCATCCTGCTCCGAACGTGAGCATCTGATGACCGCCGCGGTCCACGACGAGTTCGGGGTCAGTCACATCCTCGTGAACGAACTGCCGGCTGAGCTCGGCGGGCCAGACGCGCCGGCCCGGTACGACGTCGCCGCGGTCTTCACGAGGCGACCGGATCCGCGCGAACTCACGCTGCTCGAGCAACCCGCCGTGCGCGCGCGGCTGGCCGAGGCGGGGTACGGCGACGTCGGATTGCGCGTCGCCGATCGTCGGCTGATCATCGAGGGCACCAGCCTCGATGAACTCGCTGGGGGGCTTGCGGAATTGATCGGCCGAATCCTTGCCGACATCGGCGAGCGGGCCGCGGCAGAGAAGCTGAGTCGAGACGAGTCCGCGGCCGAGCACGCGCGCGCCGAGACCAGCCGAGCCGCCGCCGTGCTGGCCGCCGCAGAGCGGGTGGACTTCCGGCCCCACAAATCTGCGAATGAATAGGGGTGAGGCGCATGGCCAAGCGAACACGCAACGAGGGCGCACGCGCAGACGAACGCTGGGAGACGGATGGCGGCACGCTCGATGACGATGCCACCACAGACGCCGCTCCTGAGAGGGCGACGCCGGCCGAAGAACGGGCGAAGCGCTGGAAGGACGCCACCACCGAGCACTGGCATGGCAGCGGTGCCAGCGACGAAACGAAGCGGCGATCAGCGGACCCCTAATCGCGCGTTCAGGATTCGTCGACGCGATGCCGCGTGCCACAGCAACGCTCGATCGGGTGTCCAGGCTCGTCCAATCGTGCGACTCAGGGCGGCGTTTGCAACGCCTTCGCCTTCAGCTGGTCGTACTCGGCGGACGTGATTGCGCCGGAGTCGACGAGGCGCTTCGCGGCCGCTATCTCGGCCGCGGCGCTGCTCCCACTCGAGGGTGGGACGTCGACGGTGTCCGCGACCATCTCCCGGGACCGAGCAGCCCGCGCCGACATGCTTCGGCCACGAACGATGATGTAGACGAGCACCGCGAGGAACGGGACGAAGACGAGAAAGAGCACCCAGAGTGCTTTCGACCACCCGTTGAGCGTTTCATCTCGGAACACGTCGATGAACACTGAAATGAAGACCCACAGGCACGCGACCGTGACATAGAACCAGAAGAACCAGACGAAGAAGTCCCAGATGCTCACGGTCGCGTCCTCTCGCTCGGTGGATGTGCCACGCACGTCCCGCGTCGGCTCGACGCTAGTGCCACCCAAGGGGAGGCTGCGTCACCCCGATTGGATGATGTCCGCCGCCATGTGCCCCGTTCGGGTGTCTCGGGACCGACCCGCGTCAACGTGCCGGTGCCATACTGGCCGAAGCAGCGGAGCTGCTGTACTGGGGATCCGAAGTGTCGAATCAGCTCGCACACGAGTACCACGTGGAACGACCCGCGCTGCGGCGTCGTTTGGATGAGGGTCTGTCGCTCCCGCTGACGCTGCTCGTCGCCCCGGCTGGCTCGGGAAAGACCGTGCTTCTGCAGGAATGGGCTGAGAGCCACCCGTCTCTCCGGTTGGCGTGGATCGACGTGGAGCCGGCGGACGACGATGCGATCGGATTCTTCGGTCGGTTGCGCGCTCGGCTGGCGGCGGTGAGCCCCGAGCTCGGTCCTTCTCGGAGGCCGAGCGCGGTCGCTGGTTCGCCGTTGTCCTCGCTGGCGGCCGAAATCGCCCGCGTTCCTGAGACCGTCATCGTGCTGGACGACCTGCACCGGATCAGGAATGCCCAACTGCTTCACGACCTCGGCCGATTCATCGCGTCGGTACCGAAGAACATCCATGTGGTGATCTCAACTCGGGTCGACCCACCCATCGCTTGGAGCAGGCTTCGGTTGCGAAGCCGTATCCTCGAGATCCGACAGGCCGAGCTGGCGATGTCCGAAGACGAATCCGCGCAACTCCTGGCGCGAATCACTCGACGCCACGTCTCTCCGGCGACGACCGACGTCCTGCTGGCGCGTACCGAGGGGTGGGCGACCGGCCTCAAGCTTGCCGCCCTGACTCTGAGGTTCCACAGCGATCCCGAGAAGTTCGTCGCCGAGTTCGGCGGCACCGACCGCTTCATCGCCGAGTACCTCACCGAGGAGGTACTCGATGCACTGCCAGCCGAGGGTCGCGATCTCCTGCTTCGGATGGCGCCGCTCGATGTCGTGAGCGCGGAGTTGCTCGACGAGGTGCTCGAGCGCTCCGATGGCGGAGCGCTCATCGAGCGGCTGGAGCAGGAATCGATGTTCCTGGTCGCCGTCGACGAACACCAGGAGCGCTTCAGATTCCATCACCTCTTCCGCGACCTCCTCCGGTATCGCTTGCGTACCGAGGATGCCGCGGAGGAAGCCCGCCTTCTGGTTCGGGCTAGCGAGTTCCACCTCCGTCGCGGGGAGTATGCTCCCGCGATCGAGTACCTGCTCAGGGCACGGGACTGGGGTCGTGCCCTCGACGTGATCACGACACTCGACGCCGAGGTTCTCGAACGCAACCAGGCGCGCTCCGTAATCCGATGGATCATGGCGATCCCCGAGGCGGCGCGGGCTGGTCGGTTCGACGTGGCGCTCGAGCTCGGCATCCTCCTCGAGATGCAAGGGGAAGCCGCCCGGGCCACCGACATCCTGAGCCGAATCGCGAACCACCCACAGGCCACGGTCGGCGAACGGGCGATCGCGAACGTGTGGATTTCGGCGACCGCGCAGTGGAATACACGACCGGGCAATGCCATTCGGGCTGCAGAGCGAGGCCTCGAATTGCTGACGGCCCACCCTGACGCCATCGTTCCGAACCTGATGGGCCTCACGACATCCGAGATGCTCAGCACTCACGCGATCGCATGCGCGGGCCGATCTCACTTCCTCGCCGGTGATCACGGCGCCGCGGACGCTCGCCTGACCCGAGCGCTGACGACCCAGGGGATCAGCTTTCCACCATTCCGAGTGGAGATCCTCGGCTCCCTGGCACTCCTGCGCGCATGGGGCGGTCGAGTCGGTGAGGCCGAGACGCTCGTCGCGGAAGCACTGGACACGGCGACCTCGACTGGGCTCCTTGCCGATCCGGTGCTTGCGGACACCTACCTTGCGGCGGCGATGATCGCCAACGAGCGCGGGCAACCCGATGTTGCTGTCGGCCCACTGGAGCACGGGACAGCTGGGGCTGAGGCGAACCACCGCACGCAGCTGGAACGGATCGCGCGCTACGAGTGCGCGCTCTTGGCCGCAGCAGAAGGTCGATTCGACGAGGCGCTCCGACTCGTCGATCTGTCGAGGTATGAAGACATGTCCGCTCCTGCACCAGCGATCCACCAGCGCCTCGTCGCCCTGCGCATGAGCGCGCTTCGCCGCATGGGTCGCAGCAAGGAGTCACTGAATGTGCGCGGCACAACGAACACATCCGCGCCGGACCTCGCCTTCGAGTCCGCGGCCGCCTGGCTGACCCTCGGAGCACGCGACCGGGCGAGGCGAGTGTTCGAAGAATCGGCTCCGGCGCTCAACGCCGAAGAACCACGCGCCGGTATCCGTCGGTTGCAGACTGACGCTCGCCGAGCTCGCCGATGACCATCGCACGGCCCTCGATCTGGTCGACACGGCACTCGCCACCTGACCGAGGACCTCGCCGACCGTGCCATCGGCTGGATCCGTTCACAGAAGTCGCTGATGCCCGACCGGCCGTTCTTCGTGTACTTCGCGCCCGGTGCCACGCACGCGCCGCATCACGTGCCGAAGGAATGGGCGGACAAGTACGCCGGGAAGTTCGCCGACGGCTGGGACGTGCAGCGTGAGCGCACCTTCGCCCGGCAGAAGGAGCTCGGCGTCATTCCCGCCTACGCCGAGCTCACGCCGCGCCATGTGGAGATCCCAGGGTGGGATGACATGCCCGCAGAGCTGAAGCCCGTGCTCGAGCGCGAGATGGAGGTGTACGCGGGCTTCCTCGAGCACGTCGACCATCACGTCGGTCGCGTCGTCGACGCGATCGAGGACCTCGGAGTGCTCGAGAACACGCTCATCTACTACATCATCGGCGACAACGGGGCATCCGCTGAGGGCAGCATTAACGGCGCCTTCAACGAGATGGCGAACTTCAACGGGATGGCCGCCCTCGAGACGCCCGAGTTCATGATGTCCAAGATCGACGAGCTGGGGGCGCCGAGTTCCTACAACCACTTCGCCGTCGGCTGGGCCTGGGCGATGGACTCGCCGTTCCAATGGACGAAGCAAGTCGCGTCGCACTGGGGCGGCACCCGCAACGGCACGATCGTGCACTGGCCTGCGGGCGTCGAGGGGGCCGGCGGGCTACGCACGCAGTTCGTACACTGCATCGACGTGGCACCGACGATCCTCGAGGCAGCGGGCGTTCCCGAGCCGACCATGGTGAACGGCGTGCAGCAATCGCCGATGGAGGGCACGAGCATGCTGTACACCTTCCGGGATCCGGATACCGCGGAGCGCCACGAGCTGCAGTCACCTTGTACTACGACGGCGAGGCGGTCGGTGCAGGACGTGTCGGGGCGACCCAGCCCCTGATCTTCTCGGCCGACGAGACCACCGATGTCGGCTACGATTCGGGCACCGCGGTCAGTCCCGACTACACACCCCGGTCGAGCCGGTTCACGGGCAAGACCAACTGGGTCCAGATCGACGCCGACCCCGACGACAACGACCACTTCATCGATCCTGACGAGCGGCTGCGAGTCGCGGTGGCGCGGCAATAGCGCTCAAGGCGGACCGTCGACCTGGGCCGCCGATGCGGGTAGCGTGGTCTGGGAGGACGCATGACCGACACCTTCATCACGACACTCAAAGACCTCGAACGATCCGCCGGCCGGCCGCAACGGTTCAGTGCCTCGTTCGTCGAGGTGCTTCCGGTGAACGGCGCATCCGTGTCGACCGTCGGCAAGGTCCTCGGCAGCGAGACGGTGTCCGCGACCGACGACGTCGCCGCATACCTCGACGAGTTGCAGTTCGACCTCGGTGAGGGGCCGTGCTGGGATGCCGTGCGCTCAGCGCGCGCGGTCATCGAGCCCGACTTCGTCGGAGGCGGCGCAAGTCGCTGGCCGACGCTCGCCGCCGCGGCGCGTCTGACGCCGATCGCGTCCATCTTCGCGTTCCCCTTGGTGGTCGGCGCGCTCCGGTTCGGTGCGGTCGACCTGTACTCGCGGTCCCGCATGATGCTCGACGTGACGCAGGAGCAGCAGGCGGTCGCACTGGCGGATGTCGTCGGCCGCCATGTGCTCCGCGAGGCACTGACAGTCAGCCGGGTCGACCACGAACCCGACGCGAAGCCGTACTCGCGCCGCACCGTGCACCAGGCGACGGGCGTGGTGCTCGCCCAGGTCGACCTCGATCCCGACGACGCGATGCTCATGATCCAAGCGCACGCGTTCGGCGCAGGGGAGACCATGATGAAGGTTTCGCAAGACATCCTCGACGGCCGGCTGCGATTCACCCGAACCGAACACGGAATCGAGGTGAACACGTGACCGCCCCCACTCGCGAGGATCGTCTGCTCGAGACCTTCGCCACCCTCGCCGACACGCTGGTCGACGAGTACGACGTCGTCGAGCTGCTGCAGACCCTGGTCGACGCGTGCCGCGACCTGCTCGACACCACCGACGCCGGTATCCTGCTGGCGAACGCCGAGGGCGACCTCGAGCTCGTAGTGTCGACCAGTGAGGCCATTCGCCTCGTCGAGGTGATGCAACTCGCGGCCGAGTCGGGGCCGTGCATCGAGTGCTACCAGCGTGGCACGCGCGTCTCCGTGCCCGAGATCGAGGCCGAGCGGTCTCGATGGCCGTCCTTCGCTGCCGTCGCCCGTTCCAACGGCTTCGACGCGATCGAGGCGATCCCCATGCGCCTTCGGGACACGACGATCGGCACGCTCAACCTGCTGCGTTCCGAACGAGGCACGCCACCCGCGTCCGACCTCGTCGCCGCGCGCGCCTTCGCCGACGTCGCCACCATCGGCATCCTTCACGAGCGGTCGATGCGAGAGACGGAGATCCTCACGGACCAGCTGCAGACCGCGCTGACCAGCCGGATCGCGATCGAGCAGGCGAAGGGTGTGGTCTCGTTCACCGCCGGCGTCCCGATCGACGAGGCGTTCACCCTCCTGCGGACGTACGCGCGGAACCACGGACGCGCTCTGAGCGAGGTCGCCAGGCAGGTCGTCCGGCGCGAACTGCACATCGACCGCCCGAGCAGCTGAGCACAAGGGGGTGTCGCCGGTTTTCGACGACGCGTAAACTCGACGTCTGTCTACGTTGCCCCGGACCCGGCAGCTCCCTGAAGTGGCGAACATCCGGAAGTGGGCACATGAAAACCTTGGTTACCGGTGTCGGTTCCTACCCGACCGGCGACGCTATCGCCGTGGCCGTGCTCGAGTATTGGCGCACGCTCGCCGAAGATCATCTCATCGACCTCGTCGAACTCCCGTTCCGGGCCGAGGACGGCCATCGATCTCGTGTGCAGCTCACGATCGGCTGGTCGTCGTCGTTCGCTGCCGTCGACCTCGACTCGGCGGACGGCCCGGAACTCGTCGACCACGCCTTCGTCGACGATCTCGCGCTCCGGTCGCTCGCGCGGAGCCGCGCCGTGGTGAGCCCCGACGGCCACCTGAGCTCGCCGTTCGACCTCGATGGGCTCTCCTTCCTCGACGGCTACTGAGGAGGCGCGATGCACCCGCGACGCTCGCCTCGGTCGAGCACGGACACTCGCAGCAGCTTCCGTCATCTTGCGCGGAGGCCCTCCGCGTAGCGTTGCCCCGATTCCGCGTGCCCAGACCTCGCGTGCGGCGACGTAGAAAGTTGGTCACCATGACCGCCGACACCTCCTCGATCCATTCGACGCGGGAGCGGCCGGCTGCGCCGCACGCCGGCGCGGGCGCCACGAGCGCCTTTACCGACCTGGCCCGCATCGTGAAGGATGCCGGGCTGATGCGCCGACGATACGGCTACTACTGGACGAAGCTCATCAGTGTGCCGATCGCGTACGCCGCGGCGATCGCGGTGTTCATCTGGATCGGCGACACCTGGTGGCAGATGTTCACCGCGGTGGGGTTCGCCGTGCTGTTCACGCAGACCGCGTTCCTCGGTCACGATGCCGCGCACCGGCAGATCTTCCGGTCGGGCAGGTGGAACGACTGGACGAGTCTCATCCTCGGCGGGTTCGTCGGCATGAGTTACGGGTGGTGGCAGCACAAGCACACGCGGCATCACGCGAACCCGAACCAGATCGGGGTCGACCCCGATCTCGACCTGCCGGTGGTCGCGTTCACGCCCGAGCAGGCTGCGCGTGAACGTGCGGCGTTCATCCGCTGGCTGATCGGGCACCAGGGTCTGTTCTTCTTCCCGATCCTGCTGCTCGAAGGCCTCTCGCTGCACGCGTCGAGTGTGCGGCGTGCGTTCGCCAGAGATCCCTTGCCCCACCGCCCCGTGGAGATCGCGATGCTCGCCGTGCGCATCGTCGGCTTCCTCGCGCTCGTATTCCTGGTGCTGTCGCCCGGCAAGGCCGCGGTGTTCTTGGCGATCCAGCTCGGCCTCTTCGGCGTCTACATGGGCATGTCCTTCGCGCCCAACCACAAGGGGATGCCCCAGGTGCCCAAGGGCGTGCGGCTCGACTTCCTCAGCCGTCAGGTCCTGATGAGCCGCAACATCCGCGGGAACCGGGTGCTCGATGTGGTCATGGGCGGGCTCAACTACCAGATCGAGCATCACCTGTTCCCATCGATGCCGCGGCCGCATCTGCGCCGAGCGGCGCCCCTCATCCGCGACTACTGCCGCGACCGCGGTGTCGCCTACACGCAAACCGGCCTCGTCGAGTCGTACGTGATCGTCTTCAACTACATCAACCGGGTCGGCCTCGGGGAGCGCGACCCATTCGAGTGCCCACTCGTCCTTGCACGCGCTAGCATCACGGCGGCCGAGTCCGCGCGTGTCAGTCCGTCAGCAGCGTGTGGGAAGCCGCGGCTACGCGGCGATCGCGCCGACGAGTGACCTGGCGCACGGGCCAGTTGCCCCGGTCGGCGATCACCTGGCGCGCGAGCGTCGGTGGTGACCGCGGACGCCGCGACGTTCACGCTTCAGGCACGCTTCGACGGTTCACCACGACGTACGTCATGAGGCTCCCGGCGTTCCCGGCTTCGGCGGGCGTCGAGCTTCGGTAGCGCCGGGTGGGGTAGTAGCCGGGAAGGTGCGCGAGCTCGCAGTCCACGATCGGCCCGAGACATAGGGCGGTTCGACGTAAGGTCGGTCCGGTGATGCGGGGAAACCCATCAGGGTGAGCCGGGGCCCGGGCGGTGGCGGACATACGCGCCTGGGCAGCGACCTTGTGCTAGGCCCAGATGCGGTGGCGCCTGCTCAAGCCAGTACGAGCGGCTCAAGGCGGCGGCCGAGGCCATGCACGCCGCGTTACATCCCCGCAACCGGGCAGTAGCTCAAGATCCGCGGCGTCCACGCGCTTCCCTTGGTTCCGGCTGCTGGCGAAGCGCGCTTCGTCGAGGTCGCACCTGGTTCGGTGTGCCTGGGAGCGCATACAGGGGCTGCGGGTACGCTGCGGCCGTAAGCGAAAAACAGCCCCGCGACGATGCTCCAAATGAGTCCTGGGGGTCTGAGCGCGGCGAGCACTGGCATGGCGCCGAGCCAACCGCCGAGACCGCCTCACGCGACGAGGAGGCCAGCGAGAGCGTCGAAGCAGAGAAGTCTGAGCGGGCGCACGAGGGGCGGGTGAGCCGCTGGGAAGAGGCCACCGGTCGTACATGGAACCGCAACCACGGCACGGGCGGACAGTAGATCCAGACTCGGTTGATGAGCCGGGCCCACGGGAACGAACGCGAACGGCGCGCGGCGGAGTTCACGGCGTCCGAGACGCTGCCGACGAGCAATCCCTCAGGACTAGTTGTAGTGCGTCGGACTACTTCTGTGTCTCCTGGCCGACGGCGGCGAAAATGGGCACGCCGCTACATCGAACTCGGTGAAGCAGGGATGGCCGATCGGTCGTCGCGTCCGCATCGGCATCCGAATAAGACGCCGCAGCACCTGGTGAAGATCGTTCACATGCGGATCCGGAAACGCCTCAGCCCGGTCCAGGTCGCCGGACGGGTGGGGATGCCCGCTTCAACCGTCCACGCGGTTCTGACTCGTTGCCGGCTGAACCGGCTCTCGCATGTCGATTTGAGAACCGGCGAGCCGGCCCGCCGCTACGAGCACGAGAAGCCGGGCGCGCTGATTCATGTCGACGTGAAGAAGCTCGGCAACATCCTGACGGCGGCGGCTGGCGCTACGTCGGGCGCGCCCAAGGGTTACGTAACCGAGCCGCGACACCGGACAAGGAACGCAACAGCTATCGGCACCCGCTCATGCGGCATGCATTCGTTCACACCGTCATCGATGATCATTCCCGTGTCGCTTATGCCGAGATCCACGACGATGACCGCGCTGAGACCGCGATCGGCGTGCTCCAGCGCGCGGTCTCCTGGTTCGCCGACCGCGGCGTCCGAGTCGAACGCGTCCTGTCCGACAACGGCTCGGTGTATCGCTCCCACGCCTAGAAGCACGCCTGCGCCGACCTCGACATCACACCGAAATTCACACGCCCGCGACGACCGCAGACGAACGGAAAGATCGAACGCTTCCACCGCACCCTGGCCGACGGCTGGGCCTACGCGAAGCACTACAACAGCGACTCAGCCCGCCGCGCCGCGCTCCCCGCATGGCTGCACTTCTACACCACAGGCCCCACACCGCCATCGGAAAGCGTCAGCCCATCGGCCGGATCTCGAACAACCTGACTGGGCACTACATCTAGTCGAGCAATCCCTCAGGTGTAGTGCGGGCGGTGCGGCGAGAAATCGATCTGTGAAGCCTCGGCCACGACCCGCTCGACCCGCTCGGCTGCACGCTTTGCGAGCTCGGCCGACTCCCGCGCCTGTGAGAGACGAGTCTCAGCGACCCGCGCCCCGATGTCGTCGAGGATGCGCCCGATGACGAGAGCGAGCCCTTGCCGGAGCTCGCTCAAGTTCGTGTTCGTGATGAAAAGCCGGCGGTCCGCGGTTGTCAGCGCGACCGAGGGATAGCCTGCCTCGGAAAGCAACGCCTGTGTTTCCGGGCTGGCGAGAAGCTCGAGCTCAAGAGGAAGAGGCCGGCGAGTGAAGACCGCTGTCACGGTGTACCGCTCCGGCGCGTCGATGGTCCCTAACGCAGACGGCAGGTCATTCAGGAGGATGTGATCCAGGGCGAACGGCTCAAATGAGGCACTACCTCGTTCGCCGGACTCCGCTGGCACGGCAATGTTCTGATCTGTACTCATTTCCGGATCGTAGGCCGAGAACATGAGCGCGCTCACAGCTCCACCGGCACCATGAACCGAATGGCCCGCCTTGATCGCCGCCCGTCAAGGGCGTAGCCAATCGCTGCGGAATCGTGGAGTGTTGGCATTCTATAGAAATGAGGAGCCACATGCTTCTGGCCACAATTACCGTCGACGGCCGAGAGCATCGCCTCCCGCCCGAGACGAACACTGCCGAACTCAGTGCTGAAATCACTGAGCAGGTCCGCGCGGGAGGTGGTTTCGTCGAAATTCAGCGCGATGGCGAACGCTCGCGACGTATCTTCGTCACACCAGCTTCGGGAATGTCCATCGACGTCCGTGAGATTGACCATCACCACGAACAGCCCGCTCCGCGTGGCGGCCCTGCAGGGCTCCCATCGTTCCTCGGGGAATTCGACTTCGACTTCGAGTGAAGACCCCGCGAGACGCCGATGGCCTGGCCGAATGCGTCGCATAATCCGGGACGAACGGCCCGAGAGCCCCCGGCTCGGGCCGCCTTCCCTCGCGACGAAAGCTAGTACGTCTCGGGCGCGGCGGTCGCCCTTTGCGGACAGGTGGCCTCAGAACAGCGCCAGCAATGAACGACGTCACGATGCGCGATCAGGCTGGCCTGCACCCACTCCGACAAACTCGACCGCCTGCGAGGGCAAGCCCTGAGTGTGGACGCCCCTCCCGGCAACAGTTCCATGGCCGGCTGGACCGGCGGACCAGATCGATGACTTGATCCACGCATGTTTACCCAACACTATTGACCCGAGATTGCCCGACGACGCTCGAGGTTAACGGGTAGCATCCCGCCGACCGCACAGAGCAGGCCGCCGAGCAGGCGCTCACGGACCCGTGGGAGGCGTTCCGCGACTACGCCATGTTCCTGCTGGAGGCGCAAGCCGAGGACTGGGCTTTCAGCGATGTCAGCCTCAATGCTCGCGGCGGGAGCGAGCTTTTCCGCGTCGAGAAGGCTCGCGCACTCCAGGCGTCCGTGCGCCTGGTCAACCAAGCTCGCGACGCAGAAGCCATCCGCACAGACTTCGACCATAGCGACCTGTATCTGCTGCAGAACGCCAATGCTGGCCTCCTCGGCCCCCCTCACATGGAAGCGGTTCGGCGAGTACATGCTGGAATCGTTGAAGGCCCCCGGGACAGGCCCATTGAGGCCGCCCTCCAGGGTTTGGATGCGGACGCAGGCGATCAATCCCTGGCTAGTTCAATTGCGCCCGTGGGCGGATCCCTGAGCCTCCTAAGGGAGTGCCGGATCGTCCGTTTGTGGCGCGCTATTTGGAATGCCGGTCGCGCTCATGTGGGCTGGGTGGACTTGAACCGTTCACGTTTATCGGACGCTCAATGTCCGGCGCCGAGGTTGCCGGCGAGGCGGCCGTGCAGCTTGGTGCTCGCTTCATTCATCCCGATGATGACCGCGCGTTTCCCATGGTGCTCGTATTTCGTCGTGATCGCGTCGAGTGCGGCGACGGTGGATGCGTCCCAGATGTGCGACGCGGACATGTCGATAACGATCCGGTCGGGGTCGTCGGTGTACTCGAACTGGGTGGTGAGGTCGTTGGACGAGGCGAAGAACAGCTCGCCGTTCACGGTGTAGTAGGTGGTCGGGACCGGTGCGTCGAGCTCGATGCGACGGTCGACCGTTGCGAAGTGCGCGACCCGGCGGGCGAACGCGACCATCGCGACGACCACGCCGACGATGACGCCGATGGCGAGGTTGTGGGTGGCGACGACGACTGCGACGGTGGCGACCATGACGGTCGTTTCGCTCTTGGGCATGCGCTTCAGGGCGGACCAGCGGATCGAGTGCCAGTCGAAGGTTGCGACGGACACCATGATCATGACGGCGACGAGCGCGGCCATCGGGATGATTGCGACGAGGTCGCCGAGCACGACGACGAGGATCAGCAGGAGCACGCCGGCGAGGAAGGTCGAGATCCTCGTGCGGGCGCCGGATGCCTTGACGTTGATCATGGTCTGACCGATCATGGCGCAGCCGCCCATGCCGCCGAACAGCCCGGAGAGCACGTTCGCGGCACCCTGCCCGAGAGCTTCGCGGGACTTTCGGGAGTGGGTGTCGGTAGCGTCGTCGACGAGCTTGGCTGTCATGAGTGACTCGAGGAGGCCTACCAGGGCCATCGCGAGGGCGTAGGGAGCGATGATCGTGAACGTCTCCCAGGTGATCGGCACGTTCGGGATGAACAGCTCGGGCAGGCTCTTGGGGAGCTCGCCTTGGTCGCCGACGGTGGGTACGTTGATCGCCGCGATGACGACCGCCGCGGTGACCAGCACGATTGCGACCAGTGGCGCCGGGACGGCCTTGGTCACCCGCGGCATGAGCACCATGATAATGAGGCCGGCAGCGACCAGCGGGTAGACCATCCATGGCACGTCGATCAGGTGGGGCAGTTGGGCGGTGAAGATGAGGATCGCGAGCGCATTGACGAAGCCGACCATGACGCTGCGGGGGATGAACCGCATCAGTTTCGCCACCCCGAGCGCGCCGAGCACGAGTTGAAAGACCCCCGCGAGCAGGACCGTGGCGATGAAGTAGTCCATGCCGTACTCGCGGGCTACCGGGGCGATCACGAGCGCGATCGCCCCGGTCGCGGCGGTGATCATTGCGGGGCGGCCGCCGAGGAACGCGATGGACACCGCCATGATGAACGAGGAGAACAGGCCGACCCGCGGGTCGACGCCGGCGATGATCGAGAACGAGATCGCCTCGGGGATGAGGGCGAGCGCGACGACGAGGCCGGCGAGCACCTCCTTCGTGAGGATGCGCGGTGTGCGGAGGGCGGTCAGTACCGACGGTTCCGGCTTGTACCGGTCGGCGACGTCGGTTTTCTGCGCGATTGCCAAGGAGGATCTCCGGGGGGTGCGGGGGCTCGGCGAGCCGGACGATTAGAGTCGTGGGCGCCCCGTTGCGCGACCATGTGGCGGCGGGTGCGGCCGATCAGCCAGTACGCAGAACCCTACCCTAACGTAAGGGTAGAGTTTGAATCGAGGAGGGATCCGAATGACCGCCGACGCCACCATGCACATCGGCGAGCTCGCCGAACGTACCGGGCTCTCCCTGCGCACCATCCGCCACTATGACGAGACCGGGCTGCTCAAACCATCCGGAAGGAGCGAGGGTGGGTTCCGGCTGTACACCGAGTCGGACTTCGACCGATTGATGCTCATCCGTCGGATGAAGCCGCTCGGGTTCTCGCTCGATGAAATGAGCGAGCTGCTGAAGATCATCGGTGCCCGCCGCGCGCGGCAGACCAACGATGTCGTCGCCGCGTCGTACCAGCGCTTTGTCGACGAGACCGTGAGCCGGCGGGCGAAGCTCGAACAGCAACTCGCCATGGCCGACGAGTTTCTCGAGCTCCTGCGCCAGAACTGAGGCTCAGTCGCCGTCGACTGCGGCGCTCACGTCCCCGACCTCAATAGCAGACGGTTCGCGATCCTCGAGAACCGCGCCGGTCGAGGTGCCAAGAGAACCGCCCGCACGCAGATTCGCCGCCTCCAAGGCGCGCTCGATCGCGACATCCGAGTCGGACTTCAGGTCGCCTGATCGGTCGTTCATGTAGTCGATGCCTCTCGCTCGTCGACCGCGGACTCCGCGGTCACATCCTCCCCAACAAGTTGGATGCCGCCTGTCGAGTTTGCAGATCGCATGAGCTGGTCGATCCAATTCCGGTTAAGACCCGGTCGTTCGAGTTCATCGAACACGAATCGAAGCGGGATTGTCGGATGCATCCAGATCGTCGAACGCCCGGCCGATTGGCCGGCAGTGTGATCCCACGACAGTGTGAAGCTTTCGCCGCGGCGCAGCTTGGTGATGATCGCGACCTTCAGATGGGCCAACGTCCGATCCTCAACCTGAATCGGGGTGCCCGTCTCTCCATAGAAAAGGGTTCCCATGCCCGCACGATACTCCTTCGTCCCGAAGGCGCAGCTGATCGCTCGTGAGATGGCGCGGTGAAGCGCGTGACCGTACGCGGAGACGCAACCCCCTTTTCGAAGGTCCGATCAAGACGCAGAGTGCGCTTCGAGGGAAGGGTCTCGCGTGGGTGAGCTGAGGTACGGCGCCGAACGAGTGGTGGAGGTGGACGACCGTCTTCTCGCTCACCTTGCGCCTGTGATCATGAACAAACTTGCTCGAGGCGAGCCGTTTCCGCTCACGCTCGAAGACCGGCACAGGTCGGAGACCTTTTGGATCACCGAGCGCGCCCACGTGGAGATCGTCTACGCCGAACCTGCGTCGACGGGCCTGAATCAACGGTGGATCCACGAGTCCCCGCAGTTGCGGAGTCCCGCGCAGGTCTTTGGGCAACGCCGGAGCCGTAACCAAACGCCGAACGGTCCTGTTGTCCGCGGCTTCCGAACGGGACGAACCGATGGTCGAAGGCATCGCGAGGCGAGTTCCCGAGGTGCATTCAAGCGGGATACGGGTCCGTCGTGCCACAGCGGGGGAGGACAGCTACGACGGCAAGCCGCGTGTGCGGTCACTGGCGAGCGACACTTTCACCGTCACGGGAGGACGTTGCGGCGACTGGAAGTCCCCTTGAGCGTGATCGCGCCGACGACTCCAGCCGCGAGGAGGACGGCGGAGGCGGTGACGAGAGCTGCCCGGTATCCCTCAACGAGGTCGGGGGCCGTCCACACGTTGTCTCCGGTCGTGGCGGCCGCGATGCTGGCGAGAACCGACAGACCCAGGGCACCGCCGATTTGCTGGGCGGAGTTCAGCAGCGCTGAGGCGATCCCCGCCTTCTCGGAATCGACCTTATAGCCCGCGGCCTGCGTGAGTGCGATGACGCCGCAGGTCTCGGTGTCAGCGTTGCATTCCGGATGCTGGACCGTCGTACTAAGGAGCTTGTGAAGGCTGCAGAGGTTCCGCTGCGCGAACTCCAGCGGCGCCTAGCCGTGCGTGCTTCGCTTACAACCTTGGCGCTTGTCACCATCGTGGAGACACCAGGTGCCCGTACGGTGACCTATCGTCGTGCAATCGGCGTACTTACGATCGTGGTATGCGGGTTGATGGTTGTGGCGTTAGTCGTGGCCCTCGTCGCGCTCGGGCAGGGCCCCACGACCTCAGCTCCTCTTCCCGCCCCAACTACGACGGCCCCGTGAGGTGTTTGAGCAAGCCGCAGAAGCGTGTGGCGCTCATTCCTTTGACGTTGAGCACGAGTGTGAGCCAAATCAATTCGAGGGCATGATTGCCTTGTGCCAAGGCCCGAGAAGAGCTTTCGAGTTGGAGTGTGCCGAAAGCGCGAGTACAAACCGATTGCAACCGTCGGTGTCTCGGCCGACGGCGGGATCTGGATTTCACCCGCTCCAGTGAAGAACCACGGATGGCAGTATGGCGTCTCTCGTGCAGGGGCCGAAGCCATCGCGGATCCGCCAGAACTCGTTCGCACGCCGCACCGGCCGAAGCTCCACTACCACCGCTCTGGTCGCGCGTTCGTCACGCTCACTGGGCAGGAGCTCGAGCGTCGAGTCTTGGAACTGCCGAGCGTGGGAGCGATTCTGAACGGGCAGATCTTCTCCGTGGTTGCTGTCAGGCCGTGGGAAATGGCAACCGCGCCGAGTGGAAGCCGGAAAGGCGACTTCGCCACTGTTCATGCGCGGTGGCCCGACTCCGTGGCGTTCACGTTCTCGATTCTTCGCCTAGACGAACTCACGGAGCCGCACGAGTCGGGCTCCGTCGGCCTTGAGCCGTTCGGTCTCATCCCCGGCGACGACAGCTTCTTCACAGTGAACTTGTCGTCCTACTTCCCCAAGACGTTGCTTCTCGGGCGAACACATTTCCATGATGAGCCGAGCCATCATAAAGATGCGTCGATCACCGTCGCAGCGCTGCCGTGGGATCCTTCGCGTGGACTCAGCTCAAGAGGGACGATTATCCTGAGCTCTGATCAGCTGCGGAACCCTGAGGTTGCCCACATCCCGGCTGACCAAATGCTCACCCCGGCGCTCTACCGCAAACGCATGGCAACCGGCGAGATAATCAGCGGAACAGCGGGTGAGCATATCGCTCGGATTTCCGGGAGCGCGACAGCTCCGCCCAGTGAATAGCGGTCGCGCGATGCCTCTCCCGGGCACTCTCGCGACCTCGAGCTTGGCTCACGCGCGAATGCCCACACGTGGACCCCTTAGACGTCGACGATGCTGGTTCGGCGGGACTCGCCTGCGGGCGAGACGTTTGCGAAAACGCTGCTTGCTTCCGCGACGGTCTACCAGACGAATGGAAGGTCGCACTCTCGGATCTCAACGTGACTGTACGGCCCCCTCCCGCCTTGAGCGGTTAGGGCGAGGATCGCGCGACGTGTTTGGGCGGCGTTCGCCCCAGGTGCCATCGTGATGCTCTGCACCGCTTCGAACGGAAAGATGACCTTGCGATATGCCACAAGGGCGCCGGCTGCGGAGACCCGGACGCTCGGATCGATCGCATGATGATGAAGTTCTTGCACGATCATGCGAGCCTCTCGTTCGTTCTCGTAGGCCTCGTGCTTGATGCTCGAGAGTTTGCTGAGGACTCCTCGCAGGAGCGCTTCGTAGCGAAACCGATTCTCGTCGTCGTTCGGCACTGCCATGACCTCGTCGAGGATAGGAGCGACTTGATTCGCGCCATACACAACGTCTTGGATGCGGGCATCAAGTAGGTAGTTGGCATCATGGCCGTCGCGCTCTTCCTGCTCGTCGCGGGACAGTCCTTTTCGCTCTCGTGAAGGCAGTTCGTGGCCGACCCAGTTGAGCAGCCGTTCCTCATCGAATCCGACGGAGAAGCCATTTCGCCCACCATAGAGTCGCCAGAGGGTGAGGCTCTGGTCGGACCGGGAGAAGCTCGAAATGTAGGACCGATCCTCGCGGTACTGATCGGGTGAATGCGGATCGACATATGCACGCTCGAGCAGCGCGATTATGGCCTGCACCCGAGCACGTTCCTTCGTGTCCACACTCTCCAAGCGTTGCTGGAGCAGTTCGACCAGCACCTTGGCTGCGAAGCTCACTTCCGTGGGGTCGTTGAGGTAGTTCGACTCGGTCGCCCACAGTTCGCGGTTCTTGATGATCCCCACCAGCCCGGCAGCGTTCGTGTAGTGAAACAACGTTGCTTCTGATTTGGCCGGGTCGGTGAACGTCATGATTGATCCTTGCATCGTTGAAGACGTTGCCGGTGAGGCGCATCCAGCTCGCGTGAACGCCGTACGGTAGTCGCGACCGACGACTTGAGCCGCGCACGTTTATCCAACACTTTTGACTCGAGATGGCCCTAGAAATTTCGAGCACATCGGGTACGGTTGAGGATCGACAACGACGACCGTGGCAAGGAAATCCTGATCACATCGAGATTGTTCGAGGTGTGCCGGCTCATGCCGAGACGGCGGCTTCGGGCCGGGTAATTCCATCGGTCACGGGTTCAAGTCCCGTCCGCCCTACTGAGCGCGTGTGGTATTTCGCCTGATGGGTGCCGGTTGGTATCCGGGTGATGGGTTCCACTGTTTCGGTTGATTGGTGACACCACCTTCGGTTGATGGGTGACACTCCCGAGTATGCGGGAGTTGAGTGTGACTGAGCAGCGGTATCAAGCCGTGCTTGCGGTGATCCGGGATGGGTCGACGGTGACGGAAGTCGCGGCCCGGTTCGGGGTGTCGCGCAAGACGGTTCATGAGTGGTTGCGCCGGTATGAGGCGGATGGCCTGGGTGGGTTGGCGGATCGGTCGCATCGGCCGAGATCGTCGCCGTTGCAGATGTCCGCGATCGTTGTGTGGTATTTCGCCTGATGGGTGCCAGTTGGTATTTACGCTGGAGTTCGTCGATCTTGAGTGTTGGAGGTGGAAATGGGTGCTCGTCACGGCGCGGGAGGAGATCGCGGCCGCGCCCGCGCCGGCCGAGAAGCCGGTCGTCCCTGCGGGCGGCAAGGCGAAGGCCTCGAAGGGCCGCGGCCGCGCCCCGGTGGTCAAAGGGCAGCCGAAGCCATACAAGAAGCGCCAGGGTCGGTAGTCGGCGGAACGGTCCGGGCACACTGATCACGGTCGATGGAGCCAACACCATCAGCGAAGAGCGCGGCCGCTGACACGGTATACTCAAAGTATGACCACGACCATCAAGGTCACTGATGAACTCCGTGATCGTCTCAAGGGGCAGGCGGCACGCGACGGGCTCACGCTTGGAGCGCACCTCGCCCATCTCGCGGACGCCGAGGATCGCCGGTGGAGGCTCCGTCAGTTGAAGGCGGCCATCGAGCGATCCGGTGCCGCCGACGCCGAGTCGCATGCAGCAGAGGCTGCCGAGTGGGAGCGAACCGAGCTGGTCGACGCTCACTCGTGACCGAAGCCGATCTTGCTCCTGGAGTCATCGCGTGGGCTGCGCTCGAACCGGTGCGCGGTCGCGAGCAAGGTGGGCATCCCCCGGTGCTCGTCATCGCTTCGTCCGGGTATCTCGACGCCGTCACGACGCTCGTCATCGTGTTGCCGATCACGACAACGAATCGCGGCTGGCCGAACCATATCCGCGTCCGCGGGCCCAGCGGTCTCGAACAGCCATCCTGGATCATGACCGAACAGCCGCGGACGCTCTCGCGTGACCGGCTCACCGGAATCGCGGGTCACGTGTCGACGGACTGTCTGGACGCGGTTCGATCCTGGCTCGGAGATTTCCTGGACCTCTGACCGGTGCTGTGCAGGCATCATCGTGGTGGTCCTGCAGGTCGGGAAAGACCCTGGCGCGGCTCGCCCGGCTGTGGAGGCTGGCGGCATGGGGATCATGCTCCCGCGCGCATCAGCCGTCCTCTCGGCTCACCCAGGGAGGCTGACGCGGTTGCAGGCCGGATGCTCCATCGCCGAGCAGAACCTGTATGACAAGTTGCGCCCACTTGACCGAGAACTCACGGCCGAACTAAGGTGTGACACGTATTCGTCCCCCGGGTCCACCGCAGCGCCAGGAGCAACATGTCCGACAACGACGTCCCGGTCGTCCGCGACATGTCTGACACCCCGTACGGGCGCATCGCCGAGGTGCTGCACGCCTCAGGCATCCGACCCGGCGACCGTGTCCCGAGTGAATCCGAGCTGAGCGCGCGGCTGTCGATGGGCCGGCAGCAGGTCCGCGAGGGGTTGTCGGTGCTCGACGCGTTCGGTGTGCTCGTCGGGCGACAGGGTGCGCGTCGCGTCTGGAAGGGCTACAACCCGGGAGCGCTCGTCTCCGCCGGTGCGGCGCTCGGGAGCGCCGACGATGACGTCGTCGCGGCGCTGCTCGAAGTCCGGCAGGCGCTCGAGACGTCACTGCTTCCGTCGGTCGCGGTCCGAATCCCCGACCACGAGCTCGCCGAGCTGCGCGAGCTCGCACACCGCATGGTCGTCCTCGCCGAGGCCGGCGAGCGCTTCAACGAGCTCGACGCGCAGTTCCACCGCCGACTGTTCGCCTGCCTCGGCAACTCCGTCCTCGACGGCATCCTGCTGGCCTTCTGGGTGCAGTTCGATGCGGCGGCACCGGATGCCTCATCGGCGGCAGCCGACCCCGACATCGCCCGCATGCACGTGCGCATCGTCGACGCGCTCGCCGACGGCGATCAGCGCCGCGCCGTGCACGAGCTGGACGCCCACTTCTACGGGATCCGGCAGAAGTCCGCCGGCGGCACGCCGGCCGCATCCGTCACCGCAGTGTCGCCTTCAAACGCGGCACCGTCTCAGACCCCCGCACCATCTCAGAAAGGCACAGTGTGAAGATCGAATCCATCGACCTGCAGCTCTCGCGGATCCCGCTGCCCAAGGGTCCGTGGGGCGACCAGATCCACAAGGTCACCCACATCGAGATCATCCTCGCCGACATCACCACCGACACCGGACTCGTCGGCACGGGATTCAGCCACACCTCCGGCGTCGGCGGCAAGATGATGATCGCGGCCCTCCAGGAGCTCATCCCCGAACTCATCGGCAAGGACGTCAACCCGCGCGCCATCTGGCACCAGGCGTGGCAGCACCTGCGCGACAACGGGCCCGGCGGCACGACCACGCTCGCGATCGCCGCGATCGACATCGCCCTCTGGGACCTCATGGGCAAGCAGTACGGCCAGCCCATCCAGAAATTGCTCGGCCAGGTTCGCGACCGTGTGCCGCTCTACGGCTCGGGCATCAACCTCAACCTCTCGGCCGAGGAGGTCGTCGAGCAGGTCAAGGGCTGGAAGGCCGACGGGTACTTCGCCGCCAAGGTGAAGGTCGGCAAGCCCGACCTCGAAGAGGACGTCTACCGGCTGACGAAGATCCGCGAGGCCGTCGGCCAGTTCCCGCTGATGGTCGACGCCAACCAGGGCTGGACCTACGCCGAGGCCGTGCGCGCCACGACCCGCTTCCGCGACCTGAACCTCTACTGGGTCGAGGAGCCGCTGCGCGTCGACGACGTCGTGGGGCACGCGCGGCTGCGCGCCCGCTCGCCGATCCCGATCGGCCTCGGCGAGAACGTCTACACGCTCCAGCAGTTCAACCAGTACCTGGTCGAGGACGCCTGCGACTTCATCCAGGCCGACATCGGCCGCGTCGGCGGCATCACCCCGTACATGGACATCGCCGCGCTCGGCCGTGCCTACAACGCGCCGATGGCCCCGCACTTCATCGTCGAGCTGAGCGCCGCGGTGCTCTGCGCGGTGCCGAACGCCCTGTGCGGCGAGATGACCGACGGCGGCACGATGACCGAGCTCGGCGTGATCGCGCCGCAGCCGGTGCAGAACGGCTGGTTCGTGCCGCGTGAGGTTCCGGGCAACGGACTCGAGTACGACCGTGAGTGGCTCGCCAAGCACGCCGTCAGCATCGAGGTGGCGTGATGAGCGACCTCTTCGACGTCACCGGACGCATCGTCCTCATCTCCGGCGGGTTCGGCCAGATCGGCGCCGAGTTCGTGCGCGAATTCCATGAGCGGGGCGCGCGCGTCGCCGTCGCCTCCAGACGTGCCGACCGCGCGCTCGTCGCCGAGGTGTTCCCCGAGCTCGCCGACAGCGAGCGCCTCCTCCCGGTCGCGATGGACATCACGGTGAAGGACAGCATCGAGGCCGCGCTCGACGAGATCGAGCAGACCTGGGGGAGCGCACCCGACGCGGTCATCAACAACGCCGGCCTCGACACGCAGCCGAGCGCGCCGCCCGAGGTCTCCGGCCCGTTCGAGGAGTTCCCCGTCGAGATCTTCCGGGAGGTCGTCGACGTCAACCTGGTCGGCACGTTCCTGGTCACCCAGGCTGTCGGCCGGCGGATGCGGCGCGAGGACAAGCCCGGATCGATCATCAACGTCGGTTCGATCTACGGCATGGTCTCGCCCGTGCAGGACATCTACGCGTACCGCGAAGAGCAGACGGGCGTGCCGTTCGTCAAGCCGGTCGCCTACTCGGCCGCGAAGTCGGGCGTCTACAACCTCACCAGGTACTGCGCCACCTACTGGGGCCGGCACGGCATCCGAGTGAACACGCTGACGCCGTCGGGCGTGCGCCGCGACACCCAGGACGCCACGTTCCAGGGCAACTACACGTCGCGCATCCCGATCGGCCGGATGGCCGAGGCCGACGAGTTCAACGGCGCGGTGGTGTTCCTCGCCTCGGACGCGTCGCGCTACATGACCGGGTCGAACCTCGTGGTCGACGGGGGGTGGACCGCATGGTGAACGCGGCCGATCTCGAGGTCCTCACGGCCGCCATCGCGACGCCGTACGACGCCCACGGGGAGATCGACACCGGTCTGCTCGGCGCGCTCGTCGAGCACTACCTCGAGCGCGGCGTCGAGGGCATCTACTGCTGCGGGTCGTCGGGGGAGGGCCTGCTGCTCGACGCCGACGAGCGCACCCTGGTCGTCGCGACCGCGGTGCAGGCCGCGGCCGGACGCATCCCGGTCGTCGCGCACGTCGGCGCGCTGAGCACGCGTGAGTCCATCCGGCTCGCGCAGCGCGCACAGGACGCGGGCGCCGTGGCGGTCTCGATGATCCCGCCGATCTACTACAGCTACCCCGCATCCGCGGTGCTCGCGCACTACCGGGCCGTCATGGACGCGATCGACGTGCCGATGATCGTCTACAACATCCCGCAGTTCACCGGCACCGAGTTCACCGCGGACTCCGCCGGCGAACTGCTGCGCGACGAGCGGGTCATCGGCGTCAAGCAGACCGCGCACAACATGTTCTCGCTCGCGCAGATGCGCGAGCGGTACCCGGAGAAGGCGTATATCAACGGCTTCGACGAGGTGTTCCTCTCGGCGATCGCCGCGGGCGCGCGCGGCACGATCGGCACCACCGTCGGCATGCAGGTCGAGCTGTTCGCCGCGGTCCGCCGGCTCGTGGGCGCGGGTGACCTCGCCGGAGCGCAGCGGGTGCAGGCGAGGATCAACGACATCGTCGCCGAGCTCGTCGCGGTCGACGTGTTCCCGGCCGCCAAGTACCTCTCGGGGCGCGTGGTCGGCGACCTCGGGCCGGCGCGCGCGCCGTTCGCGGTGCTCGACGGCGATGCCCGGAAACGGCTGGACGCGCTCGGAGAGCGGATGGACGGCTACATCGCGGAGGCCGTCACGCTCGGCTGAGTGCGACCGCCCCGACGACCGCGGCCCGCCACCTTCCGGAGGTGGCGGGCCGCGTTCGGTGTGCGGGCGTGCGGGGTGGGTGCGTGCGGGGTGCGGGCCGCGAGTCCGCTCAGGCGGCCGCCAGCACCGCCTCGATGCGGGCGTCCATCTCGGGATCGCGCTGCTGCGCCGCGGGCATCGCCCGGTGCCGTCGGACGAGCTCGGCGGCCCCCTGCGAGAACGGCACCGTCGTCTGCGCATCGGGCGCGAGCGCGCGCACGCGCGACGTGTCGAACGTCATCGAGTACGCGTGGTCGCCGAGCACACGTTCGCCGAACCGTGCGTCGACGTCGGCGATGCGTTCGGCGGGGACGCGCACGAGCACGGGCTCGGCGGCCCCGCACGCACGCGCGAGCTCGTCGTAGATCTGCAGGAAGCTCAGCGCTTCCTCGCCCATGACGTTGAACGCCCCGCCCACGGCGCGAGTGTCGCCGAGCAGTGCGTCGAACAGCACGGCGAAATCGCGCGCGTGCGTGATGGTCCACAGCGTGGTCGGGTCGTCGTGGACGAACACGGGCTCGCCGGCGCTGATCCGCGCCAGGTCCGTCCAACCCCCGAGCGTCACGGGGCGCGTGTCGTCGTAGGTGTGCGAGGGCCGGACAATCGTCGCCGGCAGGCCCTCGGCCATGCGTGATCGGACGAGCGCCTCCGCGGCGATCTTCAAGCGCGCATACTCCCAGTGCGGATTCGCCTGCGGCGCGTTCTCGGCGACCGGCAGCGTCCGGGGCGGGCGCTCGTACACCGTGGCCGAGCTCACGAAGACGTACTGCCCGCACCGTCCGCGCACCGCGTCGATCGTCTGCGCGACCTGATCGGGTGTGAACCCGAGGACGTCGACGACGGTGTCGTACTCGCGCTCGCGCGTGATCCGTTCGAGCGTGCCGGGCGACCGGACATCCGCCGTGAGGACGCGCGTCTCGGGGTGGGGCGAGCGCGCGGAGGTGCCGCGCGTGACGATCGTGACCTCCTTGCCGGTCTCGATCGCCCGCCGCACGCACGCGGCGCTGATCACGCCCGTGCCGCCGAGGAACAGGACGCGCTGCGTCATGCGACCGGTTCGGCGACCGGCGCGCCCTGCCCGCGATCGGCGAGGCGTGCGAGATGTGCACGGCCGCGGGCCGCGATCTGGTCCGGGGTGAAGCCGTACTCCGCGAGCATGCGCTCGGGCGGTGCCGACGCGCCGAATCGGTCGACGCCGACGACGTCGCCGAGGGGGCCGGCGAGGCGCCAGAGCGAGAGCGGATGCGACGCCTCGATGACGAGCCGCGGCGTCTCGGGGGGCAGCACCGTGTCGCGGTACTCGTCGGGCTGCGCGAAGAACAGTTCGTGGGACGGTGCCGACACGACCCTGACGCGCAGACCCTCGGCGCGGAGCAGCTCGGCCGCCGAATGGGCCGGCGCGAGCTCGGAGCCCGACGCGACGAGCACGAGGTCGGCGGTCGTCGTCCCGGAGACGATGTAGGCGCCCTTGCGGGTCTCGCCCCACGAGTCCGACCGGTCAGCCGGCTCGAGCGGGCTGCGCGAGAGCACGAGGATGCTGGGGCCGTCGGTGCGGGCGAGCGCGTCCTGCCAGCACTCCGCGGCCTCCCGGGCGTCGCCCGGGCGCAGCACGACGGTGTTCGGGGTCGCGCGCAGGGTCGAGAGCATCTCGACCGGCTGGTGGGTCGGCCCGTCCTCACCGACCGTGATCGAGTCGTGCGAGAGCACGTGGATCACCGGCAGCTCCTGGAGCGCGGCCATGCGCAGAGCGTTCGCCTGGTACGTCGTGAACACGAGGAAGGTGCTCGCGAACGGCCGCAGCACCCCGTGCAGGGCGATGCCGTTCACGATCGCGCCCATCGCGTGCTCACGCACGCCGAAGCTGATGTTCCGGCCTGCGGGCTCGTCGGGGGAGAACGTGCCGCCGTTCGGCAGGTCGGCCATCGTTGCGGCCACGAGGTCGGCCGCGCCACCGACGAGCGTCGGCATCGTCTCGGCGAGACGAGCCATCACCTTGCCGCTCGTCATCCGGGCCGCTTCCGTGGCCCCCTCGAACTCGCGCACGTCGATGCCGGGGTCCGCACCGCCCGCGACCCACTCGTGGAAGGTCGCGATCGCGGGGTCGTCGGCGGCCATGCGTCGCAGCCACTCGGCTCTGGCGTCGCCGCCGCGCTCGGCGAACCGGCCCCACCATGCCGCGACGTCCTCGGGGACGTGGAACGGCTCGGCGTGATCGGGGCCGAGCGCGGCGCGCGTCGCCGCGTCGTCGGCCTCGCTGAGCGCGCCGCTGTGCGCGCGAGGGTCGTCGGCCAGGGGAGAGGTGCGGCCGATGACGGTGCGCACGCGGACGAGGGACGGCCGCTCGGTCTCGGCGACCGCGGCGTCGAGCGCCGCCCGCAGTGCAGGCAGGTCGTCTCCGTCGGCGACCTCGACCGTGTGCCAGCCATGGGCCTCGGCCGCGCGGGCGACCGCGGCGGCGTCGTGCACGTGCGAGGCGCGGCCGTCGATGACGATGTCATTGTCGTCGTAGAGCACGACGAGTTTGCCGAGTCGGTGCAGCCCGGCGAAGGCGACCGCCTCGAGGGCGATTCCCTCCATGAAGTCGCCGTCCGAGGCGAGCACGAAGGTCCGGTGGTCGAGCAGCGGGCCGTCAGCGGCGGTCAGACGCGCTCCGGTCATCCGCTCGGCGATCGCCATGCCCACGGCATTCGCGATGCCCTGGCCGAGCGGGCCGGTGGTGGCGTCCACGCCGGGGGTCGGCCCGTGCTCGGGGTGGCCGGGCGTGATGCTGCCCCACTGCCGGAAGGCGCGCAGGTCATCCGTCGAGACGGCGTAGCCCGCGAGGTGCAGGGTCGCGTAGAGCATGGCCGAGCCGTGCCCGGCCGAGAGGACGAAGCGGTCTCGGTTCAGCCATTCGGGGGCGGTCGGGTCGGAGCGCAGGTAGTGCGCGTAGACCGTGTGGATGAGCGGAGCGGCGCCGAGGGGGAAGCCGACATGCCCGCTGCGCGCGGCTTGGACCTGATCCAAGGCGAGCGCACGGATGGTTCGAATGGAGCGCTGTTCGATGTCCTCGGGGAATTCCACGTCGGTCCTTCTTTCGCTTCTTCGCGGGTGGTTTGACAGTATCTTTTGTAAAGACATACAGTCAAATTGTTTCGATGACGAGCACGGGAGGCGCATGGACCAGGCACAGCACACGGACCTGGCCACCGAGCCCGCCATGCGTGTCCGTGAGATGCGGGTCTTCGAACCCGCCCGCCACGCGGCCGCGTTGCCCGGCCGCGCGCGTCGCCCGCTCTGGGGCGATGAGGGCCGGATGCTCATCGTCGCGGCCGATCACACGGCTCGCGGCGTCACGGGAACCGGTGGTCGCGCGGGCTCGATGCTCTCCCGGGACGACCTGCTCGAGCGGCTCGCCCGGGCCCTCACCGTCGAAGGCGTCGACGGCGTGCTCGCGAGTGCCGACATCCTCGAGGACCTCGCCGCGCTGGGGCTGCTCGAAGGACGCCTCGCCATGGGCCCGGTCAACCGCGGCGGACTCGCCGGATCGACGTTCGAGATCGACGACCGAGTCACCGGCTATACGGCCGAGGCGGCCGCGCGAGCCCGGCTCGACGCCGGCAAGCTCCTGCTGCGCATCGACCTCGGCGACGACCGGACGGCCGGTGTCATCGAGCGCACGCGCGAACAGGTCGACGCGTACGCCGCGGCGGGCATCCCGCTCATCCTCGAGCCGTTCCTCTCCGCGTCCTCGACCGGCCGACTGGTGAACACGCTCGACGCCGACGCCTGCGCCACGGTCGTCGGCATCGCGTCGGCCATCGGCGGCCGGAGCAGCGGCGTGTGGCTGAAGCTTCCGGTCGTGGACGACATGCACCGGGTCGCCGAGGCGACCACGATGCCCATCCTGCTCCTCGGCGGAGACACGCCCGCCGACCCGGAACCGGTCTATCGCCGCTGGGCGCACGCGCTCGCCCTCCCCGGCGTCCGCGGCATGGTCGTCGGCCGGAGCGTGCTGTACCCCGACGACGGCGACGTCGAACGACACGTCGGCACCGTTGCCGACCTCATCCACCACCCGAAAGGAACGCTGATATGACCCGCGACGATTGGTTCTTCCCCCGAGGCGCCCTGGCCGACGGTCCCTGGGAGAGCGTCATCAAGGACATCGACGGCTGGCGCCACACCGGTCTGCGCGTCGCCGACCTCGCCGAGGGCGACGTGCTCGAGCTCGACGACGAGGGCGTCGAGCGGATCGTCATCCCGCTGACCGGGCCGGCCACGGTCGAGTTCACGCCGCCCGGGGAGGAGACCCGCCGGCAGGAGCTCATCGGCCGCCCCTCGGTCTTCGCGGGCGCCACCGATGTGCTCTACCTCGGCGCGGGCACCTCGTTCACGCTCTCGGGCACTGGCCGGGTGGCGGTCGCCGAGGCTCCCGACGCCGAGCCGCGGCCGTGGCGATACGTCCCGCGCGACGAGGTGCCGGTGGAGCTGCGCGGACGAGGCCGCAACAGCCGCCAGGTGCACAACTTCGGCACGCCGGCGGCGCTGGACGCCTCGAGATTCATGGTCGTCGAGGTGATCACGCCGTCGATGAACTGGTCCGGGTTCCCGCCGCACAAGCACGACGAGGACCTCCCCGGGGTCGAGGCGTCGCTCGAAGAGATCTACTACTTCGAGAGTGAGGTGTCCGCCTCGTGGCCGGTCGCGCCGGAGGGCGCGGCGGACCCGTTCGGTCTGATGCGCGTCTATTCGACGGACCAGGATCGGCCGATTCACCTCATGCAGGAGGTCCGGACGGGCGACGTCGTGCTCGTCCCGCACGGGTACCATGGGCCGACGGTGGCGACACCGGGCTCCGACCTGTACATGCTCAATGTCATGGCCGGCCCCTCCGGCAAGCGGGAGTGGCTGCTCCGTGAGGACCCCGAGCACCGCTGGGTCGTCGACGGGTTCGCGAACGAGGAGATCGACGGCAGGCTTCCCATGGGCCGCTGAGGACAATGAGGACGTGGAGCGCAGGATGGCGTGGCGAAGGAGGTCGGGCGCGTGAGTGACACCGCGGTGTGGCCGGCCGATCTGTTCGAGCATCTCGATCGCCAGGGCCCCGTCCCGCTCCACGTCCAGCTCTCGCGGCGGCTCGAGGAGGCGATCAGGTCGGGCGAGCTGGCGCCCGGCGTGCGGCTCGAGAACGAGGTTGCGCTGGGCGAACGGCTGGGCCTCTCGCGGCCCACCGTGCGCCGGGCCATCCAGACGGTGGTCGATCAGGGTCTCCTGGTCCGCCGCCGCGGCATCGGCACGATCGTGGTGCCGAACCAGGTGCGGCGATCGGTCGCCCTGACGAGCCTCTTCGACGATCTCGCGCACAGCGGGGCCGAGCCCGGGACGCGCGTGCTGACCTGCACGCTCGCGGATGCCTCGGTCGAGGTCGCCGAGCGGCTGCGCCTCGACGCCGGCGCCGGCGTCGTGCATCTGCGCCGCCTGCGCTTCGCGGACGCCGCGCCGATCGCCATCATGGAGAACTGGCTGCCCGCGGACCTCGCGGCCCTCGACGCCGCCGAGCTCGAGGCGCGCGGGCTCTACGACGTGCTGCGGGATCGCGGCATCGACATCCGGGTGGCCGACCAGCGCATCGGTGCCAGGAACGCCGACCGCGAGGAGCGCCGCCTGCTGGACCTCAGCAGTGGCGGCGACGCGGTGCTGACGATGGAGCGGGTGTCCTACGACGGCAACGGCCGCGTCATCGAATTCGGTCACCACTGCTACCGGGCCGATCGCTACTGGTTCGAGACCACGCTCGTCGCGCGCTGATCGCGCGGCCCACCGTCGGCGGGGTCGCGCAGCGCGTCCTCGACGTAGCGCCGCGCGAGCCCCGCGCGTGCGGCGTCGATGTCCTGGACGATGACGGGCGCGGCCGCGGCATGCTCGGCGCGCAGTCGGCCGACGAGCCGGAAATCCACCTGACCCTCGCCCGCCAGGGCCGCATCCCACCCTCGGCTGTCTTTCGCGTGCACGCACGCGATGTGCGGACCGAGCTCCGAGAACGCCTCCCGCAGGACGTCCGCGGGTTCGCGATCGACACCGACGATCAGGTTTGCGCCGTCGAGCACCACGCCGAGGTGCTCGGCGTCCGGGCCGAGCTCGCCGAGGAGTCGCCGCATCGTTCGGCTGTCGTCGACGACGAGGCCCGTCTCTGGCTCGATCCCGAGTCGCACGCGCGACCGCTGCGCGGCCTCGAGCAGGAGGTCGAGTTCTGTCCGGAAGTCGCGCCATGCCTCGGGCAGCCGGTTGTCGGGATGCGCCGCCCACATGTGGTCGGCGTCACGCGAGCCCGTGCACAGGGTCACGAACCCCGCGCCGAACTGCGCCGCACGGGCGATCGACTCGCTCGCCCTGCGCGTGCCCTCCCGGCGAACGGCCGGGTCGGGGTGGCACATGTTGTACGTGGCCGACAGTCCCCAAACGGAGACGCCGGCGCCGGCGAAGGTGTCACGCACGGCGTTCGCGTCGAGCTGCGCCCACGCGGAGGGCTCGGGCAGCGTCGGCACGCCGAGCACCTTCAGGTTCAGCTGCGTGGTGGTGAAGCCCGCCTCGCTGATCTGGGCGGCGACCTCGGCGGCCGTGCCGACGGGGAAGACGCGCGCGAAGATGCCGAACTCGGGCGCGGTCACAGCTGCACCCGCGTTCCCTCGGACTGCGAGCTGGCCGCGACCGCGAGCACGAGCCGGGTCGCCTCGACGCCGTCCTCGGGGCTCGGCGTCGCGGCGGCGCCGGTGCGGATCGCGTCGGCGAACGCGCGCAGCTGGCGGCGGAAGGGGTTGGTATCGGTGAACGTCGGACGGCGGGTCTCGCCGTCGGCCTCGAGATGCACCTCGACCGACGACCCGAGGCGGGAGAACACGTACGGCGAGCGAATCCGGATGTGCCCGCGTTCACCGTAGAGGTCGACGCCTTCGCGCCACGACGAGTGCACGGCCGCGGTGATCTCGAACGACGCGAGTCCGCCGGCGGTGGGGGCCATCGTGCCGTGCCAGGAGAAGTCCGGTCCGGCGGAGGCGGCGTGCGCGCTCACCCAGTCGACGTCGCCGAGCAGCGCCCGCGCGAGGTCGAGCTGGTGCACGCCATGCGTCATGAGCTTGTAGTTCGCGGCATCCGCCGCCTTGTGCTTCGCTTCCGAGGCTTTCACCTCGGGGTCGAGCAGCATGCGCGGGAACAGCGTGTCTTGGATACCCTGGCGCGTCGCCGCCATGACGCGGTACCAGAGCTGGGCGCTGAGCACGGGTCCGATGCGGTCGAGGTGCCGCATCGCGTACTCGATGCCCGGGTCGTGGCGCTTCATGAATCCGGGTTGCAGCACGAGCCCGCGCTCGGTGGCGAGGGCCGCGAGCGCCGCGGACTCCTGCACGGTCGGCGCGAGCGGCTTCTCCATCAGCACGTGCCGGCCGGCCTCGAGGGCCATGCTCCCGAGCGGAGCGTGGAGGCGATCGGGCACGCACACGATCACGGCGTCGAGATCCGCCTCGAGCAGCGCGGGCGTGTCCGTCGTCCACCGCGCGCCGTAGCGCGCGGCGACGGCCTCGGCCTGTGACGCCGACGGGTCGGCGACCATCGTGAGTCGCAGCTCGGGCGTCTGCTCCAGAGCCGGCAGGTGCGCCGCCTGGGCGATGCGCCCCGCGCCGATCAGGCCGATGCGCAGGGTGTCGTCGGTCACGTGTGAGCCTCCAGATGGTGCTGTCGGGCGAAGCGCGCGGCGCCGACGGCGCCGGCGAATGGGCCGATCGAGTCCACGCGGAGTTCGGGCAGCGCCCGGATGCCGGCGAACGGCCAGCGCGCCCGCATCTCCGCGCGCGCCGCGGGCAGCAGGATGTCGGCCGCCGCGTGGCCCACGCTGCCGCCGATGATGAACTCGTCGGGATCGAGCACGATGCTCAACTGGGTCACGGCGCGGCCGAGCATTCGGCCGGCGCGTTCGACGAGGGCTCGCACCGCGGCATCCGTCGCAGCGCGCTCGACGACCCGCCGACTCGCATACGCGGCGGCCTCGCCCGCGTCACCGAGGCCGGCCTCGGCGGCCATCTCGGCGAGTCCGCGGCCGCTCGCGAAGTTCTCGACGCATCCCGGAGCGCCGCAGAGGCACCGTCGGGGGTCGTCATAGTCGACCGCGACATGGCCGAGCTCGCCCGCAAAGCCGTGCGCGCCCTCGACGATCCGGCCGTCGACCGCGACCGCGCCACCGAGGCCGGTGCCGAGCGTGAGCAGCACCACGTGCCGGTGCTCGGTCGCCGGCAGCCCGGTGAAATGCCCGAGCAGGGTGGCGTTCGCGTCGTTGAGCACGGCGAACGGCAGCCGGGTCTCGGTCTCGAGCAGCGCGGCCAGCGGCAGGTCGCGTGCGCCCAGCGTCGGCGCGTGGGTGATCGTCCGCCGGTCATGCGACACCAGTCCGGACACGGCCACGGCGCCCGCGCGGACGGGCACCCTGGCGTGGTCGAGGACGCGATGGACGGCGGGCAGCAGCCGCTCTGCGATCGACTCGGTGCGATGCGGGTCGTGCTCCGCCCACACCTGCTCGACGATCGTGCCGTGCGCGTCGCAGAGCACCACGGCCGTCTTGGTCCCGCCGATGTCGGCGCCGAGGCAGAGGTCAGTCATGCGGTGCCTCCAGCTGCTCGGTGATCTGGCGGCGGACCTCGGCGTCGTGCGTCGGATCCGTCGGGGTCGGCGCGACGACGAGACGGGCGAGCGGCAGGTCGGCGGCCCACGCCTCGGCGATCGCCGCCGGGTGCAGGGCGTCGCGCGGCGCGGCGACGACCAGCGCGGGCGTGCCGGTCGGCCCGGCGGGGGTGGTCCAGGCGGTCCCCGCCCGCAGCAGCCGCGCCCGTCGACGCGCGACGACATCGTCGGCGGCGCGCGCCTTCGTGAGGAGGTTGGCGGCTGCTGCGGGGGAGTCTTCGGCGACGCGCGCGAATGCGGGGTGCTCGCGCAGCCGCTCGACCGCGCTGCCGTGGTCGGACTCGAGCAGGTCGGCGAGCACGAGGTTGAGCGCGAGGTGCGGCGGGTTCGGCTCGGCGGTATGGGTCGGGCGGATGAGTATCAGCGAGTCCACGTCGAGGCCTGGACGGGTGGCCAGCGCGCGCGCGACGGTGGCGCCGAGCGAGACGCCGAGCACGTGCGTCCGGGCGGCCTGTGCCGCGTCGGGCGCGATCGTCTCGGCGACCCGGGCAGCGACGTCGTCGAGGGTGAACGCCCCGGACGCCGGGGACGCGCCATGGCCGGGCAGCTCGACGCTGACGGTGGTCATGCCGGGGAGGTCCGGGCGATACTTCGCGACCGACGACGCCGAGCCCGTGAGCCCGTGGATGAGCACGAGCAGTCGGTCGCCGGCGCCGGAGCGGGCGCACGCGAGTGGGGGCGGAGCATCCATATTGCATTATCTTGTAGAAGTTTGCAGAAATTGGCAAGATGGTGGCATGGATCTTGACGACGCCCGCCCGCGCCTGTTGCCGGAAGAGCGTCGCAGGCGCATCGCCGCAGCGGTCACGCGCGACGGTGTGGCCCGGCTCGACGAGCTCGCCGCATCGATCGGCGTCTCGGTGGATACCGTGCGCCGCGACATCGACGGCCTGCACGCCGAGGGACTCGTCGAGCGGACCCGCGGCGGCGCGGTCGCCCGTGAGGCACGAGCGGGCATTCTGCCCCTCGACGCCCGCATCGCAAGCCAATCGCCCGGGAAGCGGGCGATCGCCCGGGCCGCCGCGGACCTCATCGTCGACGGCTCGAGCCTCGTGGTGAACGGCGGCAGCACCACCCTGGCCTTCGCCGGTGCCCTTTCGGGCCGACGGCGGCTGTCCGTCGTCACGAACAGTCTGCGCGTGCCCTCCGCGCTGTCCCCTTCCGTGGTCGCGCAGGTGCACGTCCTCGGGGGGCGAGTTGATCCCGAGATCGACGCGACCGTGGGATCCGAGGTGTTCCGCGGCGACGCGGCCATCGCGGCGGATGTTGCCGTGGTCTCGGTCGGCGGTCTGTCCGCGGCACGCGGGCTGTCGATGTCCGGCCCCGACGAGGCCGCGCTGACGGCCGCGATGATCGGCGCGGCGGCTCGCACGATCGTGCTCTGCGACGCCGCGAAGTTCGGGCGGGAGGCGCTCGTCCGGGTCCGCGGGCTCGAGGCCGTCGACGTGCTCGTGACGGACGAGGCACCACCACCCCGGTTGCGCGCGGCTCTCGACCATGCCGGCATCGAGGTATGCGTCGCGATGGCCGCCGAGCTCGGCGGCTCGGCTTGACGCCGCTGTGTTCCCGTCCCTAGCATCGGACGGAAATCGATTTCATATCGACCCGGGCACACCGGGGCCGACTTCCATCTTCCATCACAAGTTCCGCAGACGAAGGAGTACGCGTGGCACCCCAGGCACAGGTCGAGCATCGGATCAGCGGAGTCGAGGTGCACCTCGTCTCCACGCCGATCACGGGGGGCTTCGCGGACGCCACACGCAAGGTCGAGACGCTCGGCTTCACCATCGTGCGCGTGCACACCGACACCGGGCTCGAGGGCATCGGCTTCACGTACCACGAGGTCGGTGGCGAAGCGACGCGGCTGCTCATCGAGAAGAACTTCACGCCGCGCCTGCTCGGCGCCGACCCGCTGCAGACCGAGGTGATCTACCGCGACTTCACGCAGTACCTTCGCGGGATCGGCCGCAAAGGCCTGATGTTCTGCGCGCTCAGCGCGATCGACACCGCGCTGTGGGACCTGAAGGGCAAGATCTTCGGCCTCCCGCTCTACCGACTGCTTGGCGGCGACCAGGCCGAGGTCCCGGTGTACGCGAGCGGCGGCTGGACCTCGTACAGTGACGACGAGCTCGTCGCCGAGGTCGCCGGCATGGTCGAGCAGGGCTACGACGCCGTGAAGTTCAAGGTCGGCGTCGAAGGCGGCCGCAACCTCAATCGCGACGTCCGCCGGGTCGCGGCCGTGCGCGAGGCGATCGGTGACGACGTGACCATCATGCTCGACGCCAACAACTGCTGGGACGCCGCGACCGGCGTGCAGTTCGCCAACCGCGTGCGCGACTACGACATCGCCTGGCTCGAGGAGCCCGTCCCCGCCGACGACATCCCGGGACTCGCGCGCTTCAAGCGCGGCACCGACATCCCGCTCGCGACCGGCGAGCACGAGTACACCAAGTTCGGCGCGCGTGACCTGATCACCGCCGACGCGGTCGACATCCTCCAGGTCGACGGCGCCCGCGCCGGCGGGTACACCGAGATGATGAAGATCGCGGCGATCGCCGAGGCCTGGAACCTGCGCTTCGCGCCGCACGCCATGGAGTACCTGCACTCGCACATGGTGAGTGCGGCGCCGAACGGGCTCACGCTCGAGCGTCTGCTCATGTTCGAGCCGATCACGAACAGCGTCTTCGTCGACCTCCCGCAGCCGGTCGCAGGAAAGCTCCGCATCCCCGAGAAGCCCGGCCTCGGGCTCGACCTCGACCTCGACTTCATCCGGGCGAACGACGAGGCGTGAGCGCCGACCAGGGCGTGCCGGCGGGCGCGGCGGGGTCCGCCTCCGCCGGCGCTCCGTCGGCCCCTGGCGTCGGCGCATCGCCCGTCCCCGGAGTCGGCGCGCCGATCATCGCGATCGCCACGCCCCTGCCGCCGCATGAGGTCGCCCGCCTGCGCGAGCTCGAGCCGAGCGTCGTCGTGCGCCGAATCGAGGGCCTCGTGCCCGAGCCGGCGTTCGTGGGCGACCGGCTCGGTGCTGAGGCTGCGGCGCACTGGGTCGATGACCCCCGGCTCGACGACCTCTTCGACGGCGCGAGCGTGGTGTTCGGCATTCCGCGGGACTCGCCGGCGGTGCTCGCGCGCGTGCTTGAACGGCATCCGTCCATCCGCTGGGTACACGGGATGACGGCCGGTGCGGGCGCGGTGGTGCGCGAGGCGCACCTCGATCGCCCGACGCTCGACCGGGTCGTGTTCACCTCGTCGGCCGGGGCGCATGCCGGAGCCCTCGCCGAGTTCGCGCTGTTCGGACTGCTGGCGGGGGCGAAACAGCTGCCGCGACTCCTCGCCGATCAACGCGATGGCGTCTGGGCGCCCCGGCGGATGATCGGCCAGCTCGCCGATCACCGCGTCGTGGTGGTGGGTCTCGGCAGCATCGGGCGACGGGTCGCCACGCTGCTCCACGCATTCGGCGCGGACGTCGTCGGCGTGCACCGCAACCCTGAGCGCGCCGCGGGCGCCGGCCTGACGGCGGTCGTCCATCCCGAGCACCTGGCCGAAGCGCTGCGTGGCGCTGACGGCGTCGTGATGTGCCTGCCGCACACCGCGGCCACCGAGCACCTGCTCGACGCGGATGCGCTGTCGGGCCTCGCGCCGGGCGCCGTCGTGGTCAACGTGGGGCGCGGGGCGACCATCGATGAGGGGGCGCTGATCGCCGCGCTGCGCACGGGTCAGGTCGGCTACGCGGCGCTCGATGTCTTCGAGGTCGAGCCGCTGCCCGTCGCCAGTCCGCTCTGGGCCATGCCGAACGTGCTGGTCAGCCCGCACACCGCGGCGCTGTCCGCGGGGGAGGACCGCCGCATCGTCGAGCGCTTCATGGCGAACGTCGAGCGATTCCTCGCGGATGAGCCGTTGCACCAGCGCGTCGATACCGTCGAGTTCTACTGAGCGGGTCGTGGTCGGGCGCTGCGCCGGCCGTTCGCTTCCGGCAGCGCCGCGGGAGCGTATCCACCCCCGCTCGCCGCGCAACGCCGAAGGCGCCGGTCATGACGACCGGCGCCTTCGGCGTTGCGCATCTGTCAGATGACGCCCTCCTGGTGGAGTCGCGCGATCTCGTCGTCGTCGAGGCCCACGATCTCGCGCATGACCTCGTCCGTGTGCTCGCCGAGCACCGGGGGTGCGTACCGCATGGTGGTCGGGCTGGCCGAGAACTTCGCGGGGTAGCCCATGAGGTACAGCTCGTCGCCCTCACTGTCGAACGCGCGGAACAGCATGTCGCGGTGCCAGAGCTGCTCGTTCTGGGAGGCCGTCGCGACGTCGGCGACCCGGGCGCACGGGATGCCCGCCGCCTCGAAGACGCGCTCGACCTCGAGGCCGGTGCGCTCGCTCGTCCAGTCGGTCACGAGCTGCTCGATCGCCTCGATGTTGCTCATACGCGACGGCGTCGAGTCGAAGCGGGGGTCGGTGGCGAGCTCGGGCTTGCCGAGGACCTCGCTGCAGAAGCGCGCCCAGAATGCCGCCGTGCCGGCGTGCAGGTAGACATAACCGTCCTGCACGGGGAACGCGTTGGCCGGTGCGTTGAAGTCGTCACGGTTGCCGTTGTGCTCGGGCGTCGCGTCGAACATCAGGCTCGCGGGGAGCGACGTGCCGAGCGCGGCGACGAGCGAGTCGAGCACGGCGATGTCGATGACCTGGCCCTCGCCGGTGCGCTCGCGGTGGAACAGCGCCGCGAGCGCGGCCGAGGTGGCCTGCGTCGCCGCGAGCGTGTCCGCCGGGAACATCTTGGTCAGCCGCGGCAGACCGTCGGGGCCGGCGTTCATATCCATCAGACCCGACATGGCCTGCGCGATGCAGTCGAACAGCACCCGGTCCCGGTAGGGCCCGGACTGCCCGTAGCCGGAGATCGACACGACGATCACGCTCGGGTTGATCTCGCGAAGCGTCGCTTCGTCGAGCCCCATCTTGTCGAGCGTGCCCGGCCGGAAGTTCTCGATGATCACGTCGGCCCACTCGGCGAGCTTCCGGAGCAGCGCCCGTCCCTCGGTCGACCGCGCGTTCACGGTGATGGCCCGCTTGTTGCGGTTGTAGAGCATCGTGTACAGCGCCTTGCCGTTCACGGCGGGGGAGTTGGCGCGGGCGTCCTCGCCCGTGAGCCCCTCGACCTTGATCACGTCGGCGCCCAGGTCGCCGAGGTTCTGGGCGCAGAGCGGGCCGGCGATGAACCGCGACAGGTCGAGGACCCGCACGCCGCTCAGGGCGCCCTTGGCGTCGCGGTCCCAGGTCACGTGCGGCTTGTCGGATACGAGGGCTTCTTCGCTCACGATGTCGTTCTTTCCTGCCTGGTCGCTGTGACGCTCCCATGGGCATCGAGTGATGGGTCTACGTGGTTATACGTGTGTTTCGTTGCCGATGTCCACATTAGTCTAACCCGGCATTCGGTGCGTGGCGCACGCCCGCGCGCCGCCCGGTCGCGGGGCAGCGCGCGACGGTCGCTCCATCGGTCCCGCCCAGACTTGTCACGAGGACCATTGTGTGATTACGTGGAGAAATGTGCCATTGCGCACCGTTGTGATCAGAGAGGACATGATCGGTGAAGTCGAAATTGGTGGACTTGGCGGCGGCAGCGGCCCTCATCCCGAGCGGGGCGTCGCTCACGATCGGGGGCAGCATCATCCGCAGGTCGCCCGTGGCCCTGATCCGCGAACTCATCCGCCAGGAGAAGAAGGGGTTCACCGTCCTGGCGTATCCCGCCGGCTTCACGACGGACCTGCTCGCGGGCGCCGGCGCGGTCGACCGCGTCGAAGCGGTCTATGAGGGACTCTTCCAGTTCGGGTTCTCCTACAACTTCCGGCGCGGGGTCGAATCCGGTGCGATCGACATCCGTGACTTCTCCGAGGTCGCCATGGCCGCCCGGTTCCGTGCCGCGGCCAGCGGGATGACGTTCGCGCCGACCGACGCCATGCTCGGCACCGGCATGGCCGAGTACAACCCGGAGCAGGTGAAGGAGATCACCTGCCCGTTCACGGGCCGGAGAATGCACGCGGTGCCCGCCGCCGAGTCCGACTTCACGCTCCTGCACGGCTACACGGCCGACGAGTACGGCAACGTGCAGTTCCCGGTCGCGCGTGACGCGGACGACCTCGACCCGGTGATGGCCAAGGCCGCGAAGCGGCTGATCGTCACGGTCGAGAAGATCGTGCCGCACAGCGAGATCGTGAAGAACCCCAACCTCACCTACATCCCGCACACGTGGGTCGAGGCGATCGTCGAGGCGCCGTATGGCGCGCATCCGCTCAGCTGCGACGGGTACTACGACGAGGACGAGGAGCACATGTACGAGTACCAGCGCCTCATGAAGGAGGAGCGCTTCGACGAGTACGCCGAGCGTTTCATCACCGGCCCGGCGGACCACGCCGAGTATCTGTCAGCCGCGCTCACGCCGGCGCGCGTTTTCGAGCTCTCCGCACGATAGGGACCCATCATGACGATGACGCAAGACACGCAGGACTACACGATCAACGAGCTCATGGTGGTTGCGGCCGCCAGGGAGCTCCAGGACGGCGACCTCATCTTCATCGGGGTCGGGACGGCCGGGCGCGCGTTCACGCTCGCGTGCGGCATCCCCATCGCCGCGGCGCGACTCGCGCAGGAGACGCACGCGCCGAACCTGTCGATCTACTGGAACAACCTGCTGAGCCCAGACCTGCAGCAGATCCCGCCGAAGCTCACGCAGCAGTACCTGACGACGTGGCCGACCGCGGCGCAGCTGCACAACTGCAGCGACAAGAACGACATGCTCTCGCGCGGCATGTTCGACGTCTCGTTCGACTCAGCGCCTCAGATCGACCGGTTCGGCAATCTGAACATCACGGCGATCGGCGATTACCGTCGTCCGACGCGACGTCTCATCGGCTGCCTCGCGCAGACCGATCACTTCGCGTACGTGCGTCGGCCGCTGATCCTCACCGACCTGAAGAAGCGCACCTTCGTCGAGAAGGTGGACTTCATCACGAGCGCCGGTCACCTCGACGGCGGCACGTCGCGGACCGACGCCGGCATGCGACCGGGCGGGCCGAGCCGGGTGATCACCGACAAGGCGATCTTCGGCTTCAACGAGGAGACGAAGGAGATGGAGGTCCTCAGCGTGCACGCCTCGTCGACGCTCGACGAGGTGCTCGCCGAGATGAGCTTCGCGCCCCTCGTCGGCGACGACGTGCCCGTGACCGAGGCGCCCACCGCCGAGGAATTGCGGCTGATCCGCGAGTTCATCGATCCGCGGAACATCCTGCTGACGAACTGAGCCGGTTCGCCCTCGCGACGGTCCGGCTGTCGCGAGGGCGCCGACGTCGCGTTGGCGCTCGCGAAGGTTCCGATATCGCGAAGGCCCTGAACCGCATGGTTCAGGGCCTTCGCGCATGGGTGGGACGGAGGGTTGCGGTCCCGAGCTGCGACCGGCGGGCGGTCACGTGATGCCCGACGTGCGGATGCCTCAGGGCCCGACGTGCGGATGCCTCAGAGCGTGCTGTGCGGATGCGTTGCGACGGACGAGGGTGACGCTCAGGCGAGCATGACCTCGACGCCCGACGCGGCGATGCGCTCGAGCTCTTGGGGGTCGGCCCTTCGGCCGGTGATGAGCACGTCGATCTCACCGGGCTCGGCAAAGACGGTCAGGTGCTGCGAGCCGATCTTGGAGGAGTCGGCCAGCACGACGACGCGTCGAGCCGCGGCGACCATGGCGCGCTTGACGTTGCCATCGACCTGGTCGGAGGTCGTCGCGCCCTGTGTGGCCGACAACCCGGAACAGCCGAGGAAGACGAGGTCGGCGTGGATGTTCTCGAGTGCGCGGACGGTCCAGGAGCCGCCTTCGGACCAGGTCCGCGGGCTCACCTCGCCGCCCAGCGTGTGCACGCTGCCGGCGGGGCGCTCGAGCAGCGCGGTCGCAACGGTGAGCGACGGGGTCACGACGGTGGTCGCCCGATCGAGCGGGTAGACCTCGGCGAACGCCTGTGCGGTGGTCCCGCCGTCGACGAGCACGAGGGCCGCGACGGGAACCAGGGTCGCGGCGAGCTCGGCGATCGCGGTCTTCTCCGCGGTCATGAGCGATCCGCGTTGGCGGACGTCGGGGACGAATCCCCGGTGCGTGCCGAGCACGGCGCCACCGTGGACGCGACGGAGCGACCCGGCCTTCTCGAGCCCGATGAGGTCGCGCCGGATCGTCTCGGTGGACAGGCCGAACTCGTCAGCGAGCGCGGCCGCCGAGATGCTTCCGTTCGTGCGCAGGCGCTCGAGGATGAGCGCCTGCCGCTCGACCGCGAACGCACTCGTCTCGGCTGGGCGTGCCTTTCGGGCCACAGAGCACCTCAATCCACATTTCTCCGGTGCGGCATCTTGCGAAATTATGCTACCCCACGCGCGCCGCAAATCCGCGGAACTCTCGTCATGTGGCCGATTCGTGGCTCATCGCACCCGATCACCGCGCATCGACCGTCGGCCCACGCGAGCGATCGTCGGACCACTCATCGTGGTAAATTTTGCATCTCAACACAAACCCACAATCCCAGTGGAATGAGGCGGCATGCTCCAGGTCGAAGGCACTGATCTCCTCGGGGCGCTGCGCGCGCGTGTGCGTGGCGAGGTCTCCGACAGTTCGCTGCGCCGTGCCCAGTACTCGACGGATGCCTCCAACTATCGCGTGCTGCCGACGGTGGTCGTCTACCCGCTCGACGCCGAGGATCTGCTCGAGGTCGCCGCGGTCGCCCGTGAGTCGGGTGTTCCGCTGACGATGCGCGGTGGTGGCACGTCTGTGGCCGGGAACTCCGTCGGCGAGGGGATCGTGGTCGACACCTCGGTGCACATGAACCGGGTGCTCGAGGTCGATCCGGCCGCTCGAACCGCCCGGGTCCAACCCGGCACGGTGATGAGCACGCTCCAGAAGGAGGCCGCGGCGTACGGGCTCCGTCTCGGCCCCGACCCGTCGACCTCCACCCGCGCGAGCATCGGCGGCATGCTGGGCAACAACGCGTGCGGTCCGCACGCGGTGGCGTTCGGCAAGATGTCCGACAACGTGGTCGAGCTCGACGTCGTCGACGGGCTCGGTCGGCGGTACACGGCGCGCGACGACCTCTCCGTGGTCGCCGGGCTCGACGAGTTCGTCGCCGCCAAC
>Ga0182737_1000527_pt1 | contig 52699 bp, 49 predicted proteins | sample eDN5th30CBELigOP_FD_128878 | JGI IMG/M metagenome (GOLD analysis project Ga0182737, IMG submission 128878) | Enriched Organic Plus compost microbial communities from Emeryville, California, USA - eDNA 5th pass 30_C BE-Lig OP (version 2) (version 2) ...
GGCAATCACACTGAGCACGATCCGGGTCTTCTTCTCCACCGGGATCTGCGGGGGTCTTCCCATGTTCTGATTCTCCTTCAGGACCTACATAACGGTCCTGCCAAGAATCTTGACGCGCGACAGTCCCTACCTGGTCCGTGGCGACAAGGCCTACTCCTCGCGCGCGATCTGCCAGCACCTACGCGACCGCAGGATCACCGCAGTCATCCCGGTCCCGGGACGACCAGAAGGGCCACCGCCTGCGACGAGGCTCAGCCCGGCGGGCGACCACCGAACTTTGGCGCCGACACCTACCGAGACCTCAACGCGATCGAGCGACGCTACTGCGACATGAAGCATGGCGAGGCCTCGCCACCCGCTACGACAAACACGCCCGCACCTGCCGCGCAGCCGTCGTCCTCAACGCCGTCATCGCCTGGATCACACCTTTGTCAGACATGCCCTAGGTGGCGTCATCGCCAGGGTTCGGATATCTTGACGTCAAGACAAATCTGCCGAGCAACCTGCGCGAAACGGAGTCCCCGTGGCCGAGTCGACCATCATCTACACCCACACCGACGAGGCGCCTGCGCTGGCGACCCACTCGTTCCTGCCGATCGTCAGCGCGTACGCCGGCAAGGCGGGTGTGCCGGTCCAGACCCGCGACATCTCGCTGGCGGGCCGTATCCTCAGCCAGTTCCCCGATCGCCTGACCGCTGAGCAGCAGGTCCCCGATGCGCTCTCGGAACTCGGTGCCCTGGCCAAGACCCCCGAAGCCAACATCATCAAGCTGCCGAACATCTCCGCGTCGGTGCCGCAGCTCAAGGCCGCCATCGCCGAACTGCAGCAGCAGGGCTACGACCTGCCCGCCTACCCCGAGGACCCGCAGACCGACGAGGAGCGCGAGGTCCGCGCCCGCTACGACAAGGTCAAGGGCTCGGCCGTCAACCCGGTGCTGCGCGAGGGCAACTCAGACCGTCGCGCGCCCGCCTCGGTCAAGAACTACGCGAAGTCGCACCCGCACTCGATGGGCGCCTGGAGCAGCGACTCCAAGACGAACGTGGCGACGATGGGTCACGACGACTTCTTCAGCAACGAGAAGTCCGTCGTGCTGGCCTCCGACGACACCCTGACGATCGAGCTCGAGGGCACCGACGGTGCCGTCACGGTACTCAAAGAGGGTCTGAAGGTCCTGGCCGGCGAGGTCGTCGACGGGACGTTCCTCGACGCCGCGAAGCTCGACGCGTTCCTGGCCGACCAGATCGCCCAGGCCAAGGCCGACGACGTCCTCTTCTCGGTGCACCTCAAGGCCACCATGATGAAGGTCTCGGACCCGATCATCTTCGGTCACGTCGTGAAGGTGTTCTTCAAGAGCGTCTTCGACACGTATGGCGAGGACCTCAAGGCCGCGGGGCTGAGCCCCAACGACGGCCTCGGCGGCATCCTGGCGGGTCTCGATGCCCTCCCGAACGGCGCCGAGATCAAGGCCGCGTTCGAGCAGGCGCTCGCCGACGGCCCCCGTCTGGCGATGGTCGACTCCGACAAGGGCATCACGAACCTTCACGTCCCCAGTGACGTCATCGTCGACGCCTCGATGCCGGCGATGATCCGCACCTCGGGCCACATGTGGGGGCCCGACGGCCAGGAGGCTGACACGCTCGCCGTGATCCCCGACAGCAGCTACGCCGGCGTGTACCAGGCCGTCATCGACGACTGCCGGGCCAACGGCGCGCTCGATCCCGCGACGATGGGCACGGTCCCCAACGTCGGCCTGATGGCCCAAGCGGCCGAGGAGTACGGCTCGCACGACAAGACGTTCGAGATCCCCACCGACGGCACCGTCCGGGTCAAGAACTCCGCGGGCGACACGCTGATCGAGCACCAGGTCACCGCTGGGTCGATCTGGCGGGCCTGCCAGACCAAGGACATCCCGATCCGCGACTGGGTCAAGCTCGCCGTCACCCGCGCTCGCGCCTCCGGCATGCCCGCCGTGTTCTGGCTCGACGAGAACCGGGCACACGACGCCAACCTGATCGCCAAGGTCAACGCGTACCTGCCCGATCACGACACGTCGGGCCTGGACATCCGGATCCTGGCCCCCGCGGATGCTGCCAAGCTCAGCGTCGAGCGCATCCGCCGCGGTGAGGACACCATCAGCGTCACCGGCAACGTCTTGCGCGACTACAACACCGACCTGTTCCCGATCCTCGAGCTCGGCACGTCGGCCAAGATGCTGTCGGTCGTGCCACTGATCGCCGGTGGCGGCCTGTTCGAGACGGGGGCCGGCGGTTCGGCGCCCAAGCACGTGCAGCAGCTGGTCAAGGAGGGCTACCTGCGCTGGGACAGCCTGGGTGAGTTCTTCGCGCTTGTGCCGAGCCTGGAGCAGTACGCGACGTTCGCGGGCAATGCCAAGGCCCAGGTTCTGGCCGACACGCTCGATCGCGCGACGGGCACGTTCCTGAACGAGGACCGCTCGCCGGGCCGCAAGCTGGGCACGGTCGACAACCGCGGCAGCCACTTCTACCTGGCCCTGTACTGGGCCCAGGAGCTGGCGCAGCAGACCGACGACGCCGAGCTGGCCTCCGCGTTCGCCCCGCTGGCCGAGAAGCTCACGGCCGACGAACAGGCCATCGTCGACGAACTGCTCGCGGTGCAGGGCAAGCCGGCCGATATCGGTGGCTACTACCAGCCCGATGTCGCGAAGGCGTCAGCGGTCATGCGTCCGTCGGCGACGTTCAACGCCGCCATCGACTCGTTCTAATCGGTTGGTGGTTTCCCAACTTAAGTTGGGAAACCACCACATTCCTGGGGAAGTTTCCCGGTGATAGTGGCCTAATCCCAACTTAAGTTGGGAAACCGCAGGTGCGGGCCGCTGGAAACGGCGGTGTGCTCGCCGGCCGACCGACGCCGTAAGGTGTCCGCCTGGCGGGATCGACTGATCGACAGGGCGTACATGAAGCGGGCACTCATCACCGGGATCACCGGTCAGGACGGGTCGTACCTCGCCGAGCTGCTGCTCGAGAAGGGGTATGACGTCCACGGCCTCGTGCGCCGCTCGTCGTCGTTCAACCGGGGCCGGATCGATCCGATCTGGTTCACGTATCCGCAGGCCGCGGACCACCTGCATCTGCACTACGGCGACATGACCGACGGGGTGAGTCTGGACCGCATCGTGCGCGACGTCCGTCCCGACGAGGTCTACAACCTGGCGGCGCAGAGCCACGTCGCCGTGTCGTTCGAGATGCCCGAGTACACGGCGTCGGCCGACGCGGTCGGTGCGGTGCGGCTATTGGAGTCGATCCGCAACGCAGGGCTCGACAGCCGCTTCTACCAGGCCTCGACATCGGAGATGTTCGGCTCGACCCCGCCGCCGCACGACGAGACGTCGGCCTTCCACCCCAGATCCCCGTACGGTGCCGCGAAGCTCTACGCCCATTCGGTCACGGTCAACTATCGCGAGGCCTACGGCATGCATGCGGTGTCGGGCATCCTGTTCAATCACGAGTCGCCGCGACGCGGCGAGTCGTTCGTGACCCGCAAGATCACGCGCGCGGCCGCCCAGATCAAGCTGGGCCAGCAGGAGCGATTGAGCCTGGGCAATCTCGACGCGATCCGCGACTGGGGCTACGCCAAGGAGTACGTCGACGGCATGTGGCGCATGCTGCAGCAGGACGAACCCTCGACATTCGTGCTCGGCACGGGCGTCGGCACCTCGGTGCGCGAGTTCTGCCGGTACGCATTCGAGCATGTCGGCCTCGACTGGCAGGAGTATGTCGACACCGATCCCCGGTACGAGCGTCCGGCCGAGGTCGACGCGCTGATCGCCGATCCGTCGCGCGCCGAGGCCGCCCTGGGGTGGAAGGCCTCGACGACGGTCGAGGAACTCGCGCGGCTGATGGTCGACGCCGATCTCGAGACCTGGTCGCAGCAGGCGTGACGCGGACCGCACTCGTCACCGGTGTCGGTGGCCAGGATGGCGTGCTGGCCGCACGTCGACTGCTCGCCGACGGCCTCCGGGTCGTGGGCACCACGCGGCCCGATCGGGGCGCCGGCCCGATGGCGCCCTATCTGGACGGGGTCGAGCAGGTATCGGTCGACCTGCGCGACATCGCCTCGCTGACCGACCTCATCGAAGAGCTGCGACCCGATGAGATCTACCACCTGGCCGCCGTCACGACGGTCGGCGCGGGCTGGGCCCGGCCCGATGAGGTCGAGGCCGTCAACGTCGATGCGGTGGACGCCCTCGTCGCCGCGGTGTGCGGCGTGATTCCCGAGGCGCGGGTCTTCCTGGCGTCGAGCTCCGAAGTGTTCGGGCCCGACGCGGCCAATCCGCAGGACGAGACGACCCCGCTCAGCCCCCAGAATCCCTATGCCCGGTCCAAGGCGAGCCTTCACCGGATCGCCGAGACGGCCCGCGCCGCCGGGACGTTCGTGTCCGTGGGGATCCTGTACAACCACGAGAGCCCGATCCGGCCCGTCCACTTCGTCACGCGCAAGGTCGCGCGCGCCGCGGCCGAGATCGCCTCGGGCCGGCGGGAGTCGCTGTCGTTGGGGAACCTGCACACATCGCGCGACTGGTCGGCCGCCGAGGACGTCGTCGACGCCATGGTGCGCATGGCCCGGGCCGAGTCGCCCCGCGACTACGTCGTCGCCTCGGGCCGCTTGCACACGATCCGCGAACTGGTCGAGGCTGCGTTCGGTGCGGCGGGTGTCGGCGATCCGTGGTCGCACGTGGCCCAGGACCCCGATCTGATGCGATCCGGCGACGCCACCGGCTGGCAGGGCGATGCGTCGCTGCTGCGCGCCGAACTCGGTTGGACCCCGACGACGCCGTTCGAGGACCTGATCGGCTCGATGGTGCACGCCGACTTGCGCCGCCTCGAGTCCGGTGTCGAGGAGGACCCCGCGTACCTCGAGTAGGGGTGAGCGTCAGTCGTCGCCGAGGCCGCGGGCGTGGAGGGCGTCGCCGGTCTCTAGGGCGTGCGCTACGGTCCTGATCGCGAACGGGGTGAGTAGTGCCCGGGGGCTGCGTTCGAGGCCACGGGCCTTGGCGGCCGCGCGAGTCTCGGCGGCGATGTCGATCAGATGCGGCAGGGCCGCGAGCATCAGGGAGAACGCGAGCGCGACTCGTTCGGGCCTGACGCCGAGCGGCCGCAGCGGTCCCAGGCCCCGCTCGACCGCGTTGAGCACGCCATCGACAGGGGTCGTCGCGGTGAATGCCAGGCCGACCAGGAACAGCGCCAGGAGATCACCCGACACCGAGACGGCGACCTCCCAGCCACGCTGCCAGACCTGAAACGCCGACACGATGGCGAGCATGATCAGCAGGCCGCGCAGCGATCGGAGGGTCCGCCGCGGGTCGAGCCGGGCCCAACCGGCGACGACGATCGCGACCACCAGGCACACCAGCGCGGCCTGCCAGCCCTTGGTCCCGACGACCACGACCGACCACAGGGCGACCAGGCCGAGCTTCGGACCTGCCGGGATGCGGTGCAGCAGCGTCGTGCCGGGGCGATAGATCCCGATGAGGCCCGTCACGACCGGACCCGTCCGCGATAGTGATCGATCGCGGCGGCCGGCGCGCCGTCGAACACCACCTCGGCGGAGTCGACGACGAGCACACGGTCGCAGCGATCCATCAGCTCCAGGTCGTGGCTGACCAGGACCAACTGCGGGCGCATCGAGAACAGCCGGTCGGCGACGGCGATCGTGTTGCGCAGGTCGAGCAGGGTCGTGGGCTCGTCGGCGACCACGACGTCGGGATCGGTGGCGAGTACGCCGGCCAGGGCGAGCAGCTGCTTCTGGCCGCCGGACAGGGCGTGCACCGTCACGTCGGCCTTGTCGGCGAGCCCGATCGTCGCGAGGACCTCCAGCGCCTGCGTACGTCGGGCCGCCTTGTCCTTGACGTGCCGACGCAGCGACAGCATGACGTCCTCGATGACCGTCGGCATGACGAGCTGGGCATCGGGCTGGGTGAACACGAAGCCGACGTGTCGTCGCACTTCGCGCCCGTCGCCGGCCACGTCGTGCCCGTCGACGAGCACATGGCCCGATGTCGGTGTCACCAGGCCGTTGATCAGCCGGGCGAGCGTCGACTTGCCCGAGCCGTTCGAGCCGATGATCCCGATCCTCTGCTCGGCCAGTGACAACGTGGTCGGCGCGAGGACCGTCAGGTCGCCGTCGGGGGTGTCGACGACGACCGAGGCATCACGGAACTCGATCATGAATGGAACTCGATCACAGGGGCGAGGCTATCCCCGTAGCAGTTGGGGGAACGCGCGGTGCACTGCGGCCGCGACGATCGCCGCTATGACGCCCTTCGTGATGTCGGCGACGAAGAACGGGGTCGCATAGCCCCAGGCGACACTCAGGCTCACGTCGAGCGCCCGTGCCATGCCGAGTGCACCGATCGTGCCGACCACGGCGACCGTCACGATGGCCGCGGCCACCGAGATGATGCCGACGAAGGCGGTGGGGCTCCGGCGTGCGGCCAGCTGGGCGACCAGGCCGACGAGGAACGCCGCGATGGGGAAGGCGAGGAGGTACCCACCGGTGGCGCCGGTCCAGGTGCCGGGTCCGGCAGCGCCCTGGGTGAAGATCGGGACGCCCGCGGTGCCGACCGCGAGATACAGCAGGACCGCCAGCGCGCCTCGCTTGGCCCCGAGCACGGCGGCTGCGAGGAAGATGCCGAACATCTGCAGGGTGTAGGGAACGTTCGCGACACCCTTGATGGCCGGCAGGATCGCGCACACCGCGATGAGCGCGGCGAACGTGGCGATCAGGGCGAGATCGGTGCTCGACGAGGAAGACGTGCGGCGTGACGTGGTGGAGTTGCTCATGGGGGTCCTGTCGGGGAAAGTTGCCTGAACACCGTTCAGGTGAACAGTGTTCAGGTTAATCGATAGGGTGGGGTCGTGGTCAACCGGTTGGACGACGTCGTCTCGGGAGCGCTGGAGGTGCTCGATGCGTACGGCCTGGAGTTCTGCTCCATGCGCCGGGTCGCAGGCCACCTCGGGGTCCAGCCCAGCGCGCTGTATCACCACGTGCCCGACAAGCAGACCCTCCTGGCTCTGATGGCCGACCGGATCGTCGCCGATGTCTCGGCTCCGGAGGAGGGGCCGGCGGATCAGCGAGCGGTGGCGCTGTGCCTGGAGCTGCGCGCTGCGATGCTGGGCATCCGCGACGGCTCCGATGTCGTGGCCACCGCGTCGGCCTTCCGGCTGGGCGTCTCGCGGATCGAGGCCGAACTGACCGAGGTCCTCGCCGACCGCGAAGGCGCGCGCACCTTGCTGCTGTTCGTCTTCGGCCACACTCAGGCGACCCAGATGCACCGGCTCGCCAGCGCCGTCGGCGCCGCCGAACCCGACGAGGAGGGGGACCTCGACGGGTCCTTCGACCGCGGCCTCGCCATCGTGCTCCGCGGCCTCGACCCCCGCTCGCGAGTCGATTAGTTCGCTGTCGGGAGTCACAAAGTTCGCGGCAGGTGACTCGCGAGTGCACACTTTGTGACTCGCGAGCGGGGATCAGGACCAGGAGGCATGCAGGGGTCTGCCCTCGTCGTAGCCGGCGGAGCTCTGGAGGCCGACGACGGCACGGTCGGCGAACTCGGCGATGGTCCGGGCACCGGCATACGTGAAGCTGGAGCGGACGCCCGCGACGATCTGATCGAGCAGATCCTCCACACCGGGGCGCTCGGGATCGAGGAACATCCGCGACGAGCTGATGCCCTCCTCGAACAGCGCCATGCGGGCCCGGTCGAAGCCCGCCGCGTCGCGGGTGCGGTTCGAGACGGCGCGCGAGGACGCCATGCCGAACGACTCCTTGTAGGGGCGGCCGTCGGCGCCGTACCTCAGATCACCGGGGCTCTCGTAGGTGCCGGCGAACCAGGATCCGATCATGACACTGGCCGATCCCGCGGCCAGCGCCAGCGCCACGTCGCGTGGGAACCGCACGCCACCATCGGCCCACACGTGCGCGCTCAGCTCAGTCGCGGCGGCCGAGCATTCCAGGACCGCGGAGAACTGGGGGCGGCCGACCCCCGTCATCATCCGGGTCGTGCACATGGCGCCCGGGCCGACGCCGACCTTCGCGATATCGGCTCCGGCCGCGACCAGATCGGCCACACCGGCAGCGGAGACCACATTGCCGGCAGCCACCGGGATGCGGCGGCCCGTGGCAGCGGCATGCTCGTCGCGAGCCGCGACCACGAGCGGCAGCGCCTCGAACATCTTCTCCTGGTGGCCGTGCGCGGTGTCGACGACCAGGACGTCGACACCGGTCGCCAGCAGCGCTCGGGCCTTGTCGGCGACCTCGCCGTTGATGCCGACCGCGGCACCGACCACCAGACGCCCCTCGGGGTCGACGGCCGGTGTGTAGATGGTCGACCGCAGCGCACCTTTGCGGGTCAGGACACCGACGAGCCGGTCATCGCTCACGACGGGAGCGATCGAGACATGGTTCAGTGCCAGCTGGTCGAAGCCGTCGCGGGGATCGGCGGAGGCGTCGAAGGTGAGCAGATCGGTCGTCATCACCTCGCGGACCTGCGCGAACCGGTCGATCTCGGCGCCGTCGTGCTCGGTCACCACGCCGACCGGTCGTCCGCCGTCGACGACGATGACCGCGCCGTGTGCGCGCTTCGGCAGCAGGCTCATGGCCTCGCCGATCGTGGTCGTCGGGGTGACCGTGACGGCGGTGTCGAACACGGGGTGCGCGCCCTTGACCTGTGCGACGGTCTGCTCGACGACGTCGAGGGGGATGTCCTGAGGCAGGATCGCGATCCCTCCGCGCCGCGCGACCGTCTCGGCCATCCGCCGTCCCGAGATCGCCGTCATGTTCGCGACCACGATCGGCAGCGTGGTACCGGTGCCGTCGACGGTCGCCAGATCGACGTCGAATCGACTCGTGACATCGGACCGGCTCGGAACCATGAACACGTCGTTGTAGGTCAGATCGTGCGACGGCTGCAGATCGTTGAGGAACTTCACCGGGCAAGTCTAGATGTGTCGCCGGGAGGGCGGCTGTCCTCGACCGCGGGCGAGAACTTCGGGATCCGCAGGAGGACCTTGGTGCCGTGACCGGGTGCGGTCTCGACGACGAGTCCGTGGCGAGGACCGTAGACGGTGCGAAGGCGCTCGTCGATGTTGGCCAGACCGACCGAGTCGCTGGGAGAGCGTCCGGCCAGCACGGCCCGGATCCGTTCGGGATCGGCGCCGGCGCCGTCGTCCTCGATCGAGATGAGGCATTCGGATCCGGCGTCGCTGGCCTCGACGACGATGACACCGCGTCCGGTCGTGCCCTCGACACCGTGCCGGACCGCGTTCTCGACCAGGGGTTGCACCGACAGGAACGGCAGCCGCACGCTCAGCACCTCGGGAGCCATGCGGGTGCGCACCTGCAGCCGTTCACCGAACCGCGCCTTCTCCAGCTTCAGATAGCGCTCGATCGAGCGCAGCTCTTCGGCCAGGGTCGTGAACTCGCCGTGACGGCGGAACGAGTAGCGCGTGAAGTCGGCGAACTCCAACAGCAGCTCCCTGGCCCGCTCGGGGTCGGTGCGCACGAACGTGGCGATCGCCGCGAGGGAGTTGTAGATGAAGTGGGGCGAGATCTGGGCCCGCAGGGCCCGCAGCTCGGCCTCCATCAGGGCCGTGCGCGACGCCTCGAGTTCGGCGAGCTCGAGTTGACTCGACATCCAGCGTGCGACCTCGGTGACGGCGCGGACGAGTCCGGCCGATGCCTCGTCGGCGTGCACCAGCAGACTGCCGATCACGGTGACCTCGACCGACAACGGTGCCACCACGGTGTGGGTCGACGCCTGGGTGGTGCCGGTGCGGAGCACGGTCGCCAGCAGGTCGCCGGCATCGGAGTAGCGCGCGCCGCCGCTCCAGGCGAGCGCGCCGGCCGTGTCGGTGATCGCGACCGTGTAGCTGCCCAGCAGAGCCCGGACGTGGGGTACGGCCGCTGCCGCGCTGTCGGCGTTCAGGCCCGTGCGCAACGACGGCGCCGCGAGAGACGCCGTGGAGAGCGTGGCGTAGGTGGCGCGGTCCTCGGCCGACCCGAGGGTGCGCCGGTGACTCAGCAGCCACCACCGAGTGCCCGCTGCGGCGGCGATCAGGACCGAGGCGGCGAGGACGACGATCAACACACTCGGCATCGAAGCCCCCGCTACTGCAGATCGAACAGGGTGACGTCGGCCGCGTCGTCGTCGTCCTGGATCTGCGACTTGTCGACTTCGGCCCGAACGTACTGAGTGCGGTGGCGCAGTCGCAGGGTCCCGGTCTGCTGGGCGCTCTGAGCGAACAGGTCGCGCACCTGATCGACCCGGTCGTCACCGAGCGAGGGCCCGGCGAGATCTCGGGCGAACCGCACGGTGCCCGGCAGGTCGAGGACCTCCCAGTCGGCGATCTCGTTGACCTCGGCCGGACGGAACAGGCCGGTCTGGGCCAGGGTCTGGTCGGCGAGTGCGCTGGGCGGCTCGACGCCGGCGATCTGCAGCAGGCGTCGCACCCACGGGATCGTGTCGTCGTACACGCGGGCGACCGTGGCAATGTAGCCACGGGGTCGCAGGATACGCGCGATGCCGGCCAGTTCGACAGGGGACAGGTTCAAGGACGGAAGCACCACCAGGTCGAACGAACTGCCGACGAACGGCAGACGGTCGACCCGGCCGCACACGTACGAGATGTCGCTGTCGTGGCGGTTGCGGGCGTCCTCGCCGACCACGACGACGTCATGGCCCTGGTCGCTGAAGCGGTACGCCAGGGCGTGGTCCCCGATGTGGAGGACATCGGACAGCCGGTCGCCGGCGAGCCAGTTGAAGGCGCGCGACACGGTGTCATTGGATCCGTCCACGGTCCGAGACTACTCGGTCGAGGCCGTCGAGATTTGAGCTCTTAGGGCAGGTCGTGGCCGGATCCCGCGAGGCACTCGTGCCAGACTTCGGGCGGGGACGTGGGGTCGACGGCCGACCTCGACGTCGGAAGGTGGGCAGATGACCGAGGCATCCGGGGCCGGCAGGCTCCGATCCGTCCAGGGCCTGCGCGGTATCGCGGTGCTGCTCGTCGTGCTCTACCACGTGGGCGCGCCGATCGGTGCGGGCTACATCGGCGTCGATGTCTTCTTCGTGATCTCCGGCTTCGTCATCACCCGGCTCGTGCTGTCTCGTTCGGCGGCGACGATGCGGTTGAGCCTGCGTGACTTCTGGGCGGCGCGTGTACGGCGCCTCGCGCCGGCACTGGGCCTGGCGATCATCCTGACGCTGCTGCTCAGCATCCCGTTCTCCGGGCCCGTCGGCGTCCAGGGCGATGTCGGCGTGACCGGCATCGCCAGCATCATGTGGATCGCCAACATCGTGCTGGCCTGGCTCACCTGGGGTTACTTCGCCGACAGCGCCGATCAGAATCCGCTGCTGCACATGTGGTCGCTCGGCGTCGAGGAGCAGTTCTACCTCGGCTTCCCGCTCCTGGTCGTCGCGGTCCTGTGGTGGGCGCGGCGCCGCGAAGGACGCAGGCGCATCGGCCTGTTCACGGCGGTCGTCGCCCTGATCACGGTGCTGTCGTTCGCGCTGTCCGTCTACGCCACGTACGGCGAGTTCTCCCTCGGCATCGGTCCGACGCTGGCGTTCTTCGCGCCCGTCACCCGGGCGTGGGAGTTCGGCATCGGTGCGCTGATCGCCCTCCTGCCCGCACGACTCCAGGCGGACCGCCGCGCGCGGTGGCTCGAGCCCGTGGGCGCGGTGCTCCTCGTCGTCAGCCTGATCGTGATCGACGATCCGTCGGTCTTCCCCGGCTACATCGCGCTGCTCCCGGTCGTCGCCTCGGCCCTGATGTGCTGGTCGTCCGCGGCGTCGCAGGACGGAGCACTGTCCTGGCGTCCGCTCGTGTGGCTCGGTGACCGGTCGTACGGCTGGTACCTGTTCCACTGGCCCCTCATCGTCCTGATCGGCAGCATCGTGACGAGTCCGGTCGCCGCGTTGCTCGGCCTCCTGCTCGCGCACTGGAGCCTGCAATTCGTCGAGGACCCGATCCGCCGGCGTCAGCGCTGGCCGCGACTCTCGGCCCCGCGCCTGTGGCTCGTCAGTAGTGTCCCGGTGATCTGCACGAGTGTGTTGCTGCTCTTCGCCGCTTCGAATCACTGGTGGAATCCCTCGGTCGAGGCCTTCGCGGCCGATGTCTCGCGCGGTCACCATCCGGTGCAGACCGAGTGCCAGGCGGTGACCGAGCTCAGCGCGCGCGACATGTCGGACTGCACGTTCGGTCCGGCCGACGATCGCTCGCCCATCATCTTGATCGGCGACTCGAACGCGGGCATGTACGCCGACATGGCGGTGCGCGCCGCCAAGCAGGCCGGTCGCCGGATCACGGTGGCGACGATCCCGTCGTGCCAGGTGACGGATCTGGCCATGGCCCGCCGGGGTGTGCGGCCGACGTTCCTCGTCGACTGCCTCGACCGGTACCGCGACACGATCGCCTGGCTCGAGAAGCAGCCGCCGTCGACCGTCATCGTCGCCTCGGGGTCGCCGGCACCTGACCTGAAGGATTTCGTGCTGGTGGGAGCGCACGACCGGGAGTATTCCGGCGGGGCCGCCAAGCAGGCGGCGTGGACCGCGAGCCTGAAGCGGGCGTACTCGGCGATCGAGCAAGCGGGCCATCAGGTCGTGGCCGTCGAGTTGATCCCGCAGTGGATGGACTCCGACGGATCGGCCTGGTCTCCCTCGAACTGCCGGTTGGTGGATCTGCTGAGCGATGCCGCAGGTTGCCACCGACACCTGTCGCTGGACCGTATGGACCGTCAGCAGCGCCGCACGCTCGCCGCCGGGCGGGACGCGGCCGCCGAGGCCGGTGCGACCATGATCGAGGTGCGCGACCTGCTGTGCCCCGACAAGCGTTGCGGGACCGTGTCAGCCGACGGGACGGGGCTCTACAGCGACAGTGCCCATCTGACACCGGTCGGTGCCGCACTGCTGCAGTCGAGGTTCAGCGACCTGATGTCGCATCCACCGCGATGACCTCGAAGCGGTCGGTCACCCGGGCCACATCGAACTTCTCCTCGGCGACCGCTCGCGCGCGATGCCCGATGTCGGTGACCGACGGCGTGTCCAGCGACGCGAGCCAGGCGATCGACCCGCTCACCCCCTCGACGTCGGGCGTGCCGACGTGGCCGCCGGACGCGACGATGTCGGTGGCCGCCGGATTGTCCGCCGGCATGAGTCCCAGGATCGGGCGTCCGGCCGCCATGTACGACAGCACCTTGCTCGGGATCGAGAAGCGGGTGGCGTCGGGTTCGAGTAGGGCGACCAGGACGTCGGCCGATCCCAGCACGTCGGCGAGCGCCTCGGCCGGCTGGAACCCCACGACCCGCAGGTCCCGATCGCGGCCGACCAGGTCATCGGCGGCTTCGCCCTCGGACACGACGGTGAGTTGGGCCGCGACACCGGCCTGACGCAACCGCTGCATCAACTCGACCAGCAGCGCCGGATTGTGCTTGCGGCCGATCGTCCCGGCGTACAGCAGCCGCAGGCCGGGCTGTTCGGTGAACAGATCGGCGGCTGACGGATTCTCACGCGGACGCGGCCGGATGTCGCCCAGCGGGGCCCAGTTGGGGATCACCGAGACCCGGACGGGATCGACGCCCCAGCCGTCGTACACCTCGGTGAAGGCATCGCCGATCGCGACGACATGGGCGGCCTTGCGGGCCAGATACGCCTCCATCCGATCGAGCACCCGGGCACCGGCCGCTGCCGCAGGGCGCGGCAGGCGGGCCCGGAGCTCGTCGCTCATCGCGGCGCTGTACACGTCCTGGTGCCAGAACACCCACGGCAGGCCGTGGCGGCGCGACCAGCGGGCGATGCGGTGGCTGGCCAGCAACGGGATGTTGCACGAGATGAACGCGTCGAAGCGCTCGGAGCGCAGATGGTCGATCGTCGCGCGCGCGTAGGCACGCTCCCAGGCGATGCGGGCGCGTGGCGAGTTCTTCTCGTACGGGCGGTCGATCGCGAGCCGGACGAACGAGAGACGAGGGTCGTCCTCGGCCGCCAGGTCCCCCTTGCCGCTGACGTACTCGGCGGCCGACGTGTGCACGACCTCGTGGCCGCGGTCGGCGAGCCGGCGAGCCAGCTCGGCCTGGAACGGGTGTCCGGAGAAGTCGTGGAGACAGATCCGCATCGGGTTCAGTAGCGCGACTTGATCTGGTCGTGGATCCAGGAGTAGGTGCGCTCGAGGCCGTCGTGCAGTGTGATCGAGGGCTCCCAGCCGTAAAGCTCGTGGAACATCGTGTTGTCGCTGTTGCGGCCGCGGACGCCCTGGGGAGCCGACAGATCGTGCTGCTTCTCGACCTTGATGCCGGCGATGTCCTCGAGGATGCCGATCATCTGGTTGATCGTGACCAGCTCGGCCGAACCGAGATTGACGGGCTCGACGTTGTCGCCGGCGAGGATCTCCTGGGAGCCGCGCACGCAGTCGTCGATGTACATGAAGCTGCGGCTCTGCTCGCCGTCGCCCCACACCTCGATCGTGTGCTCGCCGCTGAGCTTGGCGTGCGCGATCTTGCGGCTCAGCGCGGCCGGCGCCTTCTCGCGCCCGCCTTCGAACGTGCCGTCGGGGCCGTAGACGTTGTGATAGCGCGCCACCCGGGTCTCGAGGCCGTAGTCCTCGCGGAAGTGCCGCGCCATGCGCTCGCTGAACAGCTTCTCCCAGCCGTAGCCGTCCTCGGGATCGGCCGGGTAGGCGTCGGCCTCCTTCAGCGCGGTGACGTTGGGGTCGGTCTGCTTGTCGCCGGCGTAGACGCACGCCGAGCTGCTGTAGAAGAACCGCTTGGTCCCGGCGTCGCGGGCCGCGACGAGCATGTTGGTGCTGGTGAGCACCGACAGCATGCACTCGGCCTTGTTGTTCTCGATGAAGCCCATGCCGCCCATGTCGGCCGCGAGGTTGTAGATCTCCTCGCTGCCTTCGGCGAACGCGTGTGCCTGCCGGGCGTCGGAGCAGTCGCCGACGATGTTCTCGGCCGCGTCGTGCACCTGGTACCACTCGTCGAGCGGCTTGACGTCGACGCCGCGGACGGACTTGCCCTGCTTGAGCAGATCGGCCACCAGATGTCCGCCGATGAATCCACCTGCACCAGTCACGACCACGCTCATCGGCCGGATCACCTCATGTCTGTCGGGGAGTTGGGGTGTGTGGACCGCAGGTGTGATCTGCTGACCCGGGTCACAGTGGAGACACCGTACCTCTCACCCGGTCTCTCACCCGTCACCGCCCGCCCGACGAAACGGGCACGCGCCCTCGGGCGCCGAGCGCTTCACTACGCTGCAGGGGTGTCAGAGCAGTCACCGGACCACTTCCTCGCGGTCGCCTCGTTGGAGGGGGTCCCGTCGGCGTTCGCCGCGACGCGCGACGGGATCGATGCGCTCCTGCGCGATCGCGGGCTGCGCCGGTCGACTCCTGAGGACACCGCCCGCGCCGTCCTGCTCGGCGCCGCCGCCAGTGCATCGTTGGAGGGCGACGAGGTCACGGCGGAGGATCTGTCGGAGGGCGGGGGTGGTCCTGTCGCTCGCGGCGTCCTGCAGATGTCCGGAGAGCTGCTGGGGCTGCTGCCCGAGTGGCGCCGTTCGCCGGTGCAGGTCATCGCGCGCCTGCACGCGGTCGCAGCCGCGGCCTCCGGTCCTGCGGCAGAGCCGGGACGCCCCGTCAGCCCCGAGGGGGCGGCCCGCCTGCACGAACTCGCGCGGCAGCTGGCCAGGCCGACGCGCGCGCCGGCGCTGGTCGTCGCCGCGGTCGTCCACGCGGAGATCGCTGCCGCGGCCGCGTTCGCCAGTCACAACGGAGTCGTGGCCCGCGCTGCCGAACGCCTGGTCCTGGTCGCCTCGGGGGTCGACCCGGCGTCGGTCACGGTGCCCGAGGCAGGCCACGCCGCCACCCCGCGGTCGTACCAGCAGGTGCTGTCCGGCTATGCCGCCGGCGACACCGACGGCGTGCATCAGTGGCTGTTGTACGCCGCCGACGCCTTCGCGCGCGGAGCGGAGGCCTCGCCTCTCACGCAGCGCTGACGGTGCTCGACCAGGCAGTACGATGCCGTCCCATGAAGGTCCGGTTGCTCGTCGCCGCAATCCTCGCCCTGCTTCCCAGCCGGCTGCACCGGCTGGGTGGACGGCTTCTGCTGGGCTGGGACGTGCATCCGACCGCCCACCTGGGTCACAGCATCATCGCGGCCCGCAAGGTCACGATCGGGGCGGGCGCCGTGATCGGCACGGGCAATGTGATCAAGGGGCTCGAAGAGCTGACGATGGGCGATGAAGCGGTCATCAGCTACCTGAACTGGATCTCGGGTCCGCCGGTGGGCAGTGGCGCATTCCAGCATTCCCCGAACCGTCGTCCGGCGCTCGTCATGGGCCGTGGCGCGGCGATCAGCGGGCGTCATATCGTCGACTGCTCCGACACCGTCACGTTCCAGGAATTCGCGTCGATGGGCGGCTATCGGTGCGTCATCTTCACCCATAGCGTCGACCTGATCCGCAACCGGCAGCGGTGCACGCCGGTCACGATCGGCGAGCGCACCGCGATCCTGAGCAATGTCGTGCTCCTGGCCGGGACGTCGGTGGCGCCGCGATCGATCGTGTCGGCCGGATCGGTCGTCAACACGCCGCTGACCACGGAGCTGACGTTCTATCGAGGCAATCCCGCCGAGGCGGTCCGGTCCCTGCCGGAGGACCTCGGCTACTTTGTTCGCACCTCTCCCCACGTCGACTGATCACATCAGGAGCACCGCACGTGTCCAGCACTGACGACGCAGCCACCAGTTACGACCCGGCGTCCCACTACGACCGGGTCACCCGGGCGTGGGCGCTCCTTCTCGGTGCCGAGTTGCACTACGGGGTGTTCGACAGCCCCGACGGCCCGCTCGAGCCTGCCACCGCGCGGCTCACGGATCTGATGATCGAGAACGCCCGGCTCGAGGCCGGACTGCGCCTGCTCGACGTCGGCTGCGGATCGGGCACGCAGGCCTGCCGCCTGGCCGAGGACCACGGCATCGAGGTGCTGGGCATCACCACGAGCCAGGTCGGCATCGAGGAGTCGACGGCTCGTGCGCAGTCACGCGGCATCACGACCGCGACGTTCGAGCTGCGCGATGCCACGGCCAACGGTCTGCCCGACGACTCGTTCGACCGGGTGTGGGCCCTGGAGTCCTCGCACCTGATGCCGGACCGCACGGCGTTCGTCAGCGAGGCCGCCCGCGTCCTGCGTCCCGGCGGCCGGTTCGTGATGTGCGACATCGTGCGCCTGCGCGAGATCCCCTTCAGCGAGTTGCGCCGCCGGCGCGAGGAGTTCGCCCTGCTGCGTGCTGCCTACGGCTCGGCGCGGATGGACCCGATCGAGTCCTATGCGGCCACGGCCCGCGACCACGGCCTCGAGGTCGACCAGGTGGTCGATCTGTCCGAGGCGACGTTCCCGACCTTCGCCCGCTGGCGCGAGAACCTGGAGCGGCACGTCGACGACGTCACCCCCGCGCTCGGTGCTCAGGGCGTCGACGAGTTCGCCCGTTCGCTCGACGTGTTGGCGAATCTCTGGCAGGAGCAGACGCTCGGCTATGCCCTGTTGTCCGCCTCGGCACCGCGCTAGCTGGTTATAGTCACTCCGACCGGCACTACCACGACGACCCCTGGAGCCCCTCCCATGTCGAACTCCCAGAATCCCGCCGAAGAGACCATCCGCGGGTTCCTCGCACGCATCGGCAAGGACGCCGAATTCGACGCATCCACGTCGCTGTACGGAGACGGTCTCGGACTGGACTCCCTCGAGGTCGCCGAACTGTCGGTCCTGCTCGAGGACACCCACGGCCGCGACCCGTTCAGTGCCGGTCTCGACGTCACCACGGTCGGCCAGGTACTCGACTTCTACGCACCTGCTGCATGATCGGGCTCGTCGAGCGATCGGCCGAGCGTGACCCCGACCGGCCGGCGATCGTCGGCGAGTCACGCAGCCTGACCTACGGCGAGCTGCTCGCCGGTGCGCGGACCGTCGCAGCCCAACTGCGGGCCCGCGGCGCCGAACGGGTCGCGATCGCCGAGCACGACCCCATCAGCACCATCGTGATCCTGACCGGGTGTGCGCACGCCGGACTCGAGGCGTGCGTGCTGCCCACCGCGGCAACCGACGAGACGGTCGTGTCGATCGCCGACCAGATCGGCGACGCCGTCATCGTGACGTCGCGTCCGCTGCGCCATCCCCGTGTGCTCGCGACCGCCGAGGTTCTCGCGCCCACCGACGAGCCGGCCGGTGAGGCAGCGACCGACGGCGTCGTGCTGGTCCTGACCACCGGCACCACGAGTGGCCGCCCGCGCGCCGCGCGACACCTGTGGAGCCGGGTGCTGATCCCCCATCAGGAGACCCGCCCGACCCCCGATCACCGGTGGCTGCTCGTCTACGGCCTGAATCAGTTCGGCGGCCTGCAGGTCCTCCTGCACGTGTTCGTGGCCGGCGCGACGGTCTACGTGCCCGACTCCTTCCAACCCCGGCACGCGGGCCGGCTGCTGTCGCCGTGGGGCATCACCCACGTCAGTGCCACCCCGACGTTCTGGCGATTCGCGCTGGCCGAGCTCAGCGGTTCCGCCCCGCCCCCGCTGGCCCAGGTCACGCTGGGCGGCGAAGCGGTACCGGCCGCCCTGCTGGCCGATCTGCGCGCGCGATTCCCCGACGCCAAGATCTCCCAGATCTACGGAGCGACCGAGTACGGCGGCAACATCACGGTGCGCGACGGGCTGCCGGGCATCCCGCTCGACCTCCTGACCGCCCACGACCGCATCCAGTTCGAGGTCCGCGACGGCGAGCTGTGGGTCCGATCGAAGACCGCGATGCTGGGATATCGAGACGATGCCGCGAACGTCGGGCAGGAGCAGGACCTCGACCGGTCCGAGTGGCGCCCCACGGGCGACCTGGTGGAGATCGTCGGCGACCGGGTGCAGTTCCGGGGCCGTGCGTCCGAGGTCATCAACGTCGGCGGCGTCAAGGTGCATCCGGCGCCGATCGAGGAGCGCATCGGCTCGGTCGACGGCGTCTTCGTGGTGCGCGTCGGCAGCCGGTCGAACGCCGTCGTCGGCTCGATCGTGGCCGCCGAGCTCGTGATCGAGCCCGGTCACGATCCCGAAGCGGTGGTCGCGGCCGTGCGTGCGGCCTGCGAGGATCTGCCACCGGCTGCTCGCCCACGCAGCATCAAGGTCGTCGACGAGCTGCCGACCACGGGCAACAAGATCGCGAGAGGCGCACTATGACCAGCACCGACGAGACCACGGACGGCCGCGTCGTCGTCATCACCGGTGGCAGCCGGGGTCTGGGGGCCGGCCTGGTCCAGGCCTACCTCGACGAGGGCTATCGCGTCGCGACCTGCGCGCGCTCTCGCACTGAGCAGGTCGACCAGTGGGCCGCCGATCCCCGGACCGCCGAACGCCTGCTGTTCCGCGAGACCGACGTCAGCGATCGCGCCGAGGACGCCGCCTTCATCGGTGCCGTGATGGAGCGCTGGGGCCGCATCGACATCCTGATCAACAATGCGGGCGTCGCGCGTGACGCGATCCTCGCGACCGCGCAGCCCGACGACGTCGACACGGTCATCGACCTCAACCTCAAGGGCACGCTCGAGATCACGCGCCTGGTCAGCCGTCGCATGCTCGCCCAGGGTGGTGGGTACATCGTCCAGATCTCGTCGATCGTCGGCCTGTCCGGCTATCGGGGTCTCGCGGTGTACAGCGCGACCAAGGCCGCGCTCGACGGCATGACCCGCGCGCTGGCCCGCGAGCTCGGATCGCGCGGCATCATCGTCAACTCGGTCGCGCCGGGATACCTGCGCACCGAGATGTCGCACGGCCTCGACGAGGACCAGCTGCAGCAGATCGTGCGGCGCACTCCGGCCGGCCGCCTCGGTGAGCCGGAGGACATCGCGCGCCTGGTGTTGTTCCTGACCAGCGAGGACAACACCTACATCACCGGCCAGACGCTGGTGGCCGACGGGGGACTCACCGCATGAGGAGCCCATGATGTCGTCCGTATCCCAGTTGCCCCTGCGCATCCTCTTCAAGGGCCCGAGCACCCTGGTGTGGACCTCGATGATGAGCGGACCACGCACCGACCTGGTCTTCCCGCGCGTCATGGAGGCCGAGCTGATCCGGCGCGACCGGTCGGTCGACACCTGGAATGCCGCACGCAACGGCTGGTTGACCCGCGATCTGTTCGGGACCTGGGAGGACGAGATCTCCTCGTGGTCGCCCGACATCGTCGTGATGAACCCGGCGCACATGGAGACCGTCCACGCGATCCTGCCGCCGTGGCTCGAGCGGGGCGCCAATGCGGTCAGCCGCCGCCCCGGCCGGTTCCGTCGCCTGTACTACCGCCGGATCCTGCGCGGGCTGGCGCGGTTCGTGCTGCACGTCCAGCGGCGTGTCGACGGCCCGGGCCGGTTCCAGGGACGGGTGGAACGCGCCCTCGGCTACACCGACGAGTATCTGCGCATCAGCCAGCAGGTCCAGAACCCGCTGATCCTGCTGCTCGAGCTGCACGAGCCCACGCAGAAGAAGGTCGACTGGTTCCCCGGCTGGCCCGCGCGGCGTGAGCTGCTGAACGACGGGCTGCGACAGCTGGCCGATCGGTACGACAACGTCCGGTACGTCACGATCAGCGATCTGATGGGACAGTTCGATCCGGGGAGGCCCGAGGATCTGTGGGCCGACGGCATCCATTTCAATACCGCCTTCCACCGCGCCATCGGCGAGAAGCTCGCCGCGATCGCGGAGGAGTGGGCTTCGACTCAGCCGCACCTGAGCAGCGTGCGGCTCGCCTCCGTGCCGGTGGTGCCTGCCTGACGGCTGCGACGCGCGCAAGCGCGACCCAACGCCACGGTGCCGACCCGGTTCGGAATACTCTCCCTGACATGTCCTCACCGATTCAGCTTCCGCTGCGGGTGCTCGTCAAGGGCGCCAGTAATGTGCTCTGGACCTCGATGATGAGCGGCCCCCGCAGCGATCTGGTGTTCGCGCGGGTCATGGAGCAGGAGCTGCTGGCCGGGGGCCGGGCGACCGAGGTCCGCAACGCCGGTGTCCTCGGCATGGAGATCCACGAGATGTTCGACACCTGGGAGGACGACATCGCTCGGTGGTCGCCCGACATCGTGGTCATGGCCGTGGGGCAGTACGACATCTTGCACACCCTGTTGCCGCACTGGCTCGAGCGCGGTGCCAATCGGGTCAATCGGCGGCCCAGCCTGTTCCAGCGCTTGTTCTATCGCCGGTTCCTGCGACTGGTCGCCCGGGGCGTGCTGCTGGTGCAGCGGCGCGTCGACCGCCCCGGTCTTCGGCTCGACCGTCGTTCGCGTCGCGCGATCCGCGACCTGACCGAGTACATCAAGATCACTCAGCAGGTGGCGCATCCGCTGATCATCCTGCTCGAGGTGCACCCGCCGACCGCGGCGAAGATCGCCTGGTTCGGCGGCTGGGACGAGCGCATCGCCGTCTTCAACGACCGGATGCGCGCGATCGCCGACGCCGACGAGAGCGGTACCGTCCGGTTCGTCGAGATGATGGATCTGGCCGCGCAGTTCGATCCGGGCACGCCGGAGCAGTTGTGGGCCGACGGGATCCACTTCAACCCCGACATGCATCGTCTGGTGGGCCAGCGGCTGGCCGGTGTCGCCGAGGAATGGGCCCGCACGCAGCCGCACCTGGCCCCACCGCATTCGGCCCAGCCGTGACGCGGCCCGACCCCGAGCGCGCCCTGCGGATCGCGGTCGTCCACAGCTTCTACTCCAGCCGGCAGCCCAGCGGCGAGAACGTCGTGGTCGACCTGCAGGTCGAGGCGCTGCGGCGTGCGGGGCACGAGGTCGCGGTGGTGAGCCGGTCCACCGACGAACTGGAGCAGGCCGCGACCTATCCGTTGCGGGCCGGCTTCCGCGCGGCCACCGGACGGGGGGACTCGCCGCTGGCGGAGATCGAGGCGCACCGGCCCGACGTCGTCCACGTACACAACCTGTTCCCGAACCTCGGCCGCCGCTGGGTCGAGCACCTCGACGTCCCGCTGGTCGCGACCCTGCACAACTACCGGCCGCTCTGTCCGGCGGGGACGCTGGTGCGCGACGGAGTCACCTGCACGCTGTGCCCCGACACCGGCACCGCCCGGCACGCGGTCGTGCACGCCTGCTTCAAGGACAGCCGGGCCCAGACGCTGCCGGTGGCCCTCGGCACGCGGTTCGCCGACGACCCCGTGCTCCGGCACGCGGACCGGATCGTGACGCTCAGCGAGACGATGAGCCGGACCTACGAGCGCTTCGGCGTCGGAGCGGACCGTCTCGTCGCGGTGCCCAACTTCGTCGCTGCCGGCGGGCCGTCCCCGGGTGACCGCGACGACCGGTGGTTGTTCGTCGGCCGCCTGACTCCCGAGAAGGGCATTCTGGCGCTGCTGGAGGCGTGGCCGGCCGACCGTCCGCTGCTCGTCGTCGGCGACGGGCCGTCGGCCGAACAGGCCAGGCGACTGGCCGGCCCCGGGGTGACGTTCCTCGGCCAGCGGGCGCACCCGGAGATCCTCGACCTGATGGGCCGGGTCCGGGGACTGGTGTTCCCCAGTCTGTGGCCCGAAGGGCTGCCGACCGTCTACCTGGAGGCACTGGCCGCCGGACTCCCGGTCCTGGCCTGGCCGCAGTCCATCGTCGGCACGCTGGTCGCGGCCGACGGAACCGGTCTGGTCCACGACGGTGACGACCTGCCCGCCCTGCTCGCCGAGGCGGACCGACGGTTTCCGACGCTGGGCGATCACTGCCGTTCGGTGTTCGACCGGCGCTACAGCGAGCGCGCGTGGTCGACGACGATGACCGCTGTGTACCGGTCCGTGGCAGGTGCCACATGACCGACGCGACACCGTCTCGCGCCCGGTCGAACATCAGCTGGGGCCTGCTCGACCAGGTCGTGGCGAGCGGTTCGACGTTCCTGTTCGTCGTCGTCGCGGCACACAGCGTCGCGCCGGTCGAGCTGGGTGCCATCGCGTTCGTGTTCGAGCTCTACCTACTCGGCGTGATGATCACCCGGGGGGTGACGGGCGATCCCCTGACATCACGCTTCGCCGGACGCGACCGAGAGGGGCTGGCGCGTCCTATTCGCGCGGCGGCCACGGCAGCGGTGCTGGTGGGTGCCGGACTCGGCGTGCTGGTCGCGATCGGTTCGACGATCGCCCACGGGCCACTGCGCGAGGCGTTGCTGGTCGCCGCGGTCGCCCTGCCGGGACTGACCCTGCAGGACTACGTCCGCAGCGCCCTCATCGTGCAGGGCCGGGTCCCGTCGACGTTCGCCAACGACACGTTCTGGGCGGTCGTGCAGCTGCCCGCGATGCTCGTCGCGGCTCAGATCCATCCATCGGCCGGGTCGGTGTTCGGTGCCTGGGCCGCCACCGGCTGCCTCGCGGCCGTGATCGGCCTGGTCCAGCTGCGGTCGGGTCTCACCGGTCCCCGGGCGGTGCGCGGCTGGTTCGCCGAGACCCGGGACCTGTGGCCGTTCTATCTCGGCGACAATCTGCTGTTCCAGGCGTCGTCGATGCTGCTGATGGTCGTCGTGTCGGCCACCGCGGGTCTCACCGCGATGGCCGGCTTCCGCGTCGCGATGACCGTGTACGCGCCGCTGTCGCTGATCGGTCGCGGTGTCATCACGGTCTCGGTCGCGATGCTCGCCCGCCGCCGCGAGAACCCCGCCGAGGTGCGTCGCCAGGCACTGCTGATCTCCTTCGTGCTGACCCCGTTGGCGATCGGGTGGGGCCTGCTGACACTGCTGGTGCCGACCTCGGCCGGCGTCGCACTCTTCGGCGAGTCGTGGCACGAGGCCGAACCCGTGGTGTTCCTGGCGAGCTTCGTGTGCGCGGCGGGCTTGTTCGCGACCGGCGTCGCGATCGGCCTGAGGGCCCTCAGCGCGGGCCGGCATGCGCTGATCGGGCGGATCGTCGTGACGATCGGAGCGGCGATCGCCTCGGCGATCGGAGGGCTCCTGGGCGAGGAGCACGGCTTGTTCCTCGCGCTCGCGATCTTCTTCCCCGTGCAGGCGGCCGTGTGGTGGGGCCTGCTCAGCCACGCCGCGCGCACGCCACGTGCCGAAGGCTCAGACCGTGGCCTCGACGTACAGTGAGCCGGGCCGGTACTCGGTGCCCTCGGTGTCCTGGTCGAGCAGATAGCCCGGCCAGTCCTCCAGGGCACTGGTGTCGAACGTGCGGATCTGGGGGTCCTTGAAGCCTGCCTCGACCAAGACCATCGGCAGGTTCACCCGGTCCCACATCCACTGATGGGTCTCGCCGCGCTTGCGGGCGTCGCCCAGTACGGTGTTCTCGGCCCAGCGGCGGAATCCGGTGCGCTGCGACGTGCCCCAGGACTCCTTGCGCACCATCTGGTGCACCAGCAGCAGGACGTTCCACTCGTGCTCCTCGGCGGTGTTCGTGCCGGCGAGCGCGCCCTCGAGGGTGTCGAGATAGCGGCGCACCTCGAACTCCAGATCCGGTACCACCATGCGGTGGACGCCGCCGGGCTTGAGGACACGCTTGACCTCGGCCAGGAACCCTCCCACGGCGTCACGATCGAGGTGCTCGAACAGGTGGGAGTGGTAGACCGCATCGACCGACGCGTCATCGAACGGGATGCCCTTGCGCAGATCGTGGCGCAGGACGTCGTCGCCGCTCATCGCGTCCCACGCGACCCGGCGCTCACCCGTGATGACCAGGGGAGCGACCTTGCGGCCGATGCGCGACCCCTTCAGGCGGATGGGCAGCGACCAGTCGATGTTGATGCAGCGCTCACTGGTCTGATAGCCGCAGCCGAGGTTGAGCACCTTCACCGGTTGCCTCCGAACGGCTTGACGGCGATGCGGCCCGAGGTATCGATGCGGTGCAGGAACACCGGGCGGTCGTAGTCGGCCAGATAGTCGTCGACGGCCTTGCGCGGGCCCTCGAGGTATCCGTAGTCGTCGACGATGAGGATCCCGCCCTCGGACAGCCGGGGGAACATCGTCTCCATCTCGACCTTGGTCGACTCGTACCAGTCGGTGTCGAGCCGCAGGAACGCGATCTGATCAGGCGCGTTGGCCGGCATGGTGTCTTGCACCATCCCCTTGATCATGTGGATGCGCTCGACGGGGTAGCCGGTCTGCGCGACATTGGCTCGGACGACCTCGATCGGGGCGTCGAGGTACGCGGTGTCGCCGGCCTGAGCACGTAGCTCGGACAGCAACTCCTCGAGCGGCTGGTCGGAGCCCACGATGCCGTCGTGCTCCCCGGGCTCGGGGAGCCCCTCGAACGTGTCGTACAGGTACAGGTCGCGGTCGGTGACGCCGAGTTCGACGAGGGTGCGTGCCGCGGCCATGATGCTGCCGCCCATCCAGACCCCGGACTCGACGAAGGCGCCGGGGATGTCGTGAGCCACGACATGCCGTGTGGCGGAGACGACGGCTTCGATGCGTTCCACCGTGGTCATCGTGTAGGGACGGACGGACTTGATCGTGGCCACCATCGCCGGGTTCAGGTCGGGGCCGATCTCGCGGGAGATCGAGATGTTCCGATCCCGTAGGGCCTTCGACACCCGTTTGGCCGCACGTGCCTTGATTCCCATCCCACCAACTCTCGATCACGCCACTCTCGACGACACGGACGCGCGTCACGGTACACAACCGCCGCGGGCCCTGCGGAGTCACGCACCCATTTGGCGCGCCTATGATCGCCAGGTGTCTCGCGCCGACCACCGTCCACGCCACCCCGCCGATGCTCCCGCGCCGCTCGGGCTCACCCCGGAGCAGGAGGGCGGTCTGCGTCGTGCGCAGCTGAGGCTGCTCGCCGAGTTCGATCGGGTGTGTTCGGTCCTGGGGGTGGAGTACTTCGCGATGTACGGCACGGCGCTCGGGGCCGCCCGCCACGCCGGATTCATCCCGTGGGACGACGATCTCGACGTCGGCATGCTTCGCGCCGACTACGACCGCCTGGCCCGTGACATCGCCGGTGAGCTCGGGCCCGACTTCTTCTTCCAGACCGTCGACAGCGATCCGCACTACGGCTGCATGTTCGGCAAGCTGCGCCTGCGCGACACCCGCTGCGTCGATCGCATCAGCTACGGGTCGCCGCAGCACGGCGGGGTCTTCATCGACGTCTTCCCGCTCGATGCCAAGGCCACCGGACGGTGGAGCCGGTTCGAGCAGAAAGCGATGCGGTACGTCGGCTTCCGCCTGCTGTACCTCAAGGCCGGCTATCTGTTCATGAAGGGGACATCCGCATCGTCTCGTCTGGTCCAGTCGATCGCGCGCGGCGTCATCCGGGTGTCGCCGCGCCGGTGGCTCATCGCGTTCACCGAGCGCCACACCCGGCTCGGTCGTACCGATCCGCCCGAGCAGTACGTGAGCCTGTTCGGTGCCTACGTGTACGAGCGCGACACGATCGATGCGGCGTGGATCCATCCGGTGCGGACCGTGCCGTTCGAGGACATGACGATTCCGGTGCTCGGCGACCTCGACGCCTATCTCACTCAGATCTACGGCGACTATCGCCAGCCCCCGCCGCCGGAACTGCAGGTGGGCCACCACGAGATCGTGGAACTCGAACTCGGAGCGTGAGCATCTTCGCAGGGATGATCGAAATAGCGATCATTCGAGCCGAAATGCTGATATGATCGAAATATGAATCTTCGGCGGGTCGTCACGGCGCAGGATCTCGGCCTCGCGGTCCGAGCCGCTCGGCACGCCAAGGGCTTGGACCAGGCGGAGCTGGCGGAACGGTGCGGTGTGACCCGCATGACGATATCGCGGCTCGAGCGAGGCGAGTCGGTCAATGCGGCCACCGCCGTGACCGCGCTCTCCGAGTGCGGCTACGAACTGCTCGCTGCACCCAAGTTCAGCAAGGTCTCGGTGCGCTGATGGCGCGTCCGGCGCTGGACGTGTGGCTGTACGGTCACCGGATCGCGGTGCTGTCGGAGCCGTCGCTATTCCGCTACCGGCTGGAGTACGTCGAGGAGGCGCTGGACGAGTACGGCGAGGGTGCCAGGGTCCTCAGCCTCGCGCTGCCCGTGACGAAACGCCCGATCACCGATGCCGGGCCGGACGGGCGGGTGTCGGCGTTCATCGAAGGGTTGCTCCCGGAGGGCAATCTGCGGCAGCAGGTCGCGGCGACAGCAGGGGTACCGACGGTCGACAAGATCGGATTGTTGACCCAGGTCGGTGCGGAGTGCGCCGGAGCGGTCCAGATACTCCCACCGGGGCTCGACCCGGCGAACGGCAACATTCGACCATTGACCCGAACCGATGTCGATCGGCTGGTGGCCGACCTGCCGACCTACCATGTGCCCGAAGGGGCCGCGCTGCAGGCGTCATTGGCCGGGATCCAGGACAAGGTCCTGCTGACGCGGTTGGGTGATGACGGCTGGGGCTGGCCCGAGAACGGCGCCGTCTCGTCTCATCTCATCAAACCGGAGCCGACCTCCGGTGCTGTCGCTCACCTGATCTCCACCGAACACTGGTCGCTGGAGGTTGCCCGGCGGGTGGGAATCGCGGCAGCACAGGCGCAGCTGGACACCTTCGACGGCCGGCTCGCGCTGGTGGTGAACCGATACGACCGCACCGACCAGGGAGTGCGGATCCACCAGGAGGACTTCTGCCAGGCGCTCGGACTCGGCCCAGAAGCCAAGTACGAGAGCACGGCAGAGGCACAGAGACTCGGGACTCGGCTACGACGGCTGGCGGAGCTCGCCGCGCCACGCGCCGTCGATCCGACGTCGTTCCGGCTCGACCTACTGCGTGCCATCACGTTCAACATGGCGATCGGGAACGGCGATGCGCATTCGAAGAACTATTCGGTCCTGATCGATCGAGACGGTGCGGTCACGCTCGCGCCCGTCTACGACTGCGCTCCCGTGATGTATCTCGACCCCAGATTCGGCTCGACCGGACAAGTCGTCAACGGACGGACCAGCATCTCGAATCTCAGCGTCGACGATCTGGTCTCGGAGGGCCGGTCCTGGGGCATCCCGCAGCGACTCGCCGTGGAAGCGGTCGAATCGGTCTTCGGCGCGGTCAAGGAGTCCGCTCACGCGATCGCTCCACCTGAGGGTGCCGAAGAGATCGTGGAGAACCTCGACGCTCTGTGGGCGCAGCGTTCCTGGCCCGTGTAGCGACCCAGTCGCGGCCAGCGTCAGGCCAGCGGCTTGCGTGCGTACAGGTCCAGGACGTTGCGGAAGAACAGATCTCGATCGACCGCGACATCGAAGCCGCGGGCCGCCACGCGGGCCGCGCGTTCGGGGAGGCCGAGCGAGCGTAGGTACGACTGGGTCTGCAGGCTGTAGCGTGCGACCGGCTTGACCTCGATGACCTCGAACCCGGCGCGTTCTGCCTGCGTCGTGAGCCCCTTGCGCGAGTTGAGCACGATGTGCGCATCGGTGACGCGTCGATCGAGCACGCGCGTGACGCGGCCCCGTGACAGGCGTGCCGCGGCGAGACCGGCCGTGTCCATCGCCGACCAACGCGGGGTCTGCAGGAACAGGACGCCACCGGGCTTGAGCACCCGCAGGATCTGGGCGAGCAGATCGTCGGGATCTGGCACATGGGCCAGAACGCACCACATGGTGACCGCGTCGTAGAGGTTGTCGCCCTCCAGCGTCGACAGATCGCCGTGGTGCAGTTCGACGCCGGTCTGCTCCTTGGCCATCTCGATGGCACCGGGCGCCAGTTCGTTGCCATGGGGCTCGAAGCCTCGCTCGCGGGCCAGAGCGACGAACTCGCCGGCGCCCGCGCCCACGTCGAACAGTTCGCGTCCACCCGAGCCGATCAGCTCGCCGAGGCGGCGCAGCGTCACCTCGTAGGCGTCCTCGAGGGTGCCGTGGCGCTTCGCGGCGACGTACTCGGCGTACATCTCGCGGTCGAAGTCATAGCTCTCGGCGATCTGCTGGACCGGCGACGGATTGGTCAGCCAGTGGCAGTCGCATCGCTTGCAGGTGGCGACGATCGAGCCGCTGCGGCGCGACCTCGGGCCGGTGCGCACGGTGTCGGCTCCGCACGCGGGGCAGACGAGGCGGGTGGCCGCGAGTTCGGATCCGGGTCCAGGCATGAGAGTCCTCTGTTCACGAGCGCGTGGTGCTCAGGTGGCGGTCAGACCTTAGCCTGAGCGTCGATTCCGGCGCTGGACTCCGCGGGCGGAGCGTCCGGGTCAGATGATGGCGAGCCCCGCATGATGCCGACGACCCCGACCAGCGACAGGCCCAGCGACATGCCGAGATAGTGATCGGCCATATTGGGCTGGAAGGGTCCGGCGAGGATCACGGCCAGCGCGGGATAGGCCAGCGCGCGCCGCGGCGAGGGTGCTTTGCGGAGCGCCGCGACGAAGGCGGACAGCAGCAGCAGGAGGCCGACCAGGCCGAGCACGCCTTCGGCCGCCAGCACCTGCAGGTACAGGTTGTGGATGACGTACGTGTGCTCGACGCTGTACCCGTTGCCGACGATCGGGCTCTGCTGGACCTGCTCGAGGCCGTCTCGGATCGTCGAGAGGCGGGTGGTGTCGGAGTTCTGGGCGCCGCCGCTGCCGAACAGGCGAGCCAGCGCCGACGTGGAGCCGCGGGACGGGTCCAGGCTCAGGATCGACGGGAGGATCAGCACGACCCCCGCGATGAGGGCGAGGCCGAGCTTGATCGACCGCTCGAGCAACGGCACCAGCAGGGCGAGGGCGAACAGCACCACCAGGCCCGTACGGCTGCCGCTGGTCCACACGCCCACCAGGGCGATGGCGGCCAGGGGCGGCACCAGCAGCCAGCGACTGCGCGCATGCTTCGAGGCCATCAGGTACGGGACGAAGCTAAGCGCGAGCATGCAGGTGTAGGCCAGGGCGACGGGATGGTAGGTGAACCCGTAGTTGCGATACGTGTAGCCGGGCAGGCCGTAGAGCGTGCTGAAGGCCGCGCCGAACGCGAACGCGAGCATCATCGCGTACATGTGCCGGTCGCTGGGGTTCATCCAGACCATCACGGCCGGGATGCCGATCAAGGCGATGACCGCCGTGACGAGGTACCACAGGCTGACGAGCGAGTTGATGGCGAACGGTGCCGCGATCAGACCCATGATCGTGAACAGCAGGCCGCCGCCCAGGAACAGTTTCGGCAGGTGCAGAGCGCGGTGCACCAGGCGCGGCAGCGCCAGGACGAACGACAGGAAGAACAGGAAGCTGGCCAGGACGAACGGCTTGGGTCCGGCCGCCAGATTCGTCAGGGGCGCGAAGAAGAACGCCAGGATCAGCAGGTGCCAGCTCGACCTTTCGGCGCCCAGAGCGGCGATGTAGGCGATCAGCCCCACCAGCCCGAGTGCCCCGACAGCGATCAGGGGCGACGTCAACGACAACGGAAGCAGCAGCCCGAGCACCACCGCGACGAGCAGCAGCGGAGTCACGATCGTCACGAGCGGAGTCGGCGCCCCCGACCGGCGGGCGCGCCAGCTCGTGCGGGATCGGCTCGATCGCGTACTGTCCATGTCGCGGACACGATACCCGGGCGCTCTCGTCGGGCAGGCTCGCCGTCCTACACTGAGGCGGCGTCGGATCGGGGCGAAGGAGCGGGATGCCGGAGAACACAGCGGATCGCAAGACGGTCTATGTCGGGATGAGTGCTGACCTGATCCATCCAGGTCACCTCAGCATCCTCGAGCACGCCGCAGAGCTGGGCGATGTCACAGTCGGTCTGCTGACCGATCACGCGATCGCCAGCTACAAGCGTCTCCCGCACCTGACCTATGAGCAGCGCCGCGCCGTCGTGGCGAGCCTGCGCACCGTCCACCAGGTCGTGCCGCAGGAGACCCTGGACTACGTCGAGAACCTGCGCCGCTACCGCCCCGACTACGTGGTGCACGGCGACGACTGGCGATCCGGCGTCCAGCGCAAGACACGGCAGCGGGTCATCGATGCGCTGGCCGAGTGGGGCGGGGAGCTGGTCGAGCCTGCCTACACCGAAGGGATCTCGTCGACCCAGCTGAACGCGGCGCTCAAGCAGGTGGGCACGACACCCAACGTCCGGCTCTCGCGTCTGCGTCGCCTCCTCGACAGCAAGGACCTGGTCCGCATCCTCGAGGCGCACAGCGGTCTGACCGGACTGCTGATCGAGAGCTCCTCGGCCCAGCGCAACGGCGTCAACGTCGAGTTCGACGGCATGTGGTCGTCGTCGCTGACCGACTCGACGGCGCGCGGCAAGCCCGATATCGAGGCCGTCGACATCTCGTCGCGGCTGCAGACCATCAACGAACTGTTCGAGGTCACCACCAAGCCGCTGATCTTCGACGGCGACACCGGTGGCAAGCCTGAGCACTTCGCGTTCACGGTGCGATCGCTCGAGCGACTCGGCGTCTCGGCCGTCATCGTCGAGGACAAGGAAGGCCTCAAGCGCAATTCGCTGTTCGGTACCGACGTGGAGCAGAGCCAGTCCTCGATCGAGGACTTCAGCTTCCGGCTCCGCACGGGCAAGCAGGCGCAGATCACCGACGACTTCATGGTCATCGCACGCGTCGAGAGCCTGATCCTGGGCAAGGGCGTCAAGGACGCGCTCACGAGGGCCGAGGCTTATCTCGAGGCCGGTGCCGACGGCATCATGATCCACTCGCGCGAGAAGACGCCCGACGAGGTGTTCGAGTTCGCGCAGGGCTACGCCGGATTCGGCGGCGCCGCGCCGTTGGTGGCCGTTCCCACGAGCTATCACACGGTGACCGAGGAGGAGCTGGCCGAGCGGGGCTTCAACGTCGTCATCTACGCCAATCACCTGATGCGGGCGGCGTACCCGCAGATGGCGCTGACCGCACGCACGATCCTCGAACACGGCCGGGCCACCGAAGCCGAACCGCTGCTGGCCTCGATCAAGGACGCCCTGGCGATCATCCCGGAGAACTTCGCGTGATCTCGCCGGGAGCGTTCGTCGAGGCGCTCGGCGGCCGGACCCCGTTCTTCGCGGGCGTGCCCGACAGCCTGCTGAAGAACCTGGGCATGCACCTCGAGACCACGCTGCCGTCCACGCAGCACGTCATCGCGGCCAATGAGGGCGCTGCCGTGGGCCTGGCGATCGGCCATCACCTGCGCACGGGCAGCGTGCCCGTGGTCTACCTGCAGAACTCCGGTGTCGGCAACACGGTCAACCCGCTGTTGTCGCTGGCCGACCCCGACGTGTACGGCATCCCGCTGGTGCTCGTGATCGGCTGGCGCGGTCAACCGGGCGTCAAGGACGAGCCGCAACACGTCAAGCAGGGCCGTGTCATGACGCAGCTGCTCGATGCGATGGAGATCCCGTACTGGGTGCTGCCGCACGACGAGGCCGAGGCGCTCGCTGTCGCGATGCAGGCGCGCGACAAGGCCGCCCAGGTGTCGGGCCCCGTGGCGATCCTGGTCGAGGCGGGCACGTTCGCCGCGCCGGAGTCGTCGGTCGCGACGCCCCCGCTGGCGAGTGATCTGCCCAGCCGCGAGGAGGCGCTCGTCGCGTTCGCCGAGGCGGTCGGAGACGACGCGGTCATCGCGTGCACGACAGGCATGCTCGGCCGCGAGCTGTTCGAGTACCGCGAGGCGCACCCGCGCTCCGCGCTGCGCGACTTCCTCTCGGTCGGCGGCATGGGACACGTCTCGTCGATCGCTCAGGGCATCGCGCTGGCCGACCCCGACGCCGACGTCTGGGCCTTCGACGGCGATGGCGCGCTGCTGATGCATCAAGGGACCCTGGCAGTCATCGCGAAGACGGCCGGACCGAATCTGTTCCACGTCGTGTTCAACAACGGTGTCCACGACAGCGTGGGCGGTCAGCCTACCGCGATCGCGCAGGTCGACGTACCGGCCCTGGCCGTGGCGTCGGGCTACCGCGGCAGCACGCAGGTCCGCGGCTGCGACGACGTCGCGGCGGCCGTCGCGGCGGCTCGTGCGACGGGCGGCCCGTACCTGATCGAGGCTCAGGTTCGCCCTGGCAACCGTGACGGCATCGGGCGTCCGACGCGCACCCCGAAGCAGAGCAAGGAGGCCTTCATGGCGGCTCTGCGGAACGGCGGCTGAGTCATGCCGGGGTCGGCGCCCCAGCCACTTCCCGGGGACGACGCCCGGCCGGGCGTCTTCGGATCCCATGCGGTGGACGAGCTGCCGCGCGTCGTGCGAGAGCTCGGGCTCGACAGCCTGCTGCTGGTCACCGGCCGGAGCAGCTTCGTGGCGTCCGGGGCCGCCGATGTCCTGCCCGAGCTGCGCGCGGCGGCCACGGTGCACACCTGGTCGGACTTCTCGCCGAATCCGAGAGTCGAGGACCTCGCGGCCGGCGCCGAGATGATGCGGTCGGTCCGTCCGGCCGGCATCGTGGCGATCGGCGGGGGCAGCGTGCTCGACATGGCCAAGCTGCTGGCCGTGCTGGGTGATCTCGACGCCGATCAGATTCCCGAGGCGGTGCGATCGAACGCGGTGACCGCACGTTCGCGTCCACTCGTGCTGGTGCCCACCACGTCGGGCTCGGGCAGCGAGGCGACGCATTTCGCGGTCGCCTACATCGGCCCTGACAAGTACTCGGTGGCCCACCCGGCTCTGCTGCCCGATTTCGTGATCCTCGACCCGGTGCTGACCGAGTCCGCCGGTTCCTATCAGAAGGCGACGTCGGTCATCGACGCGATCGCGCAGGCGGTCGAGAGTCAATGGGCGCGCGGGGCGTCCGACGACAGTCGCGGCTTCTCCCGAGCGGCGTTGCAGGATCTCGTGGCGGCGGCACCGGCGTTCGTGGCCGGCGATACGGAGGCCGCCGTGCCGGCCGCGCGCGGCAGCCACCTGGCGGGTCGCGCGATCGACCTGTCGAAGACCACGGGGGCGCACGCCCTGGCCTACGGTCTCACGCACCGTCACGGCATCAGTCACGGTCATGCCGTGGCCACCACGCTCGGAGCCTTCGCCCGCTTCCACGGCGCCGCCGCGGCGCACGGGCAGGGCCATGAGTCCCTCGCGCGCGACCTGGACGTCATCGCCGGACTGATCGGCGCCGAGCATGCTCAGGGCGTCGGCGATCGGCTCGATGCCATCGCGGGACAGCTGGGCCTCGAACTGCGACTGAGTGCACTCGGCGTGCCGCGATCCGATCTGGAGATCATGGCTCGCTCGGTGAACCGGGAGCGTCTGGGGAACAATCCCGCCGAGCTCAGCGAGCGCGATCTATCGGAGTTGCTCGAGTCCTGCTGGTGACGCCGACTCAGCGCTTGCGGGCGCAGAGCAGCAGTGTCAGGCGGTTCGCCTTCGGCAGCCGCGCTTCGACGACCTGGGCGACCTTCGCGGTACGCGGCCACGGGCCGAGGTAGTGCTGCAGGCCGCCGTGACTGGTGATCGACCAGTCGTACGCGTCGTCGAGCAGCGCGGCCAGCGCCTTGCGATTGTTCATGCGGTACACGGTCGGGAAGACGTCACGCTCCTGGCGCCCGGGCTGCAGCTTGCCCACGACCTTGGCGTGATGCCGGTTCGGCACGATGCGGGCCCCGAGCGCCGGGACCGAGTTGCGATTGACGGTGCGCGCCACGATGGCGCCGCCCGGGCGCAAGACCCGCGTCAGCTCGGCCACGAACGCGTGAGGTGCGTCGACGTGCTCGAGCGTCCAGTCGGAGATCACCAGATCGACCGACTCGTCGTCGAGCGGCCAGCGGTCGCCGTCGATGAGACGGAACTCGTCGAGCACGGGATTGTCGGTGCCGACCGGGTCGACGTCGATGCCGATGACGCGCCGGCCCTCGCCGCGGAAGTCCAGGGGATCGCTGCCGTCGAGCGTCTGCACGGCGCCGCCTCGGCCGCAGCCCACGTCGACCACGACCTGGGTCTGGGGCAGCAGGGCGTGGATGATCGAGCAGAACATCGCCGCGGAATCGTCGCCGGACCCGGTCTCGAAGATCGGGGACCAGCCCACCGGACGTTCATGCGATGTCGACATCTCGTGCTCCGCCTCATCCATCGTGCCGCGGCCGCTTCGCCGGGGCACGCCGACAGTAACAGTCGGAGTCCTGCTGCACCGATTGCCCTGGCCGTGCCGCTAGAGTTGCGGACGGCGCGTCGCCGGACGGCTGGCCGTCGCCACATACACTCGGGCGCATCGCGGTGGCACCCGGCCGCCTGAGAGCCACGACAGCGGAGGCTACATGGATCTGCAGCAGTTCATCGGTGTCCTTGCTGCGCGCTGGAAGTTCATCGTGATCACGGTGCTCCTGGGCTCCTTCCTCACGGTCGGCCTGGCCATGACCAGGGCGCCCGTCTACGCCTCGACGGGGCGGGTGTTCATCGCCGTGCCCAACACGTCGCCCACCGATTCGCTGTCGACCCTGCTGGTGAACCAGCGCGTGGCGTCGTACGCGGCGCTCGCCACCGACCCCGTGTTGCTGCAGAAGGTCGTCGACCGCTCGGGCCTGCGCATCACGCGCTCGGAGCTCGCCGGCCGCATCAGCGCGAACGTGGCACTGAACACCCAGATCGTCGAGATCACGGCGACGGGCGCTACGCCCGAGGAGGCCAGGGATCTGGCCGATGCCGAGATCCAGGAGCTGGTCTCGCTGGTCGGCGAGCTCGAACGGCCGGCCAGTGACAAATCCGCCGCTGCCGTCGTCGCCCGGTCCACCGGCACGCCGACCCTGAGTTCGGCACCCGTGGGCGTGCCCATGGTGCTCATGATCATCATTGGCGTCGTTCTCAGCACGCTGGCCGGTATCGCCGGCGCTCTGGTCAAGGACCTGCTCGACCGCACGGTCAAGTCCCGGCAGGACGTCGAGACGGCGACCAACTCGGCCGTCATCTCCGCGTTGCCGCTCGATCCGGCTGTCGCGAAGGACGAGCACAGTGCCGTCGCTGCCAACAGTCCGCTGGTCGAGGCGTTCCGCGTGCTGCGCACCAATCTGCGCTTCGCCAACCTCGACGCGAACCGGCAGATGGTGCTCGTCACCAGCGCGCTGGCCAGCGAGGGCAAGACGCTCACGGCGATCAACCTGGCCCAGTCGTTGGCCGCGTCGGGTCAGTCGGTCCTGCTGGTCGATGCGGATCTGCGCAGTCCCAGCGTCGCCAAGAACCTGGGCCTCGAGAATGCCGTCGGCATGCTGTCGGTGCTGCTGGGCCGGGTGTCGCTCGCCGAGGCCATCCACGTGCACGACGCCGGTCTGCACGTGCTGTCGACCGGACCGACGCCGCCGAATCCGGCTGAGGTGCTCGAGACCGACGCGGTGCACGGCCTGCTGACGTCGCTGCGGTCCGAGTACGACTCGATCGTCATCGACGCCCCACCGATCCTGCCGGTCGCCGACACCTCGATCCTGGTGCGATACGTCGACGGCGTCATCCTGCTGTCGCGGTTCGGACGCACCCGCAAGGACGTTCTGCGGCTGGCGGCCGAGCGTGTCGTCGGCCTGGGTGGCCGGCTCTACGGTGTCGTGCTCAACGGTCTGCCCAAGCGCACCGGCGGCAGCTACGGCTACGGATACGGATACGGATACGGCTACGGCGAGCCGTTCGAGATCGAGACCACCGGCAAGCGGGCCAAGCCAGGCGGCGCGCGGGTCCGCGGCAAGTCGCCCTACAGCTGAGACCCGATCGCACAGAAAGGCGGCGCCGAGACGAATCGATCGGCGCCGCCGGGTTCAGCATCGTCGGGTACCAGGCGTGCTTCCTGTCTAATCTGTCGAACCGGGGCCGGTCGGACGCCCTCTGAGCGGGGCGTGGACGAGCGGTTGTCCCGGAAGCGACTTCCCTTGGGACGGGTGATCGCCGCGTGGGTGCCGAGTGCTGGACCGTCTGTGGAGTTCTGTCGCCATCGTGACTCGCGAACGGTGCCGGAGTACACCCCTACCGGGTCGTAATGTTGTGTGCTCGGCTTCACGAACCGGCGACGGCGCTCACGCAGCCGCTGAACGACGCCGCTTGACCAGCGACCACGCCACCGTGGCGACGGCACTGGCGACCAGGACGACGGCGGTGGCCTGACCGGCCCGGCTCTCCAGGCCGAGGCGTCGGCGCAAGGACACCGGATTGCCGAACGTCAGGATCGGCCAGTCGTTCTCCTCGGCGATCTTGCGCAGCGCCTTGTCGGGGTTGACGGCGAACGGATGACCGACCGCGCGCAGCATGGGTGCGTCGGTCTCGGAGTCGGAGTACGCGTACGACGCGTCGAGGTCGTAGCCGTGCTGCTCGGCCAGGCGCTCCATCGCGACGGCTTTGTTGGGACCGTAGGCGTAGAAGTCGACCTCGCCGGTGTAGCGGCCGTCCTTCTCGACGAGGGTCGTGGCGATGACCTGGTCGACGCCCAGCATCGCTCCGATGGGCTCGACGACCTCGGATCCCGAGGCGGAGATGATGACGACGTCGCGCCCGGCGGCGCGGTGCTCCTCGATGAGCGCGACCGCCTCGTCGTAGACCAGGGGGTTGATGATGGCGTGCAACGTCTCGTTGACCGCCTGCCGGACCGTGGCGACGTCCCACCCCGTGACCAGATCGGTCAGATAGGCCCGCATCCGCTCGAGCTGGTCGTGATCGGCGCCTTGTGCGCCGAACATGAAGTTCGCGTAGGCCGAGCGCAGGACGGCGCGGCGGGTCAGGAGGCCGCCTTCGTAGAACGGCCGGCTGAAGGCCAGGGTCGAGGAGCGCGCGATGATCGTCTTGTCGAGATCGAAGAACGCGGCCGAACGCATGGCTTCAGGATAGGCCGTCCACAGGACATCGCCGTGCGGGTCGATGTCCACAGGTGCCGAATCGATGCTGTCGCGAGGGGGCCGTCGCGCTCGACGATCGAGGAATGGACACGGAAGAGCAGGTCGTCGTCGCGACCGCGAACACGGCCTTCGGCGACCGGATCGGACGATGGTGTGCCGCCTCGGGCGTCACGGCACAGCAATGTGCCGACCTCGACTCGCTGCGGCGCCAGTGGCGGTCCGCGCGTCTGATCCTGCTCGGCGAGGACCTGGTGCCGCTCGTGGCCGACGCTTCGTTGCCCCGCTCCGACCACCTGCACCTGGTCGTCGCGGAGCCCGATACCTGGTGGCGTACGGCCGTCGACGTCGGGGCGTCCGGTGTCCTGCGCCTCGACGACGAGGCTGCCGGCGTGGCCACGGTCGGTGCCGCGCTTGACGCGCACCGAGAGGGATGCGGCATCGCGGTCGTCGGCGGCCGCGGCGGGGTCGGGGCCACCACCCTGGCCGTCGCGCTGGGCCTCACGGCAGCCCGGCGACGACTGAGCGCGGTGGTCGTCGACGCCGATCCCTGGGGTCCCGGTGTCGACCTGGTGGCGGGCACCGAGCGGGTCGAGGGCCTGCGGTGGTCGACCCTCGCCGCGACGGCCGGTCGTGTCTCCCCGGGTTCTCTCGCCGGGGCGCTCCCGGTCCATCGCGATCTCGCCACGATCGGCTGGGACGTCCACGACGATGCCCCGGTGCTGCCCGACTCGGCCGGATCGGTGTGGGCCGCGGCGACTCGTGCATTCGATCTGGTCGTCGTCGATCAGGCGGTGGGAGGCGACGACGCCTGGAGCCGTCAGGTGCTGGGCGGATCGGCGCTGACGGTGCTCGTCGTCGCCGACGACGTCACCGGTGTCGCGTCCGCGCGTCGCCGGGCGGCGTGGTTGCGGCCGCGCAGTGCCATGCTCGCCGCCGTGGTCGCCCAGCGGCCCGGCGGGCTGGGAGCGCACGGCGTCGCCGAGGTCGTCGGCGTCCCGGTCGTGGCACGCATCCGTCCCGACCGGACGGTCCGCACCGCGATCGATCAGGGCCGCGGGCCGGGCGGGTCTCGTGTCCTGGCCCGGGCCTCGAGCGATGTGCTCGATCTCGTCGGGCTCGACCGGGGGACGACCGCATGAACCCCGCCTTGGTCGAGCGGGTCCGCAACCGGCTGGTGCTCAGTGGAGCCGAGCCGACCGTCGAGGCGGTCGCCGATGCCCTGCGTGCCGAACACCAGGTGGCGGGCAGCGACACGCTGCTCGCGCTGGTCGACGTGCTGCGGTCGGATCTGATCGGGGCCGGGCCGCTCGATGCCCTCCTGCGCCGGCCGGGTGTCACCGACGTCCTGGTCAACGGTCACGATCAGGTGTACGTCGATCGTGGCGACGGCCTCGAGCGGGTCGATCTCGTGCTGAGCGACGAGGCCGCGGTGCGCCGGCTGGCTCAGCGACTCGCGGTGTCGGCGGGCCGGCGCCTCGACGATGCATCGCCCTGGGTCGATGCCCGCCTGGCCGACGGCACACGTCTGCACGCCGTCCTGTCGCCCTTGGCCCGTCCGGGCACGGCGATCTCGCTGCGGGTCCCGGCCCGGCGCACGTTCTCGCTCGACGAACTCTCGGCCGCGCACATGGTCACGCCCCAGGCCGCCGCCGATCTGCGGGCGATCGTGGCCTCGCGCACGTCGTACGTGGTGACGGGCGGCACCGGCAGCGGCAAGACCACGGTGCTGGCCGCCCTGCTTGGTCTGGTCGATCCGCACGAGAGGCTGGTGGTCGTCGAGGACTCCACCGAGCTGCGGCCCGACCATCCTCATGTGGTCGGGCTGGAGGCCCGCCCCGCCAATGTCGAGGGCGCGGGCGAGATCACGGTCCGCGACCTGGTCCGCCAGGCGCTGCGCATGCGCCCGGACCGTCTGGTCGTCGGTGAGGTGCGTGGTGCCGAGGTCGTCGACCTGCTCGCCGCGCTCAACACCGGCCACGCAGGCGGCTGCAGCACGGTCCACGCCAACTCGCCAGCCGACGTCCCGGCACGGTTCGAGGCACTCGGGGTGGCCGCGGGGATGCCGAGGGCAGCGGTGCACAGTCAACTCGCGGCCGGTCTCGATCTCGTGATCCACCTCGACCGTGATCGGAGCGGTCGGCGGCTCGATCAGATCGCGGTGTTGCAACGCACGGGCACCGATCTCGTCGAGGCGGTCGTCGCCCGCACCTACCGGCGCGGTGAGTCGCTCGACGGACCCGCGGCCCGGCACCTGCAGGGGCTGGTCCGGTGATGACCTGGCTGGCCGTTGCCCTGGCCGCCATCGCCGTCGACCTGTGGCGCCCCGGTGCGCACCGGCTCGTCGCGACACGGCTCCGTCTCCAGGCACGACGAGCCTGGAGACGGCCGCGATCTCGGCCCGCGATGCTGGCGGTTCCGGTCGCGATCGGAGTACCTCTGCTGTGCGACGGCCCGCTGATCCTGGTCGGGCTCGCGTCGGCCGGCGCGTTCTGGGTGGCTCTCGGGGTCGTCCGCGCCGCCCGCCGACGGTCGCGGGCCGCCGCGCGTCGCCGAGCCATGGTCGAGACGTTGTCGTTCCTGGTCGCGGAGTTGCGGGCGGGCGCGGTCCCCGAACTCGCCCTCGCGTCGGTCGCCGCCGAATCGGTCGATCTCGGACCCGCCGCGCGGGCGGCGGCTGCCGGCGCCGACCCGGTGCCGGTGCTGCTCGAGAGCGCTGCGACGCCGGGGCTCGAGGCGCTCCGGGCGGTGGCCGGAGCCTGGCAGGTCGCCGAACGCTCCGGTGCTCCGGTCGCCGACGTCCTGGCTCGGGTGGTCGACCGGGTGCGCGACGATCTCGACCTGGGCCGGGAGGTCGAGGCCGAGCTGGCGCCGGCCCGGGCCACGGCACGCATCATGGCGCTGCTTCCGCTGGCGGGTCTGGCCCTCGGTTCGGGGGCGGGCGGGGATCCGATCGGCGTCGTCACCCAGACCTGGATCGGTGGGGTGTGCGTTGCCGCCGGGATCGGGCTGGCGGTCGCCGGACTGCTGTGGATCGAGCGGGTGGCCGCCACGGTGACGCGATGACGACCGCGCTACTGGCCGCCACGTGCGCATGGCTGCTGGTGAGGCCGCCTGCACACCGTCGGGTCCGTCGTCTGTGGGAGCTTGTGACGCCGCCGCGTCGTCGCCCCGCGCCTGACCTGCTCGCCGCCGCGCTGGCCCCGATCGCGGGCCTGCTCGTCGTCGGCTGGCCGTGGGGGCCGCTGGCCGGGCTGGTCGCGGCACCGATCGTGCGTGAGCTGGTGCGCACCCTGGAGACGTCCGGAACACGGCGGCGTGCCGAACGGGTCCGACGGCAACTGCCGACGGCGCTCGATTTGATCGCGGCTGCCTTGGCGGCCGGCCGCCCACCAGCCACCGCGTTGGCCGTCGTCGCCGATGCGGTGGAGCAACCGCTGGCCTCCGATCTGGCGGCGATCGCCGACCGGTTGGTGGTGGCCGGCGACGTCCGGGCGGCCCTGATCGAAGTACCCGATTCGCTCACGGTCCTGGGCCGCGCGCTACGGCGGGCCGAGGAGAGCGGTGCACCGGTCGCAGCGGTCGTCAGCGCAGCGGCCGACGACGCCCGGCGCGATGCCCGGGCCGCTCGTCGCGAGGCGGCACGCCGTGTCGGGGTCCGCACCGCCGCACCGTTGGGTCTGTGCTTCCTCCCGGCCTTCCTCCTCGTCGGCATCGTCCCCACCGTCATCGCGCTGGCACGTGACGTCGTGCTGGCGTGACCTGCGGCAACGCATCCACGGGTGTAACCGCGCGTGACATGACGTGCCTCACATCGTTGGATGCGGTGTGAAACCTGCTTGGATCCGTGCGTCGCTGGTCGCGGTCGCACTCATCGTGCCCCTGTTGTCGGCTCCGCTGACGGCCGAAGCCGCCTCCGCGCCCCCTGTGCCGCAGGCGCGCGACACGCGCGGCCCGTTGGCTGTGCAGGTGCTGTCGAATCGCGCCGATCTGATCTCGGGCGGCGACGTGCTCGTCGCCGTGCGATTCCCGACGAACGTGAAGTCGTCGGCGATCAAGGTCACGGTCGGGTCGTCGAACGTCACCAAGAAGTTCGCGGTCCGCGCGAACGGCCGCTTCGAGGCGCTGCTGACCGGACTCAAGGTCGGCAAGCACACCATCACCGCGACGGCCAAGGGCAAGACGGCCAAGGCCACCGTCGTCAACCATCCGAACGGCGGGCCCGTGTTCTCCGGGCCCCAGACCAAGCACTACCGCTGCCAGGAGGGCGCGAAGGACGCCACGTGCAATCAGCCGGCGACCTACACCTACCTGTACAAGTCGATCAATCCGCTGGCCACCGATCTGTTGCCGTACGACCCGGCCAAGCCCGCCAAGGACATCGCCACGACGACGACCGACCAGGGCGTCAAGGTTCCGTTCATCGTGCGACGCGAGGACGGTTACCAGGACCGCGACCGCTACACGATCATGATGCTGTGGCAACCGGGCCAGGACTGGAAGCCCTGGGCGCCTCAGCGCCAGTGGAACCACAAGCTGCTGGTCACGCACGGCGGCGGCTGCGGTGCGTCGTACGCCCCGGGCGATCCGCCCCTCGCCGATGCCTCGGGCACGCTCGACGCGATCCCGGTCAAGATCGTCCAGCAGAGCTATCTGACGGCCCTCGGCAAGGGCTTCGCCGTCGCCTCGACAGCGCTGGACAACACCGGTCACAACTGCAATGTCGCGCTGAACGCCGAGTCGGTCATGATGGCCAAGGAGCGACTCGTCGAGCAGTACGGCGAGCTGCGCTACACGATCGGCACCGGCTGCTCGGGCGGCTCGATCGCGCAGCACACGGTGGCCAACGCCTACCCGGGCATCTACCAGGGCCTCATCACGACCTGCTCCTACCCCGACACGTTCACGGCCGGGGCGCAGTTCGCCGACTACCACCTGCTGCGGCTGTACTTCGAGAACCCGAGCCGCTGGGGCGGCGTCCTGTGGCTGCCGACCCAGATGGCCGCGGTCGAGGGGCATCTGACCCACATCAACGCGATCGTCGCCGACGAAGGCCTGTTCAAGGCGGCGCTCAATCCGCAGCACGCCTGCCCCGGCACCCTCGACCCGGTGCCGGGCCGGACGTCGACGAGGTACGAGCCCACCACCAACCCCGGTGGCGTGCGCTGCTCGGTGCTCGATCTCCTGGTGAACCAGCTCGGCCGTCGCGTTCCGGCATCGTGGGGCCCGCAGGAGAAGAAGGTCGGCTATGGGTTCGGCGGGGTGCCGTTCTCCAACGAGGGTGTCTTGTACGGCCTCGCACAGGTCAAGCAGAACGTCATCTCGGCGGCTCAGTTCGTCGACTTGAACGAGAAGATCGGCGGCCTCGACGTCGACTCGGTCCGGACTGATGCTCGCCTCAAGGGCGACGACAACGCGATCGCGAATGCCTACCGAACGGGTCTGATCAACGAGGCCAATCACCTCGATGACGTCGCGATCATCAACCACGGCGGCCCCGATCCCGGACTCGCGCACGACTATGCGCACGCGTTCTGGACCGAGGAGCGGCTGATGGCCGACCAGGGTCACACCGACAACCGCGTCATGTGGTTCGGCCCGGTGCCGTTGATCGGCAACCTCAACTGGCCCAACGAGGCCCTGCTGAAGATGGACAGCTGGTTGTCGGCCGTCGAGAAGGACACCAGCGCGACACCGCTGGCGCAGAAGATCGTCCGCGATCGTCCGAAGACCATCACGGATCGGTGTCTCATCGGGCCTGTCCTGAACGCGCTCTGCGGTGTCAAGGAGTTGCAGGTGCTCCAGACGCGACTCAGCACCCCACGTCAGGAGGCCGGCGGTCCCACGGCCAACGACGTCATGGCGTGCGTGAAGAAGCCGCTGACCAAAGACCTGTTCAAGGGCATGCTGGTCGGCTTCAACGCCGATCAGTGGTCACGGCTGCAGAAGCTGTATCCCGACGGGGTGTGCGACTGGTCGAAGAAGGGTCGCGGCCAGGGCCCGGCCACGACGTGGCTCCGTTACGACTCGGCGTCCGGTGGCGTGCAGTACGGCGGCCGCAAACTGGGCGCGTGGCCGTCGGGTTCGGGCGCCGGCTGGTACAGCACGTCGTTCATGGACTTCACGCGCCAGAAGTAGTTCGCCGCATCGTCTCCGGCCTCGTCATCCACAGGATGGCGGGGCCGGAACGCGTCATCCCCAGGTCAGAGATCGGTCGACAGAAAGTCGCGCGGCGCGCGCATCTTCCTTCGACACAACATCGATCGAGGGGAGACCTCAGCATGCGGATCACGCAACTCATCACCCGTCGCGGCGAGCGGGGCATGTCCACGTCCGAGTACGCCGTCGGCACGCTCGGTGCGTGCACCATCGGCGGCGTGCTGGTCAAGATCGGCCAGTCCGAGTGGTTCGGCGACCTGGTGCGCGACGTCCTGGCGAAGATCCCGGATCTGCTGCCGTTCTGACGTATGGCCGGGTGGGACGTCACATGCCTGGTGGCGTCCCAGCCCGGCGGGAGGAGGAGACATGACGTCAGTCGTTCACGACCGCCGCGCCGACGAGCGTGGCATGTCGACTGCCGAATACGCGGTCGGCACTGCCGGGGCGGCCTGCATCGCGTGCGTGCTGTTCAAGGTCGGCCAGGACGCCACGTGGCTGCACGATCTGTTCGAACAGTTGCAAGACACGATCATGCGGATCGTGTTCAAGGTGCGCATCCCGTGGCGAACGTTGATGTGAACCGGCGTGGCGAACGTGGCATGGTGACCGCGGAGTTGGCCACGATCGCCCCATTCGCGGTGGCGTTGGCGTTCCTGCTGCTGTGGGTCGTCACGCTCGGGCTCACCCAGGTCCGTCTCACCGATGCTGCCCGCGAGGGTGCGCGCCTGGTGGCGCGGGGTGAGACGACTGCCACGGCCACCCGGGCCGCTCAACGGTTGGCCCCCGAGGGCGCGCACGTCGCGATCGAGATCGAGCAGGGTGTCGTCGTGGTGCGGGTCGACGTCAGATCGGGCATCGATCTGCCGGGGCTGACCGATCTCGGCTCTCGGCGCTTGAGCGCGGCCTCGACGGCGGTCCTGGAGGCCGGGTCGTGAACCGCGGCGAGCGAGGTGCGGTCAGTGTGCATGCGGCGTCGGTCGCTCTGGTCGCGGTGCTCGTCACGGCCGGGCTGACCGAAGCGGGTGCCCTCGTGGCGATGCGACATCGCGCCGCCGCGGCGGCCGACCTGGCTGCCCTGGCCGGTTCGCGGGCCAGCGTCAACGGCGACGACGGCTGTACCGCCGCTCGCTCGGCGGCTCGGGCCAATCACGCCGAGCTGGTCGCCTGCCGCATGGACGCCGACGTCGCGACCGTCACGGCGCGCACCACCAGCGCGCGGTGGTGGGGCCACCGCTGGGCCGCCGAGGTACGGGCCCGCGCCGCCCCGGAGTTCTATCTCGACGACTCGTGACCGTCCGGTGCGTCGGCCAGCAGCAGGTCGAGCATCAGCACGGCGCCGGCCTTGTCGAGCGGTTCGTTGCCGTTGCCGCATTTGGGCGAGACGACGCATGCCGGGCAACCCGCGGTGCAGGCGCAGTCGGCGATCGCCTGACGAGTCGTGCGCAGCCAGCGGGCGGCCACGTCGAAGCCGCGGTCGGCGAATCCTGCCCCACCGGGATGGCCGTCGTGCACGAACACGGTCAGCCGGCCGGTGTCGGGATGCAGCACCGTGGACAGCCCGCCCAGGTCCCAGCGGTCGCAGGTCGCGAGCAAGGGGAGCAGGCCGATCGACGCGTGCTCGGCGGCGTGGGCCGCGCCGGCCAGGTCGACGTCGGCCCCGCCCAGCACGCGTTCGACCGACTCCGGGTCGAGCGTCCACCACACGGCGCGTGTCGACAGGGTGCGGACCGGCAGCGCCAACGGCTCTTCGCCCAGCACGCGGTGATCGTCGGTGCTGCGCTTGAGGTAGGCCACCACCTGGGTCGACACGTCGACCGCGCCGAGCGAGACGGTCGCCAGGCCCCAGTTCGCCGTCTGGTCCACCTCGGTGACGGTCACCTCGGTGGTCGAGCGAGCCTGGGTCGAGTAGTGGGGGTCGTCGCGATGCGCCAGGGCGACACCGAGGTCGACGTCGTAGTCGTCGACGACGAACACATCGCCCTGATGGACGTACACGGCTCCGGCGTGCACGGCGGCATCGGCGCTGCCGGCGTCGACCGTGCCGATCAGTCGGCCGGTGGGCTCATCGACGATCTGGACGGGTGCGCCGCCGCTGGACCGCAGATCGGCCAGGGCCGCGGCTCGCTCGCGACGTGTCCAGAACCAGCCCGCGTCGCGTCGTCGCAGCCAGCCGGCGGCTTCCATCGCCGCGACGCCCTCGGCCGCCCGGGGGCCGAACAGGGCGAGGTCGGTCTCGGTCAGCGGCAGCTCATGAGCGGCCGCAGCCAGGTGCGGACCGAGCACGTGCGGATTGTCGGGGTCGAACACGGTCGCCTCGACCGGGGCGTCGAACAGCGTCTCGGGATGATGCACGAGGTAGGTGTCGATCGGCTCGTCACGTGCCACCAGCACGCCGAACGAGGGATCGCCGGTGCGGCCCGCGCGACCGAGCTGTTGCAGCAGACCGGCCCGTGTACCGGGGAAGCCCACCGACAGCACCGCGTCGAGCCCTGACACGTCGATGCCCAGCTCGAGGGCGTTGGTCGTGGCGAGGCCGAGCAGGTCGCCGGACCTCAACCGCTGCTCGAGCGCCCGCCGCTCCTCGGGCAGGTAGCCGCCTCGGTAGGTCGCGACACGTGACACGAGGCTGGGCTCGACCTCGGCCAGACGTCGCTGGGCCGTCGCCGCAACTGTCTCCGCACCGCGGCGGGAACGCACGAACGTCAAGGTGCGCACGCCGCCCGCGACCAGATCCGTCAGGAGCTCCGCCGCTTCGCTCGTCGCCGATCGGCGGAGGCCGTCATGCTCCCCGTCGGCGCCTCGCCCACCGATCAGCGGCGGCTCCCACAGGGCGATGGTCCGGGCACCGTGAGGGGAGGCGTCGTCGGTGACGGCCGCGGCCGGGCGGCCCGTCAGCCGTGCCGCGACGCCGGCCGGGTCGGCCATCGTCGCGGATGCGAAGACCATCTGGGGACTCGACCCGTGGTGCGCGCAGAGGCGCAGCAGGCGACGCAGCACGTGCGCGACGTGCGCACCGAAGACGCCGCGATAGTGATGGGACTCATCGACCACCACCAGAGTCAGCCCGCCGAGGAACCGCGCCCACCGCTGATGGTTGGGAAGCAGGGAGTGGTGCAACGTATCTGGGTTGGTCAGCAGGTAGTTGGTGTGCTCGCGCGCCCAGTCGCGTTCTTCACGGGTGTTGTCGCCGTCGACCGTCGCGGCGCGCAGGATCGGTGTGCGGGGCAGGCGCCGCAGCTGGTCGGCGGCCAGGGCCTTGGTGGGGGCGAGGTAGAGCACGGAGGGTCGACGCCCCGCGTGCTCGCCGGAGCCGACCCGGCCGTGCGCCAGAGCCTCGAGCGCCGCGGCCTGGAACACCAGGGACTTGCCCGAAGCCGTCCCGGTCGAGATCGCCACGTCGTGACCGGTGTGGAGCAGCTGCAGCGCCTCGGCCTGGTGCGCCCACAGATGGGTCACTCCGTCAGCGGCGAACAGGTCGCGGACGCCGGCACGGATCCAGTCCGGCCAGGGCTCGACCACCGCATCGCGTGCGGGAACGTGTCGCACGTGCGTGACGCGATCGCCGTGGCGTGCGATCAGGTCGGCGGGGTCCACGGCGAAAGTCTCGCACTCGGTCCCAGACCGTTCGGCCGACGACCTCCGAACACGTGACAGGCGTGGTTGAATGCTCGCGGGAGGTGTGCTGATGGAGTTGACGGTCAACGCGACCACGGCCGAGCCGTTCGAGATCATCGAGGTCGGTGGCGAGGTCGACGTCTACACGGCGCCGAAGCTGCGCGAGGCGATCGTCGCGGCGGTCGACGCCGGACACACCCGCCTGATCATCGACGTGCAGAAGGTCGAGTTCCTCGACTCGACGGGGCTGGGCGTGCTGGTCGGCGCGCTCAAGCGGGTGCGCGCCGACGACGGATCGCTCGACATCGTGTGCACTCAGGAGCGCATCGCGAAGATCTTCGAGATCACGGGTCTGGACAAGGTCTTCGGACTGCACGACTCGATCGAGGCAGCCCGCGCCGCTCACGCCTGAATCACCCGTCGGCGACCCGTTCTGCGATCCGGCCGAGCCACCTGTGTAGCCTTCGTCACACGGCCCGGCGTCGGGCCGTGTACGTCTGCCCTGTGATTCATGGAGGAATTCAATGGCGAACGCGACATTGGTTGCGGCAGCCTCGGACCTCACCCTCTCCGACGACAACACCATCTTGGTCGCCGTCGTTCTGGGTGTAGGTGTCCTGGCGCTCATCATGGCGGTGGTCTTCCGCGCTGAGGTACTTCGCGCGAGTGAAGGCACCGAACGCATGCAGGAGATCGGTAAGGCCGTCCAAGAAGGTGCGTCGGCTTACCTGACCCGTCAGTTCAAGACCCTGGGTGTGTTCGCGGTCATCGCGTTCGGCCTGCTGTTCCTGCTGCCCGGTGACTGGGACATCAAGATCGGTCGCTCGGTCGCCTTCGCGGCGGGCGCCCTGTTCTCGGCGTTGATCGGCTACTTCGGCATGTGGCTCGCGGTGCGCGCCAATGTGCGCGTGGCGGCTGCAGCCCAGAACGAGGGCCGCAACCCGGCCATGCGCATCGCGTTCCGTACCGGCGGCACGGTCGGCATGTCGACCGTCGGCCTGGGCCTGCTCGGCGCCGCTGCGGTCGTGCTGATCTACAAGGGCGACGCACCGTCGGTGCTCGAGGGCTTCGGCTTCGGTGCCGCGCTGCTCGCGATGTTCATGCGTGTCGGCGGCGGCATCTTCACCAAGGCGGCCGATGTCGGCGCCGATCTGGTGGGCAAGGTCGAGAACAACATCCCCGAGGACGATCCGCGCAATGCCGCGACGATCGCCGACAACGTGGGCGACAACGTCGGCGACTGCGCCGGCATGGCGGCCGATCTGTTCGAGTCGTACGCCGTGACCCTGGTGGCCGCGCTGATCCTGGGCTCGGTCGCGTTCGGCGAGGAGGGCCTGATCCTTCCGCTGCTGATCCCCGCGATCGGTGCCCTGACCGCGATCCTCGGCGTCTACATCACCCGCCCCATCGAGGGCGAGAACGGCCTGACCACGATCAACCGGTCGTTCTACATCTCGGCGGCGATCTCCGCGATCGCGTCGGCCGTCGTCTGCTGGTTCTACCTGCCGTCGTCGTTCGAGGAGCTGAACTTCGGCGAGAAGGGCGAGACCAACTCGATCGTCCAGGCGTTCTTCGGCGAGACCCAGCTGATCGACAAGGATCCGCGCTTCATCGCGATCGCGGCCGTCGTCATCGGCATCGTGCTGGCAGGCCTGATCCTGGCGCTCACCGGCTACTTCACCGGCACCGAGACCCGGCCCGTCAAGGACGTCGGCAAGACGTCGCTGACCGGCCCGGCCACCGTGATCCTGTCCGGCCTGTCGGTCGGCTTCGAGTCGGCGGTCTACACGGCGCTGGTCATCGGCGCCGCCGTGTTCGGCGCGTTCCTGCTCGGTTCGGGCTCGATCGTCGTGTCGCTGTTCGCCGTCGCGCTCGCGGGCTGTGGCCTGTTGACGACGGTCGGCGTCATCGTCGCGATGGACACGTTCGGCCCGGTGTCGGACAACGCGCAGGGCATCGCCGAGATGTCGGGCGACGTCGATGACGAGGGTGCTCAGATCCTCACCGAGCTCGACGCGGTGGGCAACACCACGAAGGCCATCACCAAGGGCATCGCGATCGCCACGGCGGTGCTCGCGGCCACGGCGCTGTTCGGCTCGTTCGCCGATGGCATCAAGAAGGAGTTCTCGCGGATCCTCGAGGGCCTCGACCCCACCGACACCGCCGGTATCCAGAAGTTCGCGGAGTCGCTCAAGGAGGCTGATGTCAACGCCCTGCGCGGCATCATCAACGTGGGCGATCCGAGCATCCTGGTCGGTCTGATCATCGGTGTCGCGGTCGTGTTCTTGTTCTCGGGTCTGGCGATCAATGCTGTCGGTCGCGCCGCGGGCGCGGTCGTGTTCGAGGTGCGCCGCCAGTTCAACGAGATCCCCGGGATCATGGAGGGCACGGGTCGTCCCGAGTATGGCAAGGTCGTCGACATCTGCACGCGCGATTCGTTGCGTGAGCTGGCGACGCCGGGCATCCTGGCGATCTTCGCCCCGATCGGTGTCGGCTTCGGTCTGGGCATCGCGCCGCTGGGTGCGTACCTGGCCGGTGCGATCGGTGCCGGCACGCTGATGGCCGTGTTCCTGGCCAACTCCGGTGGCGCGTGGGACAACGCCAAGAAGCTGGTCGAGGACGGCAACCACGGTGGCAAGGGATCGGAGGCCCACGAGGCCACGATCATCGGCGACACCGTCGGCGATCCGTTCAAGGACACCGCCGGCCCGGCGATCAACCCGCTGCTGAAGGTCATGAACCTGGTGGCGCTGCTGATCGTGCCGCTGATCGTCAAGTTCTCGTACGGCGAGGACGAGACCGACTGGCTGCGCTACACGATCGCCGGCGTCGCCGCGCTGATCATCGTGGTCGCGGTGTACGTGTCGAAGCGTCGTCCGATCGCGATCGGTGGCGACGACGCCCCGGCGGCGGCCCCGGAACTCGCCGACGCCTGACGCATCGCCCAGACGGCCCCCTCCGTCGGCGGAGGGGGCCGTTCGGCTTCGTGCGGGGTTTGCGGTTTCCCAACTTAAGTTGGGAAACCGCCACGAACCTGGGGAAGTTTCCCGATGGTCGTGGCGGGTTACCTAGGATCGTCGCCACGATGAGAGGGTGACGAGGTGCTCGACGATGCGACGACCGCCCGGCTGGCCGATGCTCTCCGCGCCGCCGACTTCACAGCGACCCACGCCTACGAGATCCTCGGCGACGAGGCGCACCGCGCGCTGGCCCGTCATCAGGTCGTGCCGGCTCTGCGGGCCACGCGTGGAGGATCGCCCGCCGAGACGCTGATCCGGCTGTTCTCGCTGCAGGACCCGGTCGAGCGCACCGCGGCCGACACCGCGCTGCCCGGCCTGATCGATCCTCTGGAGTCTGCCGGTCTGTTGGCCGAGTCCGGCGGCGATGTGCGGGCGCTCGTCGACCTCCGGCCGTACGGCGACGAGGCGCACGACTGGTGGGTCGTCTGCGATGCGACTCCGGGGCTGGGCCGCCCGCTGGAACCGATGGACCCGCACCACGTGCTGGGCATCAGCGAGGCGTCCAGCAGCCTGGCGCAGCTGGTGGTACGCGAACCGGTCGGTTCGGCCCTCGACCTCGGCACCGGATGCGGAGTGCAGGCACTGCACCTGGCCCAGCATGCGACCCGCGTGGTGGCCACCGACGTGAACCCGCGGGCGCTGGCGATGGCCGATCTGACGGCCCGCCTGAACGGGGTGCAGGTCGACGTTCGCGACGGCAGCCTGTTCGAGCCCGTCGCGGGCGAGCGATTCGATCTCATCGCCACGAATCCGCCGTTCGTCATCTCGCCGCCTGGTAGCCCCGTCCTGGTGTATCGCGATTCGGGCATGCCCGGCGACGCCGTCGTGCGGCACGTCGTCGAGCATGCGGGTGAGCATCTCAACCCGGGCGGCTGGTGTCAGGTGCTGGCCAACTGGGCCATCCGGAACGACCGTGCATGGCAGGACGAGCTCTGGTCTTGGATCGACGGCCGTGGGCTCGACGCCTGGGTCGTGCAGCGCGAGCAGGTCGATCCGGCCGAGTACGTCGAGATGTGGCTCGCCGATGCCGGCCTGTCGCCCGGCCCGGAGCACACGCGTCGGTATGACGCCTGGCTCGACTGGTTCGACGCCGAGGGCATCGGCGGTGTCGGATTCGGCTGGCTGTCGCTGCATCGCACGGACCGGACGCCGACGACCCGGTTCGAGGAGTACACCGGCTCGCTGGCCCCGCCCGTCGGTCCCGCCGTACTGCGCTGGGGGCAGGCCGTGGATCTGGCGCGCGCTTCGGACGGTCAGCTCTCGGAGCTGCGTCTGGTGGCTGCCCCGATGATCCAGGAGACGAGGGGACGGCCGGGTGCCGAGGACCCCGAGCGCATCGTGTTGCATCTGCGCGACGCGCTGCAGCGTACGCGGCAGGTCGACACGGTCGAGGCCGCCCTGGTGGGTGCCTGCGACGGAGACCTGACTGTCGGTCAGATCCTCAACGCCCTCGCCGAGCTGCTGGACCGCCCGGAACTCCCGGTCTCAGCTCTCCCCGCGGTCCGCGACCTGCTGATCGAGGGCTACTTGACTCACTGAGTGTCACTCAGCGCGAAGGTGAGCCGCAGGATCGTCGACGGGGACGGGGCGGAACCGCGGGAGCAGTTGCCCGCCCCAGCACAGCACGGCGATGCCCGCGGCGATGCTGCCGCCGAGTACGAAGCCGCCCCATGGCCCGATCTCGTCGATGGCCAGGCCGATCGCGGGGCCGGCCAGCGCCGCACCGATGGTGTGTGCTGTGCCGAACCACCCCATCGCCTCGCCGCGCCTCTCCTCGGGGGTCAGCTTGGCGAGCCATTCCGACGCCGCCGTCAGGGTGGGCGCGCAGAGGAATCCCGCGGGAATGACCGCGAGCGCGAGCGAAGGCACCGACTCGGCCAGCCCGACCGGGATCGTCGCCAGCCCGAGGCCGAGCAGCAGGTAGGTGGGCCGGATGGACGCGTGCAGTGCGCCGTAGAGCAGGCCGCCGAGCAGGCTGGCGCCGCCCCACAACGCGTAGACCAGCGCGATGGCGCCGGTGTTGCCGAGGTCCTCGAGCTCGGCGACGATGCCCAGGTCGGTGGCGTAGAGCCCGAATACCGAGCCGGCCGCGATGAGGAACAGGAATCCGATCGGGACCGACATCCAGCGGACGGGCGTGGCGTCGGTCTCGGGTTCGCGATCAGTCGTGGCCGATCGGGTGGGTGGATCGAGGCGCAGCAGCACCATGCCGGCGATGACCTCGCAGCCGCCGATGAAGGCGACCGCCGCGGCC
>Ga0182737_1000528_pt1 | contig 52583 bp, 55 predicted proteins | sample eDN5th30CBELigOP_FD_128878 | JGI IMG/M metagenome (GOLD analysis project Ga0182737, IMG submission 128878) | Enriched Organic Plus compost microbial communities from Emeryville, California, USA - eDNA 5th pass 30_C BE-Lig OP (version 2) (version 2) ...
CGGCGTAGACCGCCGCGTCGATGAGCTTCTCGATCGAGGTGAGCAGCAGCGGCGCGACCGACGGGTCCGTGAGGTACACGTCGGCGTCGACACCGATCAGCGCGATCTCGCGACCGGAGTCGGCGATCGCCGCCGCGCCGGACTGGTAGATCGGGCCGCCGACGGGCAGCAGCACGTCGACGCCCTGGTCGACGATGCCCTGCGCGACCTGCTTCGCGTTGTCGTCCGCGACGAAGTCGCCGGTGAAGGTGCCGTCCTGGGCCTCGCGGTCCCAGCCGATGACCTGGACCGACGCGCCCTTCTCCGAGTTGTAGTAGTCGACGCCCTGGGCGAAGCCGTCCATGAAGATCGACACGGTCGGGATGTTCATCCCGCCGAAGGTGCCGACCTTGTTCACGCCGCTGTCCGCCGAGTAGCTCGCCGCCGCGTAGCCGGCGAGGAACGCGGCCTGCGCGGTGTCGAAGATGAGCGGCTTGATGTTGTCGGCGTCGACCGCGCCGTCGAAGTCGTTGTCGGCCGCGTCGTCGACGATGGCGAACTGGATGTCCGGGTTCGCGAGCGCCGTCTCGACGGTCGCCGCGGAGAGCAGGAAGCCGACCGTGACGATGTAGGTGCAGCCCTGGTCGATGAGCGAGGTCAGGTTCGGCGCGAAGTCGGTGTCCGAGGTGGACTCGACGGGGATGAACTCGACGCCGAGCTCCTCGGCCGCCTGCTCGATGCCGTTGTAGCCGAGCTCGTTGAACGAGTGGTCGTCGAAGCCGCCGGTGTCGGACACCATGCAGGGCAGGAAGTCCGACGCGACGGGCTCGTCGCTCGGGGTGGTCGTCTCGGGCGGCGGGGCGGCGCAGCCGACGAGCAGGACGCCGGCGGCGAGCACGGCGAGACCGCCGGTGGCGGCCTTCGGGATGGTGATCACGGATTTCCTCCTGGTTGCAGGCCGACCGCGCACGGGTCGGACCCTTGGTTGGAACACGTTACCTCCGGTTACGGAGGCGGGAATCCCAGATGGCCAACCCTTAACGCAATGGTTACACCGGCCCCCGCGCCTGCGCGCGGGACACCATCCGCGGGCCGGAGACGCTAGGGCGCGTTGACGGATTCGACAACGATCGTGCCCGCGACGATCTGCTCGCGGAGCGCGTCGAGCTCGGCCGAGAGCTCCGAGTCGACCGCCGACTCGAGGTCGTGGAACGGCGCGATCCCGACCCCGCCGTTCTCCAGCGTGCCCACGTAGGGCTCGCTGGAGAACGCGCCGTCGAGATGCTCGCCGACGATGTCGACGACCGCCTGCTGCGTCCGCTTGAGCACGCTCGTGAGCAGGAGCGGCCGGTACTGCTCGAGGCCCGGCACGTCGTAGCCGTCGGTGTCCACCCAGACGACGAGCGTCCCCGGCGACTCGGCGGCCGCGGCGAGCGCGCCCTCGCCGACCTGTCCGGCGACCGGCATGATGACGTCGGCGCCCTGCGCGATGAAGCCCTCGGCGAGCACCTTGCCCTTGTTGATGTCCTCGTAGTCGCCGGTGAACGCGCCGTCCTGCGCGGCCTTGTCCCAGCCGAGGAGCGCGACCGAGGTGCCGTGCGCCTCGTTGTACTTCGCGATGCCGTCCGCGAAGCCGTCCATGAACAGCGCGACGGCCGGCTCGTTGCCGCCGCCGAAGGTCGCGACGGTGCCCGTCTTGGAGACGCCGGCCGCGAGGTACCCGGCGAGGTAGGAGGCCTGCGCGGTGTCGTAGACGATCGGCTTGACGTTCGGCAGCTCGATCGACGCGTCGTCGACGATCGCGTAGTGCACCTCGGGATTGGCTTCCGCCGCGGCCGCCGTCGCGGGCGAGAGCGACCAGCCGACGGTGAGCACGAAGCCGCAGCCCGAGTCCGTCGCCTGCTCGACGTTCGGCGCCAGGTCGGTCTCGGCGGTCGAGACGAGCGCCTGCACCTCGATGCCGTACTCGTCGGCCGCCGCCTCCATGCCGTCCCAGCTCGCCTGGTTGAAGGAGCGGTCCTGGAGGCCGCCCTGGTCGGTGACCATGCGCGCGCACTCGGCCGCGTCCGCCGACTCGGAGGGCCCCGGGGAGGGCGCCTGGGCGCAGCCGGAGATCGTGATCGCCCCGGCGGCGAGGAGCACGGGCAGGACGATGGACTTCGCGAGTCGGGTCATGCGCACATTCTCCGGCACGCATATGCACCGCAATCGGTCGCGGGGCCCACCCGTGACGAGATCGTGACTCCCCCCTTACGCCGAGCCGTCGCTCACGGGTCGGATTCGCCCGCGAATCGCCCCGTGAGTGACGGCTCGGGAAGCAGCGGCGGGTCAGAGGACGGCGCCGTGGCCGGAGGTGCGGAGGGCGTCGACGACCTGCTTCACGCGCTGGGCGTGCTCCGTCGTCGTCACCAGCAGCGCGTCCGGCGTGTCGATCACGACGATGTCCTTGACGCCGATGAGGGAGACGACGCGCTTGCCCTGGGCGAAGACGACGCCCGTCGACTGGTCCGAGAGCACGGTCGGATCGTCTCCGAAGATCGCGAGGTCGTTCTTCCGACCGCCGGAGTGCAGGCGCGCGATCGCGGCGAAGTCGCCGACATCGTCCCAGTCGAAGTCGCCCGGCACGACCGCGAGGGCGCCCGCCGCCGCCGCCGGCTCGGCCACGACGTAGTCGAACGCGATCTGCCGCAGCCCCGGCCAGATGCGGTCGACCGCCGGGCCGCGGGTCGCCGGGTCGTCCCACGCCGCCGCGAGCGCCTCGAGCCCGTCGGCGAGGCCGGCGTCGTATCGGCGGATCCAGTCCAGGATCACCGCGGCCCTCGCGACGTACATCCCCGCGTTCCACAAGTAGTCGCCGTGCGCGAGATAGCTGCGCGCCGTCTCGAGGTCCGGCTTCTCGACGAAGGACTGGGCGGCCACGGCCCGCGGCGCGCCCTCGACGCCGAGCGGCCCGTCGGCGTGGATGTAGCCGAAGCCGGTCGCCGGCTCGGTCGGCGTGATGCCGATCGCCGTGACGAGCCCGGTGCGGGCGACCGCGACCGCCTCCTCGACGGCGCGGCGGAAGCCCCGGGCGTCCCGGATGACGTGGTCGGCGGCGAAGGAGCCGATGACGACGCCCGGGTCCCGGCGCTCCAGGATCGCCGCCGCGAGGCCGATCGCCGCGGTCGAGTCGCGCGGCTCGGACTCGAGCAGGACGTTCGGGTCGATGAGGCCGGGCAGCTGCGCCTCGACCGCCGCGCGGTGCGCGCGGCCCGTCACGACGACGATCCGCTCCGGCCCGACCAGCGGTTCGATGCGGTCCCAAGTGTCGCGGAGCAGGCTGTTGCCGGACCCGGTGAGGTCGTGCAGGAACTTCGGCGCGCCCGCCCGGGACAGCGGCCAGAGCCGGGATCCGATGCCTCCCGCGGGGATGACCGCCGTGAAGCCCGGGATGGCGCCGGTGCTCTGCATGGGTCAATAGGATAGAGGTCGTGGCAACGAAATCGACCGGAACCATGACCGTCGATCCTCCCGGTGCTCCACCGCAGCCGACGAAGATGGGCGGCACCCTCTACCGCGGCCGCGAAGGCATGTGGTCGTGGGTCCTGCACCGCATCACGGGCGTCGCGATCTTCTTCTTCCTGCTCGTCCACGTCCTCGACACGGCCCTCGTGAAGGTGAGCCCCGAGGCCTACGACGCGGTCATCGGCGCCTACAAGACGCCGATCATGGGGCTCGGCGAGATCGCGCTCGTCGGCGCGATCGGCTTCCACGCCCTCAACGGCCTGCGCATCATCCTCATCGACTTCTGGTCGAAGGGCACGCGGTTCCAGAAGCCGCTGTTCTGGACGGTCATCGGCCTCTGGGTCGTCCTGATGGCCGGCTTCGTGCCGCGCCAGCTCATGCACATCTTCGGGGGGGCGTGATCGTGAGCCAGACCATCGGCAGCGCCGTCATCCCGGCGCCCGGCACCAAGTACGAGAAGTACGCGCGCGGCCCGCGCCGGGTCAACCTCGAGAAGTGGGGCTGGATCTACATGCGCGCCTCCGGCGTGCTGCTCGCGGTCCTCATCTTCGGCCACCTCTTCGTCAACCTCGTCGCCGGCGAGGGCGTCAAGGCGATCGACTTCGCGTTCGTCGCCGGCAAGTGGGCGGACCCGTTCTGGATCGTCTGGGACCTGCTCATGCTCTGGCTCGCGCTCATCCACGGCGCGAACGGGATGCGCACGCTCGTCAACGACTACGCGACGCGCCGCGGCCTGCGGATCGTCCTGCTCGGCCTGATCGGGCTCGCGACCGTCGCGCTGCTCGCCCTCGGCACGCTCGCCCTGACGACATTCGACCCGTGCCTCGGGCTGACCGCCGAGACGGCGGACCAGATCCCGCAGTGCGTGATGTAAGGAACCCGGAGCATTGACCACTGCATCGACCGAGGAGACGACCGTCGTCGACGGCGTCCACTACCACCAGTACGACGTCGTCATCGTCGGCGCGGGCGGCGCCGGCATGCGCGCGGCCATCGAGGCCGGCCCGAAGGCGCGGACGGCCGTCATCACGAAGCTCTACCCCACCCGCTCGCACACGGGCGCGGCGCAGGGCGGCATGGCCGCGGCGCTCGCGAACGTCGAGGAGGACAACGCGGAATGGCACACCTACGACACGATCAAGGGCGGTGACTACCTCGTCGACCAGGACGCCGCGCAGATCCTGACGAAGGAGGCGATCGACGCCGTCATCGACCTCGAGAACATGGGCCTGCCGTTCAACCGGACGCCCGAGGGCAAGATCGACCAGCGGCGCTTCGGCGGCCACACCCGCGACCACGGCAAGGCGCCGGTGCGCCGGGCCTGCTACGCGGCGGACCGCACGGGCCACATGATCCTGCAGACGCTGTTCCAGAACTGCGTGAAGCTCGGCATCGAGTTCTACAACGAGTTCTACGCGCTCGACCTGGTGCTCGCGCCCGACGGCTCGGCGAACGGCATCGTCGCCTACGAGCTCGCGACCGGCGAGCTGCACGTCTTCCAGGCGAAGTCGATCGTCTTCGCCACCGGCGGCTTCGGCAAGATGTTCAAGACCACCTCGAACGCGCACACCCTCACCGGCGACGGCGTCGGCATCATCTGGCGCAAGGGCCTGCCGCTCGAGGACATGGAGTTCTTCCAGTTCCACCCGACCGGTCTGGCCGGCCTCGGCATCCTGCTCACCGAGGGCGCCCGCGGCGAGGGCGCGATCCTGCGCAACGCGAGCGGCGAGCGCTTCATGGAGCGCTACGCGCCGACGATCAAGGACCTCGCGCCGCGCGACATCGTCTCGCGCTGCATGGTCCAGGAGGTCGCCGAGGGCCGCGGCGCGGGACCGCACAAGGACTACGTGCTGCTCGACTGCACGCACCTCGGCGCCGAGGTGCTCGAGACGAAGCTGCCGGACATCACCGAGTTCGCGCGCACCTACCTCGGCATCGACCCCGTCGTCGAGCCGGTGCCGGTGATGCCGACCGCGCACTACGCGATGGGCGGCATCCCGACGAACAACGCCGCGGAGGTGCTCCGGGACAACGACACCCCGGTCCCCGGCCTCTACGCGGCCGGCGAGTGCGCCTGCGTCTCGGTGCACGGCTCGAACCGGCTCGGCACCAACTCGCTGCTCGACATCAACGTGTTCGGCAAGCGCGCCGGGAACAACGCGGTCGCCTACGCGGCGACGGTCGACTTCCAGCCGCTGCCGGCCGATCCGGCGAAGGAGATCCGGGAGCTGCTCGAGCGGCTGCGCTCCTCGACCGGGACGGAGCGCGTCGCGGCGATCCGCAAGGAGCTGCAGGACGAGATGGACAAGGGCGCGCAGGTGTTCCGCACCGACGAGTCGCTGCGCCACGTGCTCGGCGTCATCCACGGGCTGCGCGAGCGGTACAAGCACATCGGCATCCACGACCGCGGCAAGCGGTTCAACACCGACCTGCTCGAGGCCGTCGAGCTCGGCTTCCTGCTCGACCTCGCCGAGGTCGTCGTCTACGGCGCGCTCAACCGCAAGGAGTCGCGCGGCGGCCACATGCGCGACGACTTCCCGAACCGGGACGACGAGCAGTACATGGTCCATACGATGGCCTACCTGACGGGGGACCCGACGTCCCCCGACCCGGACGACCACATCAAGCTCGACTGGAAGCCCGTCGTCTTCGTGCGAGACGAGCAGGGCGAGCTCATCTCCCCGCCGATGGAGAGGAAGTACTGATGGCCGCGACCGCCGTAGCCGACGAGACCCTCGAGGCCGTCGGGGGCAACACGATCACGGACGCCGCCGAGTTCGGCGCCGTCCAGGAGTTCACCGCGACGTTGATCATCCGCCGCTTCGACCCGGACGTCGACGACGAGCCCCGCTGGCAGGACTTCGACGTCCAGGTCTACTCGACGGACCGCGTGCTCGACGCGCTGCACAAGATCAAGTGGGAGATCGACGGCTCGCTCACCTTCCGCCGCTCGTGCGCGCACGGCATCTGCGGCTCGGACGCGATGCGGATCAACGGCCGCAACCGGCTCGCGTGCAAGACGCTCATGAAGGACCTCGACCTGACGAAGCCGATCTACGTCGAGGCGATCAAGGGCCTGCCGCTCGAGAAGGACCTCGTCGTCGACATGGACCCGTTCTTCGCGGCCTACCGCGAGGTGAACCCGTTCCTGGTCGCGCACTCGGAGCCGGAGAAGGGCAAGGAGCGCCGGCAGTCGATCGCGGCGCGGGAGATCTTCGACGACACCACCAAGTGCATCCTCTGCGCGGCGTGCACCTCGTCCTGCCCGGTGTTCTGGACCGACGGCCAGTACTTCGGCCCGGCGGCGATCGTCGGCGCCCACCGCTTCATCTTCGACGACCGCGACGACGAGGCGCAGGTGCGGCTCGACATCCTCAACGAGAAGGAGGGCGTGTGGCGCTGCCGCACGACCTTCAACTGCACGGAGGCCTGCCCCCGCGGCATCCAGATCACCCAGGCGATCGCCGAGGTCAAGCAGGCGATCATGCGCGGCCGCCCCTGAACTTAGGGTTTCCGGCGGCGGTAGGACGGATCCCGGCGGATTCCTCCTACCGCCGCCGAAAGTCCTAGTCCTGTCAAGCCCCGCGCGGGTGGCGGACCGGGGCGCCTAGCCTGAGACGGGTGAAAGCGCGAATCCAGCGGCTCATCGAATGGGCGAAGGCGACGCGCCCCGCGCGCGTCTTCGCGAGGTACTCCGCGGCGAACGGCCCGCTGCTCTCGCAGGGCCTGTCCTGGCAGGCGGTGTTCGCGACGTTCGCGGCGCTCTGGGTCGCGTTCGCGGTCGCCGGGTTCTGGCTGCGCGAGGACGGGCCGCTGCGCTCGGCGCTGCTCGAGGGGCTCTCCACGGCGATCCCCGGCCTCATCGACACCGGCGAGGGCGGCGCCGTCCGGCTCGACGCCCTGCTCTCGGTCGGCGTGCTCGGCTGGACCGGCGCGATCGCCGCGCTCGGCCTGATCTGGACGGCGATCGGCTGGCTCTCCTCGGGTCGGGCCGCGGTACGCGAGATCGCCGGCCTGCCGACCGGCGGCGGGAACTTCGTGCTGCTCAAGCTGCGGGACGCCGGCCTCACGCTCGCCTTCGGCTTCGCGGTGCTCGTCTCGGCCGCGCTGTCGCTCGGCAGCACCGCCCTGCTGCGCGGCGTCTTCGACTGGCTCGGCCTGGACGGCGCGGGGCCGGTCGCCGAGGTGGTGACGCGCATCGCGGGCGTCGCCATCGCGTTCGTCTTCGACGCGCTCGTCCTCTGGCTGTTCTATCGCGTCGCCTCGGGCCTGCCGGCGCGCGGCCGGCCCCTCCTCGAGGGGGCGGCCGTCGGCGCGCTCGCCCTCGGCGTGCTGAAGACGCTCGGCGGCACGCTGCTCGGCGGTGCGACGTCCAACCCGCTGCTCGCCTCGTTCGCGGTCATCATCGGACTGCTCATCTGGTTCAACCTGATCTGCCAGGTCATCCTGATCGCGGCCGCGTGGGTGGTCGAGACCTCGGACGAGCAGCACCGTCGTCGCCTGCTCGAGACCGCGCCGGACCCTGGCGAGCACCTCGCGATGTAGCCCTACGGGCGTCGCGCCGTGGTGACCCGCTCGCGGCCCATCCGGTCGATGTGCGAGGTGACGTCGAGCCAGCCGTCCGCCTCGAACAGCGCACGGACGACCGGCGCCTGCGAGATGCCGTGCTCCTCGACCCAGACGCCGCCGGGCCTGATCCATCGCATGGCGCGCTTGGAGAGCGCGCGCATGAGGTCCATGCCGTCGGCGCCGCCGCCGTGCAGGTGCCGGTCGACGGTCCACAGCTCGACCTCGGGCGTCGGCGACTCGACGTCGTCCGGCACCCACGGGGAGTTGGCGGCGATGACGTCGACCCGGCCGAACAGCTCGGGCAGCACCTCGAGCATGTCGCCGTGCACGGCGTGCGCATTGCCCGGGGCGATGGTCGCGACGTTCCTCGCGAGCCACTCGTAGGTCTCGTCGACGAGCTCGACGAGATGCACGGTCGAGCCGGGGATCTCGGTCGCGATCGCGAGCCCGATCGGACCGACGCCGGCGCCGACGTCGATGACGACGGGGTGCTCGTTCCCGGATGCCCGGATCGCGTCGATGGCGAGCTGGGCGACCGTCTCGGTCTCGCGCCGCGGGATGTACGCCCCAGGGCCGACCTCGATGACGAGGTCGCGGAAGAACGCTCGGCCCGTGAGGAGCTGCAGCGGCTCGCGCTTGGTCGCCCGGCGGTCGACGAAGTCCCGGACCGTCTCGAACTGGTCCTCGGTCAGCTCCACCTCCGCGGCGGCGCCGGCCTGGACGTCCTCCCGTCGCAGCCCGAGCGTGTGGGCGAGGATGATCTCCGAGTCGCCGACGGCCCAGGGGATGCCGGCGGCCTCGAGCCGCTCCCGCGCCCAGTCCAGGACGTCCGATCCGCGTCGCGATGCCGTGGTCGTCAATGCGCTCCTCTGCTCCTCCATGGGTGGCTCATAGCCTACGAGCACGATGGCCCCCGTTCGGGGGTCGACAGGCAGGGAATTCACAGAATCGCGAAAATCGGCCGAGTCGCTTGGCGATAATGTGTGTCACACAGTATAGTGAGAGCCGTGGGCGACGAGACGACCGAGGGGCACCTGCAGGAGCTCCGGCGCGGGACCGTCGTCCTCGCCTGCCTCCTTCGCCTGCGCGAGCCGGGCTACGGCTACGGGCTGCTCGAGCAGCTCGGCGCGGCCGGCTTCAAGGTCGACGCGAACACCCTGTACCCCCTGCTGCGCCGGCTCGAGCAGCAGGGGTTCCTCCGCAGCGAGTGGGACACCCGGGAGTCCCGCCCGCGCAAGTTCTATCGGACGAGCGACGCCGGCCGTCGCCTCGCCGCGATCCTCCTCGACGACTGGGACTCGCTCGACGCCTCCCTCCGACGCATTCAGGAAGCACCATGACCACGACCGACGACGCCAGCCTGACCGACCGCTACCTGCACGCCGTCGCCCGCGCCGCCCCCGAGCGCCAGCGCGACGGGCTCCGGGCGGAGGTGCGGGAGCGGATCGCCGACGAGCTCGACGCCCGTCTCGCCGCCGGCGAGCCCGCCGACACGGCCGAGCGCGCGGTGCTCACGGGCCTCGGCGACCCGATGCGGCTCGTCGCCGCCTATCTCGCCCGGCCGAGCAGACTGATCGGGCCGCGCTACTACTTCACCTGGCTGCGGCTCCTGCGACTGGTGCTCGTCATCGCGCTGCCCTTCGTCGCGCTCGCCGCGGCGATCGTCGGCGGCATCGACCGCGACCCCGTCGGCACGGTGATCGGCTCGGTCATCTGGACGACGATCTCCGCCGGCATCCAGATCTGCTTCTGGGTGACGCTCGTCTTCGCGCTGCTCGACCGCTTCGGCGACCGGCTCTCCGACGGGCACCTGCCCGAGGACGCGACCTGGGACCTCGACCGGCTGCCGCCGGTCGAGCGGGGGGAGCGGATGCCGCGCGCGGAGCTCATCACCGGCATCGTGCTCGGCGCGGTCCTCATCGCACTGCTCGTCGCGCAGCAGTTCGTCCCGTTCGCCTGGCACGACCGGACGGCGATCGTCCCGCTGCTCGACCCCGCCCTGTGGTCGTTCTGGCTCCCCTACCTCCTCGCCGTCATCGTCGCGGGCCTCGCGCTCTCGATCGCGACCTACCGACGGGGTCGCCGCACCTGGTGGACGGCCGCCGCGAACACCGCCCTCGTCCTCGCGTTCTCCGTCCCCGGCCTCTGGCTCTGGTCGACCGGCGGACTGCTCGCCCCCGGCGTCGTCGACGCGATCGGCCTGGGCGATCGACCGGAGACCGTCCGGACGATCGGCATCGTGCTCGCGGTGATCTGGGTGGCCATCGCCGCCTGGTCCGTGATCGACGGCTTCCGCCGGGCGCATGTCACCGGTCGGCGTTAGCATCGGGCTGTGCCGAAGAAGCCCCTCCGCATCGCGACCGTCAACGTCAACGGCATCCGTGCCGCCTACCGCAAGGGCATGGGCGACTGGCTCGACGGCCGCGGCATCGACATCCTCGCACTGCAGGAGGTCCGGGCCGAGACCGACGACCTGCTCGCCCTGCTGGGCCCCGGCTGGCACGTCATCCACGACGCCGCGACCGCCAAGGGGCGGGCGGGCGTCGCGCTCGCCTCGCGCGACGACGACCGGCCCCGCGAGCCGGAGATCCACCGCATCGCCCTCGGCGCCGACGACTTCGACAGCGCGGGCCGCTGGCTCGAGGCCGACTACAAGGTGGGCGATCGGATCGTCACGGTCGTCTCCACCTACGTCCACTCGGGCGAGGTCGACACCCCGAAGCAGGTGGAGAAGTACAAGTTCCTCGACGCGATGACCGCGCGCCTGCCGGAGCTCGCCGCCCACAACGAGCTCGCTGTCGTGATGGGCGATCTCAACGTCGGCACGACTCCGCTCGACATCAAGAACTGGAAGGGGAACCAGAAGAACGCGGGCTTCCTCCCCCAGGAGCGGGCCTACTTCTACCGCTTCTTCGGCGCGGCGGGCGAGCCGATCGAGGGCCCCGACGGCACGGTCGCGCCCGGCCTCGGCTGGGTCGATGTCGGCCGCAAGTGGGCGGGCGAGGTCGACGGGCCGTACACCTGGTGGTCGCAGCGCGGCCAGGCCTTCGACAACGACACCGGCTGGCGGATCGACTACCAGGTCGCGACGCCCGCGCTCGCCGCGAAGGTCCTCGACTACCGCGTGGACCGCTATCCCTCCTACGACGCCCGCTGGTCCGACCATGCGCCGGTCGTCGTCGACTACGACGTCTGAGGCGTCGGACCGCTTGACGCCCGGCCATGGGTCCGCTTCAATATAAGTAGATACTTATATAAGGAGGCGGCCGTGACGGCATTCGACCCCGCGAGCGCGGGCCTCATCGCCCGGCAGGTCCGGACCGGCAGCCGGGACGGGGCGCCCACGCGGATCGCCGTCGCCCGGCGGACGTACCCGACGGATCAGGCCGACCTCTGGAACGCGCTGACCGACCCCGAGCGCATCCCGCGCTGGTTCCTGCCCGTCAGCGGCGAGCTCCGCGTCGGCGGCCGCTACCAGACCGAGGGCAACGCCGGGGGCCTCGTCGAGGCCTGCGCCGCGCCGCGGCGCTTCGACATCACCTGGGAGTACGGCGGCCAGGTCTCCTGGGTCACCGTCACGCTCGAGCCCGCGGACGACGGCACGACGCTCGAGCTCGTCCACGAGGCCGTCGTCGATCCCGGATTCTGGGGACAGTACGGGCCGGGCGCGGTCGGCGTCGGCTGGGACCTCGGGCTGCTCGGGCTCGCCGAGCACCTCGAGACGGGCGCGGCGGTCGATCCCGCCGCGGCCGAGTCCTGGACGCTGTCGCCGGCCGGCATCGAGTTCGTGACCGCCTCCGCGAACGGCTGGGCGGAGGCGGCAATCGCCGACGGGGATGAGGCGCGTCCCGCCCGCGAGGCCGCCGGGCGGACGATCGACTTCTACACCGTGCCGCCCAGTGCGTGAATGAGCGGGACCCGAGTGGGCGGTTCCCGGATGGGCGACGCCTTCGCCGCGCTCGGCGATCCCGTCCGCCGGCGGATGCTCGAGCTGCTCGCGAGCGGCGAGCGGTCCGTCGGCGAGCTCGCCGAGGCGCTCGCCGCCTTCGGCCGGATCTCGCAGCCCGCCGTCTCGCAGCACCTGAAGACCCTCCGCGAGGCGCGGCTGGTGGCGGTGCGCGCTGAAGGCACGCGCCGGCTCTACGCGCTCGACGCCGACGGCATCGACGCCGCGCGCGCCTGGCTCGGCCGCCTGCTCGACCCGCTCGCCGTGTTCTCCCAGCCCCTCGACGCACTCGCCACCGAGGTCGTACGCGGGCGGCGGGCGGGCGCTCGGGCTGCCGACGCGGCGCGCTCGGCCTGAGTCGGCACGCGCGGGCCGGCGCGACTGGAAGAATGGAGCGGTGACCAAGCCCCGCCTGTTCTCCGGCATGCAGCCGTCCGCCGACTCGCTCCAGATCGGCAACTACATCGGGGCCCTCCTGCAGTGGCGCGAGATGCAGGAGACCCACGACGCGGTGTTCTGCGTCGTCGACCTGCACGCGATCACCGTCGAGCAGGACCCCGCGCAGCTGCGCGAGGCGACACGGCGCACGGCGGCGCAGTACATCGCCGCAGGCATCGACCCCGCGAAGTCGGTCCTGTTCGTGCAGTCGCACGTCGCCGCGCATCCCGAGCTCGCCTGGGTGCTGAACACCATCACCGGCTTCGGCGAGGCGAGCCGGATGACGCAGTTCAAGGACAAGTCGGCGAAGCAGGGCGCGGACAAGACCTCGGTCGGCCTGTTCACCTACCCCGTCCTGATGGCGGCCGACATCCTGCTCTACGACACCGAGGTCGTGCCCGTCGGCGACGACCAGAAGCAGCACGTCGAGCTGACCCGCGACCTCGGGATGCGATTCAACTCCCGGTTCGGCGAGACCTTCACGATCCCGACGCCGCAGATCCAGAAGGACACGGCGCGGATCTACGACCTCCAGGAGCCGACGGCGAAGATGTCGAAGTCGGCGTCTTCGGAGAAGGGCGTGGTCTGGCTGCTCGACGAGCCGACGGTCAGCGCGAAGAAGATCAAGGGCGCGACGACCGACTCCGAGGGCAGCGTCCGCTACGACCCGAAGGCGAAGCCGGGCGTCTCGAACCTGCTCACCATCTACTCGGCGCTGTCCGGGCGGGCGATCGCCGAGATCGAGGCCGAGTACGCGGGCCGCGGCTACGGCGACTTCAAGGGCGGGCTCGCCGAGGTCGTCGCGGAGACCTTCGGCCCGATCCGCGAGCGCGCGCTCGAGCTGCTCGCCGACCCCGCCGAGCTCGACCGGGTGCTCGCCGCGAACGCGGACCGCGCCGCCGAGATCGCCGACGCGACGCTCGCCCGCGCCTACGACCGGATCGGCTTCCTCCGCCGCGCCTGAGCGCGCCGCCGCACGCGGATGCGCGGGAATGCGGGCCGCCGCGCGGGAGTTAGACTGCACGAGCAACATGCCCGGGGTCGGTGAGAATCCGAACCGGCGGTGACAGTCCGCGAAGCCCTCTCCGAGGGCCCGATCCGGTGGAATTCCGGGACCGACGGTGAACTCGTCGCAGCTCGAGTCGGCGCAAGCCGCATCGAGGCCGCGACGAGCAGTCCGGAGGAGAGGCGCATGGGAGGCAGACGATGGGCGACGGCGTCCGCGGCACCGGCCGCGACGAGGTCTCGGCGATGCGTCGCGCCCTCGAGCTCGCCGCGCTCGGCCCGCTGACCGGCGGCAACCCGCGCGTCGGCTGCGTCCTCCTCGACGCGGATCAGCACGTGGTCGGCGAGGGGTGGCACCACGGCGCCGGCACCCCGCACGCCGAGATCGATGCCCTCTCCCGACTCGGCTCGGGCACGCCGCACACGGCGGTCGTCACGCTCGAGCCGTGCAACCACACCGGCCGCACCGGGCCGTGCGCCGAGGCGCTCATCGCCGCCGGCATCCGGCGCGTCGTCTACGCCGCCTCGGACCCCGGCCCCATCTCGGGCGGTGGCGGCGATCGGCTCCGCGAGGCCGGCGTCGAGGTGATCGGCGGGGTGCTCGCCGACGAGGCGGAGGCGTTCCTCGAGGACTGGCTCACCGCCCAGCGGCTCGGGCGGCCGTGGATCACCGTCAAATGGGCGTCGACCCTCGACGGCCGCGCCGCCGCGGCCGACGGCTCGAGCCAGTGGATCACCGGCCCGGAGGCGCGCGCCGACGCGCACCGGCTGCGCGCCGCGAGCGACGGCATCGTGACGGGGACCGGGACCGTCCTCGCGGACGACCCGTCGATGACCGCGCGCGACGCGGACGGCGTCCTGCTCCCCCACCAGCCGGTCCCGGTCGTCGTCGGCGCACGGACGATCCCCGCCGCCGCACGGATCCGGCGGCATCCCGCCGGGCTCGTCGAGGCGGGCGACCTCCCGCTGCCCGCGCTGTTCGCCGAGCTGTACGCGCAGGGCATGCGCCGCGTGCTCGTCGAGGCCGGCCCGACGCTCACCTCCGCGATCCTCGCCGCCGGGCTCGCCGACGAGCTGGTCGTCTACCTCGCCCCGAAGCTGCTCGGCGGGCCGGGCCTCGCGCTCCGCTACCTCGGCATCGACTCCATCGACAGGGCGCTCGACCTCGAGCTCCGCGAGGTCCGCCGCCTCGGCCCCGACCTCGCGCTGACCCTCCGTTTTCAGGCCTCCCGCGCCGTATTCAGGCGTCCCGAGGCCTCGACACGCGGCAGGCGCCTGAATACGGCGCGACAGGCCTGAAAAAGGAAGAGGGAACGATGTTCACGGGGCTCATCGAGGAGATCGGCGAGATCGTCGCCGTCGAGCCGAGCGGCGACGGCGCGCGGATCACGGTGCGCGCGCCGCTCGCCGTCGAGGACGCCGAGCACGGCGCCTCGATCTCGGTCGGCGGCGTCTGCCTGACCGTCGTCGGCTGGGGCGCCGACTGGTTCGCCGCCGACGTCATGCAGGAGACGATCGACGTGTCCGCGATCGGGGACCGGCCGCCCGGCAGCCGGGTCAACGTCGAGCGCGCGCTGCGCGCGGACGCCCGGCTCGGCGGGCACATCATCCAGGGGCACGTCGACGGGACGAGCACCGTGCTCGAGGTCCGGCCCGGCGACCGCTGGCGGGTGATCCGCTTCGACCTCGACCCCGAGCACGCGCCGCTCGTCGTGAAGAAGGGCTCGATCGCCGTCGACGGCGTGAGCCTGACCGTCTCGGACGCCGGCGAGGACTGGTTCGAGGTCTCGCTCATCCCCGAGACGCTCGAGTCGACGACGCTCGGCGCGCTCGCGCCGGGCGACCGGGTCAACATCGAGACCGACATCGTCGCGCGGCACATCGCGCGGCTGGCCCGCCTCGGGCACGGAAGGGAAGACTGATGCCGCTCGCCACGATCCCCGATGCGCTGGAGGCGCTCCGCGCCGGCCGGCCGGTCCTCGTCGTCGACGACGCCGACCGGGAGAACGAGGGCGACGTCATCGTCTCCGCCGCGCTGGCGACGCCCGAGACGCTCGCCTGGATGGTCCGCGTCACCTCCGGCTACCTCTGCGCGCCGATGCCGCGCGACCTCGCCGACCGGCTGAACCTGCCGCCGATGGTCGCCGTCAACCAGGACCCCAAGTCGACCGCGTACACCGTGAGCGTCGACGCCGCCTCCGGCGTCACGACGGGCATCAGCGCCGCCGACCGCGCCCGCACGCTCAACGTGCTCGCCGACCCCGATTCCGGTCCCGACGACCTCATCCGTCCCGGCCACATCCTGCCGCTGCGCGCCGTCGACGGCGGCGTCCGCGAGCGCGCCGGCCACACCGAGGCGGCGGTCGAGCTGATGCGGCTCGCCGGCCTGCCGCCGGTCGGCGCGATCGGCGAGCTGGTGACCGACGACGGCTCGATGATGCTGCTGCCGGAGATCCTCGAGCTCGGCGAGGAGCGGGAGCTGCCGGTCATCACGATCGCCGACCTGACCGCGTTCGTCGCCGGCGTCCCGGTCGGCGCAGAGCCGGTGCCGCGCCCGCGCATCTCGCTGCGCGCGGAGACCGATCTGCCGACCGAGCACGGCACCTTCCGCGTCCGCGCCTATCGGGACGCGGTGACCGGTCACGACCACGTCGCGCTCATCGCCGACCCGATCCCGGAGCTCCCGCTCGTCCGGGTGCACTCGGAGTGCCTCACGGGTGAGGCCTTCGGCTCCCTGAAGTGCGAGTGCGGCCCGCAGCTCGAGACGGCGCTCGACGCGATCGCGAAGGACGGCGGCATCGTGGTCTACCTGCGCGGGCACGAGGGCCGCGGCATCGGGCTGGTCGACAAGCTGCGCGCCTACCGCCTCCAGGAGGAGGGGCTGGACACCGTCGAGGCGAACGTCGCGCTCGGGCTCCCCCCCGACCGGCGCGAGTTCGGCGGCGCGGCGGCGATCCTCGCCGATCTCGGCGCGACGCGGGTGCGCCTGATGACGAACAACCCGGACAAGATCTCGCAGCTCGAGGAGCACGGCGTCGAGGTCGCCGAGACGGTGCCGATCGTCGTCGGCGTCGGCGAGACGAACCGCGGCTACCTCGGCGCGAAGCGGGACCGGATGGGTCACCTGCTGCCGAGCGACGAGGAGCTCGCCGGCTGGCCCGAGCCGGTCGACGTCACGATGGCGACCGGCGAGACGGGCGGCACCCGATGAGCGGCGGCGGACGGCCGGAGACGGAGGCGCTCGACGGCACCGGGATCCGAGTCGCGATCGTCGCCGGGCGCTGGCACGACGCCATCACGGACGGGCTGATCGCGGGCGCGCGACGCGTGCTCGACGAGGCGGGCGCGCGAGTCGAGCTGGTGCGCGTCGCCGGCTCCTTCGAGCTCCCGCTCGTCGCCAAGACCGTCCTCGAGGCGGGTGCCGACGCCGTCGTCGCCCTCGGCGTCATCGTGCGCGGCGGGACGCCGCACTTCGAGTTCGTCTCCGACGCGACGACGAGCGGCCTCACCCGTGTCGCCCTCGACACCGGCAAGCCGGTCGGCTTCGGCGTGCTCACCCTCGACAACGAGCAGCAGGGCCTCGACCGCGCCGGACTCCCCGGCTCGCGCGAGGACAAGGGGGCCGAGGCCGCTCACGCCGCGCTCGAGACGGCGATCCTGCTGCGGCGCCTGCGCTGAAGCGGGGCCCGCGAGGGGACGATCGGCCGGGTGAATCTCCGCGGCCGGAGGCGCTCCGGCTTGGCCGAGGCTCCGCGACTGCACTAGCCTCGGGACGCGGGCACTCGTCAGGGGTTGGATGACGCCGCCCGCGTCGCCACTGCTCCAGCCGACGATGCGGGGGTTCCGACGTGTCTCGACGCACCGCTCGCGCGCGCCGCCGCGCTGCGATCTCCTGGGTCACGGCCGTCGGGGTCCTGCTCGGGAGTCTCGTCGCGGGCGTCGCGCTGACCGCCCCCGCGCACGCCGAGGACACCGGGACGAGCGTCATCAGCGACGACGGCCTGACGAACGGCTACAAGACGTACGGCGACGCCGGCAACGACAACACCTTCTACGCGTACGCGCGAGCGGGCGAGTGGATCCAGGTGTGGGGCAGCGACGTCGCGAACGGCACAGGCGCCATGGTGACCGTGCTGCGCCCGGACGGCACCTCGACCGAGCTCCAGTACCGCAGCGTCGCGTCGCGGACCCCAGTCGAGGTCATCGCCGCCACCGAGGGGATCTGGACCATCACCTACGACACGAGCACCACGTCCGTGCGGGCGGAGCGCTGGGGCATCAGCGTCTACGACGGGCAGCCGACGCCCCCGGAGGGGAAGACCTGGGCGAACTACGACCCCCACGTCGACGGCGATGCCGGGTCGGCGACCCGACAGACCGGCCGGGTGTGGAGCGAGAACTACATGGTCCGGCACGAGAACGACTCGGACACCAACGACCTCCGGTTCTACCTCGTCAACGACTCCGGCTACCTGTACCGGCTCACGCTCGCGCAGTTCAACGGACTCAACTCGGCGATCACCGCCACGTCGATCGGCATCCCGGAGGGCGGCGACGGCAGCGCGAGCTGCACGCCGTCGTATCGATCCTGGAACCAGGCCTCCGCGACGGTGAGCCCGCCCGTGGCGCCCTGCGCCGACGCGTTCCGCATCTTCTTCGAGGAGCCGGGCGCCGCGCTGCCCGCCTCCGCGGCGATCTGGGATCCGGTCGCGGAGGCGCAGCGGACGCAGGCCATCAAGCCGCTTCCCTTCGATCCGGAGACGGCCGACGTCACCGGCTGGGGCTTCGCGCACGCCGACGCCTCGTCTAGCGCGGGGACGCTGAGCTACGACCTCGGCGACGCGTACGGCGTCCACCGGCTCCAGCTCGACCTCGACGGCGACGGCGATTACGACGGTCCGAAGGACCGCGCGGTCGAGCTCCGCGCGAACGGGGAGCCGGTGAGCTTCGCGTTCGACGGGCTGGATGGGGAGGGTGCCGTCGTCGATCGCTGCACCCCGGTCGGCGCCCGGGTCCGCTTCGACCGAGTCGGCGAGATCCACGTCGTCCAGGCGGACGTCGAGAAGCGCGGCTCGATCGAGCTGATCCGGCTGAACGGACCCGGGGCGCCGGACGCGCAGCTCCACTGGGACGACACCGCGGTCACCGGCTCGCGCAGCAACGTCACGCCGGAGCTCGACGGCACGGCGGGCGTCGACAGCACGGGCGGCGTCCACGGCTGGGGCGCCGGTACGGCCTGGGCGACGAACGGCTGGGGCAACGAGCGCTGGATCGACGACTGGGCCTACCTGCCGACCGACAGCATCGTCGGCGTGCACGGCTTCGGCGGCCCCTCGGCGTGCGCCCCGACGATCTCCGTCGTCAAGAGCGCGGACGTGACGGCCGCCGAGCTGGGCGACACGATCCACTACGAGATCGCGGTGACCAACGAGGGCGGGCTCGCGGTCGACGCGGTCGCCGTCGCGGACGCCAAGACCGACGCGGTGCCGGCCTTCGACCCCGGCAACGACGGCAACGAGGACGTCGTCGCGGAGGACGGCGAGCTCGTCTCGATCGGGCCGGGCGGCACCGCTGTCTTCACGGCGACGCACACGGTGACGCTCGCCGATGCGCTCGCGGGTGAGGTGGTCAACACCGCGATCGCGAGCGCGGAGACCGTCGGCACCGGCTTCGGCACCGGCGAGGTGCCTTCGAACGAGGTCGTCGTCTCGATCGACCCGCCGGAGGCCTCCATCGCCGTCGCCAAGTCGACCACGGCGACCGGCGGCGAGTACGAGGACGTCATCGAGTACACGATCGAGGTGACGAACACCTCGGGCAACGGCCTGGCCGTGACGGACGTCGTCGTGACGGATGCCAACGCCGACGACACGCCGGCGTTCGACGCCGCGGCCTCGGACGCCGGCGTCGTGCTCGCGGACGGGAAGGCCTCGATCCCGGACGGGCAGAAGGCGGTCTACCGCGCCGAGCACACGGTGACCGCGGCCGATGTCACGGCCGGCGAGGTGCGCAACACCGCCCGGGCGAGCGGCCGGATCGCCGGCACCAGCATCCCGCTCGGACCGACGGACTCGAACGAGGTCGAGGTGCCGATCGCGAGCCCCGACCCCGTGCTCAACATCGTCAAGTCTGCCGACCTCGGGACCGCGGGACTCGGCGACACGATCGTCTACACCTTCGCGGTGACGAACAACTCGGCACCCGGCGTGGTGGTCGACACCGTCGTGGTGAGCGACCCGAAGACGACCGCGCCGAACTGGGTGCCGGGCCACCCCTCGAACTCGACGAACGCGGGACTCACGTTCACCGGGCCGACGCTGAGCTCGATCGCGCCCGGCGCGACCGCGTACTTCGTCGCGACGCATCTCGTGACGATCGCCGACGTCGAGGCCGGCGACTATCCGAACACCGCCTCGGTGTCCGCGAGGAAGTCGAGCGACGGCTCGGCGGTCGGACCGACGCCGTCGAACGAGGTGACGGTGACGATCGACGCGCCCGAGGTCTCGCTCTCCGTCGTCAAGTCGACGGACGCGCTGAGCGGCGTGCTCGGCGAGACGCTCAGCTACGACTTCGCCGTGACGAACAGCGCCGACTCGCCCGTCGCGGCCGCCGACGTCGTCGTGAGCGACCCGAAGACGACGGTCCCGACGTTCGCCGCCGGGCACGCCGGCAACACCGGCGTCACGGTGATCGGCGGCGCGGTCACGATCGCCCCCGGTGGCACCGCGCACTTCGCCGCGACGCACGTCGTGACCCCCTCGGACGTGAGCGCGGGCGAGTTCGTGAACCAGGCGAGCGTCACCGCGACGATCGACGGCACCACCATCGAGATCCCGCCGGTCGACTCGAACATCGTCGAGATCCCGATCACGGACGGGCCCGTCGGGACGGTCACCGTGCACGTCGTCGACGCCGAGACCGAGGATCCGGTGCCCGGCGCGATCGTGACCCTGGTGCCGAAGACGGGGCCGGCCGACTACCGCCTCACCAAGGTCACGCCGCCGAGCGGCACGGTCGACTTCGACGGCGTCCCCGCCGGCGACTACGAGATCCGGACCGTGCCGCCGGACGGCTATCTCGTCCCGCCGGCGGAGGACATCGCCGTGCCGCGCGACGGCCATGCCGAGGAGACGATCCCGCTCGAGGCCTACGCCGCGCCGCCGACCGCGGCGACGCTGACCTTCGACGGCGACCCCGAGACCCGCGACAGCGGCATCCCCCGGTTCAGCCCCTTCGAACCGGTCGCCTTCACCGTGGACGCCTGCGCCGGCGGGGCACCCGCGACGTACACGGTGACGCGCCCCGGCGACACCGCCGTCCTCGCCTCCGGCGCCCTCGAGGAGACGCCCCCGGGCGAGTACCACGCCGCGATCGCCGGGCTCGGCCTCGCCGGACAGTTCGTCGTCCACGTCGCCCTCGCCTGCACGACCGACGAGATCGAGGCACTCATCTACATCGACCCGGCCGGCGCGGTCGTCGACCGGTTCTGCACGCCGGTCGCCGGCGCGACGGTCCGCATCGACCGCTCGCTGACGGCTGGGGGCGGCTACACCGAGCTCCTGACCGGCGACGTGAACCTCGACCCGACGACGCCGACGGCCCCGGTGGTGACGGGAGCCGATGGCGGGTTCGCCTGGCTCACGACGCCCGGCTTCTATCAGGTGCGCGCCGAGAAGGGCGCGGCGACCGGGCAGCTCGCCGATCTCGAGGTCACCGTCGCCGGCGGCCCGATCGTCGGGCTCGTGCTGCCGCTCGCGGGCCACGACGAGGGCATCGCGGGTCTCGAGGCCCCGGTCGACGGGCCGTCGATCAGCGGCACGCCGGTCATCGGGGGGACCCTCACCGCGACCGCCGCATGGTCGGCGGCCGCCGGCGAGCCAGGGCCGATCGGCACCCTCGGCGTCCAGTGGACGAGGGACGGCGCCCCGATCGCCGGCGCGACGGGCGCGAGCTACACACCGAGCTCCGCGGACGCCGGCCACCGGATCGGCGCGACGATCACCGCGGGCCGCGGCACGCTCGGCGGCGCGGCCTGCGCGAGCGCGGAGCTCGCGGCGGCCGCGGTGCTGATCGCCGCGCCGCTCGCGGTGACCGGTGTCGACCCGGCGCCCATGCTGCTCTCGGGGCTCGCCCTGCTCGCGTTGGGCGGCGTCGCGCTCGTCCTCGCGCGCGGCCGCTTCCGCCGAGCCTAGCCGCGTCATGACCTCGATCGTCGCGACGCCGACCGCGCCGGCGAACCCGCGAGGGCGGGTGGTGCTGGCGACGCTGATCGGCACGACGATCGAGTTCTACGACTTCTACGTCTACGCGACCGCCGCGGTGCTCGTCTTCCCGACGCTGTTCTTCCCGAGCACGGAGGACGGCACGGGCGCGCTGCTCTCGAGCTTCGCGATCTTCGGCGCGGCCATGGTCGCGCGGCCGATCGGCGCGATCGTCTTCGGACATCTCGGCGACCGGATCGGACGCAAGGCGACCCTCGTCGCGAGCCTGCTGACGATGGGCGTCGCGACCTTCCTGATCGGCCTGCTCCCGACGTACCTGATGTGGGGCTGGGCCGCGACGAGCCTGCTGCTGGTGCTGCGACTCGGCCAGGGCTTCGCGCTCGGCGGCGAGTGGTCCGGCGCCGCGCGGTCAGCGCGCCTGGTACGGCACGTTCCCGCAGCTCGGCGCCCCGCTCGGCTTCATCGTCGCGAACGGGGTGTTCCTCGTCATCGCGTTCTCGATGCCGGGCGCGGACCCCTCCCGGCCGGGGCAGCTGTTCTTCGACTGGGGCTGGCGGATCCCGTTCCTGTGCTCCGCCGTCATGGTCGTGATCGGGCTCTGGGTGCGGCTGCGGCTCGTCGAGGCGCCCGCGTTCGCGCGCGCGAAGGCCGAGGACCGGCTGGTGCGGGTGCCCGTCGCTCGAGTGTTCCGGACGCACTGGCGGCAGCTCCTCCTCGGCACCTTCGCGATGCTCGCGACCTACGTCGTCTTCTACCTGGTGTCCTCGTGGACGCTGAGCTACGGGACGGGGAGCCCGGCGACCGGCGGGCTCGGCTACTCCTACTACTCCTTCGTGCTGCTGACGATCGGCGGCTGCGTGTTCTTCGCCGTCTCGACGCTGCTGTCCGGCCCGCTCGCCGATCGCTTCGGCCGGCGCCCGACGCTGCTCGTCGTCCAGCTCGCGATGATCGTGTTCGGCGGGCTCTTCGTCCCGCTGCTCGGCGGCGGGCTCGCCGGCGTGATCGCCTACCTCGTGATCGGGTTCCTGCTGATGGGCCTCACCTTCGGACCGATGGCGGCGCTGCTGCCGGAGCTGTTCCCGACGGCGCTGCGATACACGGGCTCCGGCATCGCCTACAACGTGTCCTCGATCCTCGGCGCGGCGGTCGCCCCGCTCGTCGCGACGGCGCTCATCGTGGCCGCGGGCGGCAGCCCCTGGCTCGTCGGCGTCTATCTCTCCGCGATGGCGGCGATCTCCTTCGTCGCGCTGCTGCTCACGCGGGAGACGAAGGACGCCGCCATCGAGGAGTGAGTCCTCCACAGGCCGCTGCGCGGCCGCGCACTCACCGGATTAGCTCTGGTCAAGTTGTCCTAGCCAAACTAGGGTGCCAGCATGCCGATCATGGTGAACGTGCTCGAGGCGAAGACGCGACTCTCGGAGTTGCTCAAATACATGGAAGAGGGCCAGGAGGTCGTGATCGCGCGCGCCGGCAAGCCGATCGCGACGCTCCGGCCGTACTCGGAGCGAGGGCCGCGGTTCGGCGGCATCCTCCCTGGTCTTCCGCCCGTCCCGGACTCGGTCTGGTTCGATCCGCTGCCTGAGGATGAGCTGGCCGCCTGGGAGGGCGGGCTGGACGAGGGCTCGTGATGCGGGTGCTCCTCGACACCCACGTGCTCTACTGGCTCGCGAACGACGCCGCACAGGTGCCCGAACGCATCCAGGCGGCGATGCGATCCGCCGACGCGCGCTACCTGTCGCCGGTAACGGCGATGGAGGCCGCGCTGAAGGCCCGCCTCGGACGCATGCCGGGCGGCGACCAGCTGGTCTCCGGTTGGGCCACGGTCCGCTCGGAGATGCTCGCGCTGGACACCGAGCTGCACGTCGAGCACCTGGCGCTGGCCGGATCCCTGAACTGGGACCACCGGGACCCCTTCGATCGGATGCTCGTCGCCCAGGCGATCGTCGACGGGCTCACCCTGGTCACGAAGGACCGCGCCATCGCGCGCTTCCCAGGGGTCGACACGCTGAGCTGGTGACTCAGCCGAGGAACATCGTGCGCAGCCTGCGAGTGGCGAACGCGAGGCCGAGCCCGATCATCACCACGAAGTAGCCGAGGTGGAGCAGCATCCACCACGACAGCTCGCCCGTCGTCAGGCCGCGGATCAGCTCGGCCGCGTGCCAGAGCGGGAAGACCTCGATGATCCCCTGCACCCAGCCGGGGAACTGGGTGATCGGGAAGAACGTGCCCGACAGCATGAACATCGGGAGCATGACGAACATGATCCAGTCCATCTGCTGGAAGGTCTTGAGGTAGGACGTGATCCCCATCCCGACCGAGGCGAAGCCGAAGGCGATGACGACCGCCGCGGGGATCGCGAGCACCGCGGTCCGGGCGTAGTTGAGCCCGAAGGCCTGCATCACCACGAGGAAGCCGGAGGCGTAGATCGCACCGCGGAACAGCGCCCAGCCGATCTCGCCGAGCGCGACGTCGAGCGGTCCGAGGCTCGTCGCGAGCATCGCGTCGTAGAGCCGCATGAAGTGCATCTTGAAGAAGACGTTCCACGTCGAGTCGGCGATCGCGCCGTTCATCGCCGAGACGGCGAGCAGGCCCGGGGCGATGAACGCGGCGTAGGGGATCTCCCGGCCCGAGGCGAGCTCGACCGAGCCGATCAGCCCGCCGAGGCCCGCGCCGAGGGCGAGCAGGTAGAAGATCGGCTCGAAGAAGCCGCTGACCATGACCCAGAGGTTCGTGCCGCGGGCGCCGACCAGGTTGCGGTTGAACACGCCGTACGCGTTCCCGGATGAGAGGGCGCGCACCGCGCTCCCCCTCGACTCGTCCAGGGCGCGCGACGTCACCTCTCCAGCCTCCGGTGCAGGCCCCGGACGACGAGCACCCAGCCGAGGACGATGAGCGCCGCGAGGAACGCGACGTGCACGGCCATCAGCCACAGCGGCTCGCTCGGGCCGTAGGCGGCGGCGCGGGCGAGCTGCGAGGCGTGCCAGACCGGACTGACCCAGCCGATCCACTGCAGCCAGATCGGCAGCACCGCGAGCGGGAACATGGTGCCGCTGAACAGCGTGAGCGGCAGCACGACGAAGCGGCCGATGAGCGCGAACTGGCCGACGTCGCGCTCCATCGTCGTCGCGTAGGCCATGACGAGGAGCCCGAACGCCGCGCCGCCGGCGAGCGCCGCGAGGATCGAGAGCGCCGCCCACGGGGAGGAGAACGCCCCGGCGATCGCCGCGACGATCGCGTACAGCACGGCCGTGACGCCGCCGCGCAGCGCGATGGACATCACGAACCCCCCGGCGATCTGCGGGACGGTGAGCGGCGCGGCGCGCATCGCGAGGAAAGTACGGCGCCACATGATGCCGAGCATCGTCCCGTACATCGAGTCCTCGGACCACACCTGCAGGGTGAGGCTGCACATGAACGCCGGCAGGACGAACGCGATGTAGGGCACGCCCTCGACGCCGCCCCCGCCGGTGCCCGCCTGGACGAGGCCGCCGACCCCGAGGCCGAACGCGACCCAGTAGAGGAACGGGGTGCCGATCGCCTGCGCGATGGTCACGATGCCGTACGACTTGATGCCGAGCAGGTGGTGCTCGAAGACGTACCAGGCGCCCCACCTCCTCGGCGCCCGAGCGAGCAGGTGGGGCGAAGGGTCGCCCTTCGACTCGCGTCGCTCGCTCAGGGGCCGAGTGCGGCCGCCGCGCCCCTCACTCAATGAGCGACCTCCCGGTGAGCCGGAGGAACACGTCCTCGAGCGAGGAGCGGCGCACGAGCGAGGTGATCGGCTCGTGCCCGCGCCGGATCACCTCCGCGAGCACCTGCTCGCCGTCGTCGGCGTAGATGAGCACTCGGTCGGGCAGCGGCTCGACGCGCTCGCCGAGGTCGGCCAGCGCGCCGGCGACCGCCGCGTTCCGCTCCGAGCCGAACCGCACCTCGAGCACCTCGCGGGTCGAGTGCTCGCGGATGAGCTGCGCCGGGGAGCCCTCCGCCATGATGCGCCCGTGATCGACGACGATGAGCCGATCGCAGAGCTGCTCTGCCTCGTCCATGTAGTGCGTCGTCAGGACGAGGGTCGTGCCGCGCTCCTTGAGGCGGAACAGCCGGTCCCACAGCACGTGCCGCGCCTGCGGGTCGAGGCCGGTCGTCGGCTCGTCGAGCAGCAGGATGCGCGGGTCGTTGATGAGGCCGCGGGCGATCGTGAGCCGACGCTTCATGCCGCCGGAGAGGTCGTCGACCGCCGACTTCGCCTTGTCCTCGAGCTGCGCGAACGCGAGCAGCTCCGCAGCCCGCGCCTGCACGTGCGCACGCGGCAGGCCGAAGTAGCGGCCGTAGACCACGAGGTTCTCGGTGACCGTCAGCTCGGTGTCGAGGTTGTCCTGCTGCGGGACGACGCCGAGCTGCGCGCGGATCTCCGGTCCGTGCCGGTCCGGATCGAGCCCGAGGATCTCCAGCTCGCCGCCCGTGCGGGTCGACACGGCGCCGAGCATCCGCATCGTCGTCGACTTGCCGGCGCCGTTCGGGCCGAGCAGTCCGAACGCCTCGCCCGGCGCCACCTCGAAGGACACGCCGTCCACGGCGACGGTCTCGCCGTAGACCTTCCGCAGGGCGGCGGCGCGAATGACGGGGGCTGGGGCGGTCACCAGTCGAGCGTAAGCGGGACCAGCGACAATGGAGTCGTGGCGAAACGCGACCCAGGACCCCGTGCGAGGTTCTCCCAGCTCCTCCCCCACCTCTTCGCAGACCGCGGCACGCTCGCCCTGGCGATCGTGCTCAGCGTGCTCGCCTCGGCCGCCTCGCTCGCGATGCCGCTCGTCGTCGGGCTCATCATCGCCGACGTGCAGGCGGGCAAGCCGCTCGGGAGCAACGTCTGGATCGTCCTCGGGCTCGTCGTGCTCTCGGCGACCCTCGGCGCGTTCCAGCACTACCTGCTGCAGCGTATGGGCGAGTCGGTCGTGCTCTCGACGCGGCGGGCGCTCATCGCCCGGATGCTCCGGCTGCCGATCGCCGAGTTCGACGCTCGGCGCACCGGCGACCTGGTCTCGCGCGTCGGCGCCGACGCGGTGCTGCTGCGCGCGGTGCTCACCCAGGGCCTCGTCGAGGCGGTCGGCGGCGCGCTGACGTTCCTCGGCGCGATCGTCGGCATGGCGATCATCGACTGGACCCTGCTGCTCATCATCGTCGGCGTCCTCCTCGTCGCGTTCGGCGCGGTCGGCGTGCTCGCCGGCGGCATCCGGCGGGCGTCCTCGGAGGCGCAGGCGCGGGTCGGCGCGCTGACCAGCGCGGTCGAGCGGGCGATCAGCGGCATCCGCACGGTCCGGGCCGCGAACGCGACGGAGCGGGAGATCGCGGCGATCGACGGCGAGTCGGTCGGCGCCTACCGGGCGGGACTGCGCGTCGCGGGCGCGTCGGCGCTCATGCTGCCGTTCGCCGGCATCGCCTGGCAGGTCGGGCTGCTCGCGGTGCTCGGCGTCGGCGGCTTCCGGGTCGCCTCGGGCGAGCTCGAGGTGGCGGGACTGGTGTCGTTCGCGATCTTCCTGTTCATGCTGCTCATGCCGATCGCGAACTTCTTCGGGGCGATCTCCGCCGTCAACCAGGCCCTCGGCGCGCTCGGCCGCATCCAGGAGGTCGTCGACCTCCCGATCGAGGAGGACTCGCCGTCGGCGGTCTCGACGGTCGAGGAGCGCTCCGCAGGAGCGCGTCTCGGCACCGCCGGCGCGGCCTCCTCGGCCGACGCCCTGGTGTCCTTCGACGACATCACGTTCTCCTACGCCGGCTCGCCCGAGCCGGTGCTGAGCGGCGTGACCCTGCGGGTGCCGCGCGGCAGCAGGACGGCGATCGTCGGGCCGTCCGGGGCCGGCAAGTCGACGATCCTCGCACTCGTCGAGCGCTTCTACGAGCCGACGAGCGGCACCGTGCGCTTCGACGGCGCCGACGTCGCCACGCTCCCCCGCGAGGCGCTCCGCGCCCGCATCGGCTACGTGGAGCAGGACGCGCCCGCGCTCGCCGGCACCATCCGCGACAACCTCGTGCTCGCCTCGCCCGACGCGAGCGACGAGGCGTGCGAGCGGGTGCTGCGCACCGTCAACCTCGGCGACGTGCTCGACCGGGCGGGGCTCGACGCGCAGGTCGGCGAGGGCGGCGTGCTGCTATCGGGCGGCGAGCGCCAGCGGCTCGCGATCGCCCGCGCGCTGCTCGCCGCGCCGGAGCTGCTGCTGCTCGACGAGGCGACCGCCTCGCTCGACGGCACGAACGAGCGGCTGCTGCGCGACGCGATCGACGCGGTCGCCGAGGGACGCACGCTCATCGTCATCGCGCACCGGCTCGCGACCGTCGTCGACTCGGACTCGATCGTCGTGCTCGACCACGGCCGCGTCATCGGGGTCGGCACCCACGACGAGCTGCTCGACTCGACCCCGCTCTACCGGGAGCTCGCGAAGACCCAGCTCCTGGTCTAGCCATGCCGGTGGTCGAGGAGCGCCGAAGGCGCGTCTCGAAACCGCCCCGCGACGAACAGCTGGTTTCGAGACGGCCGCTGCGCGACCTCCTCAACCAGCGACACACAGTCGGTGGTCGAGGAGCGCCGAAGGCGCGTCTCGGCTCGGTGGTTGAGGAGCGCCGCAGGCGCGTCTCAGCTCGGTGGTTGAGGAGCGCCGCAGGCGCGTCTCGAAACCACCCGCCGCGAGTCACCACCAGCCGAGGCTGAGGGACAGCAGCGACTCCTGGACCGCGCGGGCGCCGGGCTCCTCGCCCGGCTTCGGCGTGACGAGCTCCTTGAGCTCGTGGAACTTCGAGTCGCCGAAGACGAGCGGCTGCTTGTCGCCGTCCACGCCGAGCCGGTGGACGCGCAGGATGATCACCTCGTGGTCGCCGACCGTCTGCTCGAACTCGATCGAGCACTCCATCCAGGCGGCGGCGCCGGCGAGCAGCAGCGAGCCGCCCTCCCCCTCGGACCAGGCCGCGCCGGCGAAGCGGTCGCCCGTCTTGGACGCCATCTGACGGCAGAGCAGCGACTGGTCGACGGCGAAGATCGAGACGCCGATGCGCGCGGAGTCCCGCACGTGCGGCCAGGTCGACGAGCCGGTCTGGACGCAAAGCGAGACGAGCGGCGGGTCGGCCGAGACCGTGTTGAACGAGCTCGCGGCGAACCCGACCGGCTGGCCGTCCTCGACGACGCAGATCGCCGTGACACCGGTGGGGAACCGCCCGAACACCTTCCGCAGTCGCTGCGTGTCGACGGCGCCCTCGGCGTCGTCGACGTCATCGAGTTCTGGCAGGACGAGAACGCTCACGGACTCACTCTAACCATCCGTGATCGGCCGCCGCCGCGAGCCGCCGCTACCGCCACCGTCGCAACGGTGCACTTGCGACTGCTCAGCGAGGGGAACCATGCGGAGGGGGCGCAAGTGCACCGTTGCGGCGATCAGGGGGCGGAGGGCTCCACCGTGACGCCCGCGGCGGCGAGGCGCTCGAGGGCGGCGGCCGACGAGTCGGGTGCGACGCCGGCCACGAGGTCGGTGAGCACCCGGACGCGACGACCGGACTCGTGCGCGTCGAGCGCGCTCGCGAGGACGCAGTAGTCCGTCGCGATCCCGACGACATCGATCTCGCTCACGCCGTGGCTGCCGAGCACCTCGGGGAAGTCGCGGCCGTCGTGCGTGCGGCCCTCGAAGATCGAGTACGCCGGGATGCCCTGGCCCTTGAGCACGTGGACGTCGACGCGGTTGACGTCGAGCGCCGGGTGGTACTGCGCGCCCGGGGTGCCCGCGACGCAGTGCGGCGGCCAGGTGTCGACGAAGTCGGGCTCGTCGGCGAAGTGCCCGCCGTTGTCGTGCCCGTCGTCATGCCAGTCCCGAGAGGCGAAGACGACGTCGTACTCGTCCTCGTGCGCCTTGAGGTACTGCGTGATCCGGCCCGCGACGGCGGCGCCGCCGTCCACGCCGAGCGCACCGCCCTCGGTGAAGTCGTTCTGGACGTCGATGATGAGGAGGGCCCGGCGACCGGCGCCGACGGCGTGCTGCGCGCTCATGATGCCAGCGTAGAGGCGGGTGGGGGTGATGGTTTCGAGACGGCCCTGCGGGCCTCCCCAACCTGCTCCGCTAGGTTTCGAGACGGCCCTGCGGGCCTCCTCAACCACCGAACCGCGGGCCTCCTCGACCACCGGCGCCGAGGGTCAGAGGCCGGCGGCGGCGAGGTCGGCGTCGATCGCCGCGGCGGTCTCGAGGAGCGCCGGGAGGTGCCGCGCGAGCAGCTCCTCGCGGGGGACGCGGGAGGTCGAGGTCGAGACGTTGACGGCGGCGATGACGCCGGCGCGGCCATGCAGCGGCGCGGCGATCGCGCGCAGGCCCGGCTCGAGCTCCTCGTCGGCGATCGCCCAGTCGCGCGACTCGGTGAGCACATGGCCCATCGACGTGGTCGCCGCGGGGAACCGCGTGCCGATCGTGATCGCGACGCTCATGATCCGCCGGACCGGCACGCGCGCGACGTAGACGATCTCCTCGCCGTCGAGCACGGCCGCCGAGACCGACTCGTCGAGCCGGCGGCTCAGTGCCTCGAGGTGCGGCAGCGCGAGCTCCGGCAGGCTCAGCGCGGACAGGTAGCTCGTCCCGAGCTCGAGGACGCGGGGCGTCAGCGAGAACGAGCGGCCGTCGCTGCGCACGTAGCCGAGCGACTCGAGCGTGTGCAGGAAGCGGCGGGCGGTCGCCCGGGTGAGCCCGGTCGCCTCGGCGACCTCGCTCAGCGTCATGGCGGGGCGCTCGGCGTCGAAGGCGCGGATGACCGACAGGCCCCGGGCGAGGGACTCGACCCACTCCCGGGAGCCGGTTTCGAGACGCACGCCTTCGGCGCGCTCCTCAACCACCGGTCGGCTCCGCAACCACCGGATCCTCGCTCATCGCTCGAGGACGACCGCGAGTCCCTGGCCGACGCCGATGCAGATCGCGGCGACCGCGACCCCGGAGCCCCGGCGGGCGAGCTCGTGCGCAGCGTGGCCGATGATCCGCCCGCCGCTCGCGCCGAGCGGGTGGCCGATCGCGAGCGCGCCGCCGTGGATGTTCACCCGCTCCGGGTCGAGGTCGGGCCAGCCCTGGAGGTCGGCGAGCACCTGGGAGGCGAACGCCTCGTTGAGCTCGAGCAGGTCGACGTCGGCCCAGGTGCGGCCCGCCTTCGCGAGCGCCTTGTTCGCGGCCTCGATCGGGGCGAGCGGGAACAGGTCGGGGTCGACGCCGTGCGCGGCCCGGGACGCGATCCGCGCGAGCGGCTCCGCGCCGTCGAGCGCGCCCTCCCCGGCGACGAGGAGCGCGGAGGCGCCGTCGTTGATCGGCGAGGCGTTGCCGGCCGTCACGGTGCCCTCGCCCGCCGGGGCGAAGAGCGGCTTCAGCGCGGCCAGCTTCTCCGGCGAGGTGTCGTCGCGGATGCCCTCGTCGCGCGCGAGCTCGGCGCCCGGCACCTGGACGATCTCGGCGTCGTAGGCGCCCTCCGCCCAGGCCGCCGCCGCGAGCCGGTGCGAGCGCACGGCCCACTCGTCCTGCGCCTCCCGGCTGAGGCCGGCGAGCCCGGCGACCTTCTCGGCCGACTCTCCGTTGGAGATCGTCCAGTGCTTCGGCAGCGCGCGGTTGACCATCCGCCAGCCGATCGAGGTGTTCCACATCGTCTGGTTGCCGGTCGCCGGCCAGGCCCGCGGCGACTTCTCGACGATGAACGGCGCACGGCTCATCGACTCGACGCCGCCCGCGAGCACGAGGCCCGCGTCCCCGGTCTCGACGGCCCGCGCCGCCTGGATGACCGCCTCCATGCTCGAGGAGCAGAGCCGGTTGACGGTGACGCCGGTGACCGAGGTCGGGAAGCCGGCGAGCAGGGCGCCGAACCGGGCGACGTTCCGGTTGTCCTCGCCCGCCTGGTTCGCATCGCCGAAGATCACGTCGTCGACGGAGGCCGGGTCGACGCCGGCGCGCTCGACGACGGACTTCATGACGACGGCGGCGAGGTCGTCGGGGCGGACGCCGGAGAGGGCGCCGCCCGCGCGCCCGAAGGGGGTGCGGACGGCGTCGTAGATGTAGGAGGCGGTCACGGGGTTCTTCTCCATCCGGTGGTCGAGCCTGTCGAGACCACCTCGTCGGCGGGTGTCGACAGGCTCAGTCAGCGGTGGCGGTGCGGTCGATCAGCCTCAGGCCTAGGAGCCGCTCGAGCTCCGCGACGGTGGTGTCGCCATAGGCATCGGCGACGGCGAAGCCGTCCGGCGTGACGTCGAAGACCGCGTGGTCGGTGTAGACCCGGCTCACGCACGCTCTGCCGGTGAGCGGGTAGGCGCACTCGGCCACCAGCTTCGGCCGGCCGTCCTTGGTGAGCAGGTCCATCATCACGTAGACGGATTTCGCGCCGATCGCGAGGTCCATCGCGCCGCCGACGGCGGGGATCGAGCCGGGCTCGCCGGTCGACCAGTTCGCGAGGTCGCCGGACTGGGAGACCTCGAAGCCGCCGAGCACGCACACGTCGAGATGCCCGCCGCGCATCATGCCGAACGACTCCGCCTGGTTGAAGTACGAGGCGCCCGGCAGCTCGGTGACGGCCTGCTTGCCGGCGTTGATGAGGTCGGGGTCGACATGCGCGGCGTCCGGGGCGGGCCCCATCCGCAGCATGCCGTTCTCGGTGTGCAGCACGATCTCGACGCCGTCGGGGATGTGATCGGCGACGAGGGTCGGCGCGCCGATGCCGAGGTTGACGTAGGCCCCATCCGGAATATCTGCCGCGAGCCTGGCGGCGACCTCGCCGCGACTGATCCTGGTCACCATGTCAACGCCTCCCCTCGACGCCCGAGGGCTTGTGCTCCGTGGCCTTGGTGTGCCCGCTGTGCGGGTCGATCCCGGCGTCGACCGGCTCGCCGTTCACGTCGACGAGCCCGCCGACGAACTCGCCGTCCGGCAGCCAGTCGCGCCAGCCGACCGGCACGACGCGGTCGACGAAGATGCCGGGGGTCGGGATGGCCTCGGGGTCGAGCGCGCCGACCGGCACGACCTCGTCGACCTGCACGACGGTCCGCGTCGCCGCGGTCGCCATCGGCGGGGCGAAGTTGCGCGCGGTCTTCCGGTACACGACGTTCCCGAGCCGGTCGGCGCGGAGCCCCGCGACGAGCGCGAAGTCGGCCGCGAGCGCCTCGACGAGCACGTACTCGCGACCGCCGAACTCGCGCACCTCGGCGCCCTCGTACAGCTGCGTGCCGAGGCCGGTCGGCGTGTAGAACGCCGGGATCCCCGCGCCCGCGGCGCGGATGCGCTCGACGAGATTGCCCTGGGGGACGAGCTCGAGCTCGATCTCGCCGGCCCGGTAGAGCCGGTCGAAGACCCAGGAGTCGTTCTGCCGGGGGAAGGAGCAGATGATCTTGCGCACCCGGCCGGAGTCGAGCAGCGCGGCGAGGCCGACGTCGCCGTTGCCGGCGTTGTTGCTGACGATGGTGAGATCGCCGGCGCCGTGCCGGATGAGCGCGTCGATGAGGTCGACCGGCTGGCCGGCGCGGCCGAAGCCGCCGATCATGATCGTCGCGCCGTCGTGGATGTCGGCGATCGCCTCGTCGATGTCCTCGACGACCTTGTCGATCATGGCGCCCCTTCCCGATTTGTGCGCTCTGCGAACAACCGTTCGTATCTCAAACAGGATGGTACGCCGCGCGGCGGCGGTGCGCCACCCCTTGCGATCGCGCGCGGACCCGCGTAATGTGCAACCAAATGGTTGTAGATATGGTTGATGCGCCCACGGATGCCGATGTCGATCGGATCTTCCAGGCCCTCGCCGATGCCACGCGCCGGGACATCGTCCGGCGCGTCATCGAGCGGGAGCAGAACGTCAGCGACCTGGCGGACCGGTACGCCATGAGCTTCGCGGCCGTGCAGAAGCACGTCGCGGTGCTCGAGCGCTCCGGCCTCGTCGCGAAGCGGCGGCGCGGACGCGAGCAGCTCGTGAGCCCGGTCGTCGACACGATCGGGCACGCCCGGCGGCTGCTCGACGAGCTCGAGGCCCTCTGGCGGGGCCGCATCGACCGCATGGCAGCGATCCTCGGCGAGCCCGAGGGGAAAGGGGCCTGAGATGCCCGTCATCGGCACGGAGCGACACGACTCCGGCTTCACCATCACCGCCGAGTTCGACGCCCCGGTGGAGCGCGTCTGGCAGCTCTGGGCGGACCCGCGCCAGCTCGAGCGCTGGTGGGGGCCGCCCGGCTATCCGGCGACCTTCGTGCGGCACGACTTCGCCGTGCCGGGGATGTCGATCTACTGGATGCCCGGCGAGTCCGGCGAGCAGAACTACGCCGGCTGGGAGTTCGTCTCGATCGATCCGCCCGTCTCGCTCGTCGTCGACAACGGCTTCGCCGACCAGGAGGGCCGCCCCGCCGGCGACCTCGCCTGGAACCGGTTCACGGTCGGCCTCGAGGCGATCGGCACCGGCACCCGGATGACCATCACCGCGGGCTTCGACTCGCCCGAGCACGCCGAGCAGATGATCTCGCTCGGCATGCTCGAGGGCTCCGTCGCCGCCCTCGGGCAGGCCGACGCGATCCTGGCCGAAGGAGGCTGAGATGCCGTTCGTCGGCTCGACCAAGGACGTCGAGGCGCTCACCCTCACCTTCGTCGCCGAGTTCCCCGCGACCGTGGAGCGGGTGTGGCGGCTCTGGGAGGACCCGCGCCAGCTCGAGCGCTGGTGGGGTCCGCCCGGCTTCCCCGCGACGTTCACCCGTCACGACTTCACCGTCCCCGGCCGGTCGGTCTATTACATGACCTCGCCGGAGGGCGTGCGGCACTACGGGTGGTGGGCGTTCGAGTCGATCGCGCCGCCGCGCTCGCTCGAGCTCGTCGACGGCTTCGGCGACGAGCAGGGGAACCCCGCGCCGGAGATGCCCGCGCCGTCGGAGTCCGCCGTGACCATCGAGCCGACCGACTCGGGCGCCCGACTCACCATCGTCTCGACGTTCTCGAGCGCCGAGCAGCTCGAGGCGCTCGTCGAGATGGGCATGGAGGAGGGGATGCGGCAGTCGCTCGACCAGATCGACGCCCTCCTCGCGGAATCCGCTGGTTGAGCGCATCGGTGGTCTCGAGACGCGCCTACGGAGGGACGCATCGCGGCCGCCTCGAGACCAGCCGCCACGGCAGCCCTAGGAGCCCTCCAGCACGTCCTTCGCGAGCTTGAAGGCGGCGTTCGCCGAGGGCACGCCCGCGTAGATCGCCGACTGCAGGATGACCTCCTTGATCTCGTCCGGCGTGAGCCCGTTGCGCAGCGCGGCGCGCACGTGCATCGCGAACTCCTCGTGGTGGTTCAGCGCGATGAGCGAGGAGAGCACGGCGATCGACCGGCCGCGGCGCTCCAGGCCCGGCCGCGACCAGATGTCGCCCCACGCGGTGCGGGTGATGAAGTCCTGGAAGTCGGCGGTGAACTCGGTCGTCCCGGCGACCGCGCGGTCGACGTGCTCCTCGCCGAGGACGGCCCGGCGGACCTGCATGCCGCGCTCGTGACGGTCGTCGTCAGTGGTCATCGTCCAGCCTTTCTCGTAGAGCTGGTCTCGAGACGGCGCTTCGCGCCTCCTCACCCAGCGAACTATGCGAAGAAGTCGAGGAGCGCCGCCGCGACCGCGTCCGGCTGGTCGACGGTGCCGAGGTGCGCGGCGCCCTCCACGACGACGAGCCGGCCGTCCCGGACGGTCGCGACCAGCCGCTCGGCGTGCGCCCGGGAGATCGTCGCGTCCCGATCGCCCCATATGTCGAGGACCGGGACGGCGATCTCGGCGAGACCCGGCTCGCCGTCGTACCCGGCGAGCGCCTCGCAGCACAGCGCGTAGGTCGCGTCGTCCGCATCCTGCAGCGCATGGAGCAGTCGGCCGGTCGTCTCCGCGTGCGCCTCGATGCTCTCGGGCGTGAACCAGCGCTGCGCCGAGGCGATGATGAGCGCCGAGGTGGACTGGGCGCGGACCGTCGCGGCCCGGTCGAGCCAGGTCTGCGGCCACTCGTCGCCGCCGAAGCGGAAGTTCGAGCAGACCAGCGCGACCTTCGAGAAGCGGTCGGCGTGGCTCCGGGCGAGCTCGAGACCCGTGCCGCCGCCGATCGAGACGCCCGCATAGTACGCGGGCCCGCCGCCGAGCTCGCCGGCGAGCGCCGCGACGGCGTCCGCGAGCTCGGGGATCGTGAACGGCTCGCGCGTCGCCGGCGAGGCGCCGTGGCCCGGGAGATCCCACGACACGACGCGATAGCGATCGGCGAGCCGGGGGACGACGAGCTCCCAGAGGATCGCGCAGTCCGAGCCGAGCGAGGGGCCGAGCAGCAGGGGCGGACCGTCCTGGTTCGACTCGTGGGCGGTGGCGACGATGGTCGGCTGGGTCAACATTGCTCCTTCGACGGGGTTCGAGCCGGCCGCGCGGCGGCCTCCTCAACCAGCGATTCTGCCGCCCGCGCGGGCGAGGGCGCGATCGACGAGCTCCCGAGCGATGCCGAGGTAGCCCGCCGGGTCGAGGATCGGCGCGACCTCGAGGCCCGCGAGCGCCGGCTCGGCCGCTAGCAGCGCCGCGAGCGCCTCCCCCGCCGCGGCGCGATCGACGAGGCGCTGCACCCCGGCCTTGCCGAGATAGGGGCGGAGGGCGAGCATGAGCCGCTCGGCGACGATGAGGCCGTTCGTCGCCGCGAGGTTGCGCGCGACCGCCGACTCGTCGACCGTGAGCCCCTCGGCGAGCAGCGCGCCGTGCGCGGCCGCGCCGAGGGCGAGCCGGAGCAGCTCGCGCAGCGCGGGCCACTCGGCGTGCCAGGCGCCGTCGGGCCGCTCGTCGATCGCGTTGACCGCGGCGATGTGCAGGCCGGCCGCGAGCAGCGGCGCGCGGAGCGCCGCGGAGCGGAGCAGCACGCTGTGGACCGGGTTCTGCTTCTGCGGCATCGCCGTGGAGCCGCCGCCGGCGCCCTCGGAGAGCTCGCCGATCTCGGTGCGAGTCAGCAGCGCGACGTCGGCGGCGATGCGGCCGAGCGCGTCGGTCGTCCGGACGACGGCGTCGCCGAGGCGGGTAATCGCGCTCCGGCGGGTGTGCCACGGCGCGTCGGACGCGAGGCCCGCGGCCGTCGCGAACGCCGCCGGCAGCCGGGAGGCCGTCTCCGCGCCGAACTCCTCCGCGAGGGCCGACAGCGTCCCCGCCGCCCCGCCGAGCTGGGCGGGCAGGGCGGCGCCGGCGAGCTCGTCGCGGGCGTCGGCGAGCTGCACGAGCCAGTCGGCGAACCGCGCGCCGACGGTCGTCGGCACCGCCTGCTGCGTGAGCGTGCGGGCTGCGGCGGGCGTATCGCGGTAGCGCCGCGCGAGCGCGGCCAGGGCGGCGACCGTCCGATCGAGGTCGCCGACGACGAGGCCGATGGCGTCGCGCGCGACGAGGGCGAGCGCCGTGTCCAGGATGTCCTGGCTCGTCGTGCCGCGGTGCACCCAGGCGGCGGCGTCCGGCCCGTCGACGGCGGCGCGCAGCCGCGCCACCACCGCGCCGACCGGGTTGCCGTCCCGGACCGCGGCGGCGGCGAGCTCGCCGGGCTCGACCGCGAGGCCCGCGGCCGCGCGCTCGATCGCGAGAACGGCGTCCGCCGGGGCCACGCCGACCGCGCCGAGCGCCTGCGCGAGCGCGACCTCGGCGCGCACGAGCGCCGAGGCGATCGCGCCGTCCGCGACGGCGGCGTCCGCGCCGACCGACACCGGGCTGAGCAGGCCGGCGTCGAAGCCGGCCGCCGGGCCCGGGTCAATAGGCAAGGAAGACCGTCTCCTTCTCCCCCTGGAGGTGGATGTCGTGCCGCAGTCCGCCGTCCTCGGTCCGGACCGCGATGAGCGTAGCGCGTTCCGCCTCGCTCAGCGACGACAGGAACGGGTCGGCCGCGAGCGCCGCCTCGTCGTCGGGCAGGTAGATCCGGGTGTGCAGCTTGTCCGGCAGACCGCGGGAGAACACGATGAGGGAGATGAACGCCGCCCTGCCGGGCTCCGTCGGGCCGGGGTTGCGGGTCCAGAACAGATACCGGCCGTCGTCGGTCGTCCCCGTGCGGCCGAAACCGGTGAAGCCGTAGCCATCGCGGTGCAGCGAGCCGCGGACGCGCGGGATCGTCCCGTCGGCGTCCGCCTGCCAGACCTCGAGCATCGCGTCGGGGATGGGGTTGCCGTCGCCCTGGTAGACCGTGCCGGAGAGCACGATCGCGCCGGGGCTCCACGGGTGGGCGATCTCGTTCCCGCCCTCATAGGGCAGGCCGAAGGCGAAGAACGGGCCGATGGTCTGCCCGGCCGTGCCGGGGATGGGCTGGCCCTCGGGCGTCGAGACGATCATCAGTGGTCCCCCTCCGGCTCGAACCAGGTGCGGTGCTGGCCCGTGAGCACGATGTCCCAGCGGTAGCCGAGCTTGAACTCGGGCTCGGTCAGGTCGTGGTCGTAGGTCGCGATGAGCCGGTCCCGGTCGTGCTGATCGGGGATCGACTGGTAGATCGGGTCGAGCGGGAAGAGCGGGTCGCCCGGGAAGTACATCTGCGTGATGACGCGCTGGGTGAACGCCGTGCCGAACAGCGAGAAGTGGATGTGCGCGGGGCGCCAGGCGTTGCGGTGGTTGCGCCACGGGTACGGGCCCGGCTTGATGGTCGTGAACTCGTACCAGCCCTGGTCGTCGGTGATGGCGCGGCCGGCGCCCGTGAAGTTCGGGTCGAGCGGCGCCGGGTGCTGGTCGCGCTTGTGCACGTAGCGACCCGCGGAGTTCGCCTGCCAGATCTCGACGAGCTGGCCGCGGACCGGCCGGCCCCAGCCGTCGAGCACGCGACCGCGGACGACCATGCGCTCGCCGAGCGGCTCCCCCGAGTGCTGCAGGGTGAGGTCGGCCTCGATCGCGGCGACGTCGCGCTGGCCGAAGGCGGGGCTCGTCAGCTCGATCGTCTCCGGGTCGACGAGCTTCGGGTTCTTCGTCGGGTGGCGGAGGATGCTCGAGCGGTACGGCGGGAAGTCGTAGAGCGTCTGGCCGCCGCGGTAGCTGCCGTCGGCGACCGCCTTCGCGTGCGCGGCCTGGATCGCCTCGATCTCGCCGACGATCTCGCGCTGGGTCGCCTGGTCGGGCGCGGCGAGCAGCGACTCGGGCGCTGGCGGCGCGTCGGCGCCTTCGATCATCGTCATCTTCGTCTCCTTCGACGCGGCGGGACCCCGCGGGCGTGCCCGTCCATCGTCGCGCATCCCGCGCGGAGTGCCGGTCCGATTCCCGATCAATGAGACACTGGATCATGGCCAACTCGGAGTCCGGCGACTCGATGGTCGAGCGCGTGGTCCGGATCCTCGGCGCCTTCGACGCCGAGCACACCGACCTGACGCCGAGCGACGTCGCGCGCCGCGCCGGGCTGCCGATGTCCAGCGCGCACCGGATCGTCGGCGACCTGCTGCGCTCGGGCCTGCTCGAGCGCGACCTCGAGGGCCGGGTGCGGATCGGCATGCGGCTCTGGGAGCTCACCACGCGCGGCTCCCGCGCGCTCGCCCTGCGGCAGGCGGCGCTGCCGGCGATGGAGCGCGTCCAGGCGGCCGTCGGCGAGCACGTGCAGCTCTGCGTGCTCGACCAGGACGAGGTCCTCGTCATCGAGCAGCTCTCCGCGCCGGACGCCGTGTCGAACGTCACGACCGTCGCGGGCCGGCTCCCGCTGCACGCCTCGAGCTCGGGGCTCGTGCTGCTCGCGTTCGGTCGGCAGACGCTGCGCAACCGCGTCCTCTCCCGCCCGCTGCCGGCGGTCGGCCCGGCGACGATCACCGAGGCGTCGGCGCTCGGCCGGCGGCTGGAGACGGTCCGCCGGGACGGCCACGCGGTCCTGCCCGGGTCCATCGAGTCGGTGGCGACCGGCATCTCGGTCCCGGTCGCCGACCGCGCGGGCACGACGGTCGCGGCCCTCTCGGCGGTCGTCCCGACCGGGTGGGAGCGGGAGCGCGAGACGCTCGCGTCCCTGCGCGCCGCGGCCGCCGCCGTCACCGAGTCGATCTCCGACTACGGCATCCTCACCCACTGACCCCTTCGGGGCGAGAGCAGGACGGGCGCGGGCGCGGCCGGTAGCGTGGGGCGAGTGCCACCGGAGCAGCGTCGTCGCGTCGCGCTCCTGATCGTCGTCGGGGTCCTCGGCGCCTTCGGGCCCTTCGGCACCGACATGTACCTGCCGGCGCTGCCCCAGCTCGGCGCCGAGCTCGGCGCGACGGATGCGGAGACCCAGCTGACCATGGTCGGCTACCTGCTCGGCCTCGGCGTCGGGCAACTGGTCTGGGGCCCGCTGAGCGACCGCATCGGCCGCCGCACGCCGATCCTGATCGGGACGATCGGGTTCACCGTCGTGTCGATCGCCTGCGCGCTCGCGCCGAGCGTGTGGGTGCTCATCCCGATCCGGCTCGTGCAGGGCCTCCTCGGCGCCGCCGGCGTCGTCGTCGGGCGCGCGGTCGTCCGGGACCTGTACTCGGGCGCCGATCTCGCGCGCATCTTCTCTCGCCTGACCATCGTGTTCGGCCTCGCGCCGATCGTCGCGCCCGTCGTCGGCGGGGCGCTGCTGACCTTCACCGACTGGCGCGGCACCTTCGTCGTCCTCACCGGCCTCGGCGCCGCGCTCACCGTCGCGACGCTCGTCTGGGTCCCGGAGACGCTCGATCCCGCCCACCGCATCCACGGGCGCTCGACGGCGCGCGGCGAGGCCTGGCGCGCGCTCGCCCGGAGTCCGCAGTTCGTCCGCTACACGATCGTCGCCGTCGTCGCGATGACCGGGCTGTTCGCCTACATCACCTCCGTCTCGCTCGTGCTGCAGCAGGAGTGGCGACTCGACCCCACCGCGTTCTCGCTCTGGTTCGCGGTGAACGCGGTCGGCGGCATCCTCGGCGGTCAGGCGGGCGGCTGGCTCGTCCGGCGATTCCCGGCGCGCACGATGCTGCCCGTCACGATGCTGGTGAGCGTGCTCGCCGCGGGCCTCGTCGCCGCCGCCGCGGTGCTGCGCGGACCGTTCTGGCTGCTCGAGCTGGGGCTGTTCCTCGGCATGGCGGGCTTCATGATGGGCTCGCCGCTGTCGATGGCGCTGACGCTCGAGCCGTTCCAGCGCGGGGCGGGCACGGCCGCGGCGGTGCTCGGCGCGGCGCAGTTCACCGTGGGGTCGATCTCGCCGGTGCTCGTCGCGGCGCTCGCGGGCACGACGACGCTCTCGATGGGCGTCACGATGGCGGTCGCCGCGGTCGCCGCGCTGGTGATCGCCGCGCTGCCCCGCGCGAGGCGCTGAGCCGCGGGCGGTCCGGCGTTCTGCGGGCTTCTCGGTCCGATTCGCCCGCAGTACGCGGGCCCGCCCGCAGAGCTACTCGACGGCGGCGCGGAAGGACTCGAGGTACGCGCGCAGCTGCTCGAGCTCCTCGGGACGCAGGCCCGAGGTCATCCGCCGCTCGATCCCGTCGACGGGCCCGCGGAGCTCGTCGAGCAGCCGCCGGCCCGCGGGCGTCAGCGCGAGCAGCACCTGCCGCCGGGAGTTCGGATCCGGGTGCCGGGCGATGAGGCCGCGCTCCTCGAGCCCGCGCACGAGCTGCGCGGTCGTCTGCGCGGTGACGAAGGAGTGCCGGGCGAGCGCCGCCGCCGTCATGTCCGTCTGCCGCTCGAGCGAGGTCAGCGCCGCGTACTGGACCGCCGTGACGCCCGAGGCCTCGAGGACCTCGTCGAGGCGGCGGCGGGCGGCGAGCTCGACGCGCTTGAGCAGGTAGAGGAACGACCCATCGCGGCTCTGCGACATGGAGACAGAATGCCAGGCAGCCTGATAATCTGCCAACAAGCGGCGCGGAATGTCCCCGGCTGACGATTCGAGTGCGAAGGAGCCTCCATGTCGATCTCGCTCGCCGGGAAGGTCGCGATCGTGACCGGTTCGGGCGCGGGCCTCGGGGCCGCGTACGCGACGGCGCTCGCCGCCGCCGGCGCCGCGGTCGTCGTCAACGACGTCTCGGCCGAGGCCGCCCGGCAGGTCGTCTCGGCGATCGAGGACGCGGGCGGGCGGGCCACCGCGGTCGTCGCGCCGGTCGGCTCGGGCGAGGTCGCGCAGCAGCTCGTCGATGCCGCGGTCGACGGACTCGGCGGGCTCGACATCCTGGTGACGAACGCCGGCATCCTCCGCGACAAGTCGCTGCTGAAGATGACCGACGAGGACTTCGACGCGGTCGTCGGCGTGCACCTGCGCGGCACGTTCACCTGCGCCCGCGCCGCGTTCGCCCACTTCAAGGCGCACGAGGTGCACGGCCGGATCATCGCGATCGGCTCCCCGACCGGGCAGCGCGGCAACTTCGGCCAGACCAACTACGCGGCGGCCAAGGCGGGCATCGTCGGCATGGTGCGCACCTGGGCGATCGAGATGCGGAAGGCGGGGGTGACCGCGAACGCGGTCATCCCGGTCGCCGCGACCGCGATGACGAGGACGATCCCGTACTTCGCCGCGGCGGTCGAGGCCACCGAGCGCGGCGCGGCGATGCCGGGATTCTTCCGCCGTGAGCTCGGCTTCGGCACTCCCGAGGACGTCGCGGGCCTCATCGTGTGGCTCGCCTCGGAGCAGGCGCAGGGCGTGACCGGCCAGGCGATCGGCGTGGGCGGCGACCGGCTCCAGCTCTGGAGCCACCCCGAGGTGCTCGAGTCCTGGTATCACGACGGCGGCTGGAGCGCGGAGGACATCGAGACGGAGCTCGGCGGTGAGCTGCACGGCCGGCTGCAGTCGGTCGGCGAGGCCCCGTGGCCGGAGCTGCCGGCGGAGCTGCGGCGCGAGGGCTAGGGCCCATCGACTCGCTTCGCTCGCTCAGGGACCGAGAGGCGCAGGCATGTACGCACCCGAGATCGACATCGAGGCCGTCGAGGCGATCGACGCCCACGTCCACATCGAGGTCGGCGAGGACGGCCACCAGGCGCTGCCGGACGCGATCCTCGAGGCGAGCGCGAAGTACTTCAAGGCCGACGCGGTCAAGCCGCCGCTCGCCGCCGTCGCCGCGCACTACCGCGAGCGCCGGATGGCGGCGGTCGTGTTCACGGTCGACGCGACGACGCGCCTCGGCCACCCGCCGATCCCCAGCGCCGACATCATCGCGGAGGCCGCCGACCACGCGGACGTCCTCATCCCGTTCGGCTCGGTCGATCCGCTCCAGGGCGCCGCGGCCGTCGACCTCGCCCACTCGCTCGTCCGCGATCACGGCGCCCGCGGCTTCAAGCTGCACCCGACCGTCCAGGGCTTCGACCCGACCGACGAGGCGATCCGGCCGCTGTGGGCGGCGTTCGCCGAGCTCGGCGTCCCCGTCGTCGTGCACACCGGACAGACCGGGATCGGCGCCGGCACACCCGGGGCCTTCGGCTTCAAGCTCCGGTACTCGAATCCGATGCTGCTCGACGACGTGCTCGCCGACCACCCGGGCCTGACCCTCGTCCTCGCGCATCCGAGCGTGCCGTGGGCCGATGAGCAGATCTCCGTCGCGACCCACAAGACGAACGCGTGGATCGACCTGTCCGGCTGGAGCCCGAAGTACTTCCCGCCGCAGCTGGTGCGCGCCGCGAACTCGTTCCTGCAGGACCGGGTGCTCTTCGGCAGCGACTTCCCGCTGCTCACCCCCGACCGCTGGCTCGGCGACTTCGCCGGCCTCGACCTCAAGGACGAGGTGCGGGGCAAGATCCTCAAGCGGAACGCGATCCGCCTGCTGCACCTCGCTGATTGAGGAGCGCCGACGGCGCGTCTCGGAGCCACCCGACCGAAAGGACCACCATGGCCATCGTCACCACCACCATCGCGGAGCTGCCCTCGCTCGAGGGCCGCGAGCTCGGCGCCTCGTCCTGGCTCGCCGTCACGCAGCAGCGGATCGACACCTTCGCCGACGCGACCGACGACCACCAGTACATCCACGTCGACCCCGAGCGGGCGAAGGACGGCCCCTTCGGCACCACGATCGCGCACGGCTTCCTCACCCTGTCGCTGTTCATCCCGCTGTGGTCCGAGATCCTCGAGGTGACCGACGCCTCGACGCTCGTCAACTACGGCCTCGACCGGGTCCGCTTCACCGCCCCCGTGCCGGCCGGGTCGAACGTCCGTCTCCAGGCGACGCTCAAGACGGTCGCGGAGGTGAAGGGCGGCTACCAGCTGCATGTCGACGGCGTCATCGAGATCGAGGGGCAGGAGCGCCCGGCGGTCGTCCTCGAGTCGATCTCCCGCGTGTACGCGTAGGCCGGTACCGCGAGGGGCCCTCCCCACGCCGTCGGACCGTCGGGTCCTCCACATCCGGGCACCCTCGGCGGCCTGCTCGCCGCTCGCGACGCCTACCATTCCGACATGATCGATCGCCTGCTAGCATTGACAGCATCGCCCGACCCGTTGGAGGCTCCGATCGCCACGCTGACCATCCGAGATCTGCCGGATGACGTGCGGGACCGGCTGCGCGTCCGCGCCGCGCAGCATGGCCGCTCGATGGAGTCGGAGGTCCGCGCGATCCTCCTCGCTGCGGTGACGACCGTCCCCGTCGCGGAGCCGACCTGGATGGAGCGCCTTCGCGAGATCTTCGTCGAGCCGGACGATCCGGCGACCGGCGACGAGACCGATCCGCAGATCGACTGGGACGCGCTCCGGCGCGAAGGCGAGCGCGCGCCGAGCTCGAGGAGCATTCCGTTCCGCGATCTCAGCGACAGCGAGGACGACGGCGAGCGCGAGACCCCGTGATCGTGCTTGACACGAATGTCGTCTCCGAGCTGATCACGCCGCGAGCCGACCAGCGCGTGCTGCACCGGATCTTCCAACTGCCGGCCGAGCGCACCTACCTCACCGCAACGACGCTCGGCGAGCTGCACTTCGGGATCGCCACCATGCCCGACGGTCGGCGGAGGCGAGACCTGGCATCGCGCCTGCGCCGGCTGCTCGACGGCGACTTCGCGGAGCGAGTCCTCCCCTTCCCCGCCATCGCGGCCGAGGCCTATGGGGTCATCTGCGCCCGGCGACGATCGATCGGGCGGCCTGTGCAAGTGGCCGATGCCCAGATCGCCGCTGTCTGCTTCGTCTACGGCGCGACCCTGGTCACGCGGAACACGAGGGACTTCGCCGGGACGGGGATCGGGCTCATGGATCCGTGGACCGTCTGAGCGCGTCCGCGCGCCCCGCTGACGGCGCGTTCACGGCGCGGGCTCGTCGGCCGTCGAACGCGGGCGCGGAGCGCGGTCGAGGGCGAAGCGGTGGGTGCGCAGCAGGAAGCCGACGACGAAGAGGCAGACGAGGCACGCGATGGCGAGGCCGAGCGACAGCGCCCAGCCGCCTGTCGCGGTGTGGGCCGCGGCGAACGCGATCGGCCCGATGCCCCCGATGACGTAGCCGACCGACTGCGCCATCCCGGACAGCGCGGTCGCGGCGTTCCGGTTGCGTGCGCGATCGGCCATGAGCCACATCGAGATCGCGAACATCGCGCCCGAGGCGTAGCCGAACACGGCGCCCCAGAGCCAGGCCATCTGCGGCGAGGCCATCAGCCCCACGAGTCCGACGACCCCGGGGATCGAGATGAGCGCGGGCACCCAGCGGCGGCCCCAGCCGCGCAGCAGGAAGGGCACCGTCAGCGAGCCCGCGAGCGAGAAGAGCTGCATGACCATGACCTCGATCCCCGCCTGCAGCTCGCTCGTGCCATAGGAGATCGAGAACGGGGAGAGCCAGGTGACGAGCATGTAGAACGCGGCGCCCTGGAACCCCATGTAGAGCGCGACGAGCCACGCGGTGCCATCGCGCCAGATGCCCCGCGCCGGCGCCTCGACCTGCTCGCCCTCGACGTGATCCAGCCCGCTGCGACGGATCGCGGCGAGCCACATCACGACGCCCGGGATGATGAGCACGCCGGTGGTCAGCAGGGCGAAGCGCCAGCCCGCCTGCCCGTCCAGCCACGCCACGTGCGAGATCGGCACCACCAGGCCGGAGGCGACGGCGCCGGTGCCGGCGAGCACCGCGGTGTACACCGGCATGATCGCGTGCAGCCGGTCTGGGAACCAGTGCTTGACGACGGCGGGCATCAGCACGTTCGCGACCGCGATCGACGCGCCGGTCAGCAGCGTGCCGAGCCACAGCGGCGCGAGGCCCGCGTCGATCGAGCGGATCACGGTCGCCGCGAGCAGGACGAGCAGCGAGACGAGCATCGTCCGGTTGACGCCGAAGCGCTGGCTGATGCCGTGCGCGAGCGGCGAGACGAGCGCGTACATGAGCAGCGGCGTCGCCCCGAGCAGCCCGAGCAGGGTCGGGTTCAGGCCCGTGTCGCCGCCGATCTGGTCGATGAGCGAGCCGACGCCCTGCACCGTCGTGCGCAGGTTCGCGGCGACGACGATGACGGTCGCGACGAGCAGCGCGACGCTCGTCCGCCTCGACTCCGTGCGCGCCATCGCCGCCTCCTCGCGTTCTGAGCCCATACCAACCTAGGCGGTGGTTGGGGCACCGACTATCGCTGGCGCAGCCAGGCGCGGCCGTAGTCGTTGCCGTTCGGCGTCCGCTCGACGGTGTGGATGTGGAAGACGGCCGGGTGGCGATTGCTGAGGAAGACGCCGCAGTGGTGGTCGAGCTCGAAGAACGCGACGGGGCTCTGGATCCGGTAGTAGAACGGGTCGACCGGCCCGAAGCCGCCGATCCAGTCGAACCAGGTGTCGTCGAGGTGCTCGCGGACCTGGCGCAGCCGCGCCTTCGCGGGCCCCTCCGGCCAGTGCGTCAGCGACTCGGCGACGAGCGCGAGGAGCAGGTCCTGCGACTCGGGGCCGAGCTCCCGGACGGCGAGACCCTCGTAGGGCACGACGCGGTTGTCCTGGAAGGCGCCGCCGAGATGGCGCTCGTCCCCCGGATCGACCCGGCCGTCGGACATCTCCGGCGCCTCCATGTCGGCGTAGGTGCGCGCGACCGCGCGCTGCGCCTCGGTGAGGCTGCCGACGAACTCGCGGGCGAGCCGGATGCGGCCGGTGAACGCGGTCGCGCCCTTGTACGGCCCGTCATCGATCTCGTTCGGCTCGGCCCCCATGAACGTCGGCGTCAGCGTGAACCGGTCGCCCCAGACGAAGCAGTTCGTCGCCAGGTGGTGGCCGAACAGCTGCCAGCCCCACGGCTCGGTCGGGCTCGGCTCGCCGTAGATCGCGAAGTGGTAGGAGAACTCGTTCATCACGTTCTCCAGGTCGTTGACCCTGCCGAGGAAGCCGTTGATGCGCATGAGCGTGCGGACCTGGCGCAGCCCCTCGGCGCCGAGGCTCGCGCCGACGAGCGCCATCGCCGCCTCGCGCACCTCCTCGGAGGCGAACTCGAGCCGCAGGCCCGTGTCATGGATCATGAACTCCGGGTTCGACCACGACTGCCACTCGACGGCGTCGACCGGGTAGCGGACCCTCGCCGCCTGCTCGGTGTCGAGGAGCGCGAGGAACGCCTCCGCCGCCTCGACCATCGCCGCGGTCGGCGCCGCCTCCTCCGCCGGGACCGGCTCGAGCGGGAAGAGGCCCGGGATGACGCGCCCGTCCGACGTGATCCCCCGGAACTCGCTCGGGTACAGGGGCGCCCAGTTCCGGATCAGCCCGCCGGTGAAGTCGTCCTGCTTGGCGAGCTCACGGTACTCGTACGGATCCGCGCCGCGGATGCCCGCGAGCCGCTCGTCGTCGTGCGGAAAGAGGTACTGCCGGTATGCAGCCGTCATCGAAGCTCACTCCCTTGTGATCTTCGCGCCAGCGTATCAGCGGACGACTGGGCTCCCGATCAACGGGAAGACGACGGCGGGAGCGAGCGGCCGTCTGCTCAGTCCCGCTTCGCGCGGTCGGCGGCGCGACCGAGGAGCCACGCGCCGGGCACGATCAGCGCCGCGGCCGCCGCCTTGACGAGGCCGGGGACGATGAACGGCCAGACGCCGGCGTCGAGCACCCCCGCGAGGGTGACCTGCTGGCCGAGCACGGCGGCGAGGATCAGCGCCATGTACGGCACGCCGATCAGGAACGGGACGATCGAGGCGGCGATGAAGCCGACGAAGGCGAGCCAGGGCTTGCGGTCCCAGGCGCGCTCGGCGAACCAGCCGGCGAGGAACGCGGCCGGGATGAAGCCGAGCACGAAGCCGAACGACGGGACGAGGGCATAGGCCGGGCCGGCGGTGAGGCCGGCGAACACCGGGATGCCGGCGAGCCCGGCGACCATGTAGGTCGTCAGCGCCGCGGCGCCGCGCTTGGCGCCGAGGGCGGCCCCGACGACGATGACGCCGAGCGTCTGCCCGGTGATCGGGATCGGACCGATGAAGAACGAGACCTTCGCGAGCAGCGCGACGAGGGCGACGCCCTCGAGCACGAGCCCCGTGTCGACCGCGAGCGCGCGGGTGCGCGTGGAGGGGCGGGGAACGAGGTCGGCGAGGACCGGACGGCGGATCGGGGCGGTGAACGTCATGGCTTCTCCTTGGGCGGGGTCGGGTTGGGAAGGTCAGGCGGTGGCTTCGGCCAGGAGCTCGGCGACGAACGCGGTGTTGAAGTCGCCGCCGCGGAATTCCGCGCTGTTCAGGATCCGCCGCTGGAACGCCGCGGTCGTCACAATGCCGTCGACCTCGAGCTCCGCCAGGGCTCGCAGCGAGCGAGCGATCGCCTCGTCGCGATCCTGGCCCCAGCAGATGAGCTTGCCGATCATCGAGTCGTAGAACGGCGGGATGTCGTACCCCGTCTCGATGTGCGTGTCGAGGCGGACGCCGAATCCCCCGGGCGCCCGGAATCGCTCGACGGTGCCGGGATTCGGTGCGAAGCCCCGCTCGGGATCCTCGGCGTTGATCCGGCACTCGATCGCGTGGCCGCGGAGCACGACATCCTGCTGGGTGATCGCCAGCGGCATGCCGCCGGCGATCTGGAGCTGGAGCTTGATGAGGTCGAGACCGGAGACCATCTCGGACACCGGGTGCTCGACCTGGATCCGGGTATTCATCTCGATGAAGTAGTACTTGCGCTCCACATTGTCGAAGACGAACTCGACCGTGCCAGCGTTCGTGTAGCCGACCTCGCGGCAGAGCGCGACCGCCGCCTCGGACAGCCCCCGGCGCAGCTCGGGGGTCAGCACGGGCGAGGGCGACTCCTCGATGAGCTTCTGGTTGCGCCGCTGCGCCGTGCAGTCGCGCTCGCCGACGGTCAGCACGGTCTCCCCGTCGGAGATCACCTGGATCTCGATGTGCCGGATGTCCGTGAGGTACCGCTCGATGTAGACCGAGGGGTCGCCGAACGCGGTCTCGGCCTCGGACATGATCTCCGACAGGTCGCGCTCGAGCGTCTCGGCCGCCGGCACGACCCGCATGCCGCGCCCGCCCCCGCCGGCCGCCGCCTTGATGAGGAGCGGGTAGCCGACCTCGCCGGCCACGGCGAGTGCCTCGCCGTACTCGGAGATGGCGCCGACCGAGCCGGGGACCGTCGGCACGCCGGCGCGCCGGGCGATGACCTTCGCCTCGATCTTGTCGCCCATGCTGCGGATGATGCGCGACGCCGGCCCGACGAAGCCGACGCCCTCAGCCTCGCACAGCGCGACGAAGTCGGCGTTCTCCGACAGGAACCCGTAGCCGGGATGGATCGCGTCGGCCCCGAAGGCGAGCGCGGCGCTGATCACCACCCGGGCGTCGCGGTAGCTGAGCGCCGCCTGGGCGGGTCCGATGCACACCGCCTCGTCGGCGAGCTTCACCGGCAACGAGTCGGCGTCCGCCTCGGAGTAGGCGACGATGCTGCGGATCCCGAGCTCCTTGCACGCCCGGATCACCCGCAGCGCGATCTCGCCGCGATTGGCGATGAGGACGCTCCGGAGCGGTTCAGGCATCGCGCTTGATGACCATGAGCGGCTGCCCAAAGGCCACGGCCTGGTTGTTCTCGACCAGGATCTTCGTGACGGTGCCAGACTCGGACGCCTCGATGTTGTTCATCAGCTTCATCACCTCGACGATGCACAGCACCGTTCCGGGCTCCACCTTGGTGCCGACCTCGACGAACGCCGGGGCACCCGGCTTCGGCGCCGCGTAGAACGTGCCGACCATCGGCGCCTTGACCAGGACCTCGTCGGCGGCGAGCGCGGCGCCATCGGAGACGGTGGTCGCCGGTGCCAGTGCCGCGGTCGCGGCGGGCGCCGCCGGGATCGCGACCGCCGGGGTGGCCTCCACCGGGGCGGGCGGCGCCGCGGGGGCCGGGGCGCCCGACTGCGGCGCGGCGACCTGCCGGTTCCGGGAGATCAGCAGCTCGACGTCGCCGTACTTGAGCGACAGCTCGCGGACGTCCTCGGTCAGGTTGACCCAGTCGACGATCGCCTTGAGCTCCTGGATGTCGGGCGGGTTAAGCGGCATCTTCACGTACTCCCTTTTCGATGCTGATGCGGAGATCTCCCGCGCCCAGCGTGTGCAGTCCGGTCTCGGCCGCCTCGTACAGCGACCGGATCAGCCCGAGGATGGGGCGCGGGATCTCGTCCGGATTCCCGCCGGCGGCGACGGTCGCCTTCATGTCGTCGACCTGCGATCCGGCGAACATCGCGCGCAGCAGCAGGGTGTCGATGTCCTCGCCCGGATGCTGCGCCCGAAGACCCGGCAGCATCGGCGGGATCGTCGCCGGCGGCTCGAGCGGGATGTCCGAGGGCCCGTTCCTGATGATCTTCTCGAGGACCTCCGGATCGATCTCCGCGAGCAGCTCGCCGAAGTACCCGAGCGCATACTTCTTGATCTCGTTCGGGACGACCGAGTAGCGGTCCCCGGTGATGACGTTCATGACGGCCTGGACGCCGACGAACTGCGCGAACGGCGTGATCATGATGGGGTAGGCCAGCTCGTTGCGCACCCGGGCGACCTCGTGCAGCAGGTCGTCGTAGCGGTCCGAGAGCCCGGCGGTCGCGAGCTGCGAGTGGAAGTTCGCGAGCATGCCGCCGGGGATCTGGTGCATGTAGTGCAGGCCGTTGTACTCCACCGGGGCGCCGAGCGGCTTGCCCTCGGTCTCCGCGATGGTGACGAGCCGCTCGCTGATCCGGTCGACTCGATCGAGGTCGACGCCGACCTGGTAGCCGAGCGCCCGCAGGTCGCGCACCAGGTTCTGCGTGGACGGCTGCGCATTGCCCGTGGCCAGCGGCCAGACGGAGGTGTGGATCTGATCGGCGCCCAGCTCGACGGCCTCGAGGTAGACCAGCGGGGCCAACCCGGTCAGCGAGTGCGTGTGCACCTCGAGCGTGCGGTCGCCGACGACCTCCTTGAGCGCCGGCACCAGGGTGCGGATCCGGTCCGGCGTCAGCAGCCCGCCGGCGTCCTTGAGCATGATCGCGTCGACGTCGGCCTGCTCGATGAGCTCCTTCGCCTTCCGGACGAACAGCTCGTCGGTGTGCACGGGGCTCTCGCAGAACGACACCGCGCCGAACGTCGAGGCGCCGAGCTCCTTCGCGCGGATCAGGCCCGGCACGATGTTGCCCAGATCATTGAGCCCGTCGAACGAGCCGATCACCCGGAAGCCGTTCGCATAGAGGCGCTCGACCCAGGCCATGATGATGTCGTCGGGCAGGAAGTCGAACGCGGCGATGTTCCGCGAGCGGATCAGCGCGCGCAGCTTCGTGTTCGGCATGTGCTGGTGCGCCAGGCGCACCCGCTCCCACGGATCCTCCTTGAGATAGCGCACCGCCACGTCGAACTGGATCGGCGCGACGAGGTCGACCTGCTCGAAGCCCGCACGGTCGTAGTCCTGCGCCATCGACACGATGTGGTCTGTGCGCATCCGGGTCGCCCACAGGCTCTGATGCCCGTCCCGCAACGACGTCTCGACGATCTTGATCTCGCGGCGGCTGCCCGCCGGGCGTCCCCCGCCGCTCATCACCGACGTGATCGTGTCCGATGGTGGTCTCGACATCTCTGTCCGTCCATTCGTGTCATGCCTGCCGGCCGATCAACGCCGCCATCGACAGTACCGGCGTCTGATGCAATCGCAACTACTATGGCTTGCGTGGAACGCAAGGCTGAACCGGTGCGCTCGGTGCACCGCGCGCTGACGCTCGTCAAGCTCATCCTGGACGAGGGCTCCGTCAGCGTGACGGAAGCAGCCTCAGCGCTGAAGGTGAACGCATCGACCGCGTACCGACTGTTGAGCACGCTGGAGTTGCAGGAGTTCATCGTTCGAGGCAGTGACAAGCGCTACGCGATCGGGTCGACCCTCCGCTTCGATCACGGGGCCTACCCTCGGCCATCCCTGGTCATGCGTTTGCGCCCGTTCATCGAGCAGCTGTTCGAGAGGACCGGCGAGACTGTGCACCTCGCCACGCTGGCGGGAACCCAGATCCAGCACTTGGACGGCATCGAGGCCACCGCGCACTCACTCCGCTTCGGCCTGCGGGTCGGTGTCTGGCTGCCCGCACATCGAACCGCCGCGGGGAAGGCGCTGCTCGCGGAGCTCCCCGATGAGGAGATCGACGCGCGATACAACATGGCTCTTGCCGGTCCCCGCGGACGGCGCATCGAGGTCGACCTCACGTCATTGCATGAGCAGCTCGAAGACGTGCGCGATACCCGCATCGGATGGAACTTCGAGGAGAGCGAGCCCGGAATCGCGGCCCTGGCTATCGCGACCGGCGACCTGGACGGTCAGCGCGCAGCGATCAGCATCTCGCTCCCCGTCGCACGGTTCAACAGCGAGCGAGGTCAGACGTGGGCCGCGGAATTGGTCCGAATGGTCGACGATCTCCACTCCATAGCCTGATACCGAACGGAGCTGCGGATTTCAAGAGGGCCGCCGTCCTTCAGCGTCACCCATCAACCGAAGAACTGTTACCACTCACCCGAGTGCCAAACGGCACCAATCAGGCGAAGTAACATAGCGTCACCGTGCCGCTGTCTGCTTTCGGTTGATGGGTGACACATCTATTCCGGTTGATGGGTCACACTCGTCTTCACCTTAGTTCGGCCTCCGGGAATGGAAGCACGCTTCTTGCGGACCTCGCCGCTGCCCGCGC
>Ga0182737_1000533_pt1 | contig 52268 bp, 45 predicted proteins | sample eDN5th30CBELigOP_FD_128878 | JGI IMG/M metagenome (GOLD analysis project Ga0182737, IMG submission 128878) | Enriched Organic Plus compost microbial communities from Emeryville, California, USA - eDNA 5th pass 30_C BE-Lig OP (version 2) (version 2) ...
AGTCTCCGAGGGCGGGAAGCTCTGGTTGCACGTCCCGGATGACAAAGGCATCGTCACCGAGACACAACTTCGCGACGATCTCACCCTCGCCACCGATGCGCAAATCTACCTCGACCTACAGCGCACCGGCCTGCGAGGTCCCGATGCGGCAGCAGCACTGCGCCAATGGGAGGGCTTCTGCCGGCCATGAAATACGAAACCTACAGCGAGTATGATCCGCATCGCACGGGCCTTGCCGAGAGCGCGCTCCTTACGGTGTGGGCCGGCCTCGGAAACTGGCGGGAGGAACTCGTCCTCGTGGGCGGGCTCGTGCCGAAATATCTCTGCGGAGATCACACGGAGACGCGCACCCTTCCGCGTCCTGCGACTCTCGATGTCGATCTTGGCATCGCGCTCGCGGCCGATGGCGGACAATATGGCAGCCTGCACTGGGACCTCTCGGCGCAAGGCTTTGCCAAGAGCTCCGAGGAGCCTTCGCGTTATGTGAAAGTCATCGAAGGCATCACGGTGCCAATGGACTTCCTGGTCGAGTCTCCTCCGCGCGCGATCGGCTCAGCTCAGGTCGTCGACGTGACGGCGAGTGTGATGCCCGGCGTGAACCGCGCCTTGGCCACGGCTCGATTCGTGCAGATCACTGGCATCGATCTCCACGGAGCGGAGCAGCGCCAGACGCTTCGCGTGTGTGAGGTCGGTCCGTTTCTCGCATTGAAGCTCCGCGCCTTTTACCACCGACAGCAGCCGAAGGACGCCTTCGACATACTCTACACCGTTCTTCACTACGACGGCGGTGCGGAAGCGGCGATCCAGGCATTCGGTGATGAGGCGCGTTTGGGCAATCCGGCCTGCCCGGATGCCCTGCGCTCGCTGGAGGACCATTTTCCCAACGAATCCGCACCGGGGCCGGTGAAAGCCAGTCATTTCGTGCTCGGTCCGACGACTTCGGATGAATCCGACGACTCGAGATTCAAGCGAGTCACGATCCGGCAGGACATGGTCGATATTGCCTCGAAGCTTCTCCAGGTGCTATCCAAATAGCCCCCTCCGATGACTTCCGAAAAACAAATCCCCAAGGACGAGGCCCAACCGGATCTCTTCTACGAAGAGCGATTCTGGGAGCAATATGTCGGGAAGAATCTGGTGTCCGACCCCGTGATCGCAATGGTCGAGCTGGTCGCTAATTGCTGGGACGCCGGAGCCAAGCGGGTTGAAATTTCCTGGCCTGAGGAAGTAGGTCATTCCTTGTCCATCAAGGACAACGGCGAGGGGATGACCCGCCCGGAGTTTTACAGGCGCTGGGGCGGCATGAGCTATGATCGCAGAAAGTATCAGGGGGGCACCGTAGAGGTCGAATTGGGAGGCACTGTCCAGACAAGGAAGGTCTATGGTCGCAATGGGATCGGACGTTTCGCCGGGTTCTGTTTCGCTTCGCAGTATTCCGTTTCCACCTCGAAGGAGGGTGAACGGAATATCTTTCTGGTGAAGAAGGGCACGACCCGCCCCTTGGAGTTCGAGCATATCGAGTCGACTCCCGACGATTCCAACGGAACGACCATCGAAATCGCTCAGACTCAGGTCACGACAATCCGTGCCGAGACCGTGCGAACGGAGTTGGGGAAGCGATTCCTCACAGACCCGGCCTTTCAGGTATTCGTAAATCGAGTCCGTATTGCCTTCGAGGACATTAAAGAAAAAGGCCTCGAAGAAATGACCGTGCCACTGCCGGATTTAGGAACAAGCGTGCCCATCAAAATCATCGACTCACAGCGAACTGATCCAACCGGAAGGCAACACGGCGTTGCTTGGCATGTTCTGGGTCGTTTAGTCGGCGAATGCGGATGGAAAGACCCAGAGCAAAAATCATTGATCGATGGTCGACGCATCGAAGCGAAGCGCTTCACCTTTATCGTCGAGGCCGATCTCCTTCAAGAGGCCGGGGCGGTGAAGCCTGATTGGTCTGGCTTTGAGGAAGAAAATGCCACCTTTCAATCGGTCAACGGTGCCGTCCAGTCGGCGATTACCGGGCGACTGCTGGAAGCAACTAAAGAAAAGCGAGACGAGACGACGGCCAACGTCCGGCGATCTCACGCCCAGCAGGTTCGTCAAATGTCTCCGATTCGCCGTGAGAAATGGAATTCTTTCGTCGAGAAGGTCGCGGAGGCATGCCCCAGCTTGAGCGAAGCAGAGTTGAAAACAGTCTCTGGTGTTCTCGCCACTATGGAGGTGGCGAACAGCCAGTATGGGCTCCTGCACAAGCTTCATGACCTAAGCCCCGATCAAATCGACGACCTGCACAAGATTCTCGACGATTGGACCGTGGATATGGCGAAGATCGTTCTCGATGAGATTCAGGGCCGAGTGCGTTTGATCGAGGAACTTCGCCTCAAAACTGCTGACGACTGCGCCTTGGAGGTTCAGGAATTGCAGCCATTGTTTCGGGAAGGGCTTTGGATTTTTGGTCCAGAGTTCGAAACTATTCATTACACGTCGAACCAAGGAATGACCGCCGTCATTCAGGATTTGTTTGGACGAAAGGATCTCTATGGCAGCCGAAACCGCCCGGATTTCGCCATTCTTCCGGATGGCTCGGCGGGTTTCTACTCCCATCCTGAATACGATGATGATGGTAACGAGCTTGGTCCGGAGCGGCTCGTCATTGTTGAACTCAAAGCGCCTCGCGTGCCGATCACGGAAGAAGAAAAAGCGCAATGCTATAGATACGTTCGCGAGCTTGCCCAAAAGGGTCTCCTCACTGAGCGCACCCAGGTTCGTGGGTTCGTCTTGGGCAAGACGATCAATCCCGTGGATCGAGGTGAGAAGAAGGAAATGGATGATCGTGTCCGCATCCGGCCCCTCGCATTTGATTGGGTATTGAACAGAGCGGAAAGCCGCCTTCTCAAACTACGCGATAAGATCAAGGAAGCGCCGTTTCTGAAAGATCAAGGAATTGATCAATTCCTTGAGGATAAGCCGAACGACGAGCTGCCGCTCGAATCCGCTGCCGAGGCTCAATCGATTGCCGCCTCTATGGCGTGAGAGCGCGATACTTGGTTCTTTGCGCTACGCTATCCCGCCAGGGGGGCTCGCCTTGAATTTCAGCCGAAAGGTCGTTCATTGCGCTGTTGCAGCTCATCTACCTGACGTTCGAGTCGGTCGAGGAGTATGTCCGTTCATTATTGCGCAGAGCAGTTCGAGAATGACGGCAGTCCTGTCTCCACAATCGTCGAAGGCGTGAAGCGGGCGATGGCGGGGGAATACAGTCGCGAGTTATCGACGAAGGTATTTCAAGGTGCCTGCCGACTCGTCCAGTTGGGTTATAGGCAAGGCGGAATGGCGGGATATGGCCTGCGGAGGATGCTGGTCGATCAAAACGGAGATCGGAAAGCTATCCTCGGAATCGGCGAGCAGAAGAGCATCCAAACGGATAGGGTGGTGCTCGTTCCTGGGCCGGAAGAAGAGGTGCGAACGGTGCGATGGGTTTACTCGGCGTTCATTCACGAGGGGCGTAGCGAAGCGGAGATTGCAGCGGCGCTCAACCGACGTGGGATCCGAACCAATCTGGAACGTCAGTGGACACGAGCAACCGTTCACGAAGTCCTCACCAACGAGAAATACATCGGCAACAACGTCTATCATCGGACGTCGTGCAAATTGAAGAAGCGCTCGGTGAACAACCCCGAGGAAATGTGGATTCGCGCGAACGGAGCGTTCGAGAACATCGTGGACGAGCACGAGTTTTTCACCGCTCGCGGAATCATTCTCGCTCGGAGCCGCAAGCTGTCGGATGAAGAGATGCTGGAGAAGCTGCGCGCCGCCCTGGTCAAGCACGGTCGGCTCTCAGGGTTTATCATCGATGAGGCGGAAGACATGCCGTCGAGCTTCGCGTTCCGCCATCGGTTCGGGAGCCTCGTCTCCGCCTACCGGTTGATCGGATACGACCCTGGCATCGACTACGCATTCATCGAGATCAACCGCCAGTTGCGTCGCTTGCACCCCGATGTGGTCCGGCAGATTTGCGACAGTTTGAGAGTCCATGGGGCGACGGTGTTTGTCGACGAAGCAGACCGACCTCCTCCATGTGAACGGCGAAATCACGACCTCCGTAGTGATCGCTCGCTGCACCTCGACAGGGCCGGGTAATCTTCGATGGCCGATTCGCTTGGATGGCAGTTTGAAGCCCGACATCACCATCGCGGCGCGGATGAACGAGTCGAATGAATCGATCCGCGATTTCTATCTCTTGCCAGCCATCGACATGACGTGGGAGCGCCTACGTATCGCGGAGCACAACGGCATCAATCTCGATGCCTACCGGTTTCCCACCCGCGACTATTTCTTCCAACTGGCGCGCCGCCGCCTTCTCCACGACGCCGCATGAAAGAAAAAATCGAGTTCATCCCGATCGACAAAATCCGGATTCTGAATCCGCGAACCAGGCAGCGGCGACTCCATTGCGCGGTCGTGGAAAGCATTCGCACGGTTGGATTGAAGAAGCCGATCAAGGTCAGTCGGACGGGTTCGAAGGATGGAATGCTGGACCTCGTCTACGGGCAGGGACGACTGGAGGCATTCCGCGAGCTTGGCTACAACACAATCCCAGCAATCGTTGTGGATATCTGATAAGTTTCAACGATCATGGCGAGATGCTCTTTGCGCCCACAGTAACGGCGCAGTTGCGGCAGAAGTTGGGCCTGCTTGAAGTGTTGCGCTTGCGTCGGATCAGTCCTGAACACGGTCCGTTCCTCGAGGTGCATCGGTCCCGGTTTTTCGCCATACGCGGACTCTCGAAGGATGGGCCTTAAGACGTTCGGTGCGCTTTGCGACAGTTTGCGACAGTTGAAATGCGCCCAAAGACGCTTCCCTGCGCAGTAGACAAAAGATGGTAATGTCGTAAATAGCTGATAAACGCACGGTTGCGCAATGATGCGCAGACTATCTATGGGTTCGATTCCCTTCACCCGCTCTCTTTTTCTTCTTCCCCGACCATGGGCTCTTGCGGATGCCCGCCACTCCGTGTCAGCCGGAAGCCTTGTGAAACACGAATCCCCTTCGTGATCGATGTCTTCATCGTGGGTGGGTCCGTGGCGGGATTGAGCGCTGGATTACTGCTCGGTCGCTGCCGGCGTCGTGTCGTGATCTGTGATTCGGGGCGTCCGCGAAACCGCTTTTCCCGGCACATGCATGGCTTTCTCAGTCGTGAGGGAATTCCGCCGGCCGGGTTTTTGGAAATCTCCCGGGAGCAGCTTGCGCAGTTTCCGGGCGTCCAGCTTTTCGACGGACGGGTAACCGCCATCGAACGTGAGGGAGACGGCTTCCGCATTCACGTGGACGACAACCGCCGGTTTCGCGCGCCGGTGGTGCTGCTTGCCACGGGCATTCTCGACGAACTTCCCGACCTGCCGGGCATCAAGGAGCTGTATGGGATCAGCGTGCACCATTGTCCCTATTGCGACGGATGGGAGCATCGCGATGAGCCGATCGCCATTTACGGCAAAGGCGACACCGCCGTCGAACTCGCCGAGGAAATGCCCCTCTGGAGCCACGATCTTCTCTACTTCAGCGATGGGATTGCGCTTTCACCAAGTGCCCGCGATCGATTGGAAGCCGCGCACATCGGAATCGTCGAAACCGGTATCCGCACGCTGCACGGATCCGACGGTTGTCTGAAATCCATCGAGCTGGAAGACGGAACGCGAATCGAGCGTCGATCAATGTTCTTCGTGAGCCCGCAGCGCCAGAACACGGATCTCGCCAAAAAACTCGGCTGCGAGATTGATGCGGGATTCGTCACGTGTGATGAAAACGCGAGGACCTGCGTCCCGGGCCTCTATGCGGCCGGGAACACGTCAACCGGACTGCAACTCGCGATCATTGCGGCGGCGGAAGGCGCAAAGGCCGCACACGTCATCAACGTGGAGCTCCTGGAGCGCGCGACTCGAAAGCGTTGATGATCTTGCTCAGGAGGTCTTCCCGGCGACTCTTTCCTTCGCGCGGGCGGCATCGGCAAGCGTGGAGGCAATCGACGCGAGCTTCACGGGCTTGTTGAGATAGGCATTCATTCCCGCTTCGAAACATTCCTCCCGATCCGCGGGAATGATGTTCGCGGTAAGTGCCGCGATGTAACAGGGCGGGGCGCCGTTCCCAATCGCCTCGGCCGCGCGGATGGCTCGCGTGGCTTCGATGCCATCCATCTCCGGCATTTGAAGGTCCATCAGGATGCAGTCGGCCCGTTCGCGTTGCTGCACTTCCACCGCTTCCCGGCCATCGCGGGCGGAAAGCGGCTCGTAGCCGAGACGCCGCAGAAGGGTGACGATCAACCGCAGATTCACCTCATCGTCGTCCACGACGAGCACGCGCAATGCATGGGTCTTCGCGAACTGGGTCCCAAGAACCGGCGCGCTTTTCGAGGCACGATTGCCCTCCAATGCCTCTTCGAGCGGAAGACTCAAAATGAAGCGGGAACCCGCTCCCGGCTCGCTCGCGGCGGTGAGCGTCCCACCCATCGCCTCGGCAAGTCGACGGGAAATGGCAAGCCCGAGACCTGCTCCGCCGTGACGCCGGCTGTGGCTCGAGTCCATCTGCATGAATGGCTGGAAGATGGTCTCCAGTTGATCCTCAGGAATGCCCGCTCCGGTGTCCCTCGTCATGAATTCGATGCGTCCCTCCGCGGGATTGGCGCGGGTTTCGAGCGTCACCTTGCCCTGATCGGTGAACTTCACGGCGTTGCCGGCCACGTTGAGAAGGATCTGCCGAATGCGCGCGGCATCGCCGATGATTCGCTCGGGGATGGCGGGATCGGTGATGACTTCGAGCGTAAGATCTTTCTTAACGGCCAGCGGCGCGATGATGATCCGGACGTCCTCCAGCACTTCGCGCGTGGAAAACGGCTCCCGTTGAATCTGCACGCGCCCGGAATCGATCCGGCTGAAATCGAGCACGTCATCGAGCACATGCAGCAACGCCTCCCCCGAGGCGATGATCGTTTGCGTGTGTTCGAGAGCCTCGGGAGGCAGGCCCGGCATCTGCGCGAGAATCTCGGAGAAGCCCAGGATGCCATTCAGCGGCGTGCGAATCTCGTGACTCATCACCGCGAGGAACTGGCTCTTGGCGCGCTCGGCGGCGCGTGCCTTTTCGGCCAGCTCCTTCTCCTGCTCCAGTGCCTGCGCGAGCCGCTCCTCACGCCGGCGCTCTTCGGTCACATCCCGAAACGTCCAGATACGTCCGTAATAGGTGCCGATGTCATCCCGCACGGGCGCGGAGTAGCGGTCCAGAATCCTGCCGTCGACGAGCTCGATTTCGTCGCGACTCACCCTGTCGGGATCCGCGTAGAGCGCGGCGATCTTCTCCCGAAAAATCTCGGGATTTTTGGTCATCGACATCACGTATTCCACCTGCCGCGCATCGTCTTCGATACTGGCGACATCCGGCGGAATCCTCCACAGCTCGACCACACGGTCGTTCTGATAAATCTTCTTCCCCGCGGCACTCACCACGAGGATGCCGTCGGGATCGGATTCCACGAGCGCTTCAAGAAACGCCGTCTTCGAGCGCAACTCCTCCTCCCAGCGGGCGCGCTCTTCGATGTCCCTCTGCAACGCGCGATTTGACTCCTCGAGTTCGAGGGTTTTCTCCTCGAGCTTTCGGATCAGCGTCTCGCTGTAGACTTTGAGAATTTCCTTTTCGTCCTTGAGGATCGAGGGCGGATTCTTTTTGCGATCGACCGGCCCGCTTCGCAACACGGCGTCGATGCGCGAGATGAAATCCTCCGGCTCCGCGGGCTTGAGAATGAAGGCGTCGGTGCCAAGGCTCAGCGCCAATCGCTCGTCCTCGGGCTCGGTGTAGGTCGCCGTGTAAACGATGAAGGGAATCTTGCGAAGCCTCGCGTCGGCTTTCCACAACCGCAGCAAGGTGTAGCCATCCATCACGGGCATGAGCAGATCGGACACGACCGCCGCGGGCGGCCGAAGACGCGCCTTGACGAGCGCCTCGGCACCGTGACGCGCTGTATCGACTTCGTAGCCATTCCCCGTGAGCAGGGCCTGGAGGAAATACACGTTCTCCTCCTTGTCATCGACGATCAGGATGTAACTCATGCGGTCCCCCTTTCCGAAAGCGGAAGAAACGCCTCGATTTCCGTGAGGAAGGTCTCGGGATTGATGGGCTTCTCGACGTAGCCGTTGCATCCGGCTTCAAGGCACTTTTCGCGGTCTCCCACCATCGCATAGGACGTGACCGCCACGATGGGAATGGAGGCGGTTTCCTCGAGGCTGCGCAGTGCGCGGGCCACGGCATATCCGTCCATCGCGGGCAGCTGGATGTCCAACAGGATGAGATCGGGCCGGTATCTTCGCGCCGCTTCGATGCCAAGCCGGCCGTCGACCGCAGACACCACGCGGTAACCGTGCTGCTCGAGGAGAAACGTCGCGAGATACCGGTTCTGCACGTTGTCTTCGATCAAAAGAATGGTGCGCTGGCTCATGACGGTGGAGGGCTCTGAAGCGGAAGAATCAACGTGAAAACACTCCCCCGTCCCGGCTCGCTCTCGGCGAAAATGCGCCCGCCGAGCAATGCGGCGAGACGTCGGCAGATCGCAAGCCCGAGGCCGGTGCCCTCGTGCACACGCGAAATGCCGGTGTCGAGCTGGCGAAATGGTTGAAAGAGGGTGCCGAGATCCTCGGCACGAATCCCAATGCCGGTGTCGGCAACCTGCAACCGCACCGCGGGCCGGCCCTCGTCGACGATCAGGTCCGCAGAAAGCGCAACGCCGCCCCTCTCGGTGAACTTGATCGCATTGTTGAGGAGATTGAGGAGGATCTGCTCGACGCGACGCCGGTCGCTTTCGATCTCCTGCAGTCCGTCGGAGACCGTCACGGTGAGAGAAAGTTTCTTCTTCTCCGCAAGCGGCTGCACCAAACCTCCAACGTGCTCGATGGCCTCCCGCAAATTGAAGACGTCCGCGCGGGTCTCGAGCTGCCCCGCCTCGATCTTCGACAGGTCGAGCACGTCGTTGATCAGGTCGAGGAGATGTCGTGCACTGCCGCGCACCATGCCGAGCTGCTTCGTCTGCTCGGCATTCAACGGACCCGCAAGCCCCTGCAGGAGAATGCCCGTGAAGCCAATGATCGAGTTGAGCGGCGTCCGCAATTCGTGGGACATCGTCGCGAGGAACGCGGATTTGATGCGGTCCGCGGCCTCCGCCCTCAACAACGCCGCCTGCAGGTCTTTCGTGCGCGTCGCAACCTGCTCCTCGAGGCTTTCGTTGAGCCGGCGCATGGTTTCCTCCGCCGCCTTTTGCTCGGAGATATCGCGGATCATCGCGAGGATGCTGCCGTCGGGCATCACCGTCGCATTGACGGCGGCGGGGAACGTCGAGCCGTCCTTGCGCTGGAAGGTCCATTCGCGGTGGTAGTCGGCCGTGGATTGAATGGCATCGAGGGCGGGCTCGATGTTGGGAAGCTCCTCGGGCGCGACGACCTGCGACGCACGCATGCCGATGAGCTCGCTGCGCGAATACCCGAGCATTTTGCAGATGCCGGGATTTGCATCGAGATAGCAGGCCTCGGCGTCGGCAATGAGAATGCCAACCGGCGCATATTCAAAAAGCGTGCGGTAACGGGCATCGCTCTCGCGCAGGAGCGCCTCCGAGCGTCGGTGCTCGGAGATGTCCAGCCCGACGCCAATGAGGCACGTCGCGCCGTTGAAGGTCATACGACGTCCGGTGAAGAAATAAGGCGTGGCCGTGCCGTCCTTTGCGATCAACGACGCCTCGACGGACGATTCCCCTTTTTCAAAAACCTCTTCGATCCGCTTGCGGACCAAATGCTTCTCGGGCTCCGCAAAAAGATCGAGCGGTTCCATGCGACGGATCTCGTCGGCCGTGTAGCCCGACACGATCTCGAAATTCCGGTTCCACCGCAGGAAGCGGAAGTTCTCGTCGTAGAAGTAAAAAATGCCCGGCATGCTCTCGACCATCGCGGTCGAGAACTGCCGCTCCGCCTCGGCCTCGCGTTCGGCACCCCGGCGCTCTTCGCGCTCCAACAGACTCGTGAGCGCAAAGGAAAGATCGCCCGCCGCCTCTTCGAGCAGGGCCACCTCCCGGTCACGGAAAAAATGCGGCTCGCTCGAGCAAACCACGAGCACCGCGCGTGCGATCGACGATTCGCGAATCGGAAATGCGGCCATCGCGGAAAACCCCTGCTCGCGGAGCACGTCACGCCACGACGTGAGCGCCGGGTCATCCTCAATATTCGGGCAGACCCACGGCTCCCCCGTGCGAAGGGCCGCACCGACAGGCCCGCCCGTCGATTCGTTCTCCGCAGAGCTGATGAGCGCCGAGAGTCGATCGGTGCCACGCCCGGCGGCGCAAACCGGAACGATCCGTCGCGTCGATTCCTCGAGCCAGCCGATCCACGCCATTTCGAAGCCCGCGTTGACAATCAGCACGTCGCAGACTCGCTTGAAAAGATCCTCGCGACTCGTGGTGAGCACGATCGCCTGATTCACCTGACTCAATGCCGAATAAAGCCGCGCGAGGTGATTGAGCTCCCGATCCCGCTGCTTTTGAGCGGTGATGTCGCGCGCGATGCGGGAGACTCCGACCACGCGGCCCGAGCCGTCGAGAATCGGAGAGATTGCAACGGAGACGTCGATGAGCCGACCGTCCTTTGTCTTTCGCTGGCTCTCGAAGTGCGGGATGTGCTCGCCGCAGGCGATCCGCTTTAGAATGCTCGCCTCCTCGTCGAAACGATCGTCCGGCGTAATGGTGAAAATCGGCGCGCCGATCATCTCCGCCGCCGAATATCCGGAAATCGTTTCCGCGCCCCGGTTCCAATCGGTGACGATGCCGTCGAGATCCGTCGCCACGATGGCGTCCTCCGCTGCCTCGATGATTGCCGCCAGACGCGCGTTCGCCCTCTCCGCGTCCTGCGGCCCTGAGGTGGAGCCCGACGCGCGGTTCTCTTCCGTAATTCCCGATGGCACTGTCATGCCATGTAGGAGGGGATGTTCATCGGGGAGATGGAATCGCCTCGGCCGCTCGAGGTGCTGTCGAAATTCTTATCCAGATGGCAACATTTTGGAAAGCTCGATATCGCGGTTCGCGATATAGCCGGCAAACGATCTCCGCCAGTTGATTCGAGGCTTTGCGATGAAGGTGATCGGTCGCAAGCCCGCTGTTGCCGAGTTCTCCTCGCATCAAATCCCACCGGCCGAGCCGATCGTGTGGCACAACGCGTCAGCTCGCATTACCGAAACGACCTTCTGTGGCGATCGTCGGGCCTCATTCCGCGAGATGAAAATCAAATGCCGGGGTGACTGTCGCGAGCCTCCAGAAGGGCGATGATGCACTTGCGTCATACCACGCCGCGGGAAACTTGCTAAATTTTCCGAGGATCAAATTCCGGTCAGATCCACCATGCGATCGGGTCCGTGACCACGCTCACCGATGGTTCTCCGGAGGATGATCCAGCACAAGTGCTCCCCTCCGGTTTCCCGGAGAGGCAGACATGTTTCTATTGGGGGTAACAAGGGGGGGCAGGCTTAGCCGGCCCCCCCTTGTTCGTGTTCTCAACGGAATTGGAAATCCTACCGAGTTTCGAAGTTCCCGGAAGCCTGTTTTGGCATCTTTGGCGTCAAAAGGTGCAACCTGTCTTGACATCTTAGCGCGGCAAACCGTCAAAAAGTCGGAGACAGAACGGAGGAATTGTCCAAATTATCTAACTGTCTCCCTGACACCTCGGAACCGTCCGATCCGTTTGGACATCTTAAAAAATGACAGCTCTCGACAGCCCCCCCTCTGTCGTCCTGTCAGCCGAAACACGGCTGGCGCATGACAATTTTCGTGTAATCACTGACACGTGCACCTCTCCGCCGGCTCCTCCCGGAAATCGAAAGCCGGCGCTGTGGAAATCCCGCGGGTTCTCCCTCGTCGAAGTCACCCTCGCAATCGGGCTGACGACCTTCTCGGCAATCGTCCTGCTCGGGCTTCTCTGCTCGGGCGTCAACGAATCGCGGCAAGCCACCGACCAGACGGTGATGGTGCAAATCGCACAGCAGCTCATCGGCATGGCCCAGCAAACCGACTGGTCGCATACGGACGAGTTGTCGTCTTCCTACTTCTATTTCGACGAAACCGGGCAGCTCCTCGAAGGTTCCGACGAAGATCAGGCGGTGTTCGCCGGTTGCATCCTCGTCGAGCCGGAGGTCAACCTTCCAGCCGACGGGTCCGGGGTGAATGATCAGGTGGCGACAGTTCGCGTGCGGGTGGTTCGGGATCCGGCCCGCAAATTGCGGGGTGCCCCGACTTCCGAGCTCGCTGACGAGACCTTGCGCGCCTCGGCGCGTGAGTTTCCGGCATTCCTAGCGAACAATGGCGCGTAACCGGATACCGCGGACACGGCGCGCTTTCACGCTCGTGGAGCTGCTCGTGTCGATGACGATCCTTTCGTTGCTGTCGGTGATGATGCTCCGCATGCTCTCGACGAGCTCCGACATCTGGCGTCGAAATCGCGAGCGCACCGAGGCATTTCAATCCGCCCGCGCCGGCTTCGAGCGAATGACCCGGCAGCTCAGCCAGGCCACGCTGGACACGTATCTCGACTATTACTCGAGCAGCAACCAGAGCCGCACAGATTGGGCCCGCAGTGGCGGCGATGTCGTCACGCAGGAATTCCCCGCCGATCGCTACGACTGGGCTTCCGACCTCCACTTCGTCATGGGCGACGCGACGGAACTCATATCGGCGGCCGAAGGAGAGACCCCCACACACGCGGTCTTCTTCGTGGCGCCAACCGGCATTGTGGGGCCGGACTCGCGCGAGTATCGCAACCTCGATCGGCTGTTGAACGCGATGGGCTTTTACATCGAATACATCGGCGACGGTTCGGAAATCCCCCCTTTCCTTCGCGGCAAGGTGAACGAGCGCTTTCGCTACCGGCTTATCGAAATGAACCAGCCCTCCGAGGAGCTCAAAATCTACGACGATTCCTTCTCGAAACCCTACGCCTGGTTCAACGACGCCATCACTCCGCCTGACGACTCGAAACCCTCCACATTCATCCTCGCCGACAACGTCATTGCGCTCATCCTGCGCCCGAAAGTCTCCACGGCGGACGCGGTGTCGGAAGTCGGCGATGCCGTGGAGTCCTCGTATTCTTTTGACTCGAAGGGCTATCTCAATGGAGGCAGCCACCTCGTGAAGAACCAGCTCCCGCCGCTTGTGGAGGTCACGATGGTGACCATCGACGAGATTTCCGCAGCGCGTTACGAAGAGCAGCATGGACCGGGCGCTCCCGATTTCGTGCCCGCCAGTCTCTTCCGAAATCCCGCGAATTTCGAAAACGACCTCGACCAGCTCAAACGACGGCTTTCGGACCTGAAATTGAATTACCGCGTCTTCACTACCGACGTGAGCATGCGCGGTGCAAAAACCAACCTGAACTGACACCCGACGATGTCTCCCGTTCCCCCAATGTCTCGACGTCGACGCCGCTCCGGCGTCGCACTGGTGCTCGTCCTGCTTCTCATTGCACTGCTCACCGTGCTGGTCGTGAGCTATTTCACGGACGTGCTGACCGAGTCCGCCTCCTCGAGCAACTACTCCGAGCGAACCAAGGTGAAGATGCTGGCGGACTCCGCGGTGAATCTGGCCATCGGGCAGATTCGAAAGGCCACGGAGGGATTCGACGATGGCGGGAGGCCCGTCGCATGGGCCTCGCAACCGGGAATGATCCGCACCTGGGACGACACCGGCGAACCCGTCGATGCCTACAAGCTCTACTCCGCGGAGAAAATGATCGTCGACGGCGCGTTCACCTCCGAGGAAGACTTGCGTGCGGATGTCCCGCCCGACTGGAAGTCGCAGCCGTCCACGTTCACCGACCTCAACAGCCCGGTCCTTGTTGAAGACGACACCGGCTCGGTCGTGAAAGACGGCCGCAAGTATGCCGCGCACTTCCCGATCATCAGCGGGAGCAACCTTGTCCCCGGCTCCTATGCCGGAAAGTCCGTGATGACTTACGAGGCCAAAATCGAAGGCTTCGGAATCGATTCGGACATGAGTCCAGGTGGGACCATTGGTCCGGACAACAACCCGGTTCCCATGCCGGTGCGATGGCTCTACGTGCTCGAGGACGGCACACTCGTCCCTGCCGGTTCAAATGGCACGGTCGCGGGCGCCAGCGAATCGAACCCGATCGTCGGCCGGGTGGCGTTCTGGACCGATGACGACACCTGCAAGCTGAACATCAACACCGCGTCGGAAGGTGCCTATTGGGGAAGGCCATACACGACCTCGAAACGGGAAAAGGATCTCTCGCAATTCATTCCCGCGCAAAACGAGTTCGCAACCTTCGCCGGGCATCCGGCCTCGACATCACTCAGCCCCGTGCTGGGATCGATCTTTCCGATTCCGGCGAATGACAAAGGAATCCCGAACTGGCCAACCGCCTCCACCTACAGCGCCTGGAAAGCCTATTACGATCTCGTCCCGCGCGTGACCCACGGCGGCTCGAACGCCGCAACCCGCAAGTCCGACAAAACGTCGAACATCATCAAATACGATGCGGACCGGCTCTACGGTTCGGTGGACGAGTTCATTTTCAAGGCCAATTCCAGTGCGGCCAGACGCCAGAAGAATGCCCCCGCGATAGACAATAAATTTCTCGAGCAGGCCCGGTTCTTCCTCACCGCGCACAGCCGCGCCCCCGAGGTGAATCTTTTCAATCTCCCCCGCATCTCCTTGTGGCCGCTGGATCCCAGCACCCAAAATGGAAAGGACAAGCTTCTCGCCTTCTGCTCCACGTTCAATGAGCAGCCCTTCTATTTTCAACGGACGGTTGTGCCGGGATCGTCGCCGCCCATCAGTGCCTTCCAAAATACAAGCCAGAGCGCGACAGCCGACTGGGACAAATACCCTCGAAACAAGCAGCTCTACAATTATCTGCAGACTTTGATGCGCAGCGAAATCCCCGGATTCGGCGGCAGCCTCGCGAGAAAATACCCGCAGAATTACGGAAACCAGATCCTTACGGAGATGGTCGACTACATCAGGTCCGGCGTAAACATTGCGAGCACTTCAACGTCCGGAGGAGACACCCCCTATTATTTTGTGCCGCCCAGCGGAGACAGCGGGTCCGGACAGGTGGTGCCTCTCTCGCTGAGCAGCAATGGGTCCTCGGGCACCGACACACGCGGCTTCGGCCGGTTCATCACGATCAGCGAAGGTGCCCTCGTGCTTTACAAGCCTAACGCGCACTCCATTGCCGCCTTCTTCATGGTAGAGCCTTTCCTGCCGTCGCCGGGTCTTCCGCCAATCAATCCCTATTTCAAAATCAGGATAACCGGCCTTGAGTCCTTCAAAGTGAATGGGACGCCCTTGGGAATGCCAAACGATGACGAAATGACCTGCGATGCATACCAGCTCGCGGCTTCAGAATCGTTGATGAAAAGCTTCCCCCCCTATCTGCCCTCCGGCAGCACCGCCTATCCGGCCACGCGCGCGATGTTCTATAGAAAAAGCGGGACCGGGCTTGTGCCACGTTCCAACTATCCGTTCCAAGGCCCACCGATTCCTTGGACTAGCCAGGACTCCACTCTCCAGCTCGAAGGCGGACTGGTGAAGATCTACATCTACGGGCCTTTCGACAGTTCGACCCCCGTCCAGGAATTGACGCTCGATTTCCGCAACGTTGCGTTCGATCGAATTGGAAGGGCCGAACCCAAGGAGCCAGCGACCATTCCGGCTCCAGGGCCGGTCAGGAATACCTATTATCCCTTCACCACTCGCATTCCGGCGATGCGGAGTTCAAATAACATCAAGGACACCCTGATCCGCAAGGTCGTGGGCGGAGATATCAATGCCATCAACACCGCGATTAACGATAAATCGGGGCTCGGAGACGTGGTGCGCAGTATGGAAGCCAACATCAAGGCTCCGCTCTGGGGTGACCAGCGGGCGCTCGCATTGGTTCGAAGGGACAATACTTCCAATCAGTCTCCGCTTTTCGTGAGACACCCGTTCTACGATCTCTCCACCCAGCCTAGTCTGGTCAACAGCGATAGCAGGAAGACCCTGATCTACGACCCTGCGTCGTCAAATTCGACATTCCGCGATTACAGCCGTCGCTTCGCGGAAAGTCTTCGAAGTGATGAGGTGGTGTTTCGCGGCCAATTTGGCGGTTACATCACGGGCGACCAACCCAAATACAATCACGATTCCGGCAGCGGCCGGAAGGGAACCATGATGACCGGTGGCTCTTTGATCGAGCTGGCCTTGACCGCACCGCGCATCATCCAGCGAGACGCCATTCCCTCCGTTCCATATGGACTCGATGGTGCCTACATTCACAACTCCAGCGGAGGCATCGTGGGCTATGGGGATTGGGATACCGGCCTGGGGGCCACCTCCGACGGCCCCTACATCAATTATCCGGACCAGGGAAACTCCAACACTGCCACCAGCGGCTATGAACTCGCCGTGGGAGACGGCCGCGTCATCATTGGCGGATATTTTGGCCGCGGGGACTGGGGAGCGGAAACCGGCGCTACCTTCTCGCCGAATCGGCAGATCGCCTCCGCAGTCTCGTTCGGCTCGCTGTCGACGATGGTCGACCCGAACAAGCCGTCGGAAATGCAGAGCTGGCGAACCCTGTTGTTTTGTCCAAATCCGGCGGCCCAGACGGAAGGCACCGCAGCAAGCACCCGGCATGCAACGAAGCTGAATCACCCCGGATTCGGCAAGCCGGCAAGCGGATCCAATCCCTATCCGCCCTACACGGAGCCCCCGGATCACGCCTTTCTCGACTTTTTCACGATGCCGATCGTCGAGGGCTACCCGATCAGCGAACCCATGTCGACGGCGGGCAAGGTGAACATGAATTACCAGATCGCTCCATTCACTTACATTCACCGAAGCACGGCCTTGCGGGGAGTGATGAAACATGAGCGCCTCGCGGCCATTCCGACGACCGCACCGACGGAACCGAACGACGACGACGCCTACAAGTCAGCAGGCATCAACGACCGCCAGGGTTGGACGACACAGATGCGCTACGGCATCTACCTCGATGAGGAAACCGGAACCCTCCGGCAATTCGAAGCGCGGTTTCAACGCGGCGATCTCTTCCGTTCGGCGAGCGAGATTTGCGACATGTTCCTGGTTCCCGGAAGGGCGACTGATCCCTCCTACTCTTCGCTCAAGTATCCGAACAGTAGATTTCCCGAGTTTCCCAGCGGCGAAGGCGAGATCGATTTCGTGAGCAATGACGTCGCCAAGTGGTGGGACAGTTTTCTCGCCACAGGTGACAACCTTCGCGAAGAGCCCTACGGGCGGATCTACCCGCGCCTGACGACCAAGTCGAACAGCTATACGGTCTACGTGCGCGTTCAGAGCCTGAAGAAAAATCCGAACACTCCGGCCGGACGCTTCGTCGACCCCTCGGAATCCGGCCCTACGGATATGATTACCGGCGAATATCGCGGGTCGTATGAAATCGAGCGCTACCTCGATCCGAATTCCCTCGAGGATTCCGGCGTGGATTTCGCAACGGTGTCGCCGAACGATCAATCGAACCGGCTGAATCGCTTTTACAAATTCCGCACGATCAGCACGAAGGAGTTCCGCCCATGAGGCAACGGGCGTTCTCTCTCGTCGAATTACTGCTGGTCGTCGTCATTTTGATGATCGTTCTGTCGTTCACCCTGCCGGCGATCAACTCGGTCGTGCGCGGCGGGTCGATCACGCGGGCCGGTCAGATGGTGGGCGACCAGATCGCACTGGCCCGGCAGGCGGCGGTCGCGCGCAATCAGACCGTCGAGCTGCGCCTGTTCAAGCTGCCGGGCGAGGGTGTGGACGACCAGGCTCGCTACCGGGCAATCCAGACCGTCGCGCAAAAGGAGGACGGCTCGTTCCAGCCGCTGTCGCGGGTTTTGAAATTCGAGCCGCACACCGAGGTGTCGGACTCGGCCCAGCTGAGCACGCTCGTGGCGAGCCCGACCGTGAAAGGCTCCGCGGATGTCGCCGGGCAGACTGTTCCCTACGTGGGATTTCGATTCCGGCCCGATGGCTCGACGGACCTGAGCTTCACCGCCTCCGATGGATGGTTCCTCACCGTGAAGGACACGAGGCCTTCCGACGATGCGATCCCAAAGAACTTCTACACGATTCGGGTTGATCCCCACACGGGACGCACCCGGGTGTTCCGGCCTTGATGCCCTTTATCATTTGAGCCTGCGAGCGCACACCCTACCTTCGTTACTCTGACGCCCAGAAGCTCCGATGATCCGTCCGCTCCTTTTCCTCACCTCGATCGCAGCCAGCGCTGTCGCGCTCGAGCCCTGCAGGATCGAGGTTGTTGACAAGGACAACGGCTGGCCCGTGCCGCTCGTCGAGTTGCGCACGACGAACAAGGAAGTGCTCGTCACCGACAACGCGGGGGTCGTCGCGTTTGACCTTCCCGAGTTCATGGGCACCGAGACGTGGCTGGAGGTTTTCTCGCACGGCTACGAGGTGCCGGAGGATCCGTATGGACATCGCGGGGTGCGGTTCACCCCGAAGCCGGGCGGCAAATTCCGGATCGAAATCGAGCGCAAGCAGATCGCAAAGCGGCTGGGCCGGCTGACGGGCGCCGGCATTTTCGCGGAGGCGCAGAAGCTCGGCGGCTTCAAGGATTGGAAGGAATCGGGCATCACCGGTAGCGACACCGTGCAAATGTTCGAGTATCAGGGCCGGCTTTTCTGGCTCTGGGGCGACACGGATCTCCCGGGCTATCCGCTCGGTATTTTCGACACCTCGGCAGCGACGACCACCCTCAAGCCGCTTATCTCGCTGAAGCCACCGACCGGCATCGTTTACGATTACTTCCGCAACGAAAAGGATCGGCCGCGCGGAGTGGCGCCCATGCCTTCCATCCCCGGCAATGGCCCGGTGTGGCTGGGCGGGTTGGTAACTCTGCCCGACGCCCAGGGCAAGCCGCACCTCGTCGCCACCTACTCGAAGATCGAGAAGGAAATGTCACCAAAAGAATTCGGCCTCTGTGAGTGGAATCCCCGAAAGAAGATCTTCGAGAAACTGATGACCTTTTGGACACGCTCCGGCGACGAGAAGGGCCCCGAGCGGCCGTATCCCGATGGCCACGCTGTGTTTTGGAAGGATTCCAGGGGGCAGACGTGGCTGTATCTCGACGGCCCCCCGAAATTCAAATGCCCCGCCACCTACGAAGCGTGGAAGGACAGGTCGCAGTGGCGCAATGTCGAGAATCCCACCCGATTCCAGATTGCCGGCGAAGACGGGGAGGTGGAGGTCGCCTCGGGATCGATCGCATGGAGCAACTACCGCAAAAAATGGATTCTGATCCTGCAGCAGAAGTTTGGCACCTCTGCGTTCGGCGAGGTTTGGTATGTCGAGGGCGACACGCCCGAAGGCCCGTGGGGCAAGGCGGTAAAGGTCGCGACGCACAAAAACTACACGTTCTACAACGTCCAGATCGACTGGCAGCTCACCGACCCGAATGAGCCGATTCTTCTCTTCGAGGGGACCTACGTCACCACCTTCACTGACAACCAGGTCAAGACCCCTCGCTACGACTACAACCAGGTCCTCTACCGCATCGACCTCAACGATCCCGATTTGAAACCCGCCCAGCGAAACTAACCATGCGTCGTTTTCTGTTCCTTGTTCTCACGCTCGCCGTCTCGTCGCTCCATGGCGTGGAGTTCGACTCCGCGTTTTCGTCCGGAATGGTGCTGCAGCGCGACCTGCCCATCCAGCTCACGGGCAAGACCGAACCGGGGCGTGAGGTCAAAGTCTCCCTCGATTCGAAATCGGAAAAGGTCCGCGCCTCCGACGACGGCTCATGGCGCGTGGAGTTTCCACCAATGAAAGCCGGAGGACCGCATCGAATCGAGGCCACGGACGGATCGAAATCCGCCACGATCGATGACGTTCTCATTGGCGACGTCTGGCTTTGCTCCGGCCAATCGAACATGCAAATGGGCCTTCACGAAACGATCGGCGGCGAGGAGGCGATGAAGGAGTCGCACCCCGACATTCGCATTCTGACGCTGCCGCGCGGCGGAGCCGACACTCCGCAGAAGACTTTCGGCGCAAAATGGGAACACGCGACTCCCGAGCAGCTGCGCGACTTCACGGCGGTCGGCTATTACTTTGCACTTGCGCTGAAGGCGGATCCGGCGCTGGCCGACGTTCCGATCGGCGTGATCAACAGCTCATTCGGCGGCACCGCCATCGAGGCGTGGATGCCGAAATTGCCGGAGCTGCCCGAGGATCAGATCAGTGGGTCGATGTTCGGCATTGGACCGTCCACTCTCTTCAACGGCATGATCGCTCCGCTCACCCTGCTGAAGCTCAAGGGCGTGCTGTGGTATCAGGGCGAGGCCAATGCCGGCCGGCCGCAGGCTTACGTGAAGCTGCTCTCGACAATGATGGAGCAATGGCGCACCGCGTTCGGCCAGCCGGACCTTCCGTTCTTCATCGTCCAGTTGCCCACATTCGCCGGAAAAATGGGCGATCTGGATTTCAGCTGGTTGCGTGAGGCGCAGGCCACGGCGTGCAAACAAACGCCGAATGCGTGGTTCGCCGTCACCTACGACACCACCGACGGCCAGGACCTGCATCCGAAGGAAAAACAGGAGATCGGCCGGCGCCTCGCGCTGCTCGCGGAGCGCGAGGTGTATGGCAAACAGGTGACCGCCGAAGGCCCCCGCCCCACGGGCGTGAAAGCAGATGGTGACCGCGTCATTGTCACGTTCGACCAGCCCGTGAAGGCACGCAGCGGCGAGGCGAAGGGATTTGCGATTGCAGGAGCCGACGGCGACTTTCGCTTCGCGGAGGCAACGATCAACGGCCAGCAGGTAAGCCTGCGCGCCGAGGGCATCAAGACGCCGACGATGGTGCGCTACGCCTGGAACGGACTCACGGACGCCAATCTCGTCAACGACACCGACCTTCCCGCAGTGCCATTCCGCACGGACAAGCTGGAGCCGCAATCCGTCACCTTCCAGCCGATGCCGACGATTCACCGCATCGAGACTCCCGATTACCAACTCGAGTCGAGTCCGACCGGCAATATCGCGAGCCTCATCATTGGCGGGAAGCAATTCCTCTCGAACGAGCCCAATGGCGGCACATCGATCCCGGTGATGTTCGGCACGCGCAATCTCGCCAGGGTCGAAAACATCGGCCCGGCACGGATTGCCTTCAGCGACGACAGGGTTCGTGTCGAGATCAGCAGCAAAAAGGATTCGATGACGTGGACGGTGGAGAACACCGGCGACGACTCGATCGACTTCCGCATCGCGCTCGCCCCCGCAGTGAAAATCCAGAAACAAGGGAATGCGATCACGCTCACTCGCGACGAAGCCAGCGCCACCGTCACCGGAGTCGAGCGCGTGGGCGAGGAATCGACCTTGCTCGCGAAGGTCCCGGGCGGGAAAAGCCAGACGATCGAGTGGTCCATTCGCCGCTAGAATCACCGGGCGCGGGATTGGCATGGCGGGACGCCGCTGTGTTTGTTAAACGGCTCGCATGCGAGTTCGAACCCAGCTGGCCCTCGCCTTCTGCCTGCTCGCCGGGTTCACCGCGGCGCTGATCTTCGCGATTTATTTCCTCGGCGCGCGGGAGATCCTGTTTCGCCAGATCCAAAGCAAGGTCCTCTCCATTGCCGCCACCGCCGCGACGCAGATCGACGCCGAGGCGCTGGAGCAGATCACGACACCGGAACAGGAGGATACCGACGACTACCGCCGCGTGCAGGAGCAGTTGCGGAAGATTCGCGATGCCAACCGCCGCGACGACGTCATGGTGCAATTTCTCTACACGATGCGTCCGCTGCCCGATGGGAGCTGGATCTACGTCGTGGATGCCGAGGAACCGGGACCCGATCACTCGCCGGTCGGCGAACGCGTGGAGTTCGAGCACGGCGACTCGCTGCGCATCGACGCGCCCTACGCGGAATCAAGCTTCAGCACCGATGAATTCGGCACGTGGCTGAGCGCGAATGCGCCGATTCTCGACGATGCGGGAAATGCGGTTGGCCTGCTCGGCGTGGACCTCAATGCCGGCATCGTGGTCGGGCGGATGCGGCTGTTGTTGATCGCGGGCCTCATCGCGAGCGGAATTGCCATCGTCACCGCCGCCTTGCTCTCGTTCTGGATCGCCCGCTGGTTCACGAAACCCGTCGAGAAGATCAGCCACGTCGTGCGACAAATCGGCGAGGGCGATCTCACCGCACAGGTGAAACTCGATCGCCGCGACGAATTTGGCGAGCTGGCGAAAGCCGTGAACGAGATGGCGGTAACCTTGCGGGAACGTGATGCACTCAAACGCGCGCTTGCCCGTTACGTGTCCCGTGAAGTCGCGGAGGAGGTGCTTGCCGGCGGTGAACCCGTGCTCGCGGGCACGCGCAAGGAAGTCACGGTGCTCATCGTGGACATCCGGAATTTCACCGCGATGTCGGCGCAGGTCGAGCCGGAGATGCTCGTCGCATTCCTTAACGAATTCTTCGCGCGAATGATCGACGCGATTTTCGCCAATCGCGGCACGCTCGACAAATTCCTCGGCGACGGCTGCCTGGCCATTTTCGGCGCTCCCATCGATGATCCCGACCATCGCGGCCTCGCGGTGCTCGCTGCGCAGTCGATGCTCCGCTCCACCCACGAGCTCGCAATCGCATTCAAGGAAAAGACCGGCATCGACCTCCGCATCGGTATCGCGGTGCACACGGGCGAGGCGATTGTCGGCAACGTCGGCTCCGAACATCGCATCGAATACACGGCCATCGGCGACACCGTGAACGTTACCTCCCGGGTCGAAAATTTGAACAAGAAATACCACACCGAGCTTTTGGTGACCGATTCCGTCGTCAGCGGATTGAACGGAAGATTTCCGTTTCGTGAAGTCGCCGAGACGACACTTCGCGGCGTGGCCAAACCCGTGAAAGTCTTTACGCTCGCATGACGATGTGGACGGAGTGGATGACGAACTCGATGGATTTTGTCGAGCGCAGCGGCTGGGTCGGCTGGCTGTGGTTCATCGTGATTTATACGATCACGTGCATCTTCTTCCTGCCCGGATCGGTGCTCACGGTGGGCGCCGGCGCGATTTATGGATTCTGGGGCGGCACCTTTCTTGTCTCCATCAGCAATCTCATCGGCGCCGTCGTCAATTTCCTCACGAGCCGCTACCTCATGCGCGGCTGGTTGAAGCGAAAGCTCGAGAAGGATCCGCGGTTTCACGCCCTGGATACGGCCGTCGCGACCGATGGATGGAAGATCATTCTCCTGAGCCGCATCTCCCCCATGGTGCCTCATAGCGTCGTGAGCTACGCGTGTGGCCTCACGAAGATTTCACTCACGCGATACTCCCTCGCGTCGTGGATCGGTTTCATTCCCATCAGCGCGGCGTATTCCTACGCGGGGGCGTTTCTCGGAAAGTTCGCCCGCGCCAAGGCCGGCGCGCCACATGGGAGCGAGTCGTGGATTTTCTACGGCATTGGGCTGGTCGTGACGGTCATCGTCACGGTGTGGTCGACCCGCGTTGCCGCGCGGGCATTGAAGACGCAGGTCGATCCTGCGGATTCGGTTCTTCCAGGGTAGGAAGAGTATCTTCCCGGGTATTAGGGAAATCCCCTATATGGGGCTCCTCCGACGGAATGAAGGCAGACTCAGGGTGATGCCCGATTGCTGGGGCACCGGCATGGGACGAGGTTGCTCGAAGCAAGCTCACCTTATGAAAACGCGAACGTTCCTCCTGGCCTTTGGTTTCACCTTTGTCGTATGGCAACTCAAAGCAGCTCCCCTGAGTTTCCCCGCAGGCACTTTTGAAGGAGGGACAGCTTCCAGTTGGGCACCCCAGACGACGGGGACCGCGACCGCGGGGCCTGCCACCGAAGGAGGCAATACCTTCGGGCGAATCGCCATGACGCTCGTCGGGAGCGGAAGTCTCAGCACAAGTCTGACGTCTCCGTTTGAGGCAAACAGTCTTTACGTCGTCTCTCTGGACGTTCGGTCCTCTTCTCTTGCATCGCTTGCCTCGGAGTCTTTCGGCGTCCAGGTCCTCGACGCGAACAACGCGGTGGTCGCCGAGCTCAATCAGAGCGGACTCGTGGGGTTGCTGGGGATCGACCTCGGAGTCGTGAGCGAGTTGACCGGCGAGTTGGGAGGGCTGGCCGGGAAGCTGGATTTGATTGGAGCTCTGCAGCCGCTGCTCGAGTTGCTGGAGGGCAATCAACCCCTGTTGCAGGCCGTCGAGGATCTCTTCGCTTCCCTGGTCGGCCAGGATCCGAGCGTGGTCTCCAAGGTGGCGGATCTTCTCGAGGCCGTCTTGAATGGCACGCTCGATCCGTCCGGATTGGACCCCTCCGAGATCGCCTCCATCCTGGGGCTGCTCGAAGCGAGTCCCGTCGTCACGGCGTTGGATGATCTCCTGACGTTTGCCGGCGGGAACGAGGGACCTCTCGAGGCATTGGTGAATCTCCTCGATGTGATTTTGGGCTCACCCGGAGACCTGGGCGTCGTGCAGGCCTTGCTGGAAAGCCTTGTGGGAAATGACGGACTCGTGCAGCGCGTCTCCGACATTCTGCTGTATGCGCTGGCGGATGACGGGCTTCTCGGTGGGCTGACCGACACACTGACACGCAGCCTGCTGGGAGTCGCGGATCCGAATGGAAGCGGATTCCAGAATGTGAAACTGATCTTCAGCGTTGGCAGCACCGTGCCGGAAGGGGCGATCGGCATCCGGCTTTCGGCAGGGGCCGCAGTCGCTTTGGGGTTGGAGGTCGATTACGACAACGTGACCGTCGAGCGTTTTGCTCTCGTGACGCCTCCGACGCCGGGACCTGGCGGCGCGGCGCAGCCGTTCCTGAAAGTCCGCGGAAAGAAGGTGCGCAAGGTGAACAGCAACAAGGTGGTCATCCGGGGACGGGCGGCGGCCTTCGGGACGAACAATCAAATTTCGAGGGTTGAATACAAGGTTCGCGCGAAGGGCGTGAAAAATCGGAAATTCCGCAAGGCGAAGGGGCTCGAGCAATGGAGAATCGTGGTGAGACCGAACGAGGGCAGGACCCGCATTCGGGTGCGGGCCTTCGACGCCCTCCAGCAGGTTTCGCCCATCCGTCGGGTCGTCGTCGTAAAATAAAGCCGTCGAAAGTTCCACGAAGTGGCCTCCGGTGCGAGCGCATGCGCACCGGAGGCCGTGCGCATTACAGAGAGCCGCGCCACCGAGAGTTGACAACGCGGGGGAGCAAGCGGTTTTCTGCCGCACCTTGGTGAATACGCCGCTGCTCTCATGCCTGGCCGCTGTGTTTCTGGCGCTCGTCGCCGGCTGCACGACCTACTCGCCTCGGATTCCCGGGCACTACGAGGACCAGCACATCTCGTTCAACTTCCCCGAGCACTGGAAGATCACGCTGCGTGAGGTGAACGAGCGGACGAGGTCCCTGATTCTCGAGCCGCCTCATCAAGGCCTCGTTTTCATAAAAGGTTACCCCGCCTCCACGGCACCAAGCCTGCGGGAGTTTGCGCGCGAGTTTTCCCGAGCCGCGGCGAGCCAGACCCAGGGCGCGAGCCTCAGCACGAATTCCCTGCGCGAGGTGGAGGATGGGAGTCTCGAGGAAAGATTTGATCTGAAGATAAAGAACACGACGGTCCCTCACCTGCGCCGCTATTACCGCCGCGAGGGGGCAAACGCCGTTTACTTCATCGTTACCCACGTGCCCGTGGAAGATCTCGAATCGACGCGCTCGGGATTCGTGGGCATCGCGCGGGATTTTCGGGTGAAACCCACCGCGGGCTCGAATTGATTCCCGCGGAATGTCCTATCTGACCGCCGCCCACACGCGGTGGACGTCGTCGTGCTCGTCGAGGGCGTGGAGAAATTCGCCGACCTCCGCGGCCTGTTCGTCCGAGAGATTGGGGAATTGCTTGGCGACGTAGCCGAGTTCGCTGGTGACGACGGTCCACCCGTTCGCCGAGAGCCATTTCGAGACGGCCGCAGTGGCGGTGCGCTCGGTAATGAAGCGCGCGCCGGTGGCATCGGCGGGAATGTCGTCGTTCTGCTCGTGCGTGAGCGGCTCGACTTCGTTTGCGCCGGCCTCGATCGCGGCCTCCTCAATGTCCACCGCGTCGGGGCGATGCGCTTCGACGAGCCCGACATGGTCGAAGAGGAACTTGTTGCTGCCGGGGGTGCCGAGCTGGCCCTTCTTGAAAAGAACTCGAATCTCGGGGGCGGTGCGGTTGTTGTTGTCGGTGAGCACCTCGACGATCACCGGCACCTTGTGCGGCGCGTAGCCTTCGAAGACGACGTGCTCCATCACGAGCTTCTCGTCGCCGATGCCGGCGCCCTTCTTGATGGCCCGCTCGATCACGTCCCGGCTGACGCTGCCCTTCCGGGCCTTTTCCACGGCCGCCGCGAGTCGCGCGTTTCCGTCGGGATCAGGGCCGCCGAGCTTCGCGGCGACCATGATTTCCTTCACCATCTTGCCGATGGCCTGGCCCTTTTTGAGACCCGCCACCTCACGTTTCGCGTGCAACCACTGACGACCCATAGGGCGGAAAATCTAGAGAGTCCCCGGGAACTCTGGAAATCGCGAAATCGGAAAAAATCGTTCGCGCCCATCGCCGGGACCCTGCACGGGATCAAGACGGGACATTCTTCCTGCTTTCCTGAGCTCCGGATTCCCCGTTTAATCCCGGCCACATGTCAGAAGGTAAATTTCGCGCAGGTGTCCTCTTTGGGGACGAGGTGAAGGAAGTTCTCGATTACGCAAAGGCGAACGAGTTTGCGCTGCCGGCGGTGAACTGCACGGGCACGAGCTCGGTGAATGCGACGCTCGCCGCGGCACGCGAGGTGAAGTCGCCGGTGATCGTTCAATTCTCGAATGGCGGCGCGCAGTTTTTCATCGGGAAGGGCGTGAAGGGCGAGAACCAGCTCGGCCCCGTGCTTGGCGGTCTCGCCGGCGCGCATTACGTGGATGCGGCCGCAAAGGCCTACGGCGTGCCGGTGATCCTGCACACCGACCACTGCGCGAAGAAGCTGCTTCCGTGGATTGACGGCCTGCTCGCCGGGAGCGAGGAGCAATTCGCGAAGACCGGCAAGCCGCTCTACAGCTCGCATATGCTCGACCTCAGCGAGGAGCCGATCGAGGAAAACATCGAGATCTGCTGCAAATACCTCGAGCGGATGGCGAAGATGGGCATGACGCTCGAGATCGAACTCGGCGTGACCGGAGGCGAGGAGGACGGCGTGGACAACTCCGGCGTCGAGGAATCCAGTCTCTACACGAAGCCCGAGGAAGTCGCCTACGCCTACGAGAAGCTGAGCGCCATTTCGCCGAACTTCACGATCGCCGCGGCGTTCGGCAACGTGCACGGCGTCTACAAGCCGGGCAACGTGAAGCTCAAGCCGTCGATCCTCGACGCGTCGCAGAAATACATCGAGGAGAAGTTCAAGACCGGGCCGAAGCCGGTGAACTTCGTCTTCCACGGCGGCAGCGGCAGCTCGCGCGAAGAGATTCGTGAAGCGCTCAGCTACGGCGCGGTGAAGATGAACCTCGACACCGACCTGCAGTGGGCGTTCTGGGACGGCGTCCGCGAATACGAGGCGAAGAATCACGACTACCTCCAGGCCCAGATCGGCAACCCAACGGGTCCCGATTCGCCGAACAAGAAATACTACGATCCGCGCGTCTGGCTCGGCGCCGGCGAGGCGAGCTTCACGAAGCGGCTCGTCGCCTCGTTCGAGGATCTGAACTGCATCGGGCGCAACGCGTAGCCCGGCGCGGCCATGCTGCCGCGGTCGTTTGACCGCGGCCTTTTGATTCCAGGGTGACCGGTGATCGTGCCGGCACCCTCGCCGGCTGCTTTTTGCATGGAATCGCCGGCCATTCACCGCCAGCGGCGCACCCAGCTGCGATCGGAACATACAATGCTGAAAGCCGTGATCTTCGATGTGGATGGGACGCTGGTGGATTCCGTGGACGCCCATGCGCGTTCGTGGTGGGAGACGCTGGCGGAGTTTGGGCACGACGTGGATTACGAGCGCGTGCGGCATCAGATCGGGAAGGGCGGCGACCAGCTGATGCGCGAGTTTCTTTCCGATGCGGAGATCCGCGAAAACGGCGAGCGGATCGAGAAGGCGCGGAAGGACCGCTACATGCGGCGCTACATCGATGGCGTCCGCGGGTTTCCGAAGGTCCGGGAATTGTTTCAGCACATCCGCGACAGCGGGCGCCGCGTCGCACTCGCCTCCTCGGCGGGTGGCGATGAACTCGGAGCCTACAAGGAAAAGACGCGAATCGCAGACCTCGTCGAAGAGGAAACGTCCAAGGACGACGTCGAGCAGTCGAAGCCGCATCCGGACATTTTTCAGGCGGCGCTGGATCAGCTTTGTGGCGTGAGGGCTGCCGAGGCGATCGTCGTGGGGGATACGCCGTGGGATGCGATTGCGGCGAAGGGCGCCGGGCTGCGGATGGTGGGCGTGCTGTGCGGCGGATTCGACGAAAAGGAACTGCGCGAGGCCGGATGCATCGCAATTTTTCAAAGCCCTGCCGATCTCCTCGCCCGGTTCGATGAGTCGCCGCTTGGCGCGTAAACGCCTTTACAGAGTCGCGCTTGAGGTGTCCTCTGGAAGCGAACCCGCGCCAGACCATGATCGACAACATCGTTTCCCTGCTCGGCGACAAGGCCGATTCCCTTCTCAAGCACGAGTGCAAGACGATCTCGCGCGATCTCCTGCACCTTCCCGGTCCGGATTTTGTGGACCGCATCTTCGCTCCGAGCGACCGGAATCAGCGCGTGCTGAACAACCTGCACTGGATGTATCGGCACGGCCGGCTCGGCGGCACGGGCTACATGTCGATTCTGCCGGTCGATCAAGGCATCGAGCACTCGGCCGGTGCGAGCTTCGCGGCGAACCCGATCTACTTCGATCCGGAGAGAATCATCGAACTCGCGATCGAGGGTGGTTGCAATGCGGTGGCCTCGACGTTCGGCGTGCTCGGGATGTGTGCCCGCAAATACGCGCACAAGATTCCGTTCCTCGTGAAGATCAATCACAACGAGCTCCTCACGTATCCGAACGAATACAAGGAGATCCTCTTCGGCACCATCGAGCAGGCCTACGACATGGGTGCGGCCGCTGTCGGTGCGACCGTGTATTTCGGAAGCGACGACGCGCATCACGAGATCGTTCAGATCGCCGAGGCCTTCGCGCATGCGCACGAGCTGGGCATGGCGACCGTGCTCTGGTGCTACCTGCGCAATCCCGCGTTCAAGAAAGGCAAGGATTACCATGTCTCCGCCGACCTCACCGGGCAGGCGAATCACCTCGGTGTCACGATCGGCGCCGACATCATCAAGCAGAAGCTCCCCGAAAACAACGGCGGCTACAAGGCGCTGAACACCGGCAGCTCGTCCTATGGCAAGCTCGACGAGCGCATCTACACGGAACTCACGAGCGATCATCCGATCGACCTCTGCCGCTACCAGGTCGCGAATTGCTACATGGGCCGCGCGGGCTTGATCAATTCCGGCGGTCCCTCGGGCAAGCACGATTTCCAGGATGCCGTCTTCACCGCAGTCGTGAACAAGCGCGCGGGCGGCACCGGTCTCATCAGCGGACGCAAGGCCTTTCAGCGCCCGATGGCCGAGGGTGTGAAACTGCTCAACACGATCCAGGACGTCTACCTCTGCAAGGACGTCACGATTGCGTAGGCGGGAATTCCCGGGACGATTCGATCAAAAACGGGTGGACAGACCTGATGGTCTGACTACTTGTTTTTAGGCGCATAAACGACTGGGGCTTTTTCTCGCCGTTCTTCCCCTTGCCGGGGCGTTTGCCGGGATTCCCACCTATCGCCCTCTCGACTCCTTCGGCTCCGCCGGAAACGGTGCCGGCCAGTTCGAGGAGGCGTCGCTTATTGCGCTGAATCCCTCGTCCGGGCAGGTGTATGTGACGGACTGGAAGATGAATCGCGTCGTGCGGTTCAGCGCGACGGGCGCGTTCCTGAGTCAATGGGGGACCATGGGCTCCGCGAACAATCAGTTCGATTTCCCGTGGGGCATTGCGGTCGATCCCGCGGACGGAAAGGTTTACGTGAGTGACCGCTCGAACCATCGGGTTTCCATTTTCACCTCGGACGGCTCGTTCGAGAGCAAGTTCGGCATGATGGGCGAAGGGGCGGGACAGCTCCTCGCACCGAGTGGGGTCGCGGTCTCGCAGCCCACCGGGCAGATCTACGTCGCGGAAAATGGCAACTCGCGAATCCAGCGATTCGGGCTGTCGAAACACGACTATCTTGGCCAGTGGGGATCGATCGGTGGCGACGACGGGAAGTTCGTCGAGCCCGGTGACATCGCCGTTTCAAACGACGGCCAGACCATCTACGTGAGCGACACGGCCAAATACGTCGTGCAGGTCTTCGACGCGGGTGGATATTTCCGATTCAAGTTCGGCGGTGCCGGCACTGCACCGGGGAAATTCGACGTTCCGGTCGGTCTCGCCGTCGACTCGAAGAACCGCGTGTATGTCGCCGACTACGGAAACGACCGCGTGCAGGTCTTCTCGCCCGCCGGCGAATTTCTCACGAGCTTCGGAACCAGCGGCAGCGGCCTTGGACAGATGAGCGAGCCCCAGGACATCGCCATTTCTCCGTCGGGCATCGTCTACGTCGTCGATGCGGGAAATCACCGCATCCAGCGCTGGCAGCTCGTCGAGACAAGCACCGCGCCTGTTTTGGAGATCAAAGGGAAAAAGAAAATCCGGACGTCCTCTGCCACCAGGGTCCTTCGGGGCTCGGTCGCCGATGCCGACGGCGACGCCGTGACGGTCACCGCCCGCATTGGCAGGAAGAAGGCGCGTGTTTCAGGGACCACGAGCTGGTCGCTGCGAGCACGGCTGAGCCCGGGCAGGAACAAGGTCGTCATTACCGCCAGGGATGCCGCGGGCGCGACCACCCGGCAGGTCGTCCGGATCCTGCGAACCTCGTAACGCGCCGGCTGTTTTCGGACTCGCAAGAACGTTCGAATACTGCGAGCCAATCGGAGTGACAGAGAACCAACTCGATTGGGCGCGCCGGCTCGCAGCCATCGCCCAAAACGGCCTGCATTTCTCAAAAGATCCCTACGACCGGGAACGTTTCGAGCAGGTGCGAACGATTGCTGCGGAAATGCTCGCCGAGCACGCCTCGCCATCCTCCCTGGTTCGCGATCTCGCACTCGAGACGGGATACACCACGCCGAAGGTCGATACGCGGGCCGTCGTGGTGCGTGAAGGCAATCTTCTCCTCGCCCGCGAGGCGACGGACGGACTCTGGACCCTGCCCGGGGGCTGGGCCGATCCCGGGGAAAGCCCCGCGCGGAATTGCGTGCGCGAAGTTCGTGAGGAAACCGGCCTCGAGGTGCGCGCCGTGCGATTGCTGGCCCTTTACGATCGCGAACTTCACAACCACTCGCCGAAGTATTTCTTCCATGTCTACAAGCTCTTCTTCCATTGCGAGATCACCGGTGGCACCCTCACGCCCAGCGCCGAGACACCGGAGCTGGGATTTTTCGACCCCGCCGTATTGCCCCCGCTCTCAGTGGCGCGGATCACCGAGGGCCAGATCCGGAGGTGTCTCAAATTGATCGCCGATCCGTCACTTCCGACGGATTTCGATTGAGGCCCGGCACACAAGGCGCTATGCGGAGGGCCCATGAAACGATTTTGGCTGGTCGGCCTCGCAGCGCTCGCTCTGGCCGGATGCGAAACTCTTTTGGACCCCTCCCTCACGGAGGCCGAGCGAAACATGCTCTCGTTCGATGCGATGGGCATCAAAATGGGCAGCTCGCCCGGGGAACTCGCCCGCTTCTCGCAGGTGAGCCACATTCCCGTGAAGCTCAACGGCTACGACGTTTACGAGGTTTACAACGTCGCGCCGAATCTCTCCGAGATAAAGGCTTGGTATTACAACCGGCGGCTTGTGCGGCTCGAACTGCGGTATTTCAACGGACCCGGCACCAGCACGCTCGCGCGGGCCGGAGGCTGGGACGGAATCCGCGATTACCTCTTCGAGAAATTCGGGCCACCGTCGCGGTTTGGGACGGACGTTCCGATCATCGCGACCAAGGGCGAGTGGAACGCGAAGTATGCGAGGTTCAACGGCGAGTGGATCTTCTCGCGCATTCACCGGCAGATCAATTACAGCGCGATGGCCGACTCGAAGGGCGGCATCGCCGTCGTGACAATCCTCGACACCACTCCGATTCCCGTGCAGCAGGAGCGGACTCAAGCAACCACCACGACACGCAGGACCGCCTCGTCGATCATGGCCGAGTCGAAACCGGCACCCACGCCCCAGCCGGTCAATCCCGGCTTCTAGCCGCGCGCCGCGGATGATCCGCGTCCTCCATGTCATCGACAGTCTCGACTTGGGCGGGGCGCAGACGGCGTTGCTGAATCTGCTCAAATACGCGGATCGCGCGCACTTCCACCATGAGGTGGCGGCAATGCACGGGGAAGGGATGTTTGCCGGGGCCTTTCGCGAGATCGGCGTGCCCGTGCATTCTCTTTCCGCGAAACGCTGGCCGCCCGGTTACCTGCGGAATCTTCCAAAGCTGATCCGCCGGGGGAATTTCGACATCGCCCAGTTTCATCTCTTCGGCTCGAACTGGATCGCGAAGCCCGTCGCCGCTGTCTGCGGAATGCGCCGCCTGTATCACCACGACCAGTGCAACGATGCATTCCGGAGCGAAAATCCGCTCGCCATCGCCGTGGATCGCATCACGAACCTTCTCTCCACGCGCATCCTCGCCGTGTCACGCTCCATCGAGCGGTTCCACCTCGAAGTGGAAAGGATTCCCGCAAACAAGGTCACCTATCTGCCGAACAGCGTTGACCTTGAAATGTTCACGCCGGCTTCCGCATCCGACCGTGCCGCGGCGCGGCGCGCCTTTGGGATTCCCGAAGAAGCCTTCGTGATCGCCGGCGTCGGCCGGTTGAATCCTCAAAAGAATTTCTCCCTGCTCCTCGATGCCGCCGCGCCCCTGCTGCAATCGGGCGACAACCGGTTGCTCGTCCTTTTTGGCTCCGGGCCCGAGGAGGCATTGCTGCGGACTCAGGCGGCTCCGCTCGGCGAACGGGTTCGCTTCGCAGGCACCGTCGCCGATCGTGCGTCGATCTACCGGGCCATCGATGTTCTCGCGCTCACTTCGCGGTTCGAGGGTCTCCCGATGACGATGCTGGAAGCCATGGCGTCCGGCGTGCCGGTGGTTGCATCCGACGTCGATGGCATGCGTGAGGTCGCGCAACACGAGAAGCACGCGCTGCTGGCATCCCCCGGCGTCACGGCAGCATTTCGCCTCGCGCTCGAGCGTCTCGCGGGAGACCCGAACCTTCGCAGCCGACTGGCCAATGCAGCCCTTGAGCGGGTGCGCAACGATTTCGGCGCAGCGTCGCTTGCGCGGGAGCTGGAACGGCTTTACGCAATCGACCTTGGGGAATGATTCCATGGCAGGCAATGGTCCTCGTCGCGACGACACTCGTCGCAGGATGCGCAGGCGAAACGTTTGCGCCTGACGCCGCGCCGTTTTATCGGGTCACCGAGGCCAACACGCCCTTCTATCGCTTCGGCCCGCAGCAGACGAATGCTCCGGAGGCGCGTCTCCAAATCGGCGAGGAAGTCCGCATGCTCCGCCGCGAATTCGGCTACAGCTTCGTTCAGCTCCCGCAGGGGATGACCGGCTACGTCGCCAACGACAGCCTCGAGCCCGCGCCGACACCGCCTCCAACCCCCGAGCCCACGCCAAAGCCCCGGAAATCACGACCGCGCGGCACAACGATGCCCGTCATCGACGTGGCGCTGCCGGAACCTGACCTGGGGGCGCCACTTCCCGACCTGCCGGCGCTGGAGGAACCGGCAAACTAGCCCGTCAGCTTTTCGTCCTGGGCAACGAGCTCCTGCCAGAGCCGCTTGTAATCCGGCTCGTAGCGCTGGTCCTGAAAATCGAACATCTTCGCGCGCAGGGCGACGATTTCATCCACACGCGATTTCATCCGCTCGTGTGCCTCGCGCAGCAACCGGAGTGACGCGGGCACGCGCTCCCAGAGCACCGCGTAGGATTCCATGAACTCGCGCGCGTAACCGACCTCCGCACGGTCGGTCGGATGCCAGAGATTCGTCTCGGGCGGCCCGGGCACATCGAGCAACAACGGAGCGATGTAAATGTTCTTGAGCATGCCCGCTTCGTATTTCGCGAGGCTCTCCGCGTCGCGGCCGAAATACGCGTGCATCAACGCCGCGCCGAAGAGATACGCCGGCTCGGAGTAATCGTCGGGATACTTCTCCTCGTTCGACGCAAACGCCGCCTGCGCGGCCTCGAAATCGTCGCCAAGCATGTAGACCATCGGCAGAAGGAACCGCGCTCCCTGATGATCGCGCGGGTTGATCTCGAGGAGATCCGCCAGCGTCTCCGCCGCGCCGAGATGCCGCTGTTGATGCCACAGCGTCATGGCCCGTCCGTAGATTGCGCGCAAATAAGGCCGCGTCTCGAGGTCGACCCACCACTGCGGGTTGCGCCCGCTCCAGCGGCGATATTCGCGGTCGATCAATTCGTCGTAGGCACGCAGCGCGGCATTCCAATCGCCCCTGCGGAACTCGGCATCCGCCAGCTCGACACGCGCGCGGGCGCAATCGGCATCGCTAGCCAGCGCCTTCTTGAGCAGCGCGAGTTTCTTCGACTCCGACCGCACGCGCATGGCGGTGTTCACCAGCCCGGCGGCAACTTCCTCGCTCTCGGGAAGCGGCCCCGCGCCGAAGGACTCGTTCACCTGCTTGGTGAGGATCTTGATGTCGGCGCTGTCGCGCGGACGAAACTGCGTGAACTGGATGCGCACGCGGAAATCCTCGGCAAACAATCGCCACGCCTCGTGGTCCCATTCCTCGTTTTCCGCGATGATCAGGCGGTCGGGCGCACCCAGCCGGTCGATCAACGAGCCGAGAAAATTTTCCACCCGTGCCTGGTCGAGCTCCTCGAGCATCTCGGGCGGAGCAATCGGCACGCCGCGGTTGTCAGTCACAATCATGAGCGTGGGCAGGATGAAATCCCGCCCCGAGGGCAGCGGCTCATCGAGGTCCACCCAGAAGACGCTCCAGGATGTGCGCGAAGATTTCAGCGGCTGGATCATGCGGCGATGGCGGTGATCCCGCCGGCCTTCTCGGCCCACGGAACGGCGAGCTGTTGCCGACGGGCGAACCGGTCCATGTAGAACAGCTCGCCTGTCCGCACTCCGTGCTCGTGCACCATGCGGGTCACCTTCACATCGAAACAGCAATACTCCGCGATTTCCAAAATTTTCCCCTCGCGCCACCAGCGGATGGCATCGAGTCCCTCCGCGATTTTTCCGACGCCGAAGGTTCCCTGCGCCAGCGCCTCGAGCGGCAGCCGGTGGCCGACTTTTGCCTCCACGTCGAGCATGAGATCGAGCGTGGGCAGAAATGCCGGCAGGTCGAGCGGCGTGTAGCCCATGAGGACATGAAAATCGAAATTGATCACATTGTAGCCGACCACAAGATCCGCGCGGCGCAACTGGTCGATCAACTCATGCACCCGGCTCTCGGAGTAAATGCGATATTCTCCCAGCGCCGTGCTGTAGGTGACGCCAACGGACATGCCCATGTCGTGTTTGTTGCTCCACCCGCCCACATCGTTGGCGGTGCGCTGCGTTTCGAGATCGAAATAGACGATGTCCTTGGGCACCCTGCAGTGATAGAAAACGGCGCGGCGCAATGCAACGGGTTATCCCTCTCCTCGCCGCGCTGCTGGTGGCGATCTCCAATCCCGCCCCTGCCGGCACGCGTTCGGAAGTGACATTTCGCGGCGTGGAATACGACCTCTATCGCTGCGACCCGGGCGAATTGCGGATTTTCTGGAAGGACGCAAACGGGACCCGCTACGGACAATTCAGCCGCCTGCACGAAGCGATGAAACAACAGGGCGCGGCGCTCGTGTTTGCGTTGAATGCGGGAATCTTCAAGCTCGACCAGGATGATTACTCACCGTGCGGCCTCCACATCGAAGACGGCCGCCTGCTCGTGCCGCTCAACGAGGAGGACGGTGCAGGAAATTTTTATCTCAAGCCCAATGGCGTGTTCTGCGTGACCGATGACGGCGCCCGCATCTTCGAGACGGGGGAGTTTGCAGCAACCGGCATCAAGCCCCGGCTTGCGCTGCAGTCCGGGCCATTACTTCTGCGCGACAACCGCATTCATCCGAAGTTCGATCCGAACTCGTTGAGCCGGCTTCATCGCAACGGCGTGGGAATTGCAAACGACGGATCCGTCATCTTCGCAATGACGAAATTTCGCGATGGCAACCGGGTGAACCTCCATGACTTCGCGGAATTATTTCGTCATCTCGGCTGCCGCGACGCGCTGTTCCTCGATGGCGACATCTCCATGATGTGGACGCCCGAGGATGGCCCGGCGCCAGCTGGAAATCACTTCGCCGCCATCCTCGGCATCATCGAGCCGGCGGAGTAGCGCTATTTCGCCTCCGGCTGCCGATAGAGGATCTCCAGCAGTTCCTCGACGACCTTCGGCTGGGAACTCGCGAGGTTGCGGCGTTCCTCGGGATCGGTCTTGTAGTCGTAGAGCTCGATGTCGGCCGTGTCGCGAGGCGCCCCCGGTTTTTTCCATTCCACGAGACGGTAGCGATCCGTGCGGATTACGCGCCCCATTCTCCCGCCGCGCGGATAACATCCGTAGGCAAACTCGCGAATTCTCACCGAAGGGTCCTTCAACACGGGCACGAGACTGATGCCATCCATCGGCTGGGGAACCTCCGGCTCCGGCAGGCCCGCAAGCTGCACGACCGTCGGATAAATGTCGACCGTCTCCGCCAGCTGATCCGTTGCGGCGCCGGCCTTCGCGACTCCCGGTGCAACAAAGATCAACGGGATCCGCGTGGCATGCTCGTAATTCGTGTGCTTCGACCAGTAGCCGTGATCGCCGAGGTGCCAGCCGTGATCGCCCCACAGCACCACGATCGTGTTCTTCGCAAGGTCGAGTTCGTGAAGCGCCTTCAATACCTTGCCAATCTGCGCATCGATGTAGCTCACGCACGCGTAGTAGCCGTGGATCATCTTGATCGCTTCCGGAGTGTCGAGACGGCCGTTCTCGGGAAGCGGTTCGTAGTTGTTGATCTCGGCGCCATCCTTGCGCGCGTATTGCGGAGCGCCGACCGGGTCCTTCCGATAGGCCGGGAGCTTGAAATCGCCGGGCTTGTAAAGGTCCCAGTATTTCTTCGGAGCGGTGAACGGCATGTGAGGTTTCACGAAACCGACCGCAAGGAAGAAGGGCTTTCCGGAAGCCTTTGCGGCCTCGAGCCGCCGAACGCTCTCGTTGGCAATGCGTCCGTCCGAATACGCGTCGTCGGGAACATCGACAATTTCCCACGCCGTGCCCTTGGGAAGCTGCCCGATGCGATTCAACTCCCGGTTCGTGAAAAACGCCTCTTCGCGGGTGAGCTGCCCGCCAGCGGTGCTCTTCGGGTCGAGGTATTCCACCACCGGCTCGTAATGCGTCGGCACGCTCCACGACGCCTCGTCATCGTGATTGCCGTGCCCGGTGTGGAAAATCTTGCCGACCGCCTCGGCAGTATACCCGTGCTGCATAAAATACTGTGACAGCGTCACGGCGTTGGGAACCGCCGTGCGGAAATTGCGCCCAAGATCGTAAATGCCCAGCGAGGTGGATCGCGAACCGGTCATCAGGTTGTTCCGCGAGGGCGCGCAGACGGCCTGGTTGCAATAGGCTTTGTTGAATCGAACTCCCTGCGAGGCCATCCGATCGATGTTTGGCGTGATGGCCACCTTGTCCCCGTAACACCCGAGTGTCGGCTTTAAGTCGTCGACACAGATCAGCAAAACATTGGGAGCTTCAGCAGCAAAGGCCCCAACACTCGCCGCCAGGGCGAGAACCGACGGAATGATACATCTCATCTAGATAGTTCATGGTGGCTTTTGGGGACCGCCGTTATGTGGCAATCGCCGCAAAACTTCCAGCTATTCCGCCAGCCCGGCGTCGATCATGCGCGGAAATGCCATCCGGAAAATCGGCGTGAAGTCCTCCGGACGCTTCTCCAGCCACTCGCGCACCTGCGCCACGGGGAGAAATGCCCCGCCCTCGACTTCGAGCGATGCGAAGGAAAACGGACCGTCGTGCCGCCCGCGATACACGCGAAGAAACTCCCAGCCCGTCTCGGGACCGCAGCCGAGGGTGTCGATCTCCTCGAGCTCGCCGACTTCGATGCCGATTTCCTCGCGCAACTCACGCCTTGCGGCCTGCTCATAAGTCTCCCCGGCATCCACGTGACCAGCAGTCGAGCTGTCCCACAGGCCGGGATTGCGATCCTTCCAGATCGAGCGTTTCTGCAGAAACACCTCACCGCGTGTATTGAACAGCATCACGTGAATCGCGCGGTGACGGAGATCGCGCGCGTGCACTTCGTCGCGCGGCAGCGTGTCAATCACGCGATCCGATTCATCGACCACGTCGAACAACTCCTGCCCGCGCTGGGCCACCGCCGCGTCGATCTGCTGCGCAAGTGCAGTCCATTGCGACAGGCTCAGCTCTTCCGCGCGGGCCGTCGCAGGCAGGCCGAGCGACTCGATCCGCTCCGACCACGCCCGGTCCCCCGAATCGAAGCCCCGCTCGAGATTCTTTCGGAGCTGCTTGCGGCGTTCCGAAAACCCGCAGCGAACGAGTCGCTCGAACAGCACGTCATCACACGGTGCGATCTGCTCGCGGCTTCGCGGCGTGAAGGAAACGACCGCCGACTCCACCTTCGGCGCGGGGTAAAAGACGGAAGCGGGCAGCGTTTTCAAATACTTCACCTGCCATCTGCGCCCGAGGCAGACGGTCATCGCTCCGTAATCCTTCGTCCCCGGTCGGGCCTTCAAGCGCTCCGCCAGTTCCCGCTGCAGGGTGAGGATCACACGAGCCGGGCTGAGCAGCGGATCCGCGAAGCGTTCGATGATGGGCGTGGAAACGTAATACGGCAGGTTCCCGATGATCTTCAACGGACCCCGGCCAAGCAACCGGCGGGTGTCGAATTCAACCGCGTCCCCGTGAATCACCTCAACCCCCGGACGCTCGAAGCGTTTCCGTAAATAATCGATCAACCGATCGTCCTTCTCGATGAGGGTCACCGATCCGGCAGCCGCGACCACATGCTCGGTGAGCGAGCCAACGCCCGGACCGATTTCCACCACGTGGTCGTCCCGTCCGATCTCGAGCTGGGCGACAATCCATCGCGCGAGGTTTTGATCGATCAGGAAATTCTGTCCCAGCGACTTCGAAGGAGTCGCTCCCGCAGCCGACAAGGCATCTGATATCTCCCGGAAATTCACCTACTTGCAGTCTCCGGATTTCCCGCTTTCCACAAAGGCAGTGTGAATGGGTTTCTCAGAAATTGCCAAGCTCCTGTCGCTTTATTCAGCACCATATCCGAGAAATGACGGAATAGGACGCTTCCGTCCTCTTAATGGTTGCCCCCCTCGGCGGGGCCGCAACGATGGTGCTCCTTCGTCGCAGGCGTCGTGTTCCTTGATAGATGGATCGTCAGTTCGATTTTTCGTTTTGCGTCCAATCCCGGCTTGTGAGGCCCTTGAAAATGGGTGAGCCTTTCCGACGCTTATGAAGAAATCCGGTTGCGCCATTGTGGTGCTGTTCCTCCTGCTCTGCCTGAGCATTTTCGTCAACGGCCTGCTGTTGATTGGCCTCGGAGCGAAGTCCGCCACCGGCATCCGCATCGAGCAGCCGCTCGCATTTCAGGAGCAGATCATCGAGGACGCTCCGGGCACCGAGAAGATCGCCGTGATTCCGCTCGACGGCATCATTGCCTACAACGCACCCGGGAGCCTCGGCGACTCCATGGTCGATGACATGAAGGCGGCGCTGCGGCAGGCCGTCAACGACCCGCAGGTCAAGGCGATCGTCATCAGCGCAAACTCCCCCGGCGGCGAAGTCACGGCCTCCGACGCGATTTACCACGAGATCAAGGAGACCGCGAAGGTGAAGCCGGTCGTTTATTTCATGAGCAGCATCGGGGCGTCCGGCGCCTATTATGCGGCCTGCGGAGCGAGCTGGATCATGTGCAACGACACCACGTTCACGGGCAGCATCGGCGTCATTATCTCCACCCTCAACTACAAGGAACTCTTCGGAAAAATCGGACTGGCGTCGATGGTGTTCAAGAGCGGCAAGTTCAAGGACATGCTCAACGGCGCACGGGACATGACGCCCGAGGAACAGGCCTACATCGAGGGGCTCGTGATGCAGACCTACGCGAAATTTGTCGGCATCGTCGCACGGGCGCGCAATCTCGACGAAGGGGCATTGCGTGCCGGCGTCGCCGACGGACGAATTCTCAGCGGCACCGACGCCTACGCGGCCAAGCTCGTGGACCAGCTCGGCTACATCGAAGACGCCTACGCGAAGGCGCGCGAGTTGGGCAACGCTCCCAACGCCACGGTGGTCGTCTACCGGCCGACGTTCTCGTTCTCGAATTTCTTCCGGCTCTTCAGCCAGTCGGAGATTGGCTCCACCAAGGTCGAGCTGGACCTCCTCGAAGGAATGCCCCGTTTGAAACCGGGGCACCTCTACCTCCTTCCGCCTTTCTTCGCGCCGTAGCGTGATCTCCGCGCTTCTCCTTCTGAGTCTCGTCGGAGTGGCGGTATGGTGGTGGCTGCTTCGGAAGGGCCTCCCTGCCGGCCAGCCTGCTCCCGCGCAATACCGCCCCAGCGACATCTTCGTCGCCTCGGCGCTCGCCGGATACTTTTTGCTGACCATCTTCGCCGGCCCTGGCGGCACCGATAAGCTGACACCGGACCTCATCGCCGGCGCCGCAGTATTCTACGGATTTCTGATCATGCTGATCCTGGGATCGCTCTCGGTGCGCGGGCTGCAGCCGGCGCGAATCTTCGGGCTGTTTCCCGTGGCATCGCCCTTGCGCACACTGGCGATCGGGCTCGTGGCGTTCATCGCCACCTATCCCCTCGTGGCCCTGCTCGAAAAAGTCGTTTCCCTCCTGGGATTCCCCGTTTCCGAAGACGACGAGATGGTGAAATACCTGCTCGGCGACCTGTCCACCGGCAACGAGGTGATGGCCATTCTGCTTGTCCTGATCATGGCGCCTCTCGCGGAGGAGATCGTCTTTCGCGGCTACCTCTACGGAGTGGCGCGGCAGTATTGCGGACGCCTTGGAGCCATGTTCGCGATAGGCCTCCTGTTCGCCGCGGTGCACCAAAACATTCCCGCGATTCCCGCGTTGTGGGCGCTCGCGATCGGCCTCACGCTCGCCTACGAGCTCACCGGCTCACTCTGGGCTCCGATCCTCATGCACGTGCTCTTCAACGCCGTTTCGATCGTCGTTATCTTCTTCTTCCCGGAAGCAATGAACTGGTGAAGCTCGACGCGACAAACGAGGATACGCTGGTCCGGCAATTGACACGCGGACTGCCGGCCGGGAGCCATGTGTTTGCCGGCGCGGGAGTTGACGACTGTGCCGTGATACGCGTGAAAGGCACCGCGTCGTTGCAGCTCCTGAAGACCGATTGCGTGCTCGAAGGCGTGCATTTTCTGCGCTCGCATCCGCCTGACCGCGTCGGCTGGAAGGCGCTGTGCCGCGCGATCAGCGACATCGCCGCATCGGGTGGAAAACCGGATGCCGCCGTGATCACGCTCGCAATGCCGGGCGATCTCTCCACGGACTGGCCGCTGCAGTTTCAACGGGGTCTCCGCCGCGCCGCGCGTCGTTTCGGCGTCTCGATCGTCGGCGGGGAAACCGCCAGATCTCCGCGCGGAATTTTCGTTTCGGTCGCCCTTACCGGCTGGGTCGAGCGCCGGCATCTCGTCCTCCGTTCCGGCGGAAAGGCCGGCGACCTCCTTTTCGTGACCGGTCGCCTTGGCGGCGCCGTCGCCAGGGACTACGGCGGTCGCCATTTGTCGTTGATTCCCCGCGTCGCCGAGGTGCAATGGCTGGTGCAGCACACGAAGGTGCACGCAATGATGGATCTCAGCGACGGTCTTGGCGCCGATCTTCAGCGTCTCGCGGATGCGAGCCGGGCCGGATACGAGATCGATCTCGATGCCATCCCGCGCACACGCGGCTGTGATGTCCGCAGCGCAATCAGCGACGGCGAAGACTACGAATTGCTTCTCGCGGTGCCGCCCCGGTCGGCGAAAAATCTGCCGCAAGCCTGGCGACGGCAATTTCCGCGCCTCCCGCTCACGTGCATTGGACGTCTCACGTCCGACGTGCGCGCCCGCACTCCGCTTACGCCGGGCTACTCGCACTTTTCCGGTTGTCAGTCGGCGCCGGTTTCTGGCTGATAGTCGGCAGAGCGCTCGCAATGATCCGCCTGAACTACCACCTTCCCGGGACTGCGCCGGCGACCTTGCTTCCGAAGGTGGAGAAAGCGGCTGGGCCGCCAACGATCACGCTCACTCAATACGATGAGTCGTCAATCCTCGAGGCGGAGTTCGACTCCTTCGAGGAGCTGATGGATCGCTACGACCCGTCGAAGGTCAACTGGATCAACATCGACGGACTCGACGACCTCGATCTCCTGCGAAAGCTCGCCGAGCGATTCGGCCTGCATCCACTTGCCCTCGAGGACGTGCTCAACACCACGCAGCGGCCCAAGGTCGAGCCGTATGAGGAGAACATCTTCATCGTCAGCGAAATGGTTTACTTCGACAGCGAGGAGGAACTCGTCTTCGAGCAGGTGAGCCTTTTCCTCGGCGATAATTTTCTCCTCACCTTCCAGGAGGAAAAGGGCCACGACGCCTTTGAGAACGTGCGCCGGCGCCTGCGGGCGGGGCGCGGCTATTCCCGGCAGAGAAAGGCGGACTACCTCGCCTACGCACTCCTCGATGCGATCATCGACCAGTTTTTTCCCGTGCTGGAGGCGATCGGGGATGCCGTCGAAGAAATCGAGGAGGAGCTGCTGGAAAAGCCCTCGAAGGACACGCTGCGCCGGCTTTACGAATCCAAGCGCACGCTCGTGCAAATGCGCCGCGCCTCGTGGCCGCACCGGGAAATCCTCAATGCGCTCATGCGCGACGACACCGGCCGCGTCTCCCGCGAAACAACGATGTTCCTGCGCGACTGTTACGATCATATCACGCAGATCATCGACATCATCGAGAGCTACCGCGACCTCAGCGCAGGCCTGATGGACGTCTATCTCTCGAGTCTCGGATTCCGCACCAACGAGATCATGCGGGTGTTGACCGTGGTCTCGACAATCTTCATTCCGCTCACATTCCTCGCCGGCGTTTATGGCATGAATTTCAACACCGCCGAGCCGTTGAACATGCCCGAGCTCAGGTGGCCCTTCGGCTACCTTTATTTCTGGGCTCTCTGCGTGGTCATCGTCTCCGTCGCCCTCTGCATCGTTCGTCGAAAGAAATGGCTGTGAAATCGGTGCTGATCCTCACGGCGGGGTTTGGTGAGGGTCACAACGCGGCCGCACGAAACCTGCGCGACGCACTTCGCGCGTTGCAGCCCGGGCTGCGCGTGGAGATGCGCGATGTGTTCGCCGAGGCCTATGGGCTGGTGAACCAATGGAGCGTGAAGGGCTATTTGTTCGCGATCAATCAACTGCCCTCGTTGTGGGCCGCGGTGTTTCGATGGCTCGACGAATCAAGCTCGCTCCAAGGCGGCATCGGCCTGTTCGGACGCGCTGCGAAGCAGCTCCGGGCAATCCTCGACGAATGCCAGCCGGACGTGATCGTCTCGACTTATCCGGGTTGCAACCACCTGCTCGACCACCTTCGAAAGCACGGAACGACGATCGACGCCCGCCAGGCCACGATCGTCACCGACTCGCTCACCATCAACTCGGTCTGGCACTCGGCGCACAGCGACATGTTTCTCGTTGCCAACGATGCGACCGCAGCCGTGCTTCGCGAGGCCGGTGTCGCGCCGGAACGCATCGTCGTGACGGGGTTTCCCGTGCCGGCATTTTTCGCGCAACCGCATCCACCGAAGACCGCGCCCGCACCGGGCGAAAGGTGGAAGGTGCTGTTCATGGTGAACTCCGGAAAGCGCATCGCCGAGGAGGCCGTGCGCGAACTTGCTGCGATGCCCGGGATCGAGCTGACCGTTACCGTGGGTCGCGACGACGTTCTCGAGAAACGCATTCGTGAGAGCACGCCGGGCATTCGCGTGCTCGGATGGACGACCGAGCTTTACGCGTTGATGGCATCCAGCCACCTCATCGTTAGCAAGGCGGGCGGAGCGACCGTGCAGGAATGTCTCGCCGCCAAAACGCCAATGATCATCAGCCAGGTGGTTCCCGGGCAGGAGGAGGGCAATGCACGCCTGATCGTGGAATCGGAAGCCGGCGCCGTGGCGGAGTCGGCGGAGTTGATCGCGGAAACGGCGCGACGCGCGTTCTCGAACAACGGCGCGCTTTGGGCGAAGTGGCACGCCGGCGCGAGCAAGCTGAGCCGGCCGAATGCATCTCGCGACACTGCGGAATGGCTGCTGAAATGGGGCGCAGCATGATCGACGCCGTCCTCTTCGACATTGGGAACGTTTTATTGAAATTCGACTACCTCGTGGCCGCCCGCCGGCTCATGGAGCATAATGGTCTCACGGAATTGCCCGACCGCGCACGGATCGTCGCCGCAAAGGAAGCCCTCGAAGGTGGTCGCATTGATCGCGCGGAGTTCCTGCGACTCGTGCGTCCGGAATTTTCGCACACGGGATCGGACGCCGATTTCATCGCGATGTGGGAGGACATCTTCGAGGAAAACACGCCGATGACGGCTCTCGCATCCCGCCTGGCCGCGCGCGGCATGCCGACGTTTCTGCTTTCGAATATTTCCTGCATTCACCGCGAGTTCATCTTCCGGCGCTATCCGGTCTTTTCGACGTTCCGTGGCGGCGTGTTTTCGTATGAGGTCGGCGCGCTCAAGCCGGAACCCGCGATCTACGAGGCCGCGATCGAGCAGCTCTCGCTCGTTCCTGAGCGCACGCTCTTCATCGACGACCTTCCGGCAAATGTCGCCGCGGCGGGATCGTTCGGTTTTCGCTGCGTGACCTACGACTTTCGCGATCACGAGACGGCGGTCACCCGGATGCGCGAGGCCGGGCTCGCGGTGGACTGATCGGCGCGACGAGATACGGCCCTGTCGCGCGCTTACATTTTCTCCGGGCAGCGAATGCCCAGCAAATCGAGCCCCGTGCGCAGGACTTTCGCCGTGAGATCGCAGAAGGCGAGACGCGTCTCCCGCACCACTCCTTCCGATTTCAACACCGGGCAGGCTTCGTAGAACGAATGGAAGGTTGTCGCGAGCTCGTAGAGGTAATTCGCGAGAAGATTCGGTCGGAAATCCGTCAGCACGGCCGGCACCACCTCGGCAAACTGGAGCAGCTTGATCGCGAGCGTCCGTTCCGCGGGATCCGTGATCTGCACGGTTGATTTCGAGATATCGACCTCGCCCGCCTTGCGGAAAATCGAGCGAATGCGCACGTAGGCGTTTTGCAGGTAGGGTGCCGTGTTGCCTTGGAAGCTGAGCATCTTCTCCCACGAGAAGACGTAATCGGTCATGCGATGCTGCGAGAGCTCCGCGTATTTCAGGGCGCCGACGCCGACCGCCTGCGCAACGGTCTCGCGCTCCGTCTCGGGAAGTTCGGGATTTTTTTCGGTGATGATCTGCCGTGCGCGATCGATCGCCTCGCGCAGCACGTCGCCGAGCTGCACGTTTTCGCCCGAGCGCGTGCGCATGATCTTGCGGTTCTCGCCGAGGATGCTGCCGAACGCGACGTGCTCGGCACGGACGTTCCAGCCCATCCGGCGCGCCACTTCAAACACCTGCTGGAAGTGCAGGGCTTGTGGTGCACCCGTCACATACCAGATGGCGTCGGCCTTCCATTCGGTGATTCGAAATTCGAGCGTCGCGAGATCCGTCGTCGCGTAGAGAAAACCGCCGTCGCTCTTGCGAACCAGGCACGGCCGCTCCGCCAGCTCCGGAATGTCCGGGAAAAACACGCAAAGCGCGCCGTCGCTGATCCGCGCAATGCCCGACTGCTCCAGCCGCTCGCAGATTGGCGCGAGCCGATCGTTGAAGAAGCTCTCGCCGAGCTGCTCGTCGAACCGGATGTCGAGCAACGCGTAGAGTTTTTCAAACTCACGCCACGACAGTTCGACCACCTTTTGCCAGATCGCGCGATTCTCCGGGTCGCCCTGCTGGAGTTTGACGAGTTCCTCGCGCACGGCGATGCGGAGGGCTTCGTCGCTCTTCTCGGCGGCATCGACTTCGCGATAGAGCCGGACGAGCTCCGCGATCGGGTCCCGTTCCAGCGCCGCGGCATCGAGCCAGTTCTTCCATCCCCAGATCACCTTCCCGAACTGCGTGCCCCAGTCGCCGATGTGGTTGTCGGTAATCACGCGATGCCCCACGAAACGGGCAATGCGCGCGAGGGCGTCCCCGATGAAGGTCGAGCGAATGTGCCCGACGTGCATGGGTTTCGCGACGTTCGGAGAGCTGAAGTCGATGACAATCGTCTGCGGGTTCTTGACCGGGTCGAGCCCGCAACGCGGGTCGGCCAGCATCGCGGCGACAGCGGATTCGACGAACGCCGGCTCGAGGCGGAAGTTCAGGAATCCCGCGCCGGCGAGTTCCGGCTTTGCGGCGATGCCGGAAACGTCGATGGCGTCCGCAAGGGTGGCGCCAATTTCGCGGGGATTTTTCCGCTCCCGCTTAGCGAGCACCATCGCGGCGTTTGTCTGGTAATCCCCGAAGCGCGCGTCCGTGGACGCCGAGACCTCGGCAACGGAGGAATCAAGACCGAGGGCGTCCAGCGCAGCACGCAGACGCTCCTCCAGGAGAGCGCGCACGGTTTGCATGGGGATCAACCGCGCTGGGACCGATTGGCGAAGACCTTCAGGATGTCCTCCGCCGTCGCGGCGTTGGCGAGTTCCTCACGGACCGAGCGGTCGTTCAGGAACTTCGCGATGGCGGCCAGTGTGCGCAGATGCGTCTGAAATTGATCCCTCGGCACGACGAACAGCACGATGAAGTGCACCGGCTCGTTGTCGAGGGAATCGAACTCGATGCCCTCCTTGGAACGGCCGAAGCCCGCCACCACGTCGGTTACGCAATCGGACGACGCGTGCGGAATGGCGATGCCGAAGCCAATGCCGGTGCTCATGGTCTCTTCGCGCTGCTTGAGGGCGCTGAGCACCTGATCCCTGTCCTTGGCCTGAACGCGACCCGCTTGCACGAGGCGGTCGACGATTTCCTCAATCGCTCGCCAGCGTTCACCGGCACGCATCTCAGGGATGATTTGCTCGGCGGAGAGAAGTTTGGCCAAACTCATGGTGGAAAAACGGACCCGCTGGTGCGGGTCTGGTTCGCGAGGCTAGCAACCGGCTCTCCGAAAACAAGCGTGATGTTCGCCCGGCAAGATCAACGCCAACCTCACGATGGTTTGGCGGCGTCATCTGTGAACTTGCAGCCCGGCGGCGTCCTCGTTAGACATAACTCCTACTTGCGTGCACGCGCTGCTCAGAAGCGGGTGACCGGGACCGGGAAACTTATGGCTGATTCCTCCAACATTTATAGTCGCTTTTTGAGCAGGAAAGGAACACAAGAGGGGGCGCCCGCCGCCCCCGAGCCGGTCGTGCAAGCGGAATCTCATCCGGTGACCATCCAACCCAAAGGCCAGAAGCGACTCATCGTATCCGCCACCAGCAAGGGTGGCGTGGGCAAGTCCTACGTCTCTGTAAATCTCTGCGAGTGGTTCCAGTCGCTGAATGTTCCGTTCGTCGCTTTCGATCCCGACTGGTGCAACTCCACGCTCACCCGGTTTTACGAGCAGGCGGAGTTTATCGACATCAGCGAGGAAGTGCACCTCGACAACGTAATCCGCGCCTTCGAACGCACCGACCTCGTGCTCGTGGATGGAGTCGGTTCGCTGCAAACGAAGTTCATCGACTGGCTGGAGGATACCCGCGTCTTCGATCTCCGCGAGGAGCTCAACCTCGACATCACGCTGGTGTGCATCATTGAGGAGGACAAGGAAACCGTCTTCCAGGCCGGCCAGGCGGCGCAGCGGGTGGGGGATCGCGCCAACTGGCTCGTGGTCCGCAACCTGAAGACCTCGCCGGTCACCGAGATTTACGACAACAGCCACGCGCGCAAGCGGCTGCTTGAGCTCCAGGCACGGGAAATCACGCTCGAGCGCCTGCCATGGAATTTGAACAGCATTCTTCAAAAGACCAGCAAGAGCCTGGGAACGCTCGCCCGCGACGAGTCGGTTTTCTTCCTCGAGCGGCAGCGCCTGCAATCCTATCAGCAGCGCATCTTCGGGGAATTTGCCACCGCCCGCGACATCCTGCTTCCCGGCTCGATTTTGCAAGTGCCAAAGCAGGAAGCGGCATCGGCCGCTCCGGAGGAACCAGCAACCCAGGCACCCGTTGCCCGACCGCGGGTTCCACCGCAGGAGGTTTAGACTCGTATGACGGAGACAGCCCCCGCAGCCACGGCGCCCGTCGAATCCACGACGACCGAGCCGCGCAAGCGGTTGATTCTGGTCGCCATGGACAAGGGAGGCGTGGGGAAATCATTCTTCACGATTCTTCTGGTCCAGTGGCTCCAGTCGAAGAGGGCCGGCTTCCTCGCCTTCGACCCGGATTACCAAAACTCCACGCTCACCCGCTTCATTCCCGAGTCGCAGTTTCTGGACATCCGCCACTCGGAGAATCTCGACCGCATCATTGAGGTCATGCAAGAGCAGCCCCTCGTGGTCGTCGACGGCGTCGGCTCGCAGCAGCGCATCTTTCTCGACTGGCTCGAGGAAACCAACCTCCTCTCCCTGCGGCACAGCATGGGCCTCGACCTCACGCTGGTCCTCATCGTCGAAGAAGACAAGGATACCGTCCATCAAGCCGGGGAAGCGGTAAGCCGGATCGGCGCCAACGTGGATTGGCTGGTGGTGCGGAATCAGAAAACGATGCCCACCACGCGCATTTACGATCAAAGCAAGGCCCGCAAGGAGCTATTGGGCTGCGGCGCAAAGGAAATTACGTTGCCAAAGCTTCCTGATCATTTGGTGCTCTTTTTGCAACAGCATTCCTTGACATTGGAGCGCGCTCTAGAGAACAACCAGTTGTTTTTGATTGATCGGCAGCGGGTTGTCGACTACCGAAGGAAAATTTTCAGCCAGTTCGACGCGAACAAAACCATTCTGATGTCATGATCGAAAACCCGGAAATTCAGGCGAAGGTGCTGGAATGGCAGCGTCGTTACAATATTCCGGACGGGGATCCAGCAATGGCCTTGCTGGAACTTCTGAACATCTATGGTTACCGGGGTGGCACGGCGCCGGCTCCGGTCAGCCCCGCCCCTGTCGCAGAGGGAGCACCCGCTCCCGCCGCTCCGATTTCCCTTGCGGGAGTGGATGAGGCGGTTGCCGAGCAGATCCGCACGCAGCTTTTTCCCGCCATCGAGCGCCTCGGCTTCCAGACGCAGGAGCTCAAGCAAAAGCTCGAGGAAATGGCGCTCGACAATTTCGCCCAGCAGGTGGCGACCTATCATGAAGGCATCGATTACTGCACCAAGAAGCTCGATGTGGTGAAGAAGGACGCCGACGCCCTTGTCGTTCAGCTCGGCAAGGTCGCCAACTCGATCAACCCCGTCACCCGTCTGGCCGTCCTCGTGCTCATGCTCGTATCCGCCGCGATCGGTTATGTCGTGGCCATTGCCATTACCTAGCACTTGAAACCGAGCGACTGTTTCCCCACGAGCGTCCGGGAGGCTCGGACCGCGAAATGAAATTCCGGGAAACCATCGAGCATCTTGATCAGAAGGGGGCTCTGCGCGCCCTCGCCATCGGCCTGATTGTGGCGGTGATGGTGTGGTTCGCGTATAACGTCAACTCGCACACCCAGCTCTGGATCGGCATCATCGGCATCGCCACGCTCGGGGTGCTGAAGTTCTTCAAGAAGAACGAAGACACCCGTGTCGTCTTCCTGAGCATCGCGTCGTTCCTGTCGCTTGATTACGTCTTCTGGCGGACGTTCAACACGCTCACCTATTACGACCTCATCAGCTTCACCTGCGCGATCCTGCTCTACCTCGCGGAGATGTATGGGTTCATCGTCTACGGGCTGAGCATTTTCGTGAACATCGATCCGCTGGATCGAAAGCCCGCGCCCCTGCCCGAGGACCCCAATGAATGGCCGACGGTGGACGTGCTCATCCCCACCTACAACGAGGAAAAGGACATCCTCGAGGTCACGTTGCTCGCCGCGCTGGCGATCGATTACCCGAAGGACAAACTGAACGTTTACCTCTGCGACGACGGCGGCACGGACCAGCGCTGCAACCAGAGCGATCCGATCAAGGCCGCGCAGGCGCGCGAACGCCGCCGCGAACTCACGGAGCTCTGCGAGCAGGCCGGCGCGCATTACTGCACCCGCGCGAAGAACATTCACGCCAAGGCGGGCAACCTGAACAACGCCATGGAGCACAGCTCCGGCGAACTCATCCTCATTCTCGACGCCGACCACGTCCCCACCGTCGATTTCCTGAAGAACACGGTCGGATGGTTCCTCAAGGACCCGAAGATGTTCCTGGTCCAGACCCCGCACTTCTTCACGAACCCCGACCCGATCGAGAAGAACCTCAAGACCTGGCGCCGGATGCCCAGCGAGAACGAGATGTTCTACAAGGTCATTCAGAAGGGCCTCGATTTCTGGAACGCCGCGTTTTTCTGCGGCTCCGCGGCCGTGATGCGGCGGTCGTATCTGCAGAAGGTCGGCGGAGTCGTCGGCGAGACGATCACCGAGGACGCCGAGACCGCGCTCACGCTCCACTCCCTGGGCTACAACAGCGCCTACATCGACCGGCCGATGGTTTCCGGGCTCTCGCCGGAAACACTCGGCGGCTTCATCACGCAGCGCATCCGCTGGGCACAGGGAATGATCCAGATCTTCCTGCTCAAAAACCCGCTGCTCGTGCGCGGTCTCACCTTCCCGCAGCGCCTTTGCTACTTCAGCAGCTCGTTCTTCTGGTTCTTCCCGTTCGCGCGACTCACCTTCTCGCTCGCGCCGCTCGCGTTCCTGTTCTTCTCGCTGAAGATCTACGATTCGAACTTCGTCGACTTCCTCGCCTTCGCCGGGCCCCACCTCATTTCCGCGTTCATGGTGCAGGCGTATCTGTTCGGCACGGTGCGCTGGTCCTTCGTTTCGGAACTCTACGAACTCATGCAGTCGGTTTACACGTTCCCGGCCATCGTGAAGGTGTTCCTCAACCCACGCGCACCTTCATTCAACGTGACGGCGAAGGGCGAGATCCTGAACCGCGATTTCATCAGCCCGCTCGCCAAGCCGTTCTACGTGTTGCTCGTTCTCAACGTGCTCGCGATCCTCGCCGGCGTCTATCGCTACCTCTTCGTGCCGGTGCACCAGTTCGCGAATGGCATCACGATGTTCTGGGCGTGCTTCAACGTCTTCATTCTCCTCGCCTGCCTCGGCGCCCTGCTCGAGCGGCGCCAGATGCGCACCTCCTCCCGCATGGGCACAAAGATTCCCGGCCGCCTCATCATGGGCGACCGCCGCATTCCGGTCGACATCATGGACCTCTCCAATGGCGGCGCGGCCCTCGCCATCGACGCGGCCTACGAATCGCAGATTCGCCCCGACAGCCTCTACATTCTGGAACCCGACAAGGATTCCGGCATCGACCCGGGCCAGTTCCACATCGAGATCCGGAACCTCCGCTACCGCGACCGCACGCTCATGATTGGCGTGCAGTTCCGTCACCAAAGCCTGGAGGAAATGAAGCGCAAGATCGCGTTCGTCAACGGCTCCAGCCAGCGCTGGCTCGAGTTCCAGCTCGAGCGCGAGCAGTCCATCGGCGTGTGGGGCAGCTTTGTCTACCTGCTCAGCTGCGGCTTCCGGTTCACGATCGAACACGTCGGGCTTGCATTGCTGGGAACCATTCGCCGCGACCGCGCCAACCGCACGTTCGGTCACGTCATCGATGGAGCAAAATCTTAACACTATGAGGAATCGTATCGAGAAATGGGAGAAACTGGTGCCGCGGCTTGGTGCGACGCTGCTGGCTTTCGCGATGTCATTTTCGGGAGTGCATGCGCAGCAAACGCCCGAGGAGGCGGCAGGCATGGCGCGCCCGCTTACCACAACCCCGGCCCGTGCCGCCACGCCGGCGACTCCGGCGACAGCCACTCCTGATCGGCCGAAC